>Ga0209902_100089_pt1 | contig 175512 bp, 157 predicted proteins | sample FECB27metaG_FD_188304 | JGI IMG/M metagenome (GOLD analysis project Ga0209902, IMG submission 188304) | Cyanobacterial communities from the Joint Genome Institute, California, USA - FECB-27 (SPAdes) (version 2) | ecosystem: Environmental > Aquatic > Thermal springs > Hot (42-90C) > Microbial...
ACCGACTTCGGTGTGGTGCGCGCTGGTCTGAACTTCCGCTTCGGCACCTACTAAGATCCTTCGCCTCGGCGATCGACGAAAAGGCCCGGGTAACCCCCGGGCCTTTTTTTATTGGCTACTCATCCCAGGAAACGCTTTCCGTAATGCCCTAAAACGAGGCGCAGACTGCCAGCTCGACCAGACGCAGATTACGCAACGTAATCGTGTTTTATTAGTCACAGCCTAGGAAGCGAATCCGTTGTAGAAATATCGGCGGTGCCTTTCCTAAGTGGATTCTGACGATGAAAAACGTACTTCTCTCCTCAGTTGCGTTTCTTGGCCTGACCGTAGGTGCCTTAGCGGCTGACCTCCCGTCCCGCATGACTCCAGCCCCAGTTGCTGCCGTTCCGGTGTTCACCTGGACAGGTTTTTATGTCGGTGTTCAGGCTGGCTATGCCTGGGGCAATGGCGACTATGTCCTGTCCAGCACTACGGGGCCGGCAGTTTTGCCTTTCCAAGATGTCTCCGATAGCGACGGCTTTGTCGGCGGCGCTCATGTCGGTTACAATTTTCAGTTCGGCTCGTTCGTCGCCGGTGTTGAAGCCGACATCGAAGGCGCTGGTATCGATGGCGCAGGAACCTACACGTTCCGCGATGGATCCACGTTAGCCGCTGCTACTGATCTCACCGTCCAGGGCTCGCTGCGTGCACGCCTCGGCGTCGCGTTTGATCGCATCTTGGTTTATGCGACAGGCGGTGTTGCGTTCGCGAATTTCGATACGGACTACATCTTCGTCGATGGCGTAACGGATGTGACGACCAGAGCCGGTTTCGATGATAGGAATTGGGGTTGGACGCTTGGTGCTGGCGCAGAGTATGCCTTCACCAATAACTTCACTGCCCGCATTGAGTACCGCTACACCCAGTTCGATGATTACCGGCACTCGGAAGATGCTTTCTTCGATGGGGGCATTGTTACCACGGAAGCCGAGTTCCACACGATTCGTGCTGGGCTAAGCTATAAGTTTAGCTCTTACTGAGACTTCGTTCCAGTGATGGAAAAGGCCCGGTCATTCCGGGCTTTTTCTTTTGAAAGTGACCTTTCCTAACAGGTATACAAGCCCGTATGGGCAGCTTTACTTAATGATTGTCACAACCCGGCGCGTCTGCGGATCAACGGGCACCACGTCGTCATTGTAGACGAAGTAGCGGTAGACCTTCACGGACGGAGTATCTGAGACGCCAGCCTGAGGAGTGGACTAGAGCTCCACAGTATCGGGATGGTTGCGCCAACCGTCACCCGCTCCTTTATAGTGACTCCTGCATTCGAACCGAGTTGCTGGCGTATATACGATGCGTTTCTCGGGAGCGATGGTGACAGACCCCCGTCGTCTCTGTGGTTATAGTGGTCACCGAGGTCTGAGCGCCAGCCGGAACGGCAGTCAGCAAATCGATGGCAGCAGCGGACGCAATCAAGAAACTTTCCATGGTTCAACCTCCTCTGAAGGTGTTTGAACCTTTGAGCCTTGAAGGTGAAAGGTCCATTCACTCATCGGGGTCGAATAGTCCACCGCACCCCTCGATAGCCGCATCTTGTCTTCGGATTAGGCTAAAGCTCCTGAGCAGTTGAAACAAAAAGGCCGGAGCCCAAAGGCTCCGGCGAAGGAAGGCTGCGGATCCGCAGCCGGGAGGATAAGCGTCCGTTAGACGGAATAGTACATCTGGAACTCGACCGGGTGCGGGGTCATCTCGAAGCGAGCGACCTCGGCCATCTTCAGCTCGATGTAGCTGTCGATGAAGTCATCGTTGAACACGCCGCCGGCCTTCAGAAACGCGCGGTCCTTGTCGACGCTGGCAAGCGCCTCGCGAAGCGAGCCGCAGACGGTCGGGATCTTCTTCAGCTCGCGCGGCGGCAGATCGTAGAGATCCTTGTCCATGGCCGGGCCCGGATCGATCTTGTTCAGGATGCCGTCGAGACCGGCCATCATGATCGCCGCGAAAGCGAGATATGGGTTGGCGGTCGGATCGGGGAAGCGGATCTCGACGCGCTTGGCTTTCGGCGAGGTCGTCCAAGGAATGCGGCAGGAGGCCGAGCGGTTGCGAGCCGAGTAGGCCAGCAGCACCGGAGCCTCGTAGCCCGGGACGAGACGCTTGTAGGAGTTCGTCGACGGGTTGGTGAAGGCGTTGAGCGCCTTGGCGTGCTTGATGATGCCGCCGATATACCACAGGCATTCCTGGGACAGGTCGGCATACTTGTTGCCGGCGAAGAGCGGCTTGCCGCCCTTCCAGAGGGACTGGTGAACGTGCATGCCCGAGCCGTTGTCGCCATAGACCGGCTTCGGCATGAAGGTCGCGGTCTTGCCGTAGGACTGGGCAACATTGTGAATGCAGTACTTGTAGATCTGCATCTCGTCGGCGGTCTTCACGAGGGTGTTGAACTTCGTGCCGAGCTCATGCTGGGCGGAGGCCACCTCGTGGTGATGCTTCTCGACGGTGACGCCCATGGCCTTCATGGCCGCCAGCATCTCGCCGCGCATGTCTTGAGCGGAGTCGAGCGGCGGAACTGGGAAGTAGCCGCCCTTGGTGGGAATGCGGTGGCCGAGGTTGCCGCCCTCGTAAGGCGTGTCACCGTTGATCGGCAACTCGGCGGAGTCGAGCTTGAACCCTGTATTGTAGGGGTCGGCCATGAATTTCACGTCGTCGAAGATGAAGAACTCGGCCTCGGGGCCGACATAGACCGTGTCGGCGATACCTGTGGACTTCAGATAGGCTTCAGCCTTCTTGGCGATGCCGCGCGGATCGCGGTTGTAGGGCTCGCCGGTGGCGGGTTCGAGAATGTCGCAGTTGATCGCCATGGTGGAGGCCGCGAAGAACGGATCCATCTGGGCCGTCGTCGGGTCGGGCATGAGGGTCATGTCGGACTCGTTGATCGCCTTCCAGCCGGCGATGGACGAGCCGTCGAACATGATGCCGTCGGCGAACATGTCCTCGTCGACCATCGACACGTCGAAAGTCACGTGCTGCCACTTGCCGCGCGGGTCCGTGAAACGGAAATCGACGTACTGAACGTCGTTGTCCTTGATCGCCTTGAGCACATCCTTGGCGGTCTGCATGGTCGTTTGGTCCTCTTCTGCCCTTGAGAAACATCCTTGGCCGTCAGGCCTTGGCTTAGAAAAGCGAGCTTAGATCGCGTCAGATCCGGTCTCGCCCGTGCGGATACGAACGGCCTCTTCGACCGTCGAAACGAAAATCTTGCCGTCGCCGATGCGGCCGGTCTGGGCTGCCTTGCGGATAGCCTCGATGGCAGCGTCCGCCATGTCGTCGTTGAGAACGATCTCGAGCTTCACCTTCGGCAGGAAGTCCACCACGTATTCCGCGCCGCGGTACAGTTCGGTGTGGCCCTTCTGGCGGCCGAAACCCTTGGCCTCGATGACGGTGATGCCCTGGAGGCCGACTTCCTGGAGGGCTTCTTTGACTTCATCGAGCTTGAAGGGCTTGATGATGGCTTCGATCTTCTTCATCCCGTTCAACCGTTCTCGTTCGAGGTTTTGCTGCTTTTAGCACCAGCCGGGAGGAGCCTTCCATGGCCTCGTCGATTCAAAATCGGCCGTTCTGCTGCCTTGCTGAGCATCTTCTGCTCAAACTTTGTGCAGTTGCGGAAAACCTCGCCAAATCCTGAAAAACGGGTCCATTTTGCTCCCATGACAGCCCTCGAACTCGTTCTCGCCCCCTCGCAGATGAAGCTGGCCGATATGGAAGCCATCGCGAGCGGGATTCCAGGCATCGAACTCATGCGGCGCGCAGGACGCGCTGTGGCCGATAGTGCCGAAAAATTAGCCTCTCCTGGCGCTAGGATTGTTGTGGCGGCTGGGCCTGGGCAGAATGGTGGTGACGGCTTCATTGCCGCGGCACTCCTGGCCGAGCGGGGCTCCCACGTGAGGCTTGGTCTTTTAGGCAGCCCCGACCGGCTGACCGGCGATGCGGCCGAGGCTGCAAAGGATTGGACGGGTGAGGTGGAGCGGATCGAGGATCTCTCCTTCAATGATGTGGACCTCATCATCGACGCTCTGTTCGGCACTGGTCTCACACGCGATCTGGAGGGCTCCGCCCGACACGCCGTGGAGCGCATGAATGCATCGGGGCGCCCGATCCTCGCGGTGGATCTGCCCTCCGGCATCGACGGTGATACCGGAGAGGTGCGGGGCGTGGCCGTCAAAGCCACTCGAACGGTCACCTTTGCGGCGCGCAAGCCTTGCCACCTTCTGATGCCGGGACGGGCTTATTGCGGCCCCGTTGAGGTGGCGGATATCGGGATCGGCCGCAGGACGCTGGAAGCCAAAGGCGGCACTCTTTTCGCCAATGGGCCAGCCCTCTGGAATCACGTGCTGCCGAGGCCTGGGCTATCGTCCCATAAATATGAGCGCGGCCACACGCTGGTCGCTTCTGGCGGCGCCACGCGAACAGGCGCTGCGCGGCTGGCGGCGCGGGCGGCGCTTCGGATCGGTTCCGGACTCGTGACGGTGGCGTCGCCGCCGGAGGCGCTTGGGGTCAATGCAGCCCATCTGACGGCCGTCATGCTCCGGGGCTGCGACGGACCGGAGGGGCTGAACACGATTCTGCAGGATCAGCGCTTCAACGCCTTGGTGCTGGGGCCGGCGCTCGGCATTCATGCGGGCACCCGCGCCATGGTGGCCGTGGCGGTCCACGCCAGGCGCAGCCTCGTGCTGGACGCCGACGCGCTGACCTCGTTTGAGGGACTGGCCACCGAGCTGCACGGCGCCTTTCGGCATGCCCCGACCGTGCTCACGCCCCATGACGGCGAGTTCAGCCGGTTGTTCAAAGGGCACCTGGATCTCGTTGATCCTGCGTCGAAAATCGAACGTGTACGGCGTGCTGCCGCCTACACGGGCGCGGTGGTGCTGCTCAAGGGGGCTGACACCGTTATTGCAGCCCCGGACGGCCGCGCAGCAATCAACGAGAACGGCACGCCGTATCTTGCGACGGCAGGGTCGGGCGATACGCTTTGCGGACTCATCGCCGGTCTGATGGCTCAGGGCGTACCCGCTTTCGAGGCGGCCTGCGCTGGCGTGTGGATCCACGCCGAAGCCGGGGCGAGCTTCGGGCCGGGGCTGATCGCCGAGGACTTGGCGGAGCTGGTGCCGGCGGTGCTGCGGGGCCTGCTCAGGTAACCTCGATCCAGGTCCACAAGCCCGCATCGAACCGCTCCAGCACGGTCGAAGCCAGAAGCCACTTGCCATGGTTGTCGGCAACGAAGGCGATGCGTGTGGTTTTGTTCTCCGGTACCTGAATCGTGTCCAACCAGTAAGGCTCCCAGCCGTCGTCGAGAGCATGGAGAAGCCTGACGCTGTGGCCATGCAGATGGAGCGGCTGCATGAAGGCGGTCTGGTTCGTCAGTGTGAGTACGACGGGCGTGCCGCGCTTCACCTTGACGAGCGGGGCGCCGTTCGGTTGTCCAGCGGCCCCGTTGATGGTCCACGGCATGTTTGGCGCCTTGGGATCACCTTTGATCACCACATCTTTGCGGATGGCGTTCTGCAGCTTGATGGTCTCCGGCAGCTTCGTGTTCGCCGGCAGCGGAGCGATTGCGGGCAAGGCCGGGCGCTTCTCGCCGGCGGTCGCAATTTCCAGGAGCGGCAGGCCGTCGCCGAGCATGGCTGTCACAGCGCCTGTCACACCAGCTGCCGGGGCAAGGTCGACGAGCAGCTCATAACGGGTGCCGGGCGCGAAGGGCAGGGAGGCGCGCAAGGGCTCGAAGGTGCTGGTCGGTTGGCCATTGGCGGCAATCACATAGGCCTTCATCCCATCGAAGCGCAGGCGCATGGCTCGCGCGTTGCAGGCATTGGCGAGCCGCAGCCGCAGCCGCCCGCCGGGAGGCGCCTCGATCCGCTGCGGCGTGGGCTTGCCGTTCAGGCTGAGCCAACTCCCAAGCCGGCCGGCGGGGGCGGTTTCGCCTGCCTTCTCGAAAGGCGCCAGCGAGCCGTCGTCGTCCAGGCCCCAGTCGTCGATCAGCAGAGCGAGATCCTGATCGACCTGCGGAGAATTGGCCTCCTCCACGATCAGCAAGCCCGCCAGTCCTCGCTCCTGAGGCTCCGAGCTACCGCCGAGCACACAAGGGCGGATCAGGAAGGTGCCGGCATCCGGCGGAGTGAGGCGGTAGTCGTAGGCTTGGCCGGGCGCCACCGGCTCCTGGGTCAGTCCGCCGACGCCGTCCATGGCGTTGGGGCCGCGAACCCCGTGAAAGTGCAGGGACAGGGGCAGGGCGGTCTCGTTCCGCAGCTTGAGGCGCAGCTCGGCGCCTTGCTTGACCCGCACGATTGGGGCGAGGGAGCCGTTGAAGGTCCACGCCTCGACCTCGCTTGCCCCATCCGGCCGAAGTCGCAGCTTCTCCGGCCTTGCGGTGAACTCCTGGACGGAGGAGCCCGCGTCCTGAGTCCATCCCGTCCGAGGAAGGCCGATCAGGGAGGTGGCGAGGCCGGCGGTGAGGGCGCGGCGGGTGATCATGCAGGAGGCTCGCAAAGGGCTTGAGGGTGCGGGTATGGGTACAGCGTTGAACGTGAACGGCCAAGTTTGGTTGCCAATTGGCCGCATACGAACTTTTTTGATGCACACTTCCTCAAGCATGCTATAGAGCCGCGTCCCGGAAGAGGGGCGCGTTCGCGCGCGCTGCTCCCGCGCGGGCGTGGCGGAATTTGGTAGACGCACTGGATTTAGGTTCCAGCGACGCAAGTTGTGGGGGTTCGAGTCCCTCCGCCCGCACCAATCCCGTCAGGGTTGGATCCGGAGGCTCCGAGCGGCTCAGGTGACGGCATGACGCTGCATCGGCCGGAGCTTGGATTTGAAATTCTTTTCGAGTGGATGAAGGCGAATAGTACCATGCAGGTGACGGAAACACTGTCCCAAGGCTTGAAGCGAGAGTTCAAGGTCGTGCTCCCGGCCACCGAGTTGGAAGAGCGCCTGAACAGCGAATTGTCGACCCTGAAGGACCGGGTCCGGCTCAACGGTTTCCGCCCCGGCAAGGTGCCGGTGGGCCACCTGCGCAAGGTCTATGGCCGTTCCGTCATGGCCGATGTCCTGCAGAACGCCGTCAACGAGGCGAACCGCAAGATCGTCGAGGACAACAGCCTGAAGCTCGCCAATGAGCCCCAGGTCCAGTTCCCCGAGAGCCAGGAAGAGGTCGAGAAAGCCATGGACGCCAAGGGCGATCTGGCCTTTACGGTGGCCCTCGAGGTGCTGCCGGAGTTCGAGCTGGCCGATCTGTCGGACGTCGCCGTCACGAAGCCTGTGGCCGAGATCACCGACGCCGAGGTCAACGAATCGCTTGAGCGCATGGCCAAGCAGAACCGCTCGTTTGAGACGAAGGACGGTGCGGCGGCTTCCGGCGACCGCGTGGTGGTGGACTTCGTGGGCCGCATCGACGGCACGGAGTTCGAGGGTGGAAACGGTCAGGACATCCGCGTCGAGCTCGGCTCCAACACCTTCATCCCGGGCTTCGAGGATCAGCTTGTCGGCCTCAAGGCCGGCGACACCAAGCTCGTGAAGGTTACCTTCCCGACGAACTACATGGCCGCTCACCTGGCCGGCAAGGATGCCGAGTTCGACGTGACCGTGAAGGAAGTCGAGGCTCCCGGCGAGCTGAAGATCGACGACGAGATGGCCAAGGGCTTCGGCATGGAGTCCCTGGACAAGCTCAAGGAAGCGATCCGCGACGCCATCAAGCGCGACTTCGACACCCAGTCTCGCCGCAAGGTCAAGAAGGACCTCCTGGACGCCCTGGATGCCAAGTACAGCTTCGAGCTGCCGCCGACTCTGGTCGAGCAGGAGTTCACGGCCGTGTGGTCGCAGGTCATGGGCGACATGAAGTCGAACAACCGCACCTTCGAGGATGAGGAAACCACCGAGGACGAGGCCAAGGCCGAGTACCGCAAGATCGCCGAGCGTCGCGTACGCCTCGGGTTGGTCCTTGCACAGATCGGTGAGAAGTCCGATATCAAGATTTCCGACGATGAGGTGACTCAGGCCCTTATCGAGCGGGTCCGTCTGTACCCCGGCCAGGAGCGCCAGGTTTGGGAGTTCTACCAAAAGAACCCGCAGGCCCTAGCTGAAATCCGGGCTCCTCTGTTCGAAGAGAAAGTCGTCGACCAGATCCTGTCCCAGGTGAAGGTGAACGAAGAGACCGTCTCGAAGGACGCGCTCTTCAGCGACGAGGACGAAGACGGAGACAAATCCGGCAAGGGCGAGTAACGCTCCCTTAAGCGTCTCGTTGCTTGCATGACATGCACGGCCGCGAATCTGCGCGGCCGAACTGGAGCAGTGAGACAATGAGAGATCCGGTAGCGCTCTTAAACAATACGCTCGTCCCGATGGTGGTTGAGCAGTCGAACCGCGGTGAGCGGGCATTCGACATCTATTCGCGCCTCCTGCGCGAACGGATTATCTTCCTCACGGGCCCTGTCGAAGACTACTCGGCCTCGCTGATCGTGGCACAGCTACTGTTCCTCGAGGCCGAGAACCCGAAGAAGGAAATCTCCTTCTACATCAACTCGCCCGGCGGCGTGGTGACCTCGGGCCTGTCGATCTACGACACCATGCAGTTCATTCGCTGCCCCGTCTCGACGCTGTGCGTCGGCCAGGCGGCCTCGATGGGCTCCCTCCTGCTGACGGCCGGCGAGAAGGGCATGCGCTTTGCGCTCCCGAACGCCCGCATCATGGTCCACCAACCCTCCGGCGGCTACCAGGGTCAGGTCACGGACATCATGATTCACGCCCGCGAGAGCGAGGCTCTGAAGCGCCGGCTGAACGAAATTTACGTCCAGCACACCAGCCAGCCCTACGAAGCTATCGAGCGGGCCTTGGAGCGCGACAACTTCATGACCGCCGAGGCTGCCCGGGAGTTCGGCCTGATCGACCAAGTGATCGCCAAGCGCCCCGAGCCGGCAGCCACTCCGGCCTAACCCTTAAAACCTGGGGACAAATTCCTCCAGGGTGCGTCTTTTTGGCGGGCAATTCCGTTTCTATTGATCCCGTGCCCTGCGCGTGATTGCATATGGATTCGGAGCACATAGCGATTTGATCGTTCAATTCTTAGCGACGGAACCTTTCGTTAGGTCCGTCGCTCATAAACTTAGAAGAAGTATCGGGCCGGAAGGGCCGTCCCGGTGCGGATTGGAGATGTGATAATGACCAAGGCTGGCGGCAACGACTCCAAGAGCACGCTGTACTGCTCCTTTTGCGGCAAGAGCCAGCATGAGGTTCGCAAGCTGATCGCTGGCCCGACGGTTTTCATCTGCGATGAATGCGTCGAGCTCTGCATGGACATCATCCGCGAAGAGTCGAAATCGTCTCTCGTGAAGTCCCGCGACGGGGTTCCGACCCCGAAGGAAATCAGCCGCGTTCTGGACGATTACGTGATCGGCCAGGAGCACGCCAAAAAGGTGCTCTCGGTAGCGGTCCACAACCATTACAAGCGCCTGGCCCATGCGACGAAGCACAACGACGTCGAACTGGCCAAGTCGAACATTCTGCTGATCGGTCCCACCGGCTCGGGCAAGACCCTGCTGGCTCAGACCCTCGCCCGGATCCTGGACGTGCCGTTCACCATGGCGGACGCCACGACCCTGACCGAGGCGGGCTACGTCGGCGAGGACGTGGAGAACATCATCCTCAAGCTGCTCCAGGCCTCCGACTACAATGTCGAGCGGGCGCAGCGCGGCATCGTTTACATCGACGAGATCGACAAGATCTCCCGCAAGTCGGACAACCCCTCGATCACCCGCGACGTCTCGGGCGAGGGCGTGCAGCAGGCGCTCCTGAAGATCATGGAAGGCACCGTCGCCTCCGTGCCTCCTCAGGGCGGCCGCAAGCACCCGCAGCAGGAGTTCCTGCAGGTCGACACCACCAACATCCTGTTCATCTGCGGCGGCGCCTTCGCGGGCCTGGAGCGGATCATCGCCAGCCGCGGCAAGGGTACATCCATTGGCTTCGCGGCTTCCGTGAGTTCCCCGGATGACCGCCGGACGGGCGAGATCTTCCGCGAGGTCGAGCCTGAGGATCTGCTGAAATTCGGCCTGATTCCCGAGTTCGTCGGCCGCCTGCCGGTCCTAGCGACGCTGGAAGACCTCGATATCGATGCCCTGAAGACCATTCTGCAGGAGCCGAAGAACGCCCTGGTCAAGCAGTACCAGCGCCTCTTCGAGATGGAGAACGTTCAGCTGACGTTCCAGGACGAGGCCCTGACCCTCATCGCCAAGAAGGCGATCGAGCGGAAGACGGGTGCCCGCGGTCTGCGTTCCATCATGGAAGGCATCCTGTTGGAGACCATGTACGACCTGCCGGGCCTCGACTCCGTCGAGCAGGTGGTGATCGGGCCCGAGGTGGTGGAGGGCAAGGCCAAGCCGCTCTTCATCCACGGCGAGCGCAACGATCAGGCCGCCAGCGCCAGCGCCTAAGGCGGGCTCAGGGGCTCTCTCATGATCCTAACCGTTGCGGGCGATCTTCTTGAAAGGAAGAGTCCGCAACGCCACATTATCTCTTGCGCCGGAGTTGTCTGCTCATCGCCCGAGGGAGGGCCCGGCGTACCGGATGCAGCCCATAACAAGAGCCTGAGCATTCCGGTTATCCGTCTGAGGTCCAGCTCATGTGAGGGGATCCCCGGACGCAGTGAAAAGGAAGTCGTCTCATGACACAATCGAAGCCACGTCAGCCTGTTGTTCCAGGCTCGACCGGAACCTATGCGGTTCTGCCTCTGCGCGACATTGTTGTCTTTCCGCACATGATCGTGCCGCTCTTCGTCGGCCGCGAAAAGTCGATTCGCGCGCTTGAGGAGGTGGTCAAGGGGGACCGTCATATCCTTCTGGCAACCCAGATCGATGCGACGGATGACGATCCGGCAACGGATGCGATCTACAAGGTCGGGACCCTGGCCAATGTGCTCCAGCTTCTGAAGCTTCCCGACGGCACCGTGAAGGTGCTGGTGGAGGGCGCGAGCCGGGCCAAGGTGAAGGCCTATACCCGCACGGACGAATATTACGAGGCTGAAGCCGAGGCTCTGCCCGACTCGCTCGGTGACCAGGTGGAGGCCGAGGCGCTTGCCCGCTCCGTGGTGTCCGAGTTCGAGAACTATGTGAAGCTCAACAAGAAGGTGTCGCCCGAGGTCGTGACCGCGGTGACCCAGATCGACGAGCCGGCCAAGCTCGCCGACACCATCGCTTCGCACCTCGCCATCAAGATCGCCGACAAGCAGGCGATTCTCGAGACCCCGACCGTCGCTCAGCGCCTGGAGAAGGTGCTCGGCATGATGGAGAGCGAGATTTCGGTTCTCCAGGTCGAGAAGCGCATCCGCACCCGCGTGAAGCGTCAGATGGAGAAGACGCAGCGCGAGTACTACCTCAACGAGCAGATGAAGGCGATCCAGAAGGAGCTCGGCGACGACGAAGGTCGCGACGAACTGGCCGAGCTCGAGGAGAAGATCGAGAAGACCAAGTTCACGAAGGAAGCCCGCGAGAAGGCGATGGGCGAGCTGAAGAAGCTCCGCCAGATGTCGCCCATGTCTGCGGAAGCCACCGTCGTGCGCAACTATCTCGATTGGCTGCTCGGGATCCCGTGGAACCGCCGCTCGAAGATGAAGAAGGACCTGAAGGCCGCTCAAGATCTGCTCGATTCGGATCACTACGGCCTCGAGAAGGTCAAGGAGCGCATTGTCGAGTACCTGGCCGTGCAGCAGCGCGCCAACAAGCTCACGGGCCCGATCCTCTGCCTCGTCGGCCCTCCCGGCGTGGGTAAGACCTCGCTCGGCAAGTCGATCGCCAAGGCCACGGGCCGCGAGTTCGTGCGCATGTCGCTCGGCGGCGTCCGTGACGAGTCGGAGATCCGCGGCCACCGCCGGACCTATATCGGCTCGATGCCCGGCAAGATCATCCAGTCGATGCGCAAGGCAAAGACGTCCAACCCGCTCATCCTGCTCGACGAGATCGACAAGATGGGCATGGACTTCCGCGGCGACCCGTCGGCAGCCCTGCTCGAGGTTCTCGACCCTGAGCAGAACTCGACCTTCAACGACCATTACCTGGAGGTCGATTACGACCTGTCCAACGTGATGTTCGTGACCACGGCCAACACGCTCAACATTCCCGGCCCGCTCCTCGACCGTATGGAAGTGATCCGCATCGCGGGTTACACCGAGGAAGAGAAGGCCGAGATTGCCCGCACGCACCTGATCCCGTCCTCCATGCAGAAGCATGGCCTGGCGGAAAAGGAGTGGAAGATCGGCGACGAGGCTCTCCTCATGCTGATCCGCCGCTACACCCGCGAGGCAGGCGTGCGTAACCTCGAGCGCGAGTTGGCCAACCTGATCCGCAAGGCAGTGAAGGAGATCCTGATCTCCAAGGTCAAGTCGGTGGAGGTCACGACCGCCAACCTGCCGGAGTTCCTCGGACCCCCGCGCTATCGCTACGGCGAGGCTGAGACCGAGGACATGGTCGGCGCGGTCACGGGCTTGGCCTGGACCGAGGTGGGCGGCGAGTTGCTGACCATTGAGGGCATCATGATGCCGGGCAAGGGCAAGATGACCGTCACGGGCAACCTGCGTGACGTCATGAAGGAATCGATCTCGGCTGCGGCATCCTATGTCCGCTCCCGGGCCGTCGATTTCGGCGTCGAGCCGCCCATGTTCGACCGCCGCGACATCCACGTGCACGTGCCCGAAGGCGCGACGCCCAAGGATGGTCCGTCGGCCGGCATCGCCATGGCGACTGCCATCGTGTCCGTCATCACGGGTATCCCGGTCCGCCGCGATATCGCCATGACGGGCGAGGTCACGCTGCGGGGCAGGGTGCTGCCCATCGGCGGCCTCAAGGAGAAGCTCCTGGCGGCTCTGCGTGGCGGCATCAAGAAGGTCCTGATCCCCGAGGAGAACGCCAAGGATTTGGTCGATATCCCGGCGAGCGTGAAGAACGGCCTGGAGATCGTGCCGGTCTCCATGATGGATCAGGTTCTCCAGCATGCCCTCGTGCGCACGCCGGAGCCGATCGAGTGGGATGAGGCATCGGTTCTCAAGGGTCCGAAGCCGGCTGTCGAGGACGACTCGACTGGGGTCGTGGCTCACTAGAGTACTAGCCTGACGTTACGACAGGAGCCTCCGAACGCGAGTTCGGGGGCTTCTTTTTGGGAAAATGTGCCAAAAAACGGCTGAAATCAGCCACTTCGGGGTTGCTTACGGATAAGCTTTACGCCAAAGGGGTGGTCCCTGAAACGGTGGACCATTTCCTTTTGCGGCTGCCGTGATCACTGGAGGATAAGACATGAATAAAGGCGAGCTCGTTGCGGCCGTTGCCGACAAGGTCGGCCTTTCGCGTGGCCAGGCTGGTGACGCGATCGACGCCGCCATCGAGGCGATCACCGGCGCTCTGAAGAAGGGCGACGAGGTTAAGATCGTCGGTTTCGGCACGTTCGTGGTGACCAACCGCGCAGCCGGCGAGGCGCGCAACCCGCGCACCGGCGAGAAGGTCAAGGTTCCCGCTTCCAAAACCCCCAAATTCCGCGCAGGCGCTGGCCTGAAGGACGCCGTCAACGCGAAGTAATCGCTTTTTGAAAGCGTTCGGTTGCATTGAGGGCCAACAGCGCTTGCGTTGTTGGCCTTCTGTTTTTATGTCTGGCCTGTCGGGCGGTTAGCTCAGCTGGTAGAGCATCGGTTTTACACACCGCAGGTCGGGGGTTCGAACCCCTCACCGCCCACCATTTCCATATTTAATCGGCTGATCTCATCAAGGCGTCTCGTTACGACGAGCCGTTCTCGTCGTCCTCCGTCAGCCGGTCGAGCACCTTTTCCGGCGCGACATGCCGCTCCAGCTCCTCAAGGCTGGGATCCCTCGCTTCCTCGATGCCCAGATGGTCGGCGATGGCCCGGGTCAGGGTTAGAAGCCGCGTGATCTCATGTTCCGAGAGAAGATTGGTCTGGAGATCGAGCTCCGAGCGGCGGTCCGCTTCTGCGGCTGCACGATTCTGGCTGATCAGCACGAAGGTGGAGAGAAAGATTGCCTCCACGGACGCAAAGGTCGCAAGGATCACGAAGGTCGGATCGAAGATCGGAACACCGGGAATGACTCCAAGATTGGCGGCAACCCACCCGCCGACGAGGGCAAGGTGCACGTAGACGAATGCCATGCTGCCTGTGAAGCGGGTGATCGTCTGGGCGATCCGATCCTGAAGACTCGCTTTTCGTTCTTCCTCCTGGCGCTTACGGCGCAGGGCGTCGATGTTCCTCTCCAAGACGGAGGTAAACCCTGGCGGCTGTGCCGGAGACGTGCTCGGACTTCCTCTCGGCACTCGTTCCCGCTGTTTCAGGCTGCTCTGCATGCCAGCACCGTTCCATCTCACGCCAAGGCGGCAGCATGAGAACGAACGGTACTCTGAAGAAGTTCACCGCTCGGGCGAAGGTGAACGGCCCGGTTAGGTGATGGGGTCGAACGCCGCACCCCATGCATGAAACAATCCGCTTTCCGAGAGGTTGGACAAGATCCCTCCAAGGATTGCTCCTGAGACTTGAACCCGCTCCAGCTTAACTGGAGCGGGCTTTTTCGTGCGCCTTAGCGCAGGGTCTTCTGCATCTCTTCAAGCATGGCAATGTGCTCGCGGATATGCCCGCGGGCCATCTTGGCGACATTCATATGCTCACGGTTCTGCGGGTTCGACTGCAGATAGCGCTCCTGGACCTGCAGGAGGTCGCGGTGACCCTGGAGTTGCGCTTCCAGGTACATCTTGTCGAATTCGGCCCCGGCCTGCTGGTTCTGCATCTTCTGCATCATGTCACGAGCGCTGGCGTCCATCTGCATGGCAGGCTGAGCCGACTGGCTACTCGCCGATCCCGTCGCGGCGGTTGCTCCAGGGTCCATCATGGAGCGCAGGACTTCTGACAGGGTGGTCTGCTCCTGAACCTCAAAATTGGCGAACCGCTTGAGGTCGTCATTCCGAATCTTGTTCATGGCCATGCGGCTGGATTCCATGGCCACCATGCCGAGCTGCATGGTCTGCTGCATGTGCTGCGTGTCGGCTTGGCTCATCTGTCCGCCCGCGCGGTTCATCGGCATGCTGCCCGAAGAACCTGACGGCATGGTGGATGAGGACCCGCTCGTCTGAGCGAGGGCAGGGGCAACGACAAGCGCGGCGGCCAAGCCGCCGAGGAGGGCACGACGATCCATAAATATCTCCTGCTGAACATCCCGGCTCGGCCGCGACACGCTGAGATAGCGCTCGACTCTGGGCCGCCGTTGCAGGCGAACGTCATGGCTGCAGGAAGGTTTCAGCGCGGCAGTTCACGGCATTGGAGGCCTCCGTTCACAGTCCCGTGCGGTGCCGCACAGCTTCACTTCACGTACAATGTAATTACGTAAACCTCTCACAGAATCAGGCTTGAGCCTGGCGCGAGATAAACCAGCGGGGCTTTGTACTGATTGATGAAATGAGGACTAAGGATGGCTATCATCTATGCTCAAGGTACCACCGTTGCATCAGGCACAGATGGGCCTGATACAATCTATGGCAACGAGTTTGCCAACGATCTTTGGGGCAACGGAGGTAACGACCGAATCTATGGCGGAGCCGGCGATGACTTCATTTCCGGCAGCAGAGGCCGTGATAGGCTGACGGGCGGTGAGGGATACGACGGCTTCTTCTTCGGCAACTCAGCGCTATCGAAGACATCGGCTGACGTAATTACGGACTACAACAGAAATTACGATTCGATTGTGCTTTCAAAATACGCTTTCGCTGGTGTCGGAAAAGCCAATACTTGGATGAAATCCAGCGCCTTCTGGCAAGGTACCAAGGCTCACGATAGCAATGATCGTATCATCTATAACCCCAAGAATGGCACGATCTACTATGATCCCGATGGAACAGGCTCGAAGGAAGCTATTCCGTTCGTAAAGATTGGGGCGGGCCGAAAGATGTCCTCAACCGACTTTTGGGTTGAGGCGATCTGATATCCAAAACTTGAGAAGGCAGCAGGGTGTAGGAAGGTATCCGCTCCCTCCTGCCATAGATAGAAAAACTCCCGGCTCTGGAAGTTCATGCATTACGGCGAACAGCCCTGTGAGCCCTTCGACAGCGGGGCAGTAAGCCCCCGCAAGAACGTAGCCCGATAAAACGCCCGGCAGCGAGCAAGCCCTTTCTGAGCCTGACCTGAATTTCAGGGTTGCGCGACCGCTCCTAAAAAGTTAGAGCATCCAAGCCTTTCGGCAGTCGGAGCGTAGCGCAGCCCGGTTAGCGCACTAGTCTGGGGGACTAGGGGTCGGAGGTTCAAATCCTCTCGCTCCGACCATTATCTCAAGAGCTTAGGCCCCTCTGCCGTGCTCTGTATCTCTTCACAAATTCGAGAACCCTGCCTTTCAGGAGGTCGACTTAACGCGCCAGCGGCGAGCGCGCGATGCGAACCCTTGCGAAGGTGGAGCTCGTGACGTTGATGCGGGCAGCCTCGAACGACGGCGGGGCCGTGCGGCCCGTTCCGTTGCTGAAGCCGTAGGGCTCGAGGGGCAGTCCTCTTTGGTCACGATCGAGGTTGTTGTTGCCGTTCGTGTCCTGAAAGACGGCGATGGCGTAGGATCCCTCCGGAACATCAGGGAAGGCGACCTGAAACTCCGCCGCCGGCGGCTCCACGGTCTGGCTGTACCGGCAGGAGCCGAAGTCCAGGGATCCGGAGCAGATGCCGACCAGAATGGGGCCCTGGCCAGGAATGGCGCCCTCCACCTGAACGGTCAGCGGAGCTGCCGCCGCCCCGCCCGTCAGCATGAGAAGAGCGATCATTCCAATCGTCGATCGAAGCATGGATGGTGCACCTCGTTGAGCGCCGGCTCTTGAGTGGCCGGCAAGGACAAACTTGGCGCTTGGCTTCAAGAAAGCGAGAGCGCACGGCTCCTCTGGGGATCACATGAGCGCGTGCTCTTCCCGAAACTGGAAACGGAGCTAGGTTCCTGACATGGAATAGCCTGCCCGCCACTGCCGACTTCCCCTGAGGAGACAGCCATTCCTGCGCGTCAAAGCCTGTCGAAGATGCTCAAGCCAGCACCGGCACATTCGGGGCCGGTGATCGCAATTCTGGCCGAGGTTCATGTTCGCTTGGGTGCGCGTGAGGTTTTGCGGGGATTGAACCTGTCCCTGAACCAAGGCGAGATCTTCGCGCTGCTGGGACGCAACGGGACGGGCAAGACCACCCTGATGCGGCTCCTGACGGGCCAGCTCCAGCCGACATCCGGCGATGTGCGGGCCTTCGGAGGGAATCCCGGCAGGGAGGCCGCGCCTCGGCGGATGATGAGCTTGGTTCCCCAGGAGATCGCCCTCTATCCGCGCCTCACGGTCCGGGAGAACCTGGAGATCATGGCCGGAATGGCGGGGCTGCCGAAGCGGGAAATCCCCGCGCGGGTCGCGGAAGCAATGGCTTTGGTTCAGGTGGAGGGCCGGCAGCGCGACCTGATCGATCATCTTTCCGGCGGCTACAAGCGCCGTGCCAACATCGCCGCAGCCCTGCTGACGCGGCCCAGGCTTCTCCTTCTGGACGAGCCGAGCGTTGGCGTAGACGTGGATGCCCGCCTGTCCCTGCATAGGGCCCTGAGGTGGCTGCGGGATGAGGGCACGTCGATTCTGCTCACGACTCACGACCTCGACGAAGCCAGGGTCTTGGCCGACCGGATCGGCATTCTCGCATCCGGCCGCATGGCCGAGGAGGGGCCTGTCGGCGACATTCTCCGCCGCATATTCGGGGACAGGCGCGAGGTGGTCGTGACCTTGAGCCGGGAGCCAGGCGACACGGTGAAGAGCGCTCTTGAACGATTGGGCCTGACTTCGACGGAAAACCCGCTCGAATGGATCTCATGGTCGACGGGTGTTGAAGGGTTTGGGACCCTGCCGGCTGCGCTGCGGCGGCATGGCATCGATCTGCAGGAGATCCGTTTGCGAGAGCCTGGGCTTGAGCATGTGCTGGCTCATGTGGAAGGCACGCGCTCATGATTTTCCCAGCCGCCCGCGTCATGCTTCTGAACCTGCTCAGGGATCGCGGCGCCCTGGCCATGGCGTTCGTGCTGCCGCCGTTGATCTTCGTGATCTTCGCGGCGATATTCTCATCCGCCGGGGGCGACCAGCTGCGGCTTCATGTGGGTATCGCCGATCTGGCGCGAACCCCGACGACCGTGCAACTGGTCCAGGTGCTGAGGCAGGAGCCGACCCTACGCGTCACCCACAGTGACGATGCCACGGCCGAGAGCGTGCGTGGCCTGGTCAAGGACGGCGCGGTCGATCTGGGTCTCATCCTCAGGACCGATCTCAATGAACGCAGTGGCGGCGCTCCCGTCCTGCTCGTCACCCACGAGGCGCGGGCGATTGCCGGCGCCATCATGGCAGGCCACCTGCAACGGCTGCTGTCAATCCATATGCCGGACGTTGCCTTCGCCCAGGTGCTGGCCGACCTGGAGGCCATCGGCGGTATCACGTCCGAGCAGAGAATTTGGATCGACGAGACGTTCAAGGAGAAGGCTGACGACACCCGCAACGATCCGCGCATGCGGGACGCAGGTCTGGTCGCAAGCGAATCCGCCCTGCCGCAGAATGCCGGTTGGGCCGTGTCCTACTATGCCGGTGCCGTCGCGGTGATGTTCCTGCTTCTGGCCGCCGTGCAGGGCGCGGTCGGCCTCATCGAGGAGCGGCGCCTGGGTGTGTATGACCGCCTGTTGGCAGGGCCTGGAGCCATCGCGACGATCATCGTGGGGAAGTTCCTCTTCCTCGTCGCGCAGGGGAGCGTACAGGCGGCTCTGGTCTTTATCGCAGCATACCTTCTCTACGGTGTGGATTTCATCGCCTCTTTCGGTCCTTGGCTCATGACGACGCTGGCTGTCGCCGCAGCGACGGCCGGCCTTGCTTTGGCCCTTTGCATCGTCTGCTCCTCCCGTCAGCAGGCGCAGGTTCTGTCCACCTTCGTGGTGCTCATCCTGTCTGCTGCCGGCGGCAGCATGGTTCCGCGCTTCTTCCTGCCGCCCTGGCTGCAGGAGGCCGGATGGTGGACGCCGAACGCGTGGTCGATCCAAGCCTATTCGTCGGCGCTCACGCCGGGATCATCTCTCGCGTCGCTGTGGACAGCATGGACGATCCTGATTGCTATGGCGGCAGCGGCGCTGCTCTTCAGCCTAGCGATTTCGCTTTGCCGCCGCTCCATCTGATGGGTGACTTACCGATGCTTCGCTCAGGACGATGCATCCTGCTTCTGTCTTTGATCTGACGTGGGGGCGGGTGCTCCTTGGTCATTCTGCATTTGGGAGTTGCGTTCCAGTTCAGCCATGAGGTCGTCCGCCATCTGTTGCAGCCTGATGCGGTCCTCATCGGAAAACTCGCGCGGCTCCATGTCAATGACGCACAGGGAGCCCAGGGCGAGTCCCGTGGAAGTGCGCAGGGGCGCTCCGGCGTAGAAGCGAATGCCCTTTTCGAGCACGAGCGGGTTGTTCGTGAACCGAGGATCCTTCGTCACGTCCGCGGACACGACCACCTCGTCGGTCGCCACGACGTGGCCGCAGACCGATTCCTCGCGTGGAACCTGCCGGCTGGTGTTGAGGTCAGGCGGCAGGCCCTGCGCGCCCGGCATGAGCTGTTGCTCCTCCGTGATCATCGACACAAGTGCGATCGGGGCGCCGAAGGCTTCGGCAACGCGTTTTGCGACCTCATCGAAGGAATGGCGGTGCCCTCCGGCAAGTCCCAGGTGCTGCATGGCAGCGAGCCGTTCGTGCTCGTTATCAATCGTAGCCGGGGATTGGCTGCCACTCGTATCGGAAGCGGTCTCCTGATGTGCAAGCCACGCGCTGACCTGATTGACGCACACATCCAGCGACAGGATCGCTGCATCGGCGGACATCTGCCGGGCCATATCTTCCGTGTGGGTGCCCTGGGGAGGCGCGTTCCAGCAGCACACGACCAGTTTGACATGAGGTGCCCGCCGGCGCAGGCGTCGGCAGATGTAGCGGGCGAAAACCTGTGGCTGAGGGTGAAGGTAGGACAGACAGACTACTTCCACTCCCGTGAGATCGAGCTGCGCCAAAGCACCCTCAGTCACTGCAATCGGCGGCAGGACTCGCGCTCCGCTTCCATTTTCCTCCAGCACCTGAGCCAGCATTTCGGCTGCCGCCCGATCGAGTTCCGTCCTTCCCGCAATGCAGAGAATGGGCTTGTTCGGGCTGGTGGCAGAGGACGGAACTTTGTCGGAGCCCTCCGTCTCTTGCGAGGGCGACGTCTTATCCCGCACGTGGTCTTCGATCTCCCTCACCACACAGATGGCCGTGCTCGCGACGGCGCGCCTGTAGTTGGTGTCGGTGGTGCTGCGCTGGCGGTCGTTCTCGGCCAAGCGAAGAGCGGGGATTGCGACGTGATCGTAGAACTCGCGGGAGGAGTGCTCGTCCACGTAATCCTCGGCAATCTCAGTGGCTTCCTCCAGATTGCCGGCGAGGAGGCGCTGGTAGAGGCGTTCCTCGGGGGCGAGGACCGGATCGCTGCCGAGGAGAACGCCAAGGAACTCGAGCTGCGGAACGTATCGGCCGATCACCACGAGGCAGACGGTAAGAGGCGTCGCCAGGAAGAGACCGACCGGTCCCCATAACGTGGTCCAGAAGATCGCCGCCATGATTATGGCGAGCGACGACAGGCCGGTGCTGGATCCGTAGAGCCAGGGCTCGATGACGTTGTTGCTGATGAGTTCGGCGAGAAGAAACAACCCCACGACCCACAGCAGCATCGACCAACCCGGATCGACCGCGAAGGCGAGCGCAATGGGAAAGGTTGCGGCCAGGAAGGGGCCCAGATAAGGGACGAAGCGCAGCACCGCCGCCAGCAGGCCCCACAGCACCGCATTGGGAACGCCGATGAAGTAGAGCGCGATCCCTATGGGAATTCCGTAGGTCAGGTTGACGATAAGCTGCATCAGCAGGTAGCGGCTCACCCGTGCGGCCGCATCGTTGAGCGCCTGCGTGGTCTTCTGAAGATCGCCGGCGCCTGCGAGCTTGATGAAGCGATCACGCAGATCCTCCTGCTCAAGCAGGATGAAGATGACGAAGATGACGATCAGACCCGCTGTTGCCAGCGGGGCGAGGAGCGGGCCGACAATGGTCTGGATGATCTCGAGTGGCTGGGATTCGGGACGCTCGAGCCGGACTGTAACGGGCTCCTGTGAGGCAGGAGGGCTCCCGAGAGCCGTGCCGGCCTGCTCGGCCGTTTTGTCGGTCGCCTTCTCGGCTCCTGAGATTTCCTTGCTCAGGTCCTGAATGGTGGTTGTGACCTTGTCCACGACGCCACCTCCGGGAGCGGAGGTTTGCAGGGAGCGGATCTTCTCCGTGATCGTCGTCTGATAGCTGGGCAAGTTGTTGGCGAGCTGCACAAGCTGGCGCCCGACCACGTAGGTGAGGCCTCCAATGAGGATGAAGGCCAGGGTCACGGCAATCAACGCGGCAGCGACCCTTGGGAGCCTCAATCGCCGGAGCCGATTGACCAGCGGAGTCAGCGCAAAGCTGAGGAGAATACCCACAGCGAATGGGATGAAGATGTCACGGCCGAAATAGAGCCCTCCGATCGCCAGAACGATCCCGCCTGCCGTAAACAGCGACGAACCTGCAGGCGGTGGAGCCGGCTGAGGGGCGGGGAGAGCCGGATCGACCATGCGCGGGACTTTCCATTTGAGCTGTCCTGCAGACAACTCGGCAGCACCGCGTTGGATCCGATACCCTTAAGCTCGCTGGAGCGTGGCTGGCGCGATCAGGCTCACTTGGAGGCCTGACGCCAAGCATCGAGATCGTCCAGGGACAGGTTAGAGCCGCACAGCACCAGGCCGATCACGCTGCCATCGGGCAGGGACGGGGCAACGGTTTCAGCGGCCGTTAGCACGCAGGCCGCTGCCGGCTCGCAGAGGAGCTTTTCCTTCTGCAGAAGCCAGCTCACATCCTCAATCACCGGCTCGTCCTCCACGAGGATGATTTCCTTGAGGAACAGCTTGGCGCCCGCGACCGTCCTGTGGGTTGCGAACGGCGCACCGAGAGTCCGGGCGATGGAGGTCGGGCGGATTGTCACCGGCTCGTCTGCCTTCAGCGCCTCGGTCATGGTCGGGGCGCCAACGGTTTCAACGCCGTAGACCGTCAGCGAAGGCCGCTTCGCCTTCAGAGCTGCTGCGACGCCGGACATCATGCCGCCGCCGCCGATGGAGACGAATACGTGGGTGAGCTCGGGGATGTCTTCGAGGAATTCGAGCCCGAGGGTGCCGTGGCCCGCGATGATTGCCGGATCGTCATAAGGGTGGACGAACAGCCGCCCCTGGCGCTGGTACTCTTCTGCCTTGGCGAAAGCCTCGGCAGCATCATCGCAGAGCTCGATGCGGGCACCGTATTTCGTCGCGAGATCGACGTTGAAGCGCGGCGTCACCTTCGGCATCAGCACGAGGGCATCGAGGCCCAGCGTTCCGGCGACGCGCGCGACCGCAATGGCGTGGTTGCCGCCCGACACCGTCACCAGCCCGCGACGGCGTTCTTCATCACTCAAGGACAGCACCTTGTTGAAGACGCCGCGCACCTTGAACGAGCCCGCAAGCTGCAGCGCCTCCATCTTCAAGGCCGTGCGCCGGCCAAGCCGCGCCGAGACCTCAGGATTGTCGAAGGCCGGCGTGCGCCGGACCCGTCCGGCGATGCGGCTGCGGGCGGCTTCGATATCGGCAAGCGTGACGTCAAAGGTGGTCATCGTGTCTCCGGCGAGGCGGAAAAGGAAGAGGGCGGATCATGCTGGGACGCGGCCTGCCGCGTCAACAGGCAGCCGCCGGTTGACGGGTGATAATTCCGGCTTGACCGGCCACGCCGCGGGATCGGATGCTCACCCCTTTCCTTGGGAGAAGCACGACATGTCCTTATCGTCCCGCGAGATGCTCGCGCGTCTGATCGCCTTTCCGAGCGTTTCGACGAGCAGCAATCTCGACATCATCAACTTCTGCCGGGACTGGCTCAACAGCCACGGGGTGGAAAGCACCCTCGTGATGAGCCCGGAGGGCGACAAGGCCAACCTCTACGCCACCATCGGCCCGCAGGTGGAGGGCGGGATCGTGTTCTCCGGCCATACGGACGTGGTGCCGGTGGAGGGGCAGAACTGGACCACCGATCCCTGGACGCTGACCGAGAAGAATGGCCGCCTCTACGGGCGCGGCTCCGCCGACATGAAGGGCTTCAACGCGCTCGTGCTGGCGCTGGTGCCCGAGATGGCGAAGATGCCCCTGAAGCGGCCAATCCATATCGCTCTCTCCTATGACGAGGAGATCGCATGCCGGGGCGCGCCCTCCATGGTGGAAGCCATGGCGCGATCGCTTCCGAAGCCTGCTGCCGTGATTGTCGGCGAGCCAACCCGCCATGCGGTGGTGACCGGCCATAAGGCCTCCGTGCAGCTGCGCACCCAGGTGACGGGCTATGCGGTCCATTCCAGCCGGATCGACCAGGGTGTGAGCGCGGTCATGAACGCGGCCCGCCTCGTCACATGGCACGAGGACGTTATGGAAGAGAACCGGCGTCGCGCCGATCCGGCCAGCGCCTTTGAACCGCCCTATACCACCCTGCATTGCGGCGTGTTGGCTGGCGGCATCGCCGCGAACGTGGTGTCCTCGTCTGCGTGGTTCTTCAGCGATATCCGGGCCATTCCGACGGAGAGCCCACAGGATTATGTTGAGCGCTACCAAGCCTATATCCGCGATGTGATCGAGCCGCGGATGAAGGCCATTGCGCCTGAGACCGGGGTTGCCGTCGAACTCATCGCCGCGATTCCGGGGCTCAGGCCCGAGGCGGACGGGGAGGCAGAGCGCCTCATGCGCCGCCTCACCGGCGACAACGGCACCCATGTGGTCTCCTACGGCACTGAGGCCGGCATCTTCCAACGGGCCGGCTGGTCGACGGTGGTATGCGGCCCCGGCGACATCGCTCAGGCTCACCAGCCGGATGAGTATATCGAGATCAGCGAACTGGAATCCGGTGAACGTTTGCTGCGCCGCATCATCGGGGAGCTCTGTGCCTAATTGGTAAGCAGGGTAGCCCAAGACAGGGCTAGACCGCCGGCCACTTTCCTGCTTAACTTCATGCCGGACGGAGGGAAGACGGCCAAGGCCAGCCTTCCGACAAGAAGAACACCGCGCAAAAGACGCGGGGCTTCCAGAGGAGAAAGAGACACGATGACCAAACGTACGAAATTCCTTGCCGCCACGGTTGCCGTGCTGATGACCGGCGCTGCCCTGCCGGCCATGGCCGTGACCCTGCGCTATGCGAACCAAGGCGACCTGAAGTCGCTCGACCCTTATACCCTCAACGAGACCACCACGATTGCTCACCATGGCCATGTCTATGAGGGCCTGACCAAGCGTGACAAGGACCTGTCCATCATTCCGGGTCTCGCCGAGCGCTGGGAGATCAGCGAAGACGGCATGACCTGGCGCCTCTTTCTGCGCAAGAACGTCAAGTTCCACAACGGCAACCCGTTCAACGCCGACGACGTGATCTTCTCGGCCAACCGCGTGCGCGCCCAGGGCTCGAACTTCCAGACCCGCGTGCCGAGCGGCTCCGAATGGGTGAAGGTCGACGACCACACTGTCGACGTGAAGCTGAAGTCGCCCAACCCGATCATGAATGCCCAGTGGGACACCTGGTACATCATGGACAAGGAATGGTCGGAGGCGAACAACAGCGTTGCGCCGACCCCGGCTGCCGCCACGACCCCGAGCTACGCCTCGCTGAACGCCAACGGCACCGGCCCGTTCAAGATCGAAAGCCACCAGCCCGGCGTGAAGACGGTCTTCAAACCTCACAAGGAATGGTGGGGCAAGGCCGAGCATAACCTGGACGAGATCGTCTTCACCCCAATCGCATCCGACGCCACCCGCGTGGCTGCGTTGCTCTCGGGCGAGGTGGACGTGGTCGAGCCGGTTCCGCTGCAGGACGTTCAGCGCGTCAACAGCAGCGCCAATGCGAAGGTACAGGCGGGCCCCGAGCTGCGCACCATCTTCCTGGGATTCGACCAGACCCGCGACGAGCTTCTGTTCTCGAACGTCAAGGGCAAGAACCCCTTCAAGGATAAGCGCGTGCGCGAGGCCTTCTATAAGGCCATCGACATCGAGACCATCAAGTCCCGTGTCATGCGCGGCATGGCGACGCCGTCGGCCCTGATGATCGCCCCTCAGATCTTCGCGCTTTCGAAGGACTTCGAGCGCCCGAAGTATGATGTGGAAGCTGCCAAGAAGCTCCTGGCCGATGCGGGTTACCCGAACGGCTTCGAGGTCGGAATGGACTGCCCGAACGACCGCTACGTCAACGACGAGGCGATCTGCCAAGCCGTCGTCGGCATGCTGGCTCGCGCCGGCGTCAAGGTGAACCTGATGGCCCAGCCCAAGGCGCAGTACTTCGCCAAGGTGCTGAAGTCCGGCAACTACAACACGTCGTTCTACCTGCTGGGTTGGACGCCGGGCACCTTCGACAGCCACAACGTGCTGTTCGACATCCAGGGCTGCCGCGACAACGCGCAATCCTCGCGCGGCGAGTCGAACCTCGGCAACTACTGCAATAAGCAGCATGACGAGCTGACGGACAAGATCCTGGTCGAGAGCAACAAAGAGAAGCGCGACCAGATGATCAAGCAAGCCTATAAGATCTCGACCGACGACTACTCCTACATCCCTCTGCACCAGCAGGCTCTCGCCTGGGGCGTCTCCAACAAAGTGACGTTGACCCAGCGTGCCGACAACCAAGTGCTGCTCTACTGGGCCCAGAAGAAGGAATAGTCCACGCCTGATCGCATGTCCCGGGCAGCGCGCTGCCCGGGACAATTTATTCGAAGGCCCCGGACGGAATGTTCGCCCGAGGCGCAGCGATCAAGAGATTGTGCATGTTTGCTTTTGTCATACGACGCGCCCTCCAAGCCATTGGCGTTCTCCTGGCCGTCGGCATCATTTCGTTCGCAATGTTCCGTTTTGCCGGCGATCCGGTGAACCAGATCGTCTCCCTCGATACCCCCGCGGCAGAGCGGGAACAGGTTCGCCGCTCTCTCGGCCTCGATGACCCGGTTCCGGTACAGTTCGCACGCTATCTTTCCAGAGCCGTTCAGGGCGAGTTTGGTGTGTCCTATCAGTTCCGGCAGCCCGTGTCCGACCTGCTGGCGGAGCGCATGCCGGCCACCCTGGAGCTGGCCTTCTGCGCAACTCTCTTTGCAATCGGATTCGGCGTGCTGATGGGGGTCTATTCAGGCCTGAAACGGGACAGCTTTCTGGCCAAGGTATTCCAGACGATCTCGCTGATCGGCATTTCGCTGCCCACCTTCCTGATCGGCATTCTGCTGATCTATCTTTTTTCCGTCATTCTCGGATGGCTGCCGTCCTTCGGGCGCGGCGACACGGTCCGCCTCGGCTGGTGGTCGACGGGGCTTCTCACCACCTCGGGCCTGAAGGCTCTGATCATGCCGTCGATCACGCTCGGCCTGTTTCAAATGACGCTAATCATGCGCATCGTCCGGGCCGAGATGCTTGAGGTGCTGCGCACTGATTACATCAAGTTCGCACGGGCGAGGGGGCTCACCACGCGGGCCATTCATTTTGGCCACGCGCTCAAGAACACGCTCGTTCCGGTCATCACCATCGTGGGCCTGCAGTTCGGCTCGGTGATTGCCTTCGCAATCATCACGGAGACCGTGTTTCAGTGGCCCGGCATGGGCCTTCTGTTCGTGCAGGCGGTTCAGAACGTCGATATTCCGATCATGGCAGCCTACCTGATGCTGGTGGCGCTCATCTTCGTCCTCATCAACCTCGCCGTCGACATCCTCTACACGATCGTCGATCCCCGCCTGAGAACGTCCATCCGGCAGCCGGCCTGAGGAGGGAACCATGGCAGACGCAATTCAGGCGGCGCCCACGCCGCATTCCACCCCCACTACTTGGGCCGGTCGCTTCTTCGACAGCGACGTCTGGGCGAGCTTCAAGCGCTCCAAGCTCACGATGGTGGCCGCCGTCCTGACCGGTCTCTTTATGGCCTCGGCTATCCTGGCAGGAGTTCTGTCGCCGCAGGATCCATTCGATCCCGCGCAGCTGGAGCTCATGAACAGCCGGCTGCCGCCGATTTGGGACGCGGAAGGGCAGATGCCGTTCGTTCTGGGCACGGACGAGCAGGGCCGCGACATCTTCTCGGCCATCCTCTACGGCCTGCGGATCTCGCTTGCGGTCGGCATTCTTGGTGTGGCCCTCTCGGCCACTCTCGGGATCACCCTGGGCCTGATCGCCGGCTATGTTGGCGGCACGACCGACGCCGTCATCATGCGCATCGCCGACGTGCAGCTGACCTTCCCGGCCATTCTCATCGCCCTCCTTGTGGACGGCGTGGTGAAAGCCGTGCTCGGGGGACAGCTCAGCGAAATGACGACCCTCTCCGTGCTGGTCTTCTCCATCGGCTTGAGTTTCTGGGTGCAGTATGCCCGCACCGTGCGCGGCTCGGTGATGGTGGAGAAGAACAAGGACTACATCGCCGCGGCGCGCCTCATCGGGCTGCCGACTCCGGTGATCATGTTCCGGCACGTTCTGCCGAACGTCCTGGGTCCGGTGCTGGTGATCGCCACCATCAACCTGGCACTTGCCGTTATCACCGAGGCGACCCTGTCTTTCCTCGGCACCGGGATGCCTGAGACCATGCCGTCCCTCGGCACGCTCATCCGTATCGGCAACAACTATCTGTTCTCCGGCGAGTGGTGGATCGTAGCCTTCCCAGGCATTGCGCTGGCCGTTCTGGTGCTCGCCATTAACCTCCTGGGCGATTGGCTGCGCGACGCGCTCAATCCGAAGCTGCGATGAGAGAGGCGACATCCATGGCTCAACCTGTCCTCTCCGTCCGTGATCTGCGTGTCGAGTTCGTCACACGGCGCGGCATCCTGAAGGCCATCGACGGCATTTCGTTCGACATTGGCAAGGGCGAGGTGCTCGGCGTCGTCGGTGAGTCGGGCGCTGGTAAGTCGGTGACGGGTTCTGCCGTCATTGGCCTCATCGATCCGCCAGGCCGCATCGCCGGCGGCGAGGTCCTGCTGTCGGGCATGCGGATCGACAACCTGCCGCCCGAGGAGATGCGCCGGGTGCGCGGCAAGCGCATCGGCATGATCTTCCAGGATCCGCTGACCAGCCTGAACCCGCTATACCGGGTGAGCGAGCAGCTCGTCGAGACCATCCGCACCCATACCAATCTCTCGGCTTCCGCCGCGCGGAAGCGTGCCATCGACCTGCTGGCGGAGGTCGGCATCCCGGCGCCGGAGAGGCGCATCGACAGCTATCCGCACGAGTTCTCCGGCGGCATGCGCCAGCGCGTCGTGATCGCGCTTGCCCTCTGCGCCGAGCCGGAACTCATCATCGCCGATGAGCCGACAACGGCCCTCGACGTGTCCGTCCAGGCGCAGATCATCTCGCTGCTGAAGCGCCTTGGGCGCGAGCATGGAACGGCCATCATGCTGGTCACGCACGATATGGGCGTGATCGCCGAAACCGCTGACCGCGTCGCCGTGATGTATGCGGGCCGCATCGCCGAGATCGGCCCCGTGCGAGACGTGGTGCAGAATCCGCTGCATCCTTACGCCAAGGGGCTCATGGGTGCGATTCCGTCTTTGGAGAGCGAGACGGATCGCCTCGTGCAGATCCCGGGCTCGATGCCGCGCCTGTCGGCCATTCCGCCCGGCTGCCCCTTCAATCCGCGCTGTCCTTTCGTGTTCGATCGCTGCCGGGTCGAGCGGCCGGAGCCGATCCAGCACAGCGAGCACCGGGTTGCCTGCCATCTCTACGATCAATCTTCCGTCCGGTCGGAGGCCGTCGCGTGACCGAACGTTCCTATGTCGAAGTCAAAGACCTGCGCCGCGAGTTCGACGTCTCCAAGCCCTGGCTCAACCGGGTGCTGGAAGGCGGCGAGAAGCAATTCCTGAAAGCGGTCGACGGCGTCTCCTTCTCCATCGCTAAGGGCGAGACCTTTGCACTCGTGGGCGAGTCCGGTTCGGGCAAGTCGACGGTGGCCCGCATGGTGGTGGGATTGCTGCCGCCCACGAATGGCGAGGTGGTGATCGACGGCGTCTCCATGTCGAGCAAGGCCGCTTTGGCCGAGCGCCAGCGCCTGCGCCGGCGCATTCAGATGATCTTCCAGGATCCCTATGCCAGCCTCAATCCGCGCTGGCAGGTGGACCGCATCGTCGCCGAGCCGATCCGGGCTTTCCGGCTGATCGAGCGGGAGAAGGAAATCGAGGCGCGGGTTGGCGAGCTGCTGACCCTGGTCGGCCTTCATCCGGCGGACGGCAAGAAGTATCCGCACGAGTTCTCCGGCGGACAGCGCCAACGCGTCGCGATTGCTCGTGCGCTCGCGTCGAACGCGGAATTCATTGTCTGCGACGAGCCGACCTCGGCCCTCGACGTGTCGGTTCAGGCCCAGATCCTGAACCTCATGCGCGACCTGCAGGATCGCCTCGGCCTGACCTATCTGCTCATCAGCCACAACCTTGCCGTGGTGCGCCACATGGCAAGCCGGATCGGCGTGATGTATCTCGGCCGTATCGTCGAGATCTCCAATGGTCGCGAACTCTTCTCGCACCCGAAGCATCCCTATACCCGCATGCTCCTCGATGCGGTCCCGGACGTGGGCATGACGGGGCGCCAGCGCATTCCGGTGAGCGGCGAGATTCCGAACCCGATCAGCCCACCCTCCGGCTGCACCTTCAACCCGCGCTGCCCCTTCGCCAATGAACGCTGCCGGGCTGAAATTCCGCCGCTCCTCGGAGGCGTCGCCTGCCATGCCATCCATGAGGGACGTCTAGCCGTGGATGCCGCCGCATAGGCTGTGAGCACCATCCAGATAGTTGACTCCGTCAACTATCTGGTCGAGTGTGGTGGGCAGGGGAGGCGGCTATGTCTCAACTGTCCAAATTACCTGCAGATGATCGGGTCGAGCAGGTTCGCCGGTTCAACCGCTTCTATACGCGCCATATTGGGCTTCTGAACGAGGGACTTCTCGAGAGCGAATATTCCCTGACTGAGGTCCGCATTCTCTACGAACTCGCCCATCGCGGGCCGCTGACCGCGGCGGCGCTTGGTCAGGACTTAGGCCTCGATCCGGGTTATCTCAGCCGTATCCTCAAGAACTTTGACAGTCGCGACCTGCTCCAGAAGTCCCGCTCGGAAGGTGACCGGCGTCAGGTTTTCCTTTCCCTCACCGATGCCGGGCGGGCGGCCTTCGCGCCACTGAACCAAGCCTCCGCCGATCAAATCGGCGCCATGCTGTCCAAGCTTTCAGATGCCGAGCAGGAGCGGCTGGTCCGGGCCATGAGGGTCGTGGAGCAGCTCATCGGCGGCTCGGTGCCGGACGTTCCCTACACCCTGCGAGCGCACCGGGTCGGCGACGTCGGCTGGATCGCGCATCGCCAGGGGCTGCTCTACGCTCAGGAATTTGGGTGGGATGAAACCTTCGAGGCCTTGGTTGCGGAGATTGCCGCTGCGTTCGTCAGGAACTTCGACCCGGAGCGGGAGCGCTGCTGGATTGCGGAGCGGGATGGCGAGATCGTCGGCAGCGTTTTCCTGGTGCGTCACTCGGATGAGGTTGCCAAACTCAGACTGCTCTATGTGGAGCCCTCCGCACGAGGGCTCGGCCTCGGACGCCGACTCGTCGACGAGTGCATCGCTTTCGCCAGAGCCAAGGGATACCGCACACTGACCCTCTGGACCAACGACGTGCTCGTTGCGGCTCGCGGGATCTATCAGGCGACGGGCTTTCGCTTGGTGAAGGAAGAAGCGCATCATTCATTCGGCAAGGACCTCGTCGGGCAGACCTGGGATCTCGACCTGTGAAACGTCATGAAACACTCGCCCTAGCGGCGGCCGCAGCAACGGGTGTTCAGGTCGGGGCGGCCCTCGTGGCGAGTCGCTTCGTCATTCACGATATCGGCCCGGCATCCCTGGCCTTCCTGCGCTACGCCATCGCCGTTCTGTGCCTTGCGCCATTCGTGATCGCTGGCGGATGGGTGAGGTTCGCGCTCCGTGATCTTCTCGCGGTGATGGGCCTAGGGATCGTTCAGTTCGGCATTCTCATCGCGCTTCTGAATCTCGGGCTTCAGTTCATCTCGTCCACCCGCGCGGCGCTCCTGTTTTCCACCTTTCCATTGATGACTATGGTCATAGCAGCCTTTCTCGGGCGCGAGCGCCTGACAGGCATCAAGACCGCCGGCGTGCTGCTCACCGTTGTCGGCGTCGCGGTCGCCTTGGGCGAGAGGCTGATCGCCAGCAACGGCACAAGCGATGTTCTCGGAGCGCTTCTCGTGCTCGCCGCCGCGCTGTGCGGTGCCGTGAGTTCTGTGTTGTATCGCCCTTATCTCTCCCGCTATCCCACCCTGCCTATCGGAGCCGTGGCGATGCTGGCCTCTGTCGTATTCCTGGCGGGCCCAGCAAGCTTGGAAGGGCTCTTCACGCAAGGAACGCAGATCGATCAACGCGGCTGGATCGTCGTCCTGCTGATCGGCCTCTCAAGCGGCATCGGCTATGTCCTCTGGCTCTGGGCGCTCAAGCACACGACACCGACCCGCGTGACCGTTTTCCTGTCCCTGAGTCCTGTCACGGCATCCCTGCTCGGAGCGCTCATCCTCAGCGAGCCGTTCACCCTTGGTGTCTTGGTTGGTCTCGCAGGCGTTGTCGGCGGGTTATGGCTGGCCACGCGTCCAAGCGCCAGAGAACATCGTTGAGTGTCCGTTTCAGGTGCGGTTGATCTGGACGACACCGAAAGGTTTGACAGTGATGCCGACCTCACTGAGGCAATGAAGCTTCGCATCCTTTGACGCCAGCTCAGCTTAAACTTGTCGCAATTTATAATAATTACAGACTGCAGTGACATTGATGGATGTATCGAGTCAATTTCCAGACGCGTTTCTCAAGTAAGATAAGGATCATAGGCTTAGCAATACTTAAGCTTGGCGTCTGGTGAGAGGGTTATCACAAACTTGTGGGGTCAGAATTACGCTTGGAAACCAATTGGACTGAGCGCGTTAAGCCTGTGTTCTTATGGCGAGAAGCCATGCCTAAACCAAGCACAGGAGACTTCTTATGAAGAGGATCGCACTCATTGCTGGCGCCGGTCTGATGGCCCTTTCCGGGATTGGCTCAGCCATCGCGCAGCCTGCCTCCGGAACGCCGAACTCTCCATTCCCGTATGCGGCTCCGCATGAGATCCGTTGGATCAACGGCGTGCCGTGCCGTACGGTCTATGACTATAGCTCGAAGTCGCGGATTCCGGTCGCCTGCGCCGGTCCGGTAGCGGGCGTTTCGGCTGCTCCCATGGCCATGGATACTGACGTGGTCGCAACAGGCAGCATCGCTCCTGCTCCCGTCGGCCCTATGATGGGCGCTCCCGTGTCCGGCACCCCGGCTTCGCCGTTCCCCTATGCAGCTCCGCATGAAATCCGGACGGTAAACGGCGTGCCGTGCCGCACGGTTCTGGATCCGGTGTCGAACACCCGTGTTCCCGTGGCCTGCGCGCGGTAAACCCTGACTTTCCAGTGAAGGGCGTGGACCTGCGGGTCCGCGCCTTTTTTTATTTCAAGCTTCCAAAAGATTAAGGCTCACGACCAAGGTGTCATGAGCCTTTTGTGTTCAGCCGGCCAGCCTACTCGGCGGCTTGCCTAACGGGCAGGAAGCCGATGGGTTGGCGCTGCGGTCCTGTCTGCTTGAGAGTGCCGACCAATTCCTCATATTCCCGCTCCATCTCCGGCGTGACGGACGGGCGCGTCTCCCGCAAGGACTGCTCGAAATGCGCCATGGTCACGCTCTGCGCTTGGATCGATTCCCGCAGGGCGAGGAGGCCGGCCCGGCGCGTCAGGTCTTCGAGGTCGGCGCCCGTGTACCGGTCGGTCCGTTCGGCAATGCTGTCGAGATCAACATCCGGTCCAAGCGGCATTGCCTTGGTGTGGATGCCGAGGATATGCCGGCGGCCTTTCGCATCAGGAACCGGCACATAGATCAGCTCGTCGAAGCGGCCCGGCCGCAGAAGCGCAGGGTCGATGAGGTTTGGCCTGTTCGTGGCCGCCATCACGACGACACCCTGCAGCTCCTCAAGCCCATCCATCTCGGCCAGGATCGTGTTGACCACCCGCTCCGTGACAGCGGGCTCCCCTAGACCGCCGCCGCGCACGGGAGCCAGGGAGTCGATCTCATCGATGAAAATGACCGTCGGGGCGACCTGTCGGGCACGGGCAAAGAGGCGCGAGACCTGCTGCTCGGATTCGCCGTACCACTTCGATAGGAGGTCAGAGGATTTGGTCGCCACGAAGTTGGCCTGCGCCTCACGGGCGACCGCTTTCGCCAGCAGGGTCTTGCCAGTTCCAGGAGGTCCAAAGAGCAAAAAGCCCTTGGCCGGACGGATGCCGAGGCGCCGGAACGACTCGGGGCTCTTAAGCGGCAGCTCCACGCCTTCGCGCAGGCGGGTCCTGGCCTCTTCTACACCGCCGATATCGTCCCAGGTGACATTGGGCACATGAATCATGATCTCGCGGAGCGCCGACGGCTGGACGCGCTTCATGGCGTTCATGAAGTCCTGCCGGTTCACCTGCAGGCTCTCAAGCACGTTAGACGGAATGCCGTCGCGCAGGCTGATGCCGGGCAGGATCCGCCGCAGCGAGTCCATGGCAGCCTCGCGAGACAGCGCCGCTAGGTCAGCCCCGACAAAGCCGAACGTGATACGGGCGATCTCATCGAGGTTCACGTCTTCGGCCAAGGGCATGCCGCGGGTGTGAATGCCCATGATTTCCCGGCGGCCCGGTTCGTCCGGCACGCCGATGACGATCTCGCGATCAAACCGGCCCGGGCGGCGCAGAGCCTCGTCGATGGCCTCGCGCCGGTTGGTGGCACCGATCACCACGATGTTCTGGCGCGGCTCCAGGCCGTCCATGAGCGTGAGGAGCTGGGCCACGATGCGCCGCTCAACCTCGCCGGTCACCTCCTCGCGTTTGGGCGCGATGCTGTCGATCTCGTCGATGAAGATGATCGCCGGCGCATTCTGCTGCGCCTCCTGAAACACCTGACGCAGGCGCTGCTCCGACTCGCCGTAGTGGCGGCCCATGATCTCAGGCCCAGCAATATGATAGAACTGCGCCTCCGTCTCGTTGGCCACGGCGCGGGCCAGTCGGGTTTTGCCGGTGCCGGGCGGCCCGTAGAGCAGCACGCCTTTCGGCGGGTCGATGCCAAGACGCTGGAACAGTTCGGGGTGGCGAAGCGGCAGCTCCACCATCTCGCGCAGCTGATCGACCGTGCTGCCGAGGCCGCCGATATCGTCATAGGTGACATCGGCGCGGCGGGCCTCCCGCGGCTCCTCGAATTGCGGGCGCAGTTCGATCTCGGTTTCCGCCGTCACGTGCACAATGCCTCGCGGCTGAGTCGTGACGACGACAAGGCGGATCTCCTGCAGGCCGTAGGCCGGGATGTTGAGCAATCCGCGCAGCTCTTCCGGCAGGCGCTGATCGGTCGAGCGCTGCGAGTACACGGATGTGGAGATCACATCACCGGCTGTCAGCGGGCGCTGGTAGAATGTGCGTTTTAGAGCATCACCTGAACCCTGAAGCCGCAGGCCCTTTTGAGCCGGCGCCAGCACGACACGGGTGGCAGGGCGGACATCGGCACGCTTCACCTCCACATGGTCGCCGCTGCCGACACCCGCGTTCACGCGTTGCAGGCCATCGAGGCGCACGATGGTGAGGCCTTCGTCCTCGGCATAAGGCGTGACCGCAATGGCCGTGGTGTGGCGCTTCCCGATGATCTCGACGGCCTGGCCCTCCTGCACGCCAATTTCCGTCAGAGCCTGCCGGCTCATGCGGGCGATGCCTCGTCCGGAATCGTCCGGTCGGGCATTTGCCACCTGGAGCCGTACATTCTGCCCATCCTCTGCCATGGCTGTCTTCCCATCATCCAAGTGGTCGCTCATGCGATGGCAGGTGCAGGGAAGAGGCTGGAATCACAGGTCTTCCAAGTGCCATGCGGCGGGGGCTTCGCTGGCGTCTCAGGTGGCGAAACCGGAGGGCAAACGCGAGATACGTGGAATTGTTGCAGGTATTCAGGCAGGTCCCGGAACTACGATGAGGCACCCCTGGCCGGTGTCCACAGCCTTTGAAGCGACACTTCGATGTCGTCCTCTCCAAGCTCTTGGCTGCGCGCTGGCTTGCCCATCGGCAGGAAGGGAGCAATGGTCGGCAGCTTCAAGGAGCTTTCGGCATCGCCCTGAGCCGCTGTCTCTAGCGAGGGAGCGTCGATCAGTTCCCAGCTGTCGAACAAATCCATGGTCGAATGACCTGGTAAGTCAGGGCCAAGATAAGGAACGATCTCGATCCAGGGGCGTCCGTGCGGCCGAGGAGTGATCTTCGTCACGCGTCCGAAGAAATTCGTCAGAGGGCAGCGGACGAAATCGCCGGGTGCGGGTAGGCGGGTCCTTTCGCGCTCGAGGTCGGTCTCGGCTTCCTGAAGCTCTGCCCGCAGCCGGGCAATCCGCGCCTCAAGTTCTTCGACACGCTTCGTGCGCGAACTCTCATGCTCCTGGGTCAATGCCGAGACCAGCGCCAGGCTCCTGTCCGAACCGGTATCCATGCTCGGGAATGCCCTCATGCTGGGACCTCCAATCTCGATCAAGATTTTGGTGCGTTCCGGCAACAGAACAAGACGCGCAGAAGGCTGAGCGGGAACTCAAGCTCGGCGCATGAGGGTTATAGGAGTGTGAGGCAAAAGAATTGGAGTTGTGATGAACCTTCGGGGCCGCAGGGCAGGGCGAGTGAGCGGCAACATGGTTCTGCTGCTGATGCTGGCATCCGCTGCCTGGGCACAGGCGCCAACAGCGCCCCTGCCGCCGCCGCGCCCTGACCGGCCGGAGATGCCAGCTTCCGAACCCAACTCCGAAAGCCAGTCTCCCGCCGAGAAGACCATCGATAAGACGGCTTCAGACGACGACAGCGCCCACAGCGCCTGTATCGACAGGCTCACCAAGCTCGGATTGAGGTTCGAGAAGCGGCCTCCCGTCGAGGAGGGGCGGTGCAGCATCGAGAACCCCGTTCTCGTGTCATCTCTGCCAACCGGGATCGAGATTGCTCCCGCGTCGCTCATGGCGTGTCCGGTGGCCGAGAGCCTTGCGCGCTGGATGAGCGAAGTGGTTGCTCCCGAAGCCGAGCGGCAGTTCCAGAGTGCGCCAACCAAGATTCTGATCGGAACATCCTATCAATGCCGTGACCAGCGCAACGGAGCCAAGCTCAGCGAGCATGCGCTCGGCAACGGGGTTGATGTCATGGGCTTCGAGTTCGCCAAACGCTCGCCGTTGTCGATCGCCGCGCAATCCGAGAACTCGCCGGAAGCGACGTTTCAGTCGGCAATCCAGAAGGCCGCCTGTCCCATCTTCAACACGGTGCTCGGACCGGGCTCGGACACGGCTCACGGCGATCACCTTCACCTCGACCTGCGCGCGCGCAAGGGGGACTACCGGATCTGCCAGTAGATCGCGGGAACAGGGAGGCGTTCCCGGCTTTGTCATTCATGACATTGTTGGTGGAGTCTCTCATGAAGTCGACAGCCTGTGCTGCATTTGGGGTGCTGTGCTTCCTTGGTCCTGCCCTGGCCGCGCCTCAAGACCTCAAGCCGGAAGCGGTGAACGGCGCCGAATGGGGAGCCAAGAGCGGCAAGGGCAAGGAGATCGACCCAGTGCTGATCAAGGCCCAGGTCCTGCTCGACCGGGCGCGCTTATCGCCCGGCGTGATCGACGGGCACAACGGCGAGAACCTCCAGAACGCGCTCAAGATCTTTGAGAAGACCAATGAACTCAAGCCGGACGGAACGCTCGATGAGGAAGTCTGGCGAAAGATCGCGGAGACATCAAGTGAGCCGGTGCTGAGCGAATACACGATCACGGAAGAGGACGTGAAAGGCCCCTTCGTCGAGATCCCGGACAAACTGGAGGATCAGGCGAAGCTCGACCGGCTTGCTTATTCCAGCCCGGCGGAACTGCTGGCCGAGAAGTTCCATATGGATGTCGACCTGCTCAAGGCCTTGAACCCCGACAAGCCTTTCGACGAAGCCGGCACCACTGTTGTCGTCGCCAATGTGGACGCGAAGGCCGATCCCGGAAAAACGGAGAAGGTGGCCAAGATCCAGATCGTCAAAAGCGAGAAGGTTCTGCGCGCCTTGGGTAAGGACGGTGCCGTAATGGCGGTTTATCCTGCTTCCATCGGCAGCGAGGAGAAGCCGGCGCCCAGCGGTTCGCACACAGTCCGGGCTGTCGCAAAGAATCCGAACTACACCTACAATCCGGATTATGCCTTCAAAGGCGTGAAGGCCAAGGAGAAGTTCGAGATCAAGCCAGGCCCCAACAATCCAGTCGGCAGCACCTGGATCGATTTATCGGTCGAGTCCTTTGGCATCCACGGCACACCCGAGCCGGAGAAGGTCGGCAAAGCCTACTCCCAAGGGTGCGTGCGGCTGACGAACTGGGACGTGCAGGAACTGGCCGGGATGGTCGAGAAGGGCACCCCGGTGGAGTTCGTGGACTAGCCTAGCGTCTGAAGGCGCAGGAAGATCAATCGTCGTTGGCGGAGTTGAGCTGGTCCGGTCTCATGCCTTCATCCACCTCGGCGTCGTGGGCCTGGACCAGCCACTCGAGCTGGTCCTGGACGAAATTGGGGTCGCTGTGAAAACGCATGGCGCAGGCCACGAGAAAGATGGCAATCTCGGGCAGGTCGCTGTCGCCCATATCCGGAAGGATCAGCTCGAGATCCGTCATGTTGCCGGAGGTCAGGATGGCGGCCTCGGTGGGAGGAATGACGGTGCCGCCGTTATCAGAATCTTGAGCCATGGAGCTGTCCCTGAGCCTTCCCGTTTCATTGTTGGGCATTGTGCCGATCTTGCTGCCTTGCGTGTTGTTCTAAGGCGTGTCTCTGCGAGGTAAAGGCCTGTGACAGGGGCGGGTCACATAAGCAGAAGCCCTGCGGCAGAGGACTGCCGCAGGGCTTGAGAAGAGAGGCTCTGCAGAGAATTACGGGTAGGTGCAGACGTAGCGCATCCCGTTCGATGCAAGGAAGGTTCCGCTTGCGGGGTCATAGGACCGGTACTTGCGCGCGCAGTAAGCAGCAACCTGCGGATCGACAATGCCGGGCGGCTGCGGAGCGGCCGGCTGAGCCTGGCTGGCGATCGCGCCGGCGATCAGGGCGCCGGCAGCAAGGCCGGCGACACCCGCCGCAACGGCAGCACCATTGTCCCGGCGATAGTAGTACCGGTCACGGTAATAGGGCCGGTACCCGCGTCGATAATACTGGGCATAGCTCTCGTTCGGATAGGCTTGCTCGACCTGGGGCAGGGGGCGGGTCTGAACGGGGCTTGCATTGGCCGGGAGGGCTGGGGCTAATATGGCCATACCAACCAGGGCCATCATGAACTTACGCATAGTTATCTCCTGTTGGGCCGGGTAGGCCGACAGCAATCATCTATCTGATCTGACCGTATTATATCTTCTGCAGCCAAGCTTGCAAATCTTAACAGTAAGCTGCCGAGGTGAGCCTAGTCAGACATGCTTGGCTTTGGCTCACTTGATGTCGGAATGTGTACCGTCACTGTTCTAATATTGCTTAAACTGAATATATATTATATGTTTGCCAATCTATACTTAAATTAATTGCAAATCACCAATAGTGTTGTGCAAATTGTATTAATGGTTGTGTGTTTGTCATCAGCGTCACGCTGCATATCTTTTCTCCTTGAGCCTTCTGGATTTTTGCCATGAAATCGGAGAAGATAAGGTCGTTCTATTATAATCTGTCGCTGAATGGGAACTGATGCGTCCTCTCATCGGGCTTATATATTTTGCAATAGCCATGGGCATAGGCGGCCTGTCCTACGCGACAGAGCCGTTGCCGTTGCCTAAGGGTCCCGTCGTGCTGACTGTGTCCGGCAAGATCGAGCGGACGAATAGAGGCGGCGTTGCGGTGTTCGACATGGACATGCTGGAGGCGCTCGGCAAGGCATCGGTCACTTCACGATGGGAGCTGTCCGAAGTGGCGCAGAAGTTCGAGGGTGTCCCGCTTCGCGCATTGATTGACAGAGTAGGGGTCCAGGGCAAGAGCTTGAGAGCATCTACTCTGAACGACTATGTCGCTGTCATTCCCGTAGATGATCTTAAATTTGAGCCAATCCTTGCGACGAAAGTGGATGGCCGCATGCTGACGATCCGCGATAAGGGACCCCTTTGGATCGTTTACCCTAGAGATCAGTACAAGATACTGCAGGATGCCCGGTATGACTCCCGCTGGGTCTGGCAGCTCAACAAGCTTCACGTTGAATAGCGATGCGCTTCAGCCTGCAGAACTACAAGACTGCTCTGGTAACTCTTTTGGCGACCGCAAGTCTTGTCGTGTGTCTCGGTTTTACCGTCGCACGATTGTTCGAGATGGAGCATGAGTTTCGTAATGACAGGGCATTTACCAACGTCTGGTACGTGACCCAAACCCAATTCGAGGCAGCGGTCCTCGCAGAGACCCTGGCTCGTGTCGCGACAAACGAGAAGGCCGATGCGCCGGAGCAGCAGCCGGGTTTTCGAGCAAGCATCCTGATCAGTCGTTTGTCGGTCCTGCTGGAGGGCCATCAAGGCAAGGTGATGGATAGCCTTGGGGTTACAGGTGACCTTAAACAAGCTTACCTTCAGCTCACAATAGCTGAACCGCTCCTGCAAAGCGAGATCGATGCTCAGGCTGCGGCGCTGCTGCGCGAGCAGATGATGCAGCTTGCATACAAGCTCCGGGACACCGCCAATCAACTTATATTGTCAAGCCGGGATCATGCGGCTTTAAAGCGATCGGGTTATTTGCAGGTCATATTCGAAGGTTTTGCCTTCTTGGTGGGAATCGTTCTGAGCGCTGCCTTCCTTCTGGTGCGCCTTTTCAAGGGGGTTCAGGAGGCGAGTCAGGCCAAGCAGCTGCTCAAGCAGGAGCAGGAGCTGTCCGATCTGGTGATCAACAACATCAGCAACCAGGGCATTATCATGTTCGACAGTCAGCTCCGCTGCCTTCTGTGGAATTCAGGCATGGAGGACTTGCTGAGCATCAAGCCGGACCAGGCAATCGGCCAGCGGATGGAGAATCTGGACCGACTGTTCAGCAAGGCTGAAATCGTCGCTGCCCTTACTCAGGCTACCGAAGGCGCCAGCTCGATTCTAGAGCATGAGGCTGCAACTTCGGAAGGTCACGAGCGCTGCCTGGAGATCAACAGCTTCCCGATCTTCATGGCGGAGCGGAAGCTTGGAATTGCCTTCATCCGTGATGTGACCGAGCAGTGGCTTGCACGTAAGCAGGCTGAGCGGCAAAACTTTGATCTTGAGATCAAGGTTCTCCAGAGAACGGCAGCCTTGCGCCAGGCCGAGCGCCGTCTCATCGCAGCCATCAACTCCGCCTCGGAGGGCTTTGCGGCCTTCGACTGGACGGGCAAGCTCCTTTTCGCCAACGAGCAGATCTGGGCAGCGGCTCCCGTATCGCTGTGGTGCGCCGAGGATATGAGCCTGCCTGTGTTTCTGCGATGCTTTGCCATGTGCGAGGGAGCCGATCTGCGCTTGCTGAAAGCCCAGGCGCCGTTTGAGGAACTCGAATTCGATCTCCTGGTAAAAAAGACACTTGGCACCGGCTCTCCCTCACGAAAGCCGACGGAGCCACGATCTTCGTCCGCCTAACCGATATCAGCGGCTACAAGCAGGTTGCGAAGGCCCTTGAGTCAGCGCTCGAGCGCGAGCGCGAGACGACCAACGCCTATCGCAGTTTCGTGTCGATGGTGTCTCACCAGTTCCGGACACCGCTCGCGATTTTGGACTCGAGCGCGCAGCGCATCCTGCGGCGTGGCGCGGCGTTGACGCAGGACGAGCTCGCTACCCGTGTCCAGAAGATCCGCAATGCTGGAACGAGGCTGACGCGTCTGGTGGACAGCGTTCTGAATGCGGCCAAGCTCGATGCGGGGACGATCGAGCTAAACCCGGCATCCTACAACCTTGTCGATCTGGTCATGGACATTTGCGACCGGCAGCGGGAGGTCAGCGATCAGGCTGATATCCGCTTCGACGTGCCGGATGTGCCTGTCCGCGTTTACTGCGACGGCATGTTGATCGAGCAGGTTGTGGTGAACCTGCTGTCCAACGCTATCAAGTATTCCGGGGCCTCGCCTGTCGTCGAGATCAAGATCTGGATGGACGGATCCCGGGCCTATTGTTCCGTTCGCGACTGGGGCATCGGCATCCCGGCAGGCGAGTTGCCGAAGATCTTCGAGCGCTTCTATCGCGCCAGCACCGCTTCTGGAATTGCCGGCACCGGCATCGGCTTGAACTTCGCTCAGCGGATCATGCACCTCCATGGAGGCGAGATCCACGTTGAGAGCTACGAGGCGGCCGGCTCCCTATTCACCTTCGACCTACCCATCGCCAATGCGGATCAAGCGCAGCAGGCTGCATGAGTGACTACGATCATGACAAAACAACAAACAATTCTCTGCGTTGAAGACGAGAACGATCTCCGGAGCGACATCGCCGAGGAACTGGAAGCCGCCAATTATCGCGTGCTGCAAGCAGCCAACGGCAGCGAGGCGCTGGCGCTTCTTGAGAAGCATCGTCCGGATCTGGTTCTCTGCGACATCACCATGCCGGGTCTTGGCGGCTATGATGTACTCAAGGCTCTGCGCGAGCAGGGGAACATGGTGGACGTCCCCTTCATCTTCCTAACGGCTCTCGCCGAGCGTAATGACGTCTTAACCGGAAAGCAGGCCGGAGCGGATGACTACCTGGTCAAACCCATCGATTACGAGATCCTGCTCGCGACGGTCGCTGCCCGTCTCAATCAGGTGGCTCGGGTGCAGACGAGCGCCGTTCACCGGGCGGAGGAATCCTGGCAGGAGATCCTCAAGGCTTCTCAAGGGCGCACTGTGGACGCGCTTTACAAGGCCACCTTCGCTTTCGACCGCTTCCTTGTGGGTGTCGTGATCGTCAACGAGGCTGGAGAGGTTCGGGTGATGAACAAGGAGGCGCAGCGTATTCTCGCCGAAGACGATGGCTTGAGCGCATCGCAGGGCATCCTGAAAGGTTCAGTGGCTAAGCAGAACAGCAAGCTTTATTCAGCTATCGAGAAAGCATTCGAAGAGGAAACTCTCGACGAGATCATCTCTTTCCCGCGCGTCTCTGGAGGACGGCCCTATCTTGTTCTGATCCCCGGTCAGCGCTTCTCGCCCGAGGAGCGACCCGAGGCTGTGGTGCTGCTCGTCATCGATACAGAGCAGCGCGCCAAAGTTTCCGGCGACACGCTGGTCCGCCTGTACAACCTGACGCCATCCGAGACACGGGTTGCGCTCATGCTGATCGACGGCAAGCGCCTAGACCAGATTGCAGAGGAACTCGAGGTGGCTCAGACCACCGTCGTCTTCCACCTCAAGAACCTGTTCCGCAAGACGGATACGAACCGGCAAGCGGATCTGGTGCGCGTTCTCCTCTCGGTTCCGTTGCGGACTGCCGCTGACTGAACGGGGCGCTTAACTCGCGTTAAGAGCTTGCTCACCATTTCGGCAAGATTGGCCAAAATCCAAGCTTCGCCACAATTTGTTCAGCTTTCGGAGAGGGTTCGAACAGTATATCTCGTGACATGAAGAGGGAGACATGGAGCCTCCCTTCTGTCGGGGTGTTGATCATGAGGATCTTCCGTCTTGTTTCCGGCACGGCCGCAGCTCTGGCGCTGGTCTCCGGCTTGGCTGTTGCCGAACCGGCTGCAGCGCGTGATCGCCTGTCGCCTGGTGCCGCTGTGGCCCTCGGCGCTCTGGGTGGCCTTGCCGTGGGTGCTGCTGTTGGAGCCGCTGTGGCTCAGCCTCAGCCGCCCGTTGTCTATCGGGCGCCGCCCCCGCCACCGCCGGTTTATGTGGAGGAACGTCCCGCTCCTGTCTATTATGAGCGCCCGGTCCGCGAGCGTGTCTATGTGGAACAGTGCACGACCGAGCGCTATCGCGAGTGGGTTCCTGGCTGGGGCTGGGAGCACCGCAGCCGCAGGGTTTGCCATTAAAGCATGCGATCAGGCCCGCCTCAGAGCGGGCCTTTTCTTTGGAACGCCGGAGAACCGGTGTTTTGCTGCCGCGTTGATCGCATGAAAATCATGCGAGAGTTGCTATGACCAGCACACCGAAGGATCAGGCCGGTTCCGATCAGACGAAGCTGAATCCCGGCGATCAGGCTGAACCGAGTACTCCCGGCACCGGCGAGAATGTGTGTCCGGAATGCAAGGGCAGCGGCCGCATCGGCGCGGCGGCGTGCCAGACATGCGGCGGCACCGGCACGATCATCGAAGGGATCGGCGGGGCTTGAGCCTCACGACTTGTCCGGCTTCGCCATCCAGCGAATGAGCGGCATGAGCGGCACAACCCAGATCAGGCCGAGGACGATGTAGGCCACGGTCTGGATGAGCTTGGGCGCCTCGGAGATCCTGCCCTCGGCGACTGCCATGGCGAAAAGCGCATAGAAGAAGATGAACGCCAGCATCACCACTGTTCCGATCAGCTTGCGCGCGCGTGTACCCATGGCCGAAACCCTCAACTTTGTGAAATCTCATCGCGGCGGTGCGTCACCGGCATGAATTGCCTCCGAGAGGCGTAGCCTCTATGTGACGTCCATATCCTGGGTTCAAGCCCTAATCGATGATGAGAGTGAGCATGGCTGTCGCAGCCTCCACCGAGGGCATGCCGCTGGCACGCGTGTCCCAAACCCGTTCCCTGTCCGCAGTTCGCGTCTGGATCTACACCCTTGCGGCGCTGGTGGTGCTGATGGTTGCCGTCGGTGGCGCCACGCGCCTGACCGGCTCCGGTCTCTCGATTACCGAATGGCGGCCGGTCACAGGCGCCATTCCGCCGCTCAGCGAGCAGGCCTGGCTGGTCGAGTTCGAGAAATACAAGCAGATCTCCCAGTATGAACTCGTGAACAAGGGTATGACCCTATCCGAGTTCAAGTTCATCTATGGCTGGGAATGGGGGCACCGGCAGCTCGGCCGCCTCCTCGGCCTGGTGTTCTTCCTGCCGTTGGTCTGGTTCTGGGCGAGGGGTGTCATCAAGGGCAGGCTTGCCCTGACCCTCCTCGGCATCGGAGCCCTGGGCGGCCTGCAAGGCGCCATTGGCTGGATCATGGTGGCCTCGGGCCTTCAGCCCGGCATGACGGCTGTAGCGCCCATTAAGCTGGCCCTGCACCTGACGGTCGCCAGCATTATCCTGGCCTGCCTCGTCTGGGTGGCGGCCGGTTTGAAGGAGCGCTCCTCTGCACAGGAGGTGCGGGCAGGCTACGCGCCGCGCATTCTCATGGGGCTGATCCTGTTCCAAATCGCGCTCGGCGGCCTCGTTGCCGGCTCGAAAGCGGGATTGGCCTATAATACTTGGCCCCTGATGGACGGTGCCTTCGTCCCGTCGGCCTCAGCCCTGTTCTCGGTCTCGCCCTGGATCGAGAATTTCGTCGATAATGTCGTGCTGGTCCAGTTCAACCATCGCTTGGTTGCCTATGCCATCGTGGCTTTTGCCCTGTGGCATGCCTGGACTCTGCGGCGGACAGCACCGGACTCGAAGGCTGCCAGCCGGGCCACGGCCATGGCTGGCTTGACCTTGGCGCAGATGTTGCTCGGGATCGTGACCCTGCTGCTCGTGGTGCCTCTCTGGGCCGGTCTTGCTCACCAGGTTTTTGCCATGGTGGTTCTCGCCATGGCTGTCGTTCATGCCCGTGTGAGCGCCGCATGACATGAAAAAGGGCGGCCTTTCGGCCGCCCTGATCTTCAACCGCTTCGGTGATTAGCGGATGACCTGGACGATGCGGCGGGTGCCGGGCTCGACCAGAACCGGAGTGTCGTTCACGACCGTGTAGCGGTAGTTAGTGACGCCGTACTGCTGCGGAACCTCATAGTACTGCACGCCAGAGGACGGCAGGGTCGCACCGACGCGAACCTCTTCCTGGTAGCGGTAGGACGGAACGCCCTGGGTCACTACATACTGGCGGAACTGCGGCTGCTGCTGCTCGGCAAGGCCGCCCACGATCGCGCCTGTCACGCCGCCGATGGCTGCGCCGACCGGACCGCCCACGATGGCGCCGCCAACGGCACCGGTGGTCGCGCCGGCCGCAGCGCCGCCGCCGGACTGAGCAAAAGCGCCAACCGGGGCGAGGGCGACGAGAACGGCGCCTGCAAACAAGATTTTCTTCGACATGTGTCAGCTCCTCATTGGTGAAGTCTGGAGCTTAACGGCCAAGCAGAAGTGTGGTTCCGAGTCTCGCAAGCTGGTTGAACATAAAATGTGAAAAATTCCCACGTCCTTGCCTGCGTGACTATAACCATCATCGTTCGATGCTTAGGGGCATGTTTCCTCAGCGGATGCGAAGCTATAAAATTTTATATTTCTTGCGGATCTGCTGGCGAGAGAAATGCTTTATGGCCCGAGCCAATCTAGGAGCGAATCCTAGAGCAGCGTGCTGCCCATCCTAAGGCTGCCAAGCTTCATGCAGCGCACTCTAGAACCTCTGAGAGAGTGGAAATCTGAGCGGCTCCGACCGCAGAATGCTAAAAATCATGGTGGGAACAGGGCAGGAATTAGGAAATCAGGTCTTGCCCTGCTACAGGTGAACAATATTAAGATGGCCTTAACCCTCAAGCGCAGTGCTGCAGGAACAGGCTGATAAGGAGTCAGGCATGAACGTGCTGGTCTTTGCTTCGCGAAAAGGCGGCTCGGGTAAGAGCACGCTCGCTGCTCATCTCGCGAGTTATATCGCCAACCCTTCACGCCCCACATTACTAATCGACAACGACCCTCAGGGGTCTTTGTCCTTGTGGCACAAGATCCGAAACCAGGAATATCTTGGCCTCAAGCACAATGTCCGCAACATTGCGGATGCCATCCGAGATGCAAAGCGCGAGGGCTACGAGTGGGTTCTCGTCGATACGCCGCCCAACAAGTCCTCAATCGTTGCTGAGGCGATCAAGCAGGCGACCCTCGTGATCATTCCGACCCGGGCAAGCCTGTTCGACATCGCGGCCCTTCAGGACACGGTGGCTATCGCCCGCGAGCACCGCAAGCCATATGCGGCCGTGATCAACGCCGCGCCGGCCAAGCACAGCGATAGCGAGGCCGCGGTCGTGGCCGACGCACGCGGGGCCCTGAATGCGCTCCAGGTTCCCGTCTGGGCGGGTCAGATCACGCACCGTCCCGAACTGACGCTCTCCCTTGCAACAGGCGAGGGCGCCCGGGAATATGACGCAAACTCGCAGGGCGCCGACGAGATCGGACGCCTTTGGACGGCGCTCGAGCGTTCTCTCAACGCCATCCACAACACCTACAAGAAGGCCGGCTCATCCCGCGCGGCCTAACGCAGAGCTTCACGAATTAAGAAGGGCGGCTAAAGGCCGCCCTTTTGCTTTCGGAGTGCCTATACTTTCAACGTCATCACCGGCCTTGTGCCGGTGATCTCGATAAGTTGAGACGCTGAGCCTCACAGAAACGAGATGGCCGGGACAAGCCGGGCCATGACAACGTGAGTGATAGTTCGCAAGGCGCAGCTTACGCCGCGTCAAGCGCCTGATTGAGGTCGTCGATCAGGTCCTGCGTATCCTCGAGGCCGATGGACAGGCGCACCACCTCCGGGCCGGCACCGGCCTGGGTCTTCTGCTCGTCCGTGAGCTGGCGGTGCGTGGTCGAGGCCGGGTGGATCACGAGGGAGCGGGTGTCGCCGATATTGGCCAGGTGCGAGAACAGCTTGAGGTTCGACACCAGCTTCACGCCGGCCTCGTAGCCGCCCTTGAGTCCAAAGGTGAACACCGCACCGGCGCCCTTGGGGCAGTATTCCTTGGCGAGGTTGTGGTAGCGGTCCGAGCGCAGGCCCGGATAGCTCACCCAGGAAATCTTGCTGTGGCCCTGCAGATGTTCGGCAACGGTGAGGGCATTGTCGGAGTGGCGCTGCATGCGCAGGGGCAGGGTCTCGATGCCGTTGAGGATCAGGAATGCGTTGAAGGGCGAGAGGGCCGGGCCGAGGTCGCGCAGACCGAGCACGCGGCAGGCGATGGCGAAGCCGAAATTCCCAAAAGTCTCGCCCAGCACCATGCCGGCATATTCGGGACGCGGCTTGGAGAGCATCGGGTAGCGGTCGTCGCCGGCGAAGTTGAACGTGCCGCCGTCCACAATGAGACCGCCGACGGAGTTGCCGTGGCCGCCAAGGAACTTGGTGGCCGAGTGCACGATGATGTCTGCCCCGTGTTCGAACGGGCGGATCAGGTAGGGGGAGGCCATCGTGTTGTCGACGACAAACGGGATGCGGTGCTTCTTGGCGATGGCCGCAATGGCCTTGAGATCGACAATCACGCCGCCCGGATTGGCGATCGATTCGACGAAGATCGCCTTAGTCTTCGGGGTGATTGCGGCCTCGAAGGAGGACGGATCGTCCGAATCGGCCCAGACAACGTTCCAGCCGAAGTTCTTGTAGGCGTGATTGAATTGGTTGATCGAGCCGCCATAGAGCTTCTTGGCCGCGATGAACTCATCGCCGGGCTGGAGCAGGGTGTGGAAGGTCAGGAACTCGGCCGCGTGGCCCGAGGCTACCGCCAGAGCCGCCGTGCCGCCTTCCAGCGCCGCCACGCGCTCCTCGAGCACCGCACAGGTCGGGTTGCCGATACGGGAATAGATGTTGCCGAAGGCTTGGAGCCCGAAGAGCGAAGCGGCATGATCCACGTCGTCGAAGACGAAAGAGGTCGTCTGATAGATCGGCGTCGCCCGCGCGCCGGTGGCTGCATCGGGAGCCGCTCCGGCATGGATGGCGAGCGTGTTGAAACCTGGCAGACGATCAGACATAGCAGCAGCCTCTTCTCTCAAGGACAACGTTCTGTTCTCTATAAAGAACGAAACGTTCTTCCGGTCAAGGCAGTCGGTGCAAAGCTGCCGCTACGACTTACGGCCGATTGAGGCTGAGTTTCTGGAAACCCTTGCCCGACAGAACCGGCTTCTTTGCGCTGATCATCCGCGAGTTCACGCCCTGCCAGGAGATCTCGCCGGAGAGGCGGCCGAATTCGATCTTCGGGCAGCGATCCATGACCACATGTAGGCCCTTTGCCTCGGCCTTGGCGGCGGCCTCGTCGTTGCGGACGGAGAGCTGCATCCAGAGAACCTTCGGCAACGGATCGAGCGCCAGCGCCTCGTCCGTGATAGGCCCAGCAGCTTCCGAGTTGCGGAAGACCTCGACCATGTCGATGGGAACGGGCACGTCCTTCAGGAAGGCGTAGACTGTCTTGCCGAGAAGCTCGGTGCCGGCGAGGCCCGGATTGATCGGGATCACGTCGTAGCCCCGCTCGAGCAGGTACTTGGTGACGATCCAGCTCGGGCGGGCTGGGTTCTGCGAGGCGCCGACCAGCGCGATGGTCTTCACGCTGTTGAGGATACCGCGGATGTAATCGTTCGGATAATTGTCGTGATTCATGAAGGGAACGTATGGGATAGGGCAGGGCAGTTCAATGAGCATCGCACACTCATGGCATCGCACCATCCCATTATGACCCAAAACGAACTCGCGGCCTTTCTGGACCGGGAGTTTCCGCAGATCCACATAGGCGGGCAGACCTATTTCGTGGATGAGGTCGGGCCTCTCTCGGCCAGGATGCGGATGATTTATCACGAGCGCCATATCCGCCCGGGAGGAACGATCTCGGGACCGGCCATGATGGCTCTGGCGGATCTCGCCCTCTATGTGGCGATTCTGGCCCATATCGGTCCCGTGGCGCTCGCCGTCACCACGAGCCTGAACTTCAACTTCCTGAGGAAACCCGAGCAGCGCGACCTCATCGCCGATTGCCGCCTACTGAAGCTCGGTAAGCGGCTGGCGGTCGGCGAGGTGTCGATCTACTCCGAGGGCAGCCCAGATGTGGTCTGCCATGCGACCGGGACCTATTCGATCCCGGAGCACCGCTGACATCCAGAATGTTGCTCAAGCTTTCGGCGGCAGGAGCGCGTCATCCTTCTCGCGAGCCTTCAGGGCGGCCGGGCGATTACCGATCCGGCTCCAATAAGCCTCAAAAGCAGGCCGCTTCTCGATTGTCCCAAACATCATGCCCCAGCCGATCTGCGAGCCGACATAGACATCAGCGGCAGTGAACTGATCTCCGGCGACGTATTCGGACTGGGACACCGCATATTCCAGGGCGTTCAGAACATCCTCGATGCAGCCGTAGCCGATCATGCCCTGTCGTTCGGCCGGCACCTCGAAGCCCATGGACTTGTTGCTCACGGCAGCCTCCACCGGCCCGGCGGCGAAGAACATCCAGCGATAATAGGTGCCCCGGCGAGGATCTCCTGGAGGAGGCGCCAGCCGCGCGTTGGGGAAGGCGTCGGCCAGATAGGCGCAGATCGCCGCCGCCTCGGTGACGACTGTTCCCTCGTGGAGGATAGCCGGCACCTTGCCCATCGGGTTTATGGACCGGTACCCGGAGGCTTTCATGTCAGGTCCGAAGCCTAGAATCTCCGTCCGATAGGCGCAGCCCGTTTCCTCCAGCATCCAGCGCACGATGCGGCCGCGCGACATGGGATTCGTGAAGAAGATCAGTGCATCAGCCATGGAGAGCCCCTCGTTATCGCTGTAGGCTGATTGTGCCCCAGTCTTAAGGCCAAGCATAGCCTGTGGGGGATGATTACCTATAATATGTGGTGCTATGACACCTCATATGTGGTGTTTTAGTACCATGTATAGTTAAGCCCATGTTTTGTATGTTGTTTTTGCAGAGCCGGAGGCGCATGTTTCCGGTTGACTTGCGTATCTGAAAACACTAAACAGCCCTCACTCGCCGCCGCACCTCGCGGCGGTTTGTCGTTTTCAGAACCTGAGCCTTAGGGCTCCAACGGGATACAGCGCAATGAAGACTACGACTTCGCTGAAGCCCGCCGATGTCGAGAAGAAGTGGGTTGTGATCGACGCGAAGGGCCTCGTTGTAGGCCGCCTCGCTTCGGTCGTTGCCATGCGCCTGCGTGGCAAGCACAAGGCGAGCTACACGCCCCACGTCGACTGCGGCGACAATGTTATCGTCATCAACGCCGACAAGGTGGTGTTCACCGGCCGCAAGCGCGAGCAGAAGGTGTATTATCACCACACCGGTTATCCGGGCGGCATCAAGGAACGCACCGCGAAGTTCATTCTCGACGGCCGCTTCCCTGAGCGCGTAGTCGAGAAGGCTGTGGAGCGCATGCTCCCCCGTGGCCCGCTCTTCCGTCAGATCATGGGCAACCTGCGCGTCTACAAGGGCGCTGAGCATCCGCATACTGCTCAGCAGCCGGAGACGCTGGATGTTGGCGCCCTCAACAGCAAGAACGTGAGAGCATAATCATGGCGACCCTCCAGTCTCTCGCCGATCTCGGCACCAATGCTGAGACCGCTGCTCCGGAAGCTCCGAAGCACGTCCAGAAGCTCGACTCGCTCGGCCGCGCCTATGCCACCGGCAAGCGCAAGGACGCGGTTGCCCGCGTGTGGATCAAGCCCGGCTCCGGCAAGATCGTGATCAACGGCCGTACGGCTGAAGTTTACTTCGCCCGTCCCGTGCTGCGCATGATCCTCGCTCAGCCGCTCCAGATCGCCCAGCGCGAAGGCCAGTACGACATCACCGTCAACGTTGACGGCGGTGGTCTCTCCGGCCAGGCCGGCGCGGTCCGTCACGGCCTCGCCAAGGCGCTGACCTACTACGAGCCGGAGCTTCGCGGCCCGCTCAAGAAGGAAGGCTTCCTGACCCGCGATCCGCGTGTCGTCGAGCGTAAGAAGTACGGCAAGAAGAAGGCCCGCCGCAGCTTCCAGTTCTCGAAGCGCTAAGGCTCCTTCAGCCAGCTGTTTTGGAAAGGGCGGTCCTCGGGCCGCCCTTTTTCGTGCGTCGTTCTGACACCGCACATACGAGGCACTCTCTGCGTTTCCCGGTGACACCGGAGACAGAGCGACATGGAAGACCAAGACCGGATCACGAAAGACTTCCAAGAGGCTGTCAACATGCAGCCCGCCGAACTTGAGAAGTGGCTAGAGACCGATGAAAGTCAGTCGGTCGGCTGGACTAAGGACGGTGAGGGCGAATCCGTTGGTCATCAATCCGGGCATCGTATCGTCGAGATCAAGCGCAAGAAGAAGGCCGATCTCGACGAAGACGATTACGCGCATATGCGCAAAGTTGTCGGCTACGTTCATCGACACATGGCTCAGCGACCCAGCGGCGACATTGAGAACAGCCGCTGGCGCTACTCACTGATGAACTGGGGGCACGATCCCCTCAAATGAGGCTGCGCCTCACGCCAAAGCGCGTTCGAGTTCCGCCTTCGTCATGCGCGAACGGCCGGGAATATTGTGCTTGCGAGCCCGCTCCATGAGCTGCGCCTTCGTGGCAGATGAGGCGCCGCTTTTGCGCGCGGTTGCGGCCTTTTTGGCAACGTCGCGCGGCTGTTTTGAAAACTGCTTGCCTTTGCGGGTATCGGCTCTCTTCTTGTCCGTCGAGCGTTTGTACTCGCTGTCCGTCAGCGCCTTCCGGCTGTTGGCCGGCAGGTAGCGCTCGCCGGTCTCCCGGCTCTTTTTGCCGGATTTTGTGCCCCAATCCTCATCCTGCCATTGCTGGAGATGGTTGTCCGAGGCCTTCTTGCCCTCGTAGCCGCCTCCCTCCTTCTTGTACTCGGCCACAGCCATCTGAGCTTTGCGGGCAGACCATTGGCCCGGCTTGCCGCCTTTGGCGCTCTTCGTGACCTTTGCCTTCACCGTCTCCCAAAGCTTGGGATTCGTCTTCTTTGCCGTACCTGCCATCGGAACCGCCTTCTCCCGTTCAAGATTGAGGAAGCAACCGCAGAGATCTTGTAAGGGTTCCGGGATGCGTTCCTTGACAAGCCAGGCTTTATGGCTGCATAGATCGCCTCATGATCATCGTTTCAGACATCCGACGTAGCCTGTCCGCCGCGCCTGCGCGCCTGCGATGACGGCTGCCTGTCCGTTCGTCTGCCAGCCGCGCCCTCTGCGCGGCTTTTCTTTTTCCTGAAACCTTGTGGGCCTTATACGCTTGGCCCTATCTCAGCCTTGACGACAGATTGGATCGATCATGACCTCGACCCTCGACAGATCAACAGGCCTCAGCCAGCAGACGAAGACCGTCTTTATCGACGGAGAGGCGGGCACCACCGGCCTTGGCATCCGCGAGCGTCTGCAAAGCGTTTCAGGGGTTGCAATCCGCAGCATAGACCCGGAGCGGCGCAAGGACCCGGCTGCCAAGCGCGAGATCCTGGCTGAAGTCGATCTCGTAGTGCTGTGCCTCCATGACGACGCGGCCCGGGAAACCGTAAGCCTCGTGGACGGCCTGAGCGGTCATAAGCCTCGGGTGCTCGATGCCAGCACGGCTCACCGGGTCAGCCCCGGCTGGGTGTATGGCTTTGCTGAGCTCGATTCCGCTCAGCGGAAAGCGGTTGCCGATGCCGACCGGGTCGCCAATCCCGGCTGCTATCCCACAGGCGCCATCGCGCTCATCCGGCCTCTGGTGGACGCTAGCCTCATCCCGGCCGATTACCCGATCAGTGTGAATGCAGTGAGCGGCTACAGCGGGGGCGGGCGCTCGATGATTGAATCGTACGAGGCCGGCACGGCTCCCGCCTTCGAGCTCTATGGCCTCGGCTTCGAGCACAAGCACGTGCCCGAACTGCAGAAGTACACCGGCCTGACCCGGCGGCCGATCTTCATTCCGTCGGTGGGTAATTTCCGGCAGGGCATGCTGGTGAGCGTACCGCTTCACCTCGACTTGCTGCCCGGCAAGCCGACAGCAGGCGACATCGAGGCTGCGTTGATGGAGCACTATCAGGGCGGCGGCCTTGTCAGCGTGGTGCCGACCATCCGGGACGGCAAGAAGATCGAGCGCCTCGAGCCCGAGGCCTTGAATGACACAGACCGGCTGGAGCTTTTCGTCTTCCAGCATGACAGCTACAATCACGCGCTCCTGGTCGCGCGCCTCGACAACCTCGGAAAAGGCGCCTCGGGTGCTGCGGTGCAGAACATTCAGCTCATGCTGGGGCTGATTTAGAGAGCAGTGCCGCTCCTATTGTCATCACCGGCCTCGTGCCGGTGATCTCGATCCAAGAAGCAATGAGCCTCATGAAAAAGAAATGGCCGGGACGAGCCCGGCCATGACGTTGAAGCAGGTTTCGAAGCGTTAGTGCCCCTTCCAGCTCTTGCTGGTATCCACTGCATTGCCCTCGAACGCGACGACGCTCTGGCGCTGCTCGCCGAGCCCCTCGATCCCAAGCGACACCACATCGCCGGCCTTCAAGAAGCGCTGCGGCTTCATCCCCATGCCCACGCCGGGCGGCGTTCCGGTAGTGATCACGTCGCCGGGCTCCAGGATCATGAAGTGCGAGACATAGGACACGATCTGCGCCACGTTGAAGATCATCGTCTTGGTCGAGCCGTTCTGCATGCGCTCGCCGTTCACGTCGAGCCACATGGAGAGGTTCTGCGGGTCCGGAATCTCGTCCTTGGTTACCATCCACGGGCCGAGAGGGCCGAAGGTCGGGCAGCCCTTGCCCTTGGTCCAAGTGCCGCCGCGCTCGATCTGGAACTCGCGCTCGGAGACGTCGTTGCAGACGCAGTAGCCGGCCACGAAATCGAGCGCTTCATTGGCACCGATATAGGAAGCCCGCTCGCCGATCACGATGGCGAGCTCCACCTCCCAGTCGGTTTTCTGGGATCCCCGGGGGATGATCACGTTGTCGTTCGGTCCGACGATGCAGGAGGGCGCCTTGTTGAACACGATAGGCTCTGCCGGAATGGCCGCGCCCGTCTCAGCCGCATGGTCGGCATAGTTCAACCCGATGGCGATGAAATTGCGCACTTGCCCCACGCAGGCGCCCAGGCGCTGGCCTGACGGAGCGACCGGAAGGGTAGAAGGGTCTGCCTGACGGATTCGGTTCAACGCATCTGAGGACAATGTGGCTCCGGTGATGTCGTCAACGATACCCGAAAGGTCACGAACCTGCCCTTGAGCATCGACCAACCCGGGCTTCTCCCGTCCCGCTTCCCCAAATCTCACCAGCTTCATTGAACGCTCCTCTCGTTGCGGCATGTGCATAATTGGCGTGAACGCGCTTCGCAACAATGCATATTCTAGGTGCAAATATGTTGCCGTTTTGCCACGTGCCCATACAAAGTGCGTGATTCCCTTGGTCCCATAGGTGTTAGAGAGTAGCCGTCAATTAGCCGCCAATACATTCGTTTAGATATGAACGATTGTTCCATACTTCTGATTATTGAGTCTTCTTTCAAGTAAGCATCAGTATTTCCTACAAGGTATACATGGAGTTTATGGATTATTAACGGGCTCATCTCGTTTCATAAACAGATTGCGGCAAAATTTGAGCATTGGCAGATTGGGCTCAAGGCGGGATTCGCCCGCACAAGAAGCAATTGGGCAGGAAAACTCCATGGGTCGTCTCTCTCGTTCTTTGTCGCTGGCTGCAGTCTCGCTGGCAGCTCTCGTCGCCGCTCAGGGTGGCGCTCATGCCGGTGCCTTCGCGATCCGCGAGCAGAGCGCCTCGGCTCAGGGTTATTCCTTCGCCGGCGTCGCATCCGGATCGGGCAACCTGTCCTCGATGTTCTGGAACCCCGCTGTCATCACGATGATGCCGGGCTGGAATACAGAGGCGAGCCTTTCGCTCATCGTGCCGCGGGTTGAAATTGACCCGACGACGGGAACTTTCCCTCTGCTTCTTCCCCTAGGAGGTTCCGGCGATATCGGCCAGGATGCCATCGTTCCGGCCAGCTACAATTCCTATCAGATCAACGACATGCTCTGGGTCGGTCTGTCCACGACCTCCCCATATGGCCTTGTTACCGATCCACGCGACAACTGGGCCGGCCAGGTCTACTCGCGTTCGTCGAAGATCTTCTCCCTGAACGTGAATCCGGTCATCGGCATCAAGATCAACGACTGGATCTCCGTCGCTGCGGGTCCATCACTCCAGTACTTCGACATCCGCCTCAAGCGGGCGGCCGCCCCCACGCCGGGCGCTCCCAGCGTGATCCTTGACGGTGACGATATCGGCTTCGGCTTCACGGCCGGTGTGACCCTTACGCCGTTCGCGGGCACTTCGATCGGTATCGGCTATCGCTCGCGGATCGATCATGAGCTCGAGGGAACGGTCACGTCCCCGGCAGGCAGCATTCCGATCAGCTCCGATCTGACGACGCCGGACCAACTCACCATCGGTATCTCCCAGGCCATCACGCCGGCCCTCACCGTGCATGCCGGTTTCGAGTGGACGAACTGGAGCGTGCTCGAGACGCCTCTCGTCACCGGCCCGGGCGGTGTGGTCGTGACCCCTCTTCCGCTCAACTATGATGACGGCTACTTCTACTCCCTCGGCTTCGACTACAAGCTGACCAATCAGCTGACCCTTCGCGCCGGCGTGGCCTACGAGGAGTCGCCGATCGATACGGAAGTCCGCTCCACTCGTCTGCCTGACAACGATCGCATCTGGGCATCGGTCGGCGCCAGCTACCAGTGGAACGACAAGCTGTCCTTCGATGTGGCCTACACGCATATCTTCACGAAGGAGACGGATATCCGCATCCTTCCGGGTCACCAGGATTACGCAGGGCTGCCTTTCGTGGCCGACGTGGATGCCAGCACCGACATCATCACAGTCGGACTGCGCTACCGCTGGGACGATCCGGCAGTTGCCATCCCGGCGGCTCCGATCGTTCGCAAGTACTGATCTCTTCAGCAAACGATCAAACCGAAAGGCCGGCGAAAGCCGGCCTTTTCTTTTTGCCGTTCAAGAAACGTTGGAGGCTTCAGGACTTCGCCAGGACATAAGTTCCCGGCGCATCGCACAGCGGTTCCAGCTTGCCGCCTCCCGGCTCGCGCGCCGGCACCATCTTGGGTCTTTGCGCCTTGATCCACTCGAACCAATAGGGCCACCAGGAGCCGGGTGTCTCGGCTGCCTGCTTCATCCAATCCTCCAACTCGCCCTCGACAGGGCCACCGGTCCAAAACTGGTATTTCGGCTTGCCGGGCGGATTGACGACGCCGGCGATGTGCCCCGATCCGGCAAGCACATATTGGACCGGGCCGCCGAAGGCTTTCGAGCCGACGAAGACGGAGCGGGCAGGGGCGATGTGGTCTTCCTTGGTAGCGAGGTTGAAGATCGGCACCTTTACCTTCTTGAGGTCGAGCTTCACCCCCGCAAGCTCCATCTCGCCCTGAGCGAGCTTGTTCTCGAGATAGCAGTTGCGCAGATAGAAGGCGTGATTGGCTGCCGGCATCCGGGTCGAGTCGGCATTCCAATAGAGCAGGTCGAACGGAAGCGGCGCCTTGCCCTTCATGTAGACATTGACCACGTAGGGCCAGATCAGATCGGTGGGTCGCAGCATGTTGAAGGCGTTGGCCATACGCGCGCCCTCGAGATAGCCGCGCTTCTTCATGGAGGCTTCCAGGCTCTGGACTTCCTGTTCGCCTGCGAACACCTTCAGGTCGCCTGCATGGGTGAAATCCACCTGCGCGGTGAAGAGCGTTGCGCTGTCGATGCGCTTATCCCGCTTGGCGGCCATGTAGGCCAGTGTCGTGGCGAGCAGGGTGCCGCCGACGCAATAGCCGATCGCCGTCACCTTCTTTTCGCCGGTCGCCTGCTCGATCGCGTCAAGCGCCGCGAAGATGCCGTCGCGCATGTAATGCTCGAAGCCCTTCTCCGCGTGCTGCTCGGCCGGGTTCACCCACGAGATGCAGAAGACTGTCAGGCCCTGAGCCACTGCCCAGCGGATAAAGCTCTTGTCCGGGTTAAGATCGAGAATGTAGTACTTGTTGATCCACGGCGGCACGATTAGCAGCGGCCGCTTGAGCACCTTCTCGGTGGTCGGCGTGTACTGGATCAGCTCGATGAGGTCGTTGCGGAAGATCACCTTGCCAGGGGTGTTGGCGATGTTGGCCCCGATCCTGAAATTGCTCGGATCGGACTGGCGGATTTTCAGCTCGCCACCACCGGCTTCGATGTCTTCGGCCAGCATGCTGATGCCGCGCACGAGGTTGGCGCCGTTCTCGCGCAGCGTCTCCCGGATGAGCTCAGGGTTCGTCAGGAGGAAGTTGGAGGGCGAGAGGGCGCTTGAGAGCTGCTTGAGATAGAACTGCGCCTTGTGGCGGGTGCGCTCGTCGAGTCCGTCCGCATTCTCCACCAGATCCTCCGCCCAGCGGGAGGAGATGAGGTAGGCCTGCTTCAGGAAATCGAAGACCGGGTTCTCGGACCATTCGGGATCCTTGAAACGGTTATCCTTGGGCTCGGGCTCGGCGACCGGCTCCGCAGGCTCGCCCTGGGCGCGCTTTAAGGTTGAGGCCCACAGGCTCATGAACTGGGTGCCGAGTCGCGTCTGGGCCTCCAGGCTCCTCTGCGGGTCGGTCATCCAGGCTTCGGCCACCCGGGTCAGGGATTTGATCGCCTCTGATGTGTCGCCCGGAGGCTCCGACAGGGTTTTGCCTTCCTGGACAGGCTTGAGGTAGGCGGCCGCCGCCTTGCCGGCGCCCTCGATGAACTTGGCTACATTATGGGAGAGCGCCTCGAAGTCCGGGGTGGGGCCTTGGGTCTTCTCTTCACCATATGGCTTGTCCATAAGGCGATCTCCCTCTATCGCAGCAACATTGCCCTCAGGCTGCACTTCCGACATCTTAGCGTTCGAAACGCTGGGTCTGCCAGAGTCATGTTGCCATCCTTAGGTATCAGAAATGCGTATGAAGCTCCTTTCGATCCCTCGCGCTGCGGCCTTTGCACTGACCTTGTGCACGTCCGCCGGCTTGGCAGGCTGCAACAGCAATCCCGTGCGGGACGTGGCCACCTCACTGGGGGCTGGTCCTCAAGTGGCGCCGACCCCCGACTTCGTGGCGCGTTCACGTCCGGCTACGCTCGATTACATGCCGATCGGTACGCCGGTCGCGGAGCGCCCGACACCCGCCCGCACGGCGGCTGAGATCAAGGCAGCCGAAGCCGAGCTCGATGGATTGAGAACCCGGAACGAGGCTGCGGGCGCTGCGGCGGCAGAGCTGGGCAAGACGCCGCCGCCTGAGCCCATCCGGCTGCCTGCAAACTCCTCGGCCAACACGTCGCAGCAAACGCGCCAGAAGACGAATTCCAACAGAAGGCCTTAGTGCCTATACGGAATGATGCGATTCCGCTCGGGGACGAGAACCATGTCTGATTTCTACCGGATCAAGCGCCTTCCGCCTTACGTCTTCGAGCAGGTCAACCGGATCAAGGCCGCGGCCCGGGCCAATGGGGCGGACATCATCGATCTGGGCATGGGCAACCCGGATCTCCAGGCCCCGCAGCACGTCATCGACAAGCTCGTCGAGACCGTGGGCAAGCCCCGGACCGACCGCTATTCCGCCTCCAAGGGTATCGGCGGCCTGCGCCGCGCCCAGGCCGGCTACTATGAGCGCCGTTTCGGCGTGAAGCTCAACCCAGACACCCAGGTTGTGGCGACCCTCGGTTCCAAGGAGGGCTTCGCCAACATGGCTCAGGCGATCACGGAGCCGGGCGATGTAATTCTGGTGCCGAACCCGAGCTATCCGATTCACGCCTTCGGCTTCCTCATGGCCGGCGGCGTCATTCGGTCTGTTCCAGCCGAGCCAACGCCTGAGTTCTTCATCGCCGCCGAGAGGGCCGTGGCCCACTCGATCCCCAAGCCCGTCGCGCTCGTGGTCTGCTACCCGTCGAACCCGACCGCCTATGTGGCCTCCCTCGACTTCTACCGGGACTTGGTGGCCTTCGCGAAGAAGCATGAGCTGATCCTGCTGTCGGATCTCGCCTATTCGGAAGTCTATTTCGACGAAGCGAACCCGCCGCCCTCGATTCTCCAGGTGCCCGGCGCCATCGACGTGGCGGTGGAGTTCACCTCCATGTCCAAGACCTTCTCAATGGCCGGCTGGCGCATCGGCTTCGCGGTGGGCAACGAGCGGCTCCTGGCGGCACTCGCAAGGGTGAAATCCTATCTCGATTACGGGGCCTTCACGCCCGTGCAGGTGGCCGCCACCGCAGCGCTGAACGGGCCGGACGACTGCATCCGCGAGATGCGCGCCACCTACAAGCGCCGCCGGGACGTGATGGTCGATTCCTTCGCGAAGGCTGGCTGGGACGTGCCGGTCCCCACCGCCTCCATGTTCGCCTGGGTGCAGATCCCCGAAAAATTCCGCGCCATGGGCAGCCTCGAATTCTCCAAGCTCCTGGTAGAGAAGGCCGATGTGGCGGTCGCACCCGGCATCGGCTTCGGCGAGCACGGCGACGATTATGTGCGCATTGCCCTTGTGGAAAACGAGCAGCGCATTCGCCAGGCTGCCCGCAACATCCGCAAGTTCTTCGACCACGCTGACCAGACCCTCCACAACGTGGTGCCGATGGTTCGGCGGGTCTGAGCCCATCCGCAGGAATTCATCCCGATGCCTGTGACCAGGGTTCCCGTCCGCATGGACATGGAACCCTGGCGGTCGTAAAAGCAGCCCAAGATTTTCAAGGAGCTGCTGTTCGTGACACGTCCCCTTCGGGTCGGTATTGCCGGCCTCGGCACCGTCGGCGCATCGGTCATTCGCATCCTCGACCGTCAGAACGAGGCTATCGCCCAGCGCGGCGGCAAGCCCGTTCAGGTTACGGCCATCTCAGCCCGTGACAGGTCCAAGGATCGGGGCTTCGATCTCTCGCGCTTCACGTGGCTCGACAATCCGGTCGGCCTTGCCGGCGCAGCTGACGTGGATTGCGTCGTCGAACTCGTCGGCGGCGCGGACGGGGCGGCCCTGGAGACGGTGCGCACGGCGCTCTCCCACGGCAAGCATGTGGTGACGGCCAACAAGGCGCTGCTCGCCAAACATGGTCTCGAACTGGCGAAGCTGGCGGAAGACAAGGGCGTGTCGCTCGCCTTCGAAGCTTCCGTCGCCGGCGGCATTCCGATCATCAAGACCTTGCGCGAGGCCATGCCGGCCAACCGGATCTCGCGGCTCTACGGCATCCTCAACGGCACCTGCAACTACATCCTCTCCCGCATGGAGCTTGAGGGGCTGACCTTCCAGGAATGCCTGAAGGACGCTCAGCGTCTCGGCTATGCGGAAGCTGACCCGACCTTCGATGTCGAGGGCTTCGACACGGCCCACAAGCTCGCCATCCTTACGAGCCTCGCTTTCGGCACACAGATCGACGCGGAAGCGATCTACGTGGAGGGCATCTCATCAATTGCCCCGCTCGATCTCGCCATGGCGAAGGAGCTGGGCTTCCGCATCAAGCTTCTGGGTGTGGCCGAGCGGACCAAGACCGGCATCGAGCAGCGCGTTCACCCGACCATGGTGCCGCGCACGTCCTCCATTGCCCAGGTGATGGGCGTAACGAACGCGGTGACCATCGACGCCGATGCGGTGCGCGAGCTGACCCTGATCGGGCCGGGGGCAGGGGGCGATGCCACCGCGTCCGCCGTCGTGGCGGACATTGCCGATGTGGCGACCGGCAATGTGCAGCCGCTCTTCGGCGCACCCATCGACCAGCTGGAGAAGGCGCCCCGGGCGCCCATGCAGCGCCACGAGGGTGGCTACTATATTCGCCTCACTGTGCATGACCGCCCAGGCGTCGCCGCCGGTGTGGCAACACGGATGGCCGAAGCGGACATCTCCCTCGAGAGCATCCTCCAGAAGCGCTCGGAAATTGCCGCGAACAAGGATCCGCATGGGCGGTCCGGCGCCCCGGTTCCGCTGGTGCTCATCACCTATGCGGCCACTGAGGCTTCAATCCGCTCAGCCCTTCAAAAAATTACGGGGGATGGTCTTATTGCCGAGCCGCCCCAAGTCATTCGCATCGAACGCGAGTAACCGGAATTCGGGCCCTATGGCCCGGTCACGATCACAATAAGGGAGACGACACGTCCATGTCGCAAGGCATTACCGTCCAACCGGGCCAAATCATTGAGCGCATTCTGACCCTGGAGCTCGTCCGCGTCACCGAGCGTGCGGCTGTGGCCTCCGCCAGGCTGCGTGGCCGCGGCAACGAGAAGGCCGCCGACCAGGCAGCCGTGGATGCCATGCGCCGTGAGCTGAACAAGCTGCCAATCGATGGCACGGTGGTGATCGGCGAGGGCGAGCGCGACGAGGCCCCGATGCTGTTCATCGGCGAGCGCGTCGGCAACAAGCAGGGCCCAAAGGTCGATATCGCGGTAGATCCGCTGGAAGGCACCACCCTTTGCGCCAAGGACATGCCCGGCTCCATCGCCGTCATGGCCATGGCCGAATCCGGCACCCTGCTGGCCGCGCCCGACGTCTACATGCACAAGATCGCCGTGGGTCCGGGCTATCCTGCCGGCGTGGTCGACCTGGATGCCAGCCCGGAGGAGAACCTTCACAGCCTCGCCAAGGCGAAAGGCGTCAAGGTGAACGAGCTCACCGCCCTTGTGCTCGACCGTCCGCGCCATGCGGACCTGATCGCCGCGATCCGCAAAACGGGCGCCGGCATCCGGTTGATCTCGGACGGCGACGTGGCCGGCGTGATCTTCACCACGAAGCCGGAAGAGACGGGCATCGACATCTATCTCGGCATCGGCGCCGCGCCCGAGGGCGTGCTGGCGGCCGGAGCCTTGCGCTGCATTGGCGGCCAGATGCAGGCCCGCCTGATCCTCGACACGGAGGAGAAGCGCTCCCGCGCGCTCCAGATGGGCGTGACCGATCCCAATCGGAAATACGACATGACGGATCTTGCCCGCGGCGACGTGATCGTGGCCGCAACCGGCGTGACCGACGGCGCCCTGATCAAGGGCGTTCATTTCGGCAGGGACGTGATCACCACCGAGACAGTAGTGTATCGCTCCGCCACCGGTACCGTCCGCCGCATCTACGGCGAGCACCGGGAGCTGTCGAAGTTCCACCTGGATTAATTCTGTTCAGAACCCTTTGACGTCATGGCCGGGCTTGTCCCGGCCATCTACGTTTTGGGCCTAACCATCGGAACACGAGGAGGCATGAAAGTGGATCAGTTGAGCACCTCATCCATCAAGATCCGCCCCTTCCGCCTCGATGATCGGCCAGCTTGGGATCTTCTCTGGCAGGGTTACCTGACCTTCTACAAATCATCCTTACCCGCTGAGGTCACTGACGAGACGTGGCGGCGGCTGAACGATCCGGCGGAGCCCGTGCACGGTCTTGCGGGGGTTCTCGACGGCAGGATCGTCGGGATAGTCCACTTCCTCTATCACCGCTCCACCTGGACGACGGGTAACTACTGTTACCTGCAGGATCTGTTCACGGCCGAGGAAGCTCGCGGGCAAGGCGCCGGCCGGGCTCTGATCGAGGCGGTTTATCAGCAGGCGAGGGTGGATGGAGCCAGCCGGGTCTATTGGCTGACTCATGAGACCAACACGGCAGCCCAGGCGCTCTACGAGAAGGTCGCCTCCCGCAGCGGCTTCATTCAGTACCGGCATATGCTGGGATGACGCTCGTGCCGTTCCCGGCGAAGGAAAATGATCCAATGAAATCATTTTTCCCGTCATCACCGGCCTTGTGCCGGTGATCTCGACTGGAAGAGCTCCGCGTTACACAGCATCGGGATGGCCGGGACAAGCCCGGCCATGACGTGATGGGTGTCATCCACAGTGGTTGCAGACCGGGAGTGACGATGTGGCGAAGGTGCTTTGACCACAATTCGCGGGTAAGAGTCCCGACGTGACCGAATCATCTCCTCTTGACCTGCCCAAGCCCTTCCTAGGCGTCGCCAATTCCGCCCTGGGGCGCACTTGGGTCGAGCGCTGCGACGCTGCCCAGAGCACGATTGCGCTTGCCATCGCCCAAACCCATGGCCTGCCTGATGTTCTCGCCCGTGTGCTTGCCGGCCGGGGTGTCAGCATTCATGACACGGACGGCTTCCTCAACCCGCGCCTGCGCGACCTCATGCCCGACCCGAACAAGCTCACCGACATGGAGACGGCGGCTTCCCGCCTCGCCGATGCGGTGACCCGCAATGAGAAGGTGGCGATCTTCGGCGATTATGACGTGGACGGCGCCTGCAGCGCAGCGCTGCTGGCCGAGTATCTCCGCGCCTGCGGGGTGGAATACGCCATTCATATTCCCGACCGGATCACGGAAGGCTATGGCCCGAACGTGGATGCGATCCGGGCCCTGAAGGAGCAGGGCGCCGACATCCTGGTGACGGTCGATTGCGGCACCGCCAGCATCGAGCCGCTGGCCGAAGCCCGTCGCCTCGGCCTCGATCCGCTTGTCCTCGACCACCACCAAGCTCCCGAGCAGCTGCCCGAGGCGCTCGCCATCGTAAATCCGAACCGGCAGGACGACCTGTCGGGCCTCGGCCATCTTTGTGCCGCGGGTGTGGTCTTTCTGACCCTCGTCGCCCTCAACCGCACGCTGCGCTCGCGCGGGTTCTTCAATGGCCGCCCTGAGCCCGACCTGATGGGCAGCCTCGACCTTGTGGCGCTCGCCACGGTGGCGGACGTGGTGCCGCTGCTGGGCCTCAACCGCGCCTTCGTGCGCCAGGGGCTAGCAATCATGAGAAGCCGCCGCCGGGTGGGCCTGGCGGCGCTCCTCGACACGGCAGGGCTCGCGGGAGCGCCGGAGAGCTGGCACCTCGGCTATCTCGTTGGCCCCCGCATCAATGCCGGCGGACGCATCGGTGATGCTGCTCTGGGCTCGAAGCTCCTCCTGACAGAGGACCCGGTTCAGGCGGGCCGGCTAGCTGCCGAACTTGATCGGCTCAACCGGGACCGACAGGCCATCGAGGTCGTGGCCGTGGCGGAGGCAGAAGCCCAGGCCATGATAGCGCTGGAACGCATGCCGGACCTGCCGGTGCTCGTCACTGCTTCGGCCGAATGGCATCCCGGCGTCGTCGGGCTGATCTCCGCCCGCACCAAGGAGCGGTTCCGCCGCCCAGCATTCGCGTTCACCCTCAATCCGGATGGGACAGCAACTGGTTCCGGCCGCTCCGTGCCCGGCGTCGATCTGGGCTACGCCGTGCGGGCAGCCGTGGATGCCGGGCTAGCAATCAAGGGCGGCGGACACACTATGGCGGCCGGTGTGACGATCCAGGCCACGGACCTCCTGCGTTTCCTCGATTTCGTCACCGAGAGGCTCTCCGAGCCAGTGAGCGCCATGCGCCTTCGGGACAGTTTCGCCATCGACGCGACCCTGACCGCCTCCGGCGCTCAGCCTGCCGTGGTCACGGCCTTGGAGCGGGCAGGGCCGTTCGGCCAGGGCCAGCCCGAGCCCATGTTCGTCTTCCCGCTGCATCGGGTGGTTGAGGCCAGGGAGGTCGGCAGCGGCGGACACCTGCGCGTGAAGCTTCGTGGTGGCGACGGCAGCTTCATCGGCGGAATCGCCTTCCGGGCCGCCGGCCAGCCGCTGGGCAACGTCCTGTCCCAGGCCATCGGCAACCCGCTTCATGTGGCGGGAACGCTCTCCATCGACCGCTGGGGCGGTGGAGAAAAAGCCGAGCTTCGCATCGCGGATGCCGCACGGCCTGAATAATTGAATTCGGGTGCTTGCGATGCGTCACGAACCCATCTATAGGTTCGCCCACTTCGGCGGCACCGCCCCGAATGACCTGCGCCCTTCGTCTATCGGTTAGGACGCCAGCCTTTCACGCTGGAGAGAGGGGTTCGACTCCCCTAGGGCGCGCCACTTCATCTAAATCCCAATAAATCCAAGCTTCTCAAGAGCTTCTCTGGATCTCTTAGCTTGAAGCCTCATAAGGTGAAGCAGCCTGCTGAGGGCGGTTCTGCTGTCGCAGGTTCGAGGCTTGCTGCGCCTAGCTCACGATGCCCGCAGCCACTGGCGCGGATTGCTTCGCTCGGTCGGTTCGCCGGACAAAGCACGGCACAACTCCTGCATCGACGCCAGAGAGTGAATCGGGCGGAACTCGTCCACATGGGGCAGCATCGCCCGGATGCCGGAGGCGCGGGCCTCGAAGGCGTCGAAGCGCAGGAGCGGGTTCAGCCAGATCAGACGGCGGCAGGAGCGCTTGAGCCGGTCCATCTCGAAGGTGAGTTCCCTGGTCACCTCGCGCTCAAGCCCGTCCGTGAAGAGAAGCACGATCGCGCCCTGACCGAGCACCCGGCGGGACCAGTGGCGGTTGAAGTCGTGGAGCGCTTGGGCAATCCGCGTTCCGCCCTCCCAGTCCTGCACGCGTTTGGATGCGCGGGCGAGCGCCTCATCCGGATCGCGGCTCGTCAGCTCGCGGCTGATGTTGGTCAGGCGCGTAGCGAAGACGAAGGAGTGAACCTTTCGTCTCTTCTCGGCGATGGCGTGCAGGAAATGGAGGAAGAGCCGCGAGTACTCCGCCATGGAGCCCGAGATGTCCATGAGCGCCACCACCGGTGCATGACGCACCGCACGAGAGCGGTAGGCCAAATCGATCGCGGCTCCGCCGCTGCGCAGAGAGCGCCTAAACGTCCTGCGCGGATCGATCCGGCAACCTCGCGGATCGGACAGAAAGCGCCGCGTGGTTACCTCGTCGTCCGGCAGGGACATCTCGGCAATCAGGCGCTTGGCCACGGCGATCTCAGCGGCCGACATCTGGGCGAAATCCTTATCCTTCAGAACCTCACGATCCGACACGGTGAGGCGGGCGGAGAATTCGGTTTTCTCGACCGGCTCCGGCTTCTCCTGCCGGGGTGTGGCCAGGGCCTCAGCCACGCGCAGGGCACCGGCCTGCGGCTTCTTCTCTTCCTTGGCGCCACCCGGAGCGATCGGCGACATCTGGGCGATGAGCTTCTCGATGAGCGCGCGCCGTCGCCAGAAGATTCTGAAGGCCTGATCAAACAGAATGCTGTGCTCGTGGCGCTTCACGAACACCGCGTGAAGCGTCCAGTAGAAGTCTTGGCGCGTGCCGATCCGCGCCGCCTCGACTGCCGCAATGGCATCCAGAACCGCCCCGGGGCCGACCGGGAGACCTGCATTCCGCAAGGCGCGGGCAAAATACGCGATGTTGTCCGCCAAGCGGCCTTCACCCTGGCGGGCGGGCGCGTCGTTCACGCAGGTGCCCTCAGCACGCTTTGAACCTGATCGAGCATGTCCTTCGCGCGGCTACCCTGCATCTTCTGGATGTCGTCCTGGTACTTCAGCAGAACACCGAGGGTATCCGAGACCAAAGCCGGATCGAGCGCCACCGCATCGAGCTCCACTAAGGCCGAGGCCCAGTCGAGGGTTTCGGCCACGCCCGGTGCCTTGAACAGATCCTCCTTCCGGATCGCCTGAACGAAGGCGACGATCTCCTGCGATAGGCGCTCGGCGGCTTGCGGAACACGGCTTGAGAGGATCGCGAGTTCCCGCTCGGCATCCGGATAATCAACCCAGTGATAGAGGCAGCGGCGCTTGAGCGCGTCGTGGATCTCGCGGGTGCGGTTCGACGTGATGATGACGATGGGCGGATGCTCCGCCTTGACCGTGCCGAGTTCTGGAATCGTGACCTGGAAGTCCGAGAGCACTTCCAGAAGAAAGGCCTCGAAGGCCTCGTCCGTGCGGTCGAGTTCGTCGATCAGGAGAACCGGGGCGCCGGAGGTGTCGGGTTCCAGCGCCTGCAGGAGCGGGCGTTTGACCAGATAGCGTTCCGAAAACAGGTCGCTCTCCAGCGTGTTGCGATCCACCGCTCCGCCAGCCTCGGCGAGGCGGATGGCCATCATCTGCCCGGCATAGTTCCACTCGTAGACTGCAGAGGCGACGTCGAGGCCCTCGTAGCATTGCAGGCGGATGAGACGGCGCCCGAGTGCGGATGAGAGCACCTTCGCGATCTCCGTTTTGCCGACGCCGGCTTCGCCTTCGAGGAAAAGCGGGCGTCCGAGTTTCAGCGCGAGGAAGAGTACCGTCGCGAGGGAACGGTCGGCCACATAGCCGGCGCTCTTCAGAAGGGCCAAAGTGCTGTCGATGGAACCGGGTTGATCGGTCACAGGCTATGCTGCCTCCTTAAGGGCAAGATGCCCGAGCTCAGCCCGGGCATCGAGTCAACGTCGTTCAGGTGTGGCTGTTCAGCCCCGCGAGGTAGCGGCCTGCACGGCGCGCCGTGCCATGACACCGACGAGATGGGCGCGATAGGCAGCATCCGCATGCATGTCGCTGTTCATCTCGCTCTCCGCCACGGTGACGCCGTCGAGGGCTTCAGCCGCAAAATTCCCGCTCAGCGCCTGCTCCATATCGGCGGCGCGGAACACACCGTTCGAGCCAGCTCCCGTCACAGCCACGCGGACTCCATCCGCATGTTTTGCCACGAACACGCCCACAAGCGCATAGCGCGAGGCCGGGTTGCGGAACTTGACGTAGGCTGCCTGCGACGGAGCTTTGAACGACACCTGGGTGATGATCTCGCCTTCCTCCAGAGCGGTGGTGAATATACCCTGGAAGAAGTCGTCTGCGGCGATCTTGCGCTGGTTGGTGATGATCGTCGCGTTGAGCGCAAGACACGCGGCCGGATAATCCGCCGAGGGGTCATTGTTGGCGATGGAGCCGCCGATGGTGCCGCGGTTGCGCACATGAGGGTCGCCGATGAGTTCGGCCATCTCGGCAAGAGCCGGAAGGGCCTGTTTCACCTCAGCCGAATTCGCGACCTCCGCGTGCTTCATCATGGCCCCGATGACGATCGTATCACCGGAGCGTTCGATGCCGCGAAGCTCAGCGATCTGGCCGAGATCGATCAGGTTGGCCGGTCCTGCAAGCCGCAGCTTCATGGTCGGCAGCAGCGTGTGGCCGCCGGCGAGGAACTTGGTGTCCTCGGCCTGACCGGCGAGGCCGGCAGCCTCTTTCACGCTCGTGGGGCGGTGATATTCGAAAGCGTACATTCCCGTCCTCCCTTATTCCGCCGCCATGGGCATGCGTGCCTTTTGGGCCGCCCGCCACACTGCCTGAGGCGTTGCCGGCATGGCGATGTCCTCATGTCCCAGCGCATCGGTGATCGCGTTGATGACCGCCGGCGGGGCCGCGATGGCGCCAGCCTCGCCGCAGCCCTTAATTCCGAGTGGGTTCGAAGGGCAGGGGGTCACCGTCATGCCGACCTCGAACGACGGCAGGTCGATGGCGCGCGGCATGCAGTAATCGTTGAAGCTGGCCGTGATGAGCTGTCCGCTCTCGTCGTAGAAGGCGCCCTCAAGCAGCGCTTGGCCGACGCCCTGCGCGATGCCGCCATGGACCTGGCCTTCAACGATCATCGGGTTGATGATGACGCCGAAATCGTCCACCGCCGTCCAGCGCTCGATCTTGGTCACGCCGGTGTCGGGATCAATCTCCACCTCGCAGATATGGACGCCGGCCGGAAATGTGAAGTTCGTGGGATCGTAGAACGCACCCTCCTTCAGGCCGGGCTCCAGATCCTGGCCCGAGAACTTGTGGGCGATATAGGCCTGGAGGGCGATCTCGCCGAAGGCCATCGAACGGTCCGTGCCTGCCACGCCGAACCGGCCGTCCTTGAACTCGATGTCGCCCTCGGATGCCTCGAGCACGTGGGCCGCCACCTTCTTGCCCTTGGCGATCACCTTGTCGATGGCCTTGGCGATGGCCGACATGCCCACCGCACCTGAGCGCGAGCCGTAGGTGCCCATGCCGAACTGCACCTTGTCGGTGTCGCCGTGGACGATGCTGACCTGATCAATCGAAATACCGAGCCGATCCGACACGAGCTGGGCGAAGGTGGTCTCGTGGCCCTGGCCGTGGCTATGCGAACCGGTGAGCACCTCGACGGAGCCGGTCGGGTTGACGCGCACTTCGGCGGATTCCCACAGGCCCACACCCGCACCGAGGGAGCCGACCGCCTGCGAGGGAGCGATGCCGCAGGCCTCGATATAGCTCGAGAAGCCGATGCCCCGCAGCTTGCCCCGGCGGGCGCTTTCCTGCTTGCGCTGCGGAAAGTTCTTATAGTCGGCAATCTCCAGAGCCTTGTCGAGCGAGGCGGCATAGTCGCCAGTATCGTAGGTCATTATAACCGGAGTCGCATGCGGGAACTGCGTGATGTAGTTCTTGCGGCGGAACTCGGCCGGATTCTGGCCCAGTTCTCGTGCGGTTTTCTCGACGAGCCGCTCGACCACAAAGGTGGCCTCGGGCCGTCCCGCGCCGCGATAGGCATCGACCGGGGCCGTGTTCGTGTAGACCCCGTCGACCTCGCAGTAGATCGCCGGAATATCGTACTGGCCCGACAGGAGCGGGGCATAGAGATAGGTCGGCACGGAGGATGAGAAGGTGGAGAGATAGGCGCCAAGATTGGCCGTGGTGTGAACCCTAAGGCCAATGATCTTGCCGTTCTCGTCGGTCGCCATCTCCGCATGGGTGACGTGGTCGCGGCCATGGGCATCGGACAGGAAGGCTTCCGAGCGATCGGATGTCCACTTCACCGGCCGCTTGACCTTCTTCGCCGCCCAGACACAGACGGTCTCTTCCGCATAGATGAAGATTTTGGACCCGAATCCGCCGCCCACATCCGGCGCGATGACGCGCAGCTTGTGCTCGGGCGCGACGCCGATGAAGGCTGAGAGGACGAGACGTGCCACGTGGGGATTCTGGCTCGTGGTGTAGAGCGTGTAGTTGTCCGTTCCGAAATCGTATTCGCCGACGGCCGCACGAGGCTCAATGGGGTTCGGCACCAGGCGGTTGTTGACGAGGTCGATCTTGGTGACGTGCTTCGCCCGCGCGAAGGCTGCCTCCGTCTCGTCCTTGTTGCCGAGATGCCAGTTGAACACGGTGTTGTCAGGCGAGACGTCATGCACCTGGACCGACGCCTTCGTGGCCTGGGCCGTGTCAACGACGGCCGGGAGCACATCGTAATCGACCACGATGGCTTCCGCGGCATCCTTCGCCTGGGCAAGGGTCTCGGCGATCACCACCGCCACATGGTCGCCCACATAGCGCACCTTTCCCTGTGCCAGCGCCGGATGCGGCCCTGCCTTCATTGGGCTGCCGTCCTTGGAATGGATCATCCAGCCGCAAATGAGCCCACCGATCTTGTCGGCCGCGAGGTCGTCACCCGTGAAGACGGCGATCACGCCCGGCATGATCATGGCTGGTCCCGTGTCGATGGACCGGATGGTTGCATGCGCGTGCGGCGAGCGGAGGAAATACGCGTGAGCCTGGCCAGGACGGTTGAAGTCGTCGACGTAGCGTCCTTGGCCGGTGACGAAACGCTGATCCTCTTTCCGGCGGACGGGTGCGCCGATCCCTGTTGCGGTCATGAATTCCTCCCTTGTCTCCGTTGGCCCTCACCGGGAAGCGAAGCGGACACCGCGAAGAAGGCTCTGACGTAAATTCCGCCTGCTCCGGGGCTCGCCTGCAGTTCGCGCCTGTTCGGGCGTGCTTGGACGAGCGTCTCGCCTTACTCAGCCGCCTGCTGCAGAGGCGCCTGGGCCATGCCTTGGGCTCCGGCGGCAACAGCCTTGACGATGTTGTGATAGCCCGTGCAGCGGCACAGATTGCCTTCGAGTTCGGCCCGGATGGTCTGCTCGTCGAGCGTATTGCCCTTGCGGTTCACGATATCGATGGCGGACATGATCATGCCCGGCGTGCAGTACCCGCATTGAAGGCCGTGATGCTCACGGAAAGCCGCCTGCATCGGGTGCAGAGCGCCCCCTTGGGCGATGCCCTCGATGGTAGTGACGACGCTGGCATTGGCCTGAACGGCCAGGGTGGTGCAGGACTTCACGGCCTGTCCGTTCAGGTGAACGACGCAGGCGCCGCACTGGCTGGTGTCGCAGCCCACATGCGTTCCGGTGAGTCTTAAGTTGTCGCGCAGAAAATGGACGAGCAGGGTGCGGGGGTCGACGTCTGCGGTGACGGATTGACCGTTCACCGTCAGGGAGACGGTTGTCATGCGTGGCTTCCTCCTCAAACGCCGGGAGTCAGGCCAACCTTCAGGTGGTCTCAGACACCGGCAGGTATTATTGTTGGACGACCGCACAAATACGATCCGTCAGAGCCGAGTGTGGCCCGCCCCGGTGGAGCGGTCAAGCATTGGAATTGTTCAAAGGTCGGTGACTGAAGATCCGGTCATGCGGCCGTTTCGGCAGGCGAGAGGATTTTTGCGAAGTTCGCGAAGAACTCGTCGGCGTACTTCTTAGCGACGCCGTTGATGAGGCGGCCGCCGAGTTGGGCGATCTTGCCGCCAATATTGGCTTCGACGTCGTAGATCAGCTTGGTGCCGCCCTCCATGTCTTCGAGCCGAACCTTCGCGCCGCCCTTGGCCCAACCGGCAACGCCGCCTTGTCCCTCGCCGCTGATCGTGTAGCCGTTGGGCGGGTCGAGATCGGTGAGGTTCACCCCACCCTTGAAGGTTGCCTTCACGGGACCGACGGACACTTTGGCGACCGCCTGAAATTCCGTGTCGCTGATCTTCTCCAGTTCCTGGCATCCGGGAATTGCCGCCTTCAGGACCTCCGGATCGTTGAGGGCCGCCCACACTGTTGCCCGGTCGGCCGGAAGTTCGACTTCGCCCTGCATCGTCATTGCCATGCTGAGTTCTCCTCCTGTCAACAGCCCGACAGCAGAGTAAGGGCAAATCAGGCGGCGCGTCACCTGCCAAGCATTGCTGCAATGCACGCTGACGCGCAGTGCTCAATCGTCTGAGTTTATGACGGCCTGCTCTTTGGCTGCCTGCTGAGCCTTAGCAAGCGCATCAACGACAGCGTCGAAGGTGAGGAGAATGGAGGCGTGACGGGCTTTCAGGTCCCGGGCTGCTTCCAGGAGCGCAAGGTCGGCCCACTTGCCGGAAGGAGGATCCCCGCCAGCCTTCAGCATGCGGTGCATGCTCTCCCGGAGCGCATGAAGCTCCTGGGCGGTCGAGCCGACCACATGTCGCCCCATCACCGATGAGGAGGCCTGACCCAGGGCACAGGCCTTCACCTCGTGGGCGAAGGCGCTGACCACATCGCCGTCGAGTTTCAGATGAACCGTGACAGTCGACCCGCACAGTTTCGAATGGGTCTTCGCGCTCGCATGCGCGTCCGGCAGCGTCCCCTGAAGCGGAATGTCGGCCGCAAGCTCCAGGATACAGCGGCTATAGATGTCGTTCAGCATCCTGCGGGCGATCCATGCGACGAGGTGCTTGTCACGGATGAATCAGACGCCGCAACGCCGCGCCTGTCAATGCCACGGCATGTGACCGTTGCCATGCCGGTTGCCGTTCGAGGGCTGGTGGTGGCAGTATCGGTCGGCGAACTACTCCTTTACCGAGAAATCTCATGCTCTTGACCGATACGGATATCCTGAAGACGGCAGAGACCTGGAGGCGTGAGGGCAGGGGTGTCGCGATTGCGACCGTGGTCGAGACCTGGGGATCGGCGCCCCGGCCTGTGGGCAGCCACCTGGTGATCGACCAGGACACGAACTTCCTCGGCTCCGTCTCTGGAGGATGCGTCGAAGGCGCGGTGATCACGGAGGCCCTGGATGTGATCGCAGACGGAAAGCCGCGCATGATCGAGTTCGGGGTGGCTGACGAAACCGCCTGGCAGGTCGGGCTCTCCTGCGGCGGGCGAATACGGGTCTATGTCGAGCGGGTGGATTAGCCGGCATGCGCCTGAGCCTCCTGACCGACCTGAATGCAGAGCGCGCCGCCCGGCGCGCCGCCATTCTCGTAACCGACGTTGAATCGGGTGAGCAGCGTCTCGTTCGCGAGGCGGAGATCAACGGCGACCCGCTGGCCGAGGAGTTGCAGGATGCTTTGCGGCGAGGCAAGAGCGGACTTGTCGAGCAGGAGGGCCGCCAGTTCTTTCTCACCGTGCAGGCGCCACCGGTCAGAGTGGTTGTCATTGGAGCTGTTCATATCAGCCAGGCGCTGGCACCGATGGCCAAGGGCCTCGACCTCGATGTGACCATCATCGATCCGCGGACGGCCTTCGCAACGCCCGAGCGCTTCCCCGATGTGCCGGTGCTGGCCGAGTGGCTCGATACGGTTTTGCCAGCGATCGACATCGACCCATACACAGCCATCGTAGCGCTCACCCACGATCCGAAGATCGACGATCCTGCGCTCATCGCTGCCCTGCGGTCGGAATGCTTCTACATCGGTGCACTCGGCTCCCGCAAAACCCATGAACGGCGCGTTCAGCGCCTGATCGCATCCGGCTTCACCGAGGCAGATCTCTCTCGAATCCATGCGCCCATCGGCCTCGATATCGGGGCTGTATCGCCTGCGGAGATCGCGGTTTCCATCCTGGCCGAGATCGTTGCCAGCCTGCGCAAGAACCAGAGGCGTTCAGCGTGAAGTTCGGACAGGTTCCAGTCGAGGAGGCCATCGGGGCTCTTGCGGCTCACAGCGTCCGTGCGGGTGAGATGGTGGTGAAGAAGGGAACCCTCGTCACGGTGGAAATCGCAATGCACTTGAAGCAAGCCGGTGTCGAGACCCTTATCGCAGCGCGCTTCGAGCCTGGCGATATTGCGGAAGACGAGGCAGCCTCCCATTTGGCTCACGCCCTTGCCGGCAACAACGTCGCTGTCGAAGAGCCCTTTACCGGACGATCCAATCTTTACGCCGAAACCGCAGGCGTTCTCCTCATTGATGTCGATGCGATCCATGGCCTCAACACCGTCAATGAGGCCATGACGGCTGCCACCCTGCCGGCCTTTAAGCCTGTCGTGGCAGGCGAGATGGTTGGTACCGTCAAGATCATTCCTTATGCTATTCCGAAGAGACTGCTGCAGAAGGGAATCGACAGGCTCGGCACTGGTGCCCTGCGGGTTGCACCCTACACCCGCCGCTCGGTTGGCGTCATCTCCACTGTCCTTCCAGGCCTGAAGACGACCGTGATCGACAAAACCCTTGCCGTGCTCGGCAGACGGCTGGACCCGGCGCAGGCGCGGATCGTGCAGGATCGCCGCGTGTCTCATGAAGCCTCCACCCTGGCACAGGAGCTGGCTCTCCAGGCGAGCGGCGGCACGGACCTCATCGTCATTTTCGGGGCCTCGGCCATCGCCGACAGGCGCGATGTCATTCCCGCGGCCATCGAGATGGCTGGCGGACGGGTAGAGCATTTCGGCATGCCGGTCGATCCGGGAAACCTGCTTCTTGTGGGCTCCATTGCCGGCAAGCCGGTCATCGGAGCTCCCGGCTGCGCTCGATCCCCGAAGGAGAACGGATTCGACTGGATCCTGCACCGTATGCTGGCGAACGTGCCTGTGACCCGGGCCGACATCATGTCACTGGGGGTCGGGGGGCTTCTGATGGAAATCGTCTCCCGACCGCAGCCCCGCGAGGGGGGCGAGAGCGAGGGTGAAGAATGAGCGACGTGGCGGCCATTCTCCTGACCGCCGGGCGGGGAACCCGTTTCGGCGCTGAGCCGAAGCTCCTGGCCCGGGTGGGTGGCAAGGCGCTGGTGCGCTATGCGGCGGAGGCTGCCGTCGATTCCACGGCTGGTCCGGTTATAGTGGTGACAGGCAATCACTCTGACGCCGTTCAGGCAGAGCTACAGGGGCTCGCGATTCAGGCCGTTCACAATCCTTTGTTCGCGGATGGTTTATCGACATCGCTGAAGGCCGGGTTCTCCGCATTGCCGCCGGAGGCGCGGGCCGCTGTCATCCTCCTGGGGGACATGCCGCTCGTGAACGCTGGCCTCATCGACGCCCTTGTGGCAGGCTGGCATGAGAGCGGAGAGCCGGCTGCCCTGGTGCCGACCTTCGATGGCCGGCGCGGTAATCCTGTCGTGATCTCGCGTGCTCTTCAGGCTGCGATTGATAGCCTTTCCGGCGACGTCGGCGCAGGACCCATCCTTCGCGGAAGGTCGGACGTTGTGGAATGGCCGACAACGGACAAAGCCGTTATCCAAGACATCGACACCAAAGAGGAATTTGGCAAGCTCCGGATTTAATGGGGCAAGCCAAGCGCAGGACACATCCCTCAGACTGGATTGCCTTTGACCTTCGTCACCATTTCCCAGTTGTCACCGGCAGCGATCATGCAGGCTTTTCCGTCCGGCATGGTCATGATCATCGTCCAGGAGCCGTTCGAGGAAGCGAAGACCTCCAGAATCTGCCCCGGCTGGGACAGGCCCATCCCCACGGGATCTTCCTTGTATTGACTGGCCAGCAGCTTGACGAGCTGTTCGCGGGGACCGCAGGCCGATTGAGCACTGGCTGGAGAGGCAGCCGCTGTCAGAGCGGCCAGCGCCGTGAGCGTGGCAAGGGACGGACGGATCATGGTAACTCCCTATACGGTTGACCCGCACTGACCCTTGGCGTGCGGATAAACGCTCCATCAGGAAAAAAGCTCCACGGTTCGGATGGCTGATGATGTCCAGGCCAGGAATGTGTATAGGAGGCATAAGGCTCTCGTTTGAACCTGGCGCCGGCAACGGCGTTTCTCCCGCCACACATCGGAATGAAGCTGAAACCATGCCCCGCTATTTCTTCAACATCCGGGACGGATACGACCTCGATGAGGATGAGGAGGGCGTCGAGCTGCCGGATCTCGAGGCGGCCAAGGCTGAGGCTCTGGCGACTGTCGAAGAGCTTCGCGAAGAGTTGGCCGATGCCGGCAATATCGAGCTTGAGATTACTGACGAGACGGGACGGCGGCTCCTGACGGTCCCGTTCTTTCGCGGTGGGCGTCGCAGATAAGAAAAAGGCCCGGTGTGAGATGCCGGGCCTTGCTGAGGAAAGCGCGAGAGCGGTTTAGCACTCGACCTTCTTCTTAGTCGTCGTGTCGCCGAACTCGTCCGTCTTCTGCTTCGTCTCGGAGGTGCAGCCGACACTGCCGGTCGTGGAGGTCGTCACCGACGTGGAAGACGTCGTGCTCGGCTCCGTAGAGCGCTCAATGGTGGTCTTGCTGCCAAGAACGCCTTCTTCTTTCTTGATGGTCGTCGTGGTGTCCTGAGCGAATGCAGCCGTGCTCAGGAGCGAGGCTGCAAGGATCAAAGCCGTCTTTTTCATCGTCAAACTCCAACAAAGGGGCATCTCTTCCTGAGAACGGCTTTCGCCCTCGGGGGTTCCTGCCACGATGTTTCGGACTGGCGCCTGTGAGAGGGTCAAGCGGCGCTGAGATTCTCCCAGGCGGCTGCGAAATTGCGGGCATTGCGGCCAATCTCCTCAGCCGACATAGCCGGTGTAAACAATGCCGAACCAAGCCCAAAACCGTTTGCACCGGCGTCCACATAGGGCTTCATGGTTTCTGGCTTGATGCCGCCGACCGGCACGACCAGAGCATCCTTCGGCAATACAGCCCGCCAGGCTTTGACGACAGCCGGTGGGATCGCCTCGGCAGGAAAGATCTTGATGGCGTCGGCTCCCGCCTTGAGAGCCGCAAAGGCCTCGGTGGGTGTCGCCACCCCAGGGGTGCAGATGAGATCCTGCTCCTTGGCCCGCCTAATCACGTCGAGATCCGCGTGAGGCATGACGATCAGCCGGCCGCCCACATCGCGGATGCCGTTCACCTGCTCAGGGTTGAGGACCGTGCCGGCGCCGACGAGAACGTTCCGTGGCATGGTCTTGGCAAGAATTTCGATGCTGCGAAACGGCTCGGGAGAATTGAGCGGCACTTCGATGATGCGAAAACCCGCCTCAACCAGCGCATGACCTATGGACTCGGCATTTTCAGATTTCAGGCCACGCAGGATCGCAATGAGAGGAAGCTCAGCCAAGTAATCGCGCAGCAAAATTCGCCTCCCATAGATGCGGCCGGATTATAGGACACCCACTGCCCGCCAGCTGCTACTAGTTGGACCGATGCGGGCCTGGTTTCAACCTTTCAGGGGGATGGCGCAAGAAATCGCGTCATGTAGGCGACAGCGCTGCCGAGCGTGTCCTGTCCGTCGGTGCTGTGCTCAATGAACCAGTCTTCAAGGGCGATGCCGGGATAGATCTGCTCAACCCCTGCGAAGAACTGCATGAGTTTTAGGGAGTCGAAGGCGAGCGTACGCGTCAGCGAGACATCTATCGCGATAGGGCCTGTCTTATTCCCGTCGATTGATTGGCAGAGCGCGATAACATGCCGGGCGACATCTGCCTCCGATGGAAAGGTCACAGGGTGGATCCTAGGCGTCTAACGTAAGGGAATTAGACGACAGATACTTTATCCAGTTTCAAAATTCCATAACAAGCTTAAGCTTACAGCCAAAGTATAAGACTCTTTCTATAACAGTTCGATGAGTGAGATCCGTCGCGGAGACATCCTAAGAGGGCGGACTCTGGCGCAAGCATTGCTGCGCGGCGCGTGAGATGCGCGTCTGATCCTCGGCTGTCGTGGTGTTATTGAGCACCTTCTGCCAGAGATCGGTCTGACGGAGCGTTTCGACAGTGCAGGAGCAGAGAGCCCGGCAGGTCTGGGGCTGCGCATTCTGCAGGCAGCTGGCCTCGCACTGGACCATGAAGGGTTGTGCCTCGGCCAGACGGTTGGGCTCGACGATCTGCAGCACTCCATAGAGAACGCCCAACAGGATGATTTGATGGGTCAGGTAGATCGGCAGGCTTTTGCGCCCGGCCCAGATCAGAAGTTTCGAAAACCGCCCTCTGGAACGCCAACCGGCCAGGGTCATGCTCTCCTGCCGTGACAGCATGAGCCGGCCTGCCGCCACGCCGATCAGCACGAAGCCGAACCAGGGAAAGATCGGCACATAGTCGTTGGTGACCGGATCGGTCGACCCGAGTCCGAGCCAGTCGAGCCATGCGGCATCGAGGGCTGGATCCGTCAGAAGCAGCGGCGCCACAAGGCATAGGATCGCAACGAGCAGGGTTATGGCAGAGTGCAGCCTCAGGAAGGGCAGGGCCAGAACGCCCGAAACCGCGATGCAGTGAAGAATGCCGAAGAAGATGTAGCTGTCCGGGAAGGCGAAGTATGTTGCAAGAGTTACTGCGAGTGCCGCGCCACCCACCTTCATGAGACGTTTCAGAAAAGCGCGCCCGTTGAGGCCTTTTGCGTGGGCGAGGACGAGGCCAAGCCCCGAGAGCAGCAGAAAGGAGCCCGCAATGCCGCGCGCGAACCAGCGCCAGGCCGGAACTTGCAGGATGTTGGTCTCGATGAGTTGCAGGAAGCTCAGGTCCCAGCTGAAGTGGTAGACGATCATCGCCAGGATCGCGAGGCCACGGGCGACGTCGATGGCATCCCACCGTTGAACCGCAATCGCTTGAGGCGGAAAGGAACCGGCCTTCACATCCGAGTGTCTCATGGGCAGGAGCGTTCCTTCCTGGTCTTCCGGTCTTATATGAACAGACATGACCGAAAGCCTTAAGTCATCAATCGCCACATTGCAGGACATGATTCAAGGTGCCCGGATCGTGGCAGGCTTCACGGGGGCTGGGATCTCGACGGAGAGCGGCATTCCGGACTTTCGTTCACCGGGGAGCCCCTGGATGCGCAACAAGCCGATTCCGTTTGAGCTCTTCCTCAAGGACCCGAAGGCCCGTCGAGAGGCATGGCGACGCAAGTTCACTATGGATGACCTTTATCGCGGGGCGCGCCCAAGCGCCGGTCACATCGGCTTTGCGGCGCTGGTCGCCTCCGGTCGTATGCCTGCGGTCATCACCCAGAACATCGATGGGCTCCATCAGGAGTCTGGCTTGAGGGAGGACCAGGTCATCGAGCTGCATGGCAACGGCACCTACGCCAAGTGCCTGTCCTGCGGCGGCCGCCATGAGCTCGACTATGTTCGCTATCATTTCGAGAGAAACGGCGATCCACCGGAATGCAGGGTCTGCGGAGGCATTCTCAAATCCGCGACCATCTCGTTCGGACAGGCCATGCCGGAAGAGCCCATGCGTCGGGCGCAGAGACTTACCGCAGCTTGCGACCTCTTCCTGGTGGCCGGATCATCGCTGGTGGTTTATCCCGCGGCTGCGTTTCCGGCCTTTGCCAAGGAGAACGGGGCGCGCCTTGTCATCGTCAATCGGGAGCCGACACCCCTCGACAAGGCCGCCGATCTGGTGATCCATGCTGAAATAGGCGAAGTCTTCTCAAAATTTCTTGCGTAACTTCAAGAACATGCGGCGTGGCGATAATTTCATCGGCCCTTGAAGCGTGTTTCTGGCTTCCCCTGATTCAGGACGATGTTATCCTCTTTTTAAGAATCGGGTTCATGATTCGAGTTTGGGTTATTTCATGACTGGCGATTACGGCTCCAATTCTTTCAGTCTCCGAGAGGAGAATCCTTCCTTAGATCACGGGCGCCGCGAGGTTTCTCAGCAGGGCTCGGAGGAGGGCGCTCTCGACCTTGTCCAGGTCAGCGGCCGTATCAAGTGGTTCGATGTGGCCAAGGGTTTCGGCTTCATCATTCCCGATAACGGCATGCCGGATGTTCTGCTTCACGTGACCTGCCTGCGCCGCGATGGCTACCAGGCCGCCAATGAAGGAGCCAGGATCGTCGTCGAGGCGGTTCAGCGCCCGCGGGGCCTGCAGGCGTTCCGCATCCTTTCCCTTGACGAGTCGACGGCGCTTCACCCGTCCGAGCTTCCGCTGCCGCGCACCCATGTTCAGGTGGTGCCGACCAGCGGGCTGGAGCCTGCGGTCGTGAAGTGGTTCAACCGTCTGCGCGGCTTCGGCTTCCTCACCCAGGGCGAGGGCAAGCCGGACATCTTCGTTCAAATGGAAACCCTGCGCCGCTACGGCATTGCCGAGCTCAAGCCCGGCGAGCGGGTTTTCGTGCGGTTCGGCGACGGCTCGAAGGGGCTGATGGCTGCCGAGGTTCGTCTGGCCGACATGGCCCTGCCGCACTCCCATTGATGAGATCATCCGTGCTGCAGCGGTTCCGGCCGGCTCTTCCGGCTCTCGGCTTTGTCGCGGCTTTTGCCGGGGCCGTCTACGCTCAGACTCTTGAGACCCTGTCGATTGCCACTCAGGGGGGACAAAAGCAGTCTTTCCGCGTCGAGGTGGCCCGCAACGATGCGGACCGGGCGCAGGGGCTGATGTTCCGGCGTTCCATGCCGGCAGATCAGGGCATGCTGTTCGACTTCGGGCGCGTCGAACCCGTGTCCATGTGGATGCAGAACACTTATCTGTCCCTCGACATGCTGTTCATCAGGCCCGATGGGACCATCGCCCGCATCGCCGCCAACACCGAGCCCCTGTCGACCCGCACAATCCCGTCCGGCGAGCCCGTTCTCGCCGTTCTTGAACTGAACGCCGGCACGGCGAGCAAGTTAGGGATTAAGGCAGGCGATCGGGTGGAGCATCCCATCTTCAAGCGTTAAGAGCGGTGCAGTCAGGGATATTCGGCAGGCATTTGACAATGGCCACTGGCTTGGCCGGCCTGCTACTGCTGACGGATTCCGCGGCCGCTCAGGTCGGTCCTCATGCGGTGATCAATGTCTCCCAGAGCCTCCTGCGCGTCTATAATGCAAGGGACGCCGCGGCTTTTCGCGAGCTTCTGGCGCCATCGCTGCAGACAAAATACTCAATCGAGGATTTGCAGCTGACCCTGGCGCGCTGCCATGGCCTGACCCATGAGGTCGAACGCTTCAGCCTTCCTTCCTGGGGAGCGCGCCGGTACGGCTTCTTCGGGGTCTATGCCGAAAACTCGGTTCTCGAAATGGTGCTCGAGATCGATGAGGACGAGAAGATCATTCATTGGGTGATCACCGACGATGTAACAGCCAAGGACCAGCAATGCTTGCTGAGCGGTACCCCGTAGCCCATTGCCGGAGGCAGAGTGAGGCATTGCCTTGAGCTGTCTCAAAGGCTGGTCCAATCACTTGCTTGGAGACATTCGGCCTTGTTTCGCGTTGGCAGGGCACTCCTGAACAAGCCCGGAGAGTCCCATGGATCGCCGAGACCGCAACAACGCCCTGACCGTCGCCGGCTTCGCAACCGGAGTTGTCGCCCTTGGAGCGCTGATCACGATCATGCTGGCATTCGGGTGATCCCCGGCAAAAAGAAAGCGCCCATGGCTACATGGACGCTTAGTGTCCGGCCCGTAGGGGCAAAGAAGGCCGGTTGTGGATTTCTGACGTACGATCATGTCATCATTGCGGCAAATCGGAAAAATTAAGCTATTGCAATGGTTTGATGAGATAGTGTATCTCGTATTAAAGTTCATCTATGAACGAAATCAGGTTGATCAAACGTAAACATTGTCCTACGGAGGAATCTCCCGTAGGGGCAATACGGGCCGGGAGGGTCGCGGACACTGTCGACGAATGACAGGGCGCGGCCCTTTTTCCTATGACCTTGAATGAATACTTTCTTGTCATTAGGAATGTGCTTGCTTTTCCAGAGCTTATCGAAAGACGTCGTTAGCCTTGACCGACAAGGTCGCCCGACGAGGAACTGGAGGACTTGCACAGGGGTTCTCAAATCGATAGAGAAACCAAGCTGTTGAAGATATCGGGGTGTAGCGCAGTCTGGTAGCGCATCTGCTTTGGGAGCAGAGGGTCGCGGGTTCAAATCCTGCCGCCCCGACCATCATCACCGCATGTGTCTTGGAGAGAGTCCAAAACCGATGCCTGCACGGATTTACAAGCCTGCCAAGTCTGCAACTCAGTCCGGAATGGCCCGGACCAAGCAGTGGCTTCTCGTCTTCGAGCAGGACAAGCCCCGCGAGATCGAGCCCCTCATGGGCTGGACCAGCTCGGGCGACACCCGCCAGCAGATCCGCCTGTGGTTCGATTCGAAGGAAGAAGCCATGGCCTATGCGGAGCGGGAAGGCATCGCCTACCGGGTCGAGGAGCCGCACGAGATCAAGCGGCGGACGATCTCCTATTCCGACAATTTCAAGTTTAACCGCGTCGGCCCCTGGACCCATTGAGGTCGAGGCTAGCCACCGGACGGCTCCGTAGCTCAGCTGGATAGAGCAGCCGCCTTCTAAGCGGCAGGTCGTAGGTTCGAGCCCTACCGGAGTCGCCATTCACCAATGGGTGAGGCAGCCGTGCGGCGGCTGCATTCAAAGCTTCAGCCCGGAACGGCAAGGACGATCAAGCGTTTGGCCTCGGCTAACCGAGAAGCCCGCATCCTTGCCATCTGCCCCCGCCAACCGCCATTTCATCTGGCTCGCCGCTGCATCCGTGCTCGGCTTTGTCGTCCTGATTGCCGCCTGGTTCCTGCTGCCCATGGATCAGTGGCTGCAGCAGTTCAGCCAGTGGGCGCAAGGCCTTGGCACAACAGGCGTTGTGATCGTCAGCATTGCCTATGTGATCTGCACGGTGCTGCTCGTGCCGGGCGTGGCCCTGACCCTTGCGGTCGCAGTCGCCTATGGCTGGTGGGCGCTGGCGATCTGCTTCTTCGGCGGCATGACGGCAGCCCTCGTCTCTTTCTTGATCAGCCGCTATCTTGCCCGGGAGCGCGTGAAACGCTTCCTCGACCGACATCCGACCATGAAAGCCGTCGATACGGTTGCCCATGAGGAGTCGTTCAAAACCATCGTGCTGGCCCGTCTGACGCCGGTCACACCCTTCGCCGTCGAGAATTATGCCTTCGGTGTCACCGGCGTTCGCCTCGACTCATTCCTGTTGGCAACAGCCATCGGCATCGTGCCTGGGACAATTCAGAATGTGTGGATCGGCGTGATCGGGCGCACCGCGGCCGAAGGCGGCGCGGGTGTGATGAACTGGATTCTGCTGACTGTCGGACTCGTGGCAACGATCGTCCTCACCGTCTGGATGACCCGTCAGGCGAAGATCCGCATGAAGCAGCAGGCCGAGCCAGCGCTCCAGGGCTCATAATCAGACCGAGACTGCGGCCCTGCCATCCTTCTGATGCTCGTGAATGTATTTCAGGAGCGACTTTCCGGCACTTTCGATATGGGTCTTCAGCAGCTTGCAGGCTGCCTCGATTTGTCCCTCGACGCACAGGCGGAGCAGTTCGTCGTGTTCGGCCTCCGCCCGTGCGCGGCCGTCGGTCAAAGCGAGTTGAAGGCGGGTGTGCCGGTCGCATTCCTGCAGCAGGTTTGCCACGATGGTGAGTGAGCGGGGCTGGCCCGCATGCTGGTAGAGGAGCATGTGGAATTCCCGGTTCAGCTCGCCCCAGCGGCTCACCTGCATGGCGTGAAGCTCTGAGCTGTATTCCCGCAGGATGTCCCGTAGCCGCTGGTAATCCGTTTCCGTCAGGTGCGGAGCCGAGGCCTTCAGAAGACGCGGCTCGAGGAGGGCTCTGAGTTCGAACAGCTCCTCGACCTCCGCTGGCGAGAGCGCTGACACGATGGCGCCCCGATGGGGATGAATCTTGACCAGCCCCTCAGCCTCAAGCTGCATCAGGGCTTCGCGGACGGGAATCCGGCTGACGCCGAACTCCACGGCCAAGGCCTCCTGACGCAGCTGAAAGCCAGCCTGGAACTCGCCGTCCACAATGCGGCGTCGCAGTTCGCCAGCCACCGAGGCGGAAATCGTCCGGTGCTGGAAGGTCTTCTGAACGGGCTTCGGCAATGGTGCAGTTCTGTTCGTCATCAAACTCATGGAGCAGGAGGGCAGGGTTCGCTTGACAGCGTAGATTTTATACAATCTACAATACAGAACTTCAATCCACCATCGGGAGCAGGGTCATATGGCGAACAAGATCGGATGGGAAGGCGTCTTTCCAGCAGTCACCACCCAGTTCAAGGCGAATTACGATCTTGATCTCGATGCGACAGCCAAGGTGCTGGACGGGCTGATCCGGGATGGTGTTTCTGGCCTCATTATCTGCGGCACTGTCGGCGAGAACACGTCGCTAAGCCGCTCCGAAAAAGTGGCCGTCATGGAGACCGCCAAGAGCGTGTCCCGCGGCCGGGTGCCGGTGATCGCCGGCATCGCCGAGTTCACCACGCAGTTCGCCTCCGAGGTGGCCAAGGAGGCCGCTCGCGTCGGGGTCGATGGCGTGATGGTCATGCCGGCATTGGTCTATTCCTCAAAGCCGCACGAGACCGCCGCCCATTTCCGCGGCGTCGCCAAGGCCACCGACCTGCCGGTGATGGTCTACAACAACCCGCCGATCTACAAGAACGATGTCACGCCCGACATCCTGGCCTCGCTTGCCGATTGCGACACTATCGTGTGCTTCAAGGATTCGTCCGGTGACACGCGCCGCTTCATCGACACCAAGAACATGGTAGGCGACCGCTTCGTCCTGTTCGCAGGGCTCGACGATGTGGTGGTCGAGAGCGTGATGCTGGGAGCCGAGGGCTGGATCTCCGGCATGTCGAATGCCTTCCCGCAGGAGGGCGAGACCCTGTTCCGCCTAGCGAAGGCAGGCCGCTATGAGGAGGCGAGGGCGCTCTACGAGTGGTTCATGCCGCTCCTCCATCTCGATGCCCGCCCTGATCTCGTCCAGTGCATCAAGCTGTGCGAAGAGATCATGGGCCGCGGCTCCTCGCTCACCCGTCCGCCGCGTCTGCCCCTCGAAGGCGTGGACCGCGCTCATGTTGAGGCTGTCATGGACAAAGCGCTCAAGAACCGTCCCGCGCTGCCGGATGTGGGCCTGAGGTCAGCAGCCTGATAAATCGAGGCGGTGCGGTCACGCACCGCCTTTCATCTTCGATAAGATCTTTTGTGAACAGCGACTGAGGCCATGGCGCGCCACACCTTCTTCTGCATCGACGGCCACACCTGCGGCAACCCGGTCCGCGTGGTGGGCGGCGGCAGCATCCCCCAGCTCAAGGGGGACACGATGTTCGAACGGCGCCAGCACTTCCTGGCGGAATATGACTGGATCCGCACCGGCTTGATGTTCGAGCCGCGCGGGCACGACATGATGTCGGGCTCCATTCTCTATCCGCCGACCCGGCCGGATTGCGACGTGGGCATCCTGTTCATCGAGACGTCGGGCTGCCTGCCCATGTGCGGCCACGGCACCATCGGCACGGTGACCATCGCCCTAGAGAACGGTCTGATCCATCCGAAGACGCCGGGCCTGCTGAGGCTCGACACGCCGGCCGGCGTGGTCGAGGCGCGCTACGAGCAGAATGGCCCCTTCGTGGAGCGGGTGCGCATCACCAACATCCCCTCGTTCCTGCATGGCACCGGCTACGAGGTCGAGGTCGAAGGGCTTGGGCACCTCATGGTGGACGTGGCCTATGGCGGCAACTTCTATGCAATCGTGGAGCCGCAGCGGCTCTTTACGGATGTTGCGGACGTCAACCCGTCCGACATTCTGCGCTGGAGTCCCAAGCTGCGCGAGGCATTCAATGCGCGCTACCAGATTGCCCATCCCGAGAACCCGGCCATCAATCGCCTGACGCACGTGCTCTGGACCGGAAGAGCTCAGAATCCGGGCAGCACGGCGCGGAATGCGGTGTTCTATGGCGACAAGGCCATCGACCGCTCGCCCTGCGGCACGGGCACATCGGCCCGCATGGCGCATTTGGCCGCCCGCGGCGCCCTGAACGAGGGCGATGCCTTCGTGCATGAGAGCATCATCGGCTCGACCTTCACGGGGCGCATTGAAGGGCGCACCAAGGTGGGGGATCGCGACGCGATCATCCCGTCGATCGAAGGATGGGCCCGTGTGACCGGGTTCAACACCATCTTCATCGACGACAGAGACCCCTTCGCCAACGGCTTCCAGGTCGTCGACCAGAACCGCTAGGCCTTGAGCCTGTTCTAGGGAAGTAACATGCGGGTTGCGATTATCGGAGCCGGCGTTGTGGGGCTTGCCACGGCGCATGCATTGCTTGACCGGGACCACGAGGTCGTTCTGATCGAGCCTGGCGCAAAGCAGGGGCGTCCGACGGACGGCAATGCCGGCTGGATCGCCCATACCGACATCATGCCGCTTGCCTCGCCGAAGGCGTGGCGGAACCTGCCGCGCTGGCTCATGGACCCGCTCGGGCCGCTGACCATCCGGCCGGGCTACCTGCCGCATCTGGCACCCTGGCTGGCGCGCTTCCTGCTGGCCTCGTCGCCCTCACGCATTAAGTCGAGCATCGAGGCGATCCGCTCGATCAATGCGGAGGCGCTGCCGGCCTGGAAGAGCCTCCTGTCGTCTCTCGATCTGAACGGGCATCTGAGAGAGAACGGCATCCTCTCCGTATGGAGGCATCAGGGCGACTTCAATCGATCGCAGGACATCGTCGAACACCAGCGTAGTTTCGGGATCGAGGCGGAAGTCCTGCGCCCTGAAGAACTTGCAGAGCTTGAGCCCGCGCTTCGCAACGTGGAAGCCGCCGTGCTCTATCCCGACGCCTGCCATGTTTCCGATCCGGCTGTTCTGGCTGCTGACCTTCTGAGACTGGCTCTGGAGCGCGGCGCCATTCCTGTAGCGGCGCACGCTTCAAGAATCGAAGTGCAAGACAGGGCCGTTCGCGTTCATACGGACGAGACCGGCCCAGCCGCGACCGCCGACCAGGTTGTGGTCTCAGCCGGCATCTGGTCGCGCTCCTTGGCCGCTCAACTCGGCGATCGGATCCCGCTCGATACCGAGAGAGGCTACAACGCAACCTACGCGAAGGGCACGTTCGCGATCAGCCGGCCGATCATGTTCGAAGGTGAGGGCTTTGTCACGACACCGCTCGATACGGGCGACCGGGTTGGCGGCGCGGTCGAGTTCGCCGGACTTGAGGCACCGCCCAACCACAGCCGTACCGACGCCATGGTGCAGCGCCTGACACGATTCCTGCCTCATCTGCAATCCGAACCGACCGCTAAGCGATGGATGGGCTTCCGGCCCTCGATCCCGGATTCCCTGCCGGTCATCGGTCCTGCCGGACGGGACCGGCGCGTGATCTATGCCTTCGGCCACGGGCATTATGGCCTGACGCAAGCTGCGATCACGGCCCAGTTGGTGGCGGGCATGCTTGAGGGGCGACCCGGCTCGGTTGATGGAAGCCCATTCTCTGCACAGCGTTTCTGACTGGGGCACCTCGCTCACAAGTGCGGGAGTTGGCTGGACCGAGGTGAAAAAGGCCTGTCGCGCACTGGCAAGGCTGCGCATAATCAGGCGTCACTCCCATCAGGTTTCCCATGACCCCATTGAGCCTCCTGGCCAATCTTGAGCGGCCCTCGCGAGTCGCTGTCATCGGCGCTTCTGGCGGGATCGGCGGAGCCGTCACGGAACTGCTCGCGGGAGAGGGGTTCGAGGCTGTTCATGCCCTCGCACGAAGGAGACTCGGCAACGCGGCTGTCGGGGTCCGCTCCGACGTTATCGACATTGAACACGAGCCAAGCATCGCTGCGGCGGCCGAGGGACTCCAGAATGGCGCGCCTTTGCGTCTTGTCCTCGTCGCAACCGGCTTGCTCCATGCCACGGATCATCAGCCGGAGAAAACCTATCGAAGTCTGGATCCGGGCCTCCTGGCCCGAAGCTTTCGCGTCAATGCCATTGGCCCGGCGCTGGTCGCCAAGCACATGCTCCCTCTGCTGCCGAAGAGTGGGAAGAGCATCTTCGCTGTGATCTCGGCTCGCGTTGGCAGCATCGAGGACAACCGGCTCGGCGGATGGTACGGCTACCGCGCCTCCAAGGCTGCCCTCAACCAGTTCATGCGGACCCTGGCGGTCGAGGTCAGGCGACAGAAGCCTGATTCAATTTGTGTCGCCCTTCATCCTGGAACCGTCGATACAGCCCTGAGCCAGCCCTTTCAAAGCGGGGTTGAGAGCGGGAAGCTTTTCACACCTGCCTATTCAGCCGAACGACTGCTCAATGTCTTGGATGGCCTCACGGCTGCAGACAGCGGCGGCTTCTTCGCTTGGGATGGGCAACGCATCCCGTTCTGAGGTTTGCGTCCGATCAAACCTGAAGCTGTGGCAGATTGCCCGCGAAGGACCCTGCGTTCTTGATCGGCGTTCACCCCGCTAAAGGAGATGCCGTGTTGGATATCGGACTCGCCCTGGACGGGAATAGGGAGGCTGCGCCCAAGCTCTGGCGACCCAAGCGCGTGCTGGTCACGCCGGCAGCGCTGGAATGGGACCATGGACGCGACATCCTAAAGCGTGCGGCCTCCCTAGGGTCTGAGGTCGTCGAGCTGAAAAGCAACCGTCTGACGGGCTTGGCCGGCGAGAATGAGCGGCAGAGTTATGTGAATGCCAAGACGACGCTCGCCGTTGTCGTGGCGCCTCCCGGCAAGCTTCGCCTGCAGCCGATCCCGCCGAGCGCGGATTGGCGGGTCGATCTCGCGGAGGGCTGCCCGGCTCACTGCCAGTACTGTTACCTCGCGGGCTCCCTGTCAGGCCCTCCAGTCACGAGGGTCTATGCCAACCTGCCCGAGATTCTCGGCAAGCTAGAAGACTATGTCGGCAAGGGCGCCGTCACATCCCTGTCAGCGGACCGCATGCATGAGGGCACCACATTCGAGGCATCCTGCTACACCGATCCGTTGGGAATCGAACACCTCACCGGGTCGCTTGCTGCGACCATCGCGCATTTCGGATCCTGGCAGGCTCCCGTGCAGCTTCGCTTCACCACCAAATATGACGCAGTCCAGCCTCTGCTCGGGGTCTCGCATAACCGACGCACCCGGATCCGCTTCTCCGTCAACGCAAAACCTGCGGCTCGCTTCGAGGGCGGCACTGCATCCGTTTCAGCGCGGCTGAACGCCATGCGGATGGCGGCCTTGGCCGGCTACAGGGTGGGCCTGACGATTGCGCCGATCATGCCTGTCGAGAACTGGCGCGAGGCCTATGGCGCTTTGCTTGAGGATGCCGCTGCAGCAATGCAGGATGTGCCGGATCTCGACCTGACGGTGGAACTCATTACTCACCGGTTCACGCCGGGGTCCAAGACCGTCCTGAACGGGTGGTATCCGGGTTCGGACCTGGACATGGACGAGCAGACGCGGACCCGGAAGACAACCAAGTTCAACTCGGTCAAATATGTCTACACCTCCGACCTCATGAAGGAGATGCGGAGCTTCTTCGAGCATGCAATCAGAGACACTCTTCCGTCTGCTCGTATTCTCTACTGGACGTGAAGGCGTATCACCAGAACGGATTGACCAGACCTTGATCAGGATCAAGGAAAGACCTGAATGCTCCGCTACGATGCGCAAGACACCTGCGCCAGGAATGGAGGCTCACATGCTCAGCTGGATCGTTCGACTCCTGATGATTGCGGCTAGCTTCGTGACAGGCTGGTTCGTCGCCAAGGATGCGCCGATCTTCGGCGTCGCGCAGGTCATGATGACCCTTGTCCTGATCGTGCTCATCGTCGCCGTCGTGGCATTCTGGCCGCACCGATGGACGATGGCGATCAACCGTCTCTATCAATCTCGCTGAGGGGGTTAGGCACGGTCGAGGCCAAGGTTTCCCTAGTGCTGAACTCCGAGTGGCCAGGGCGCAAACAGGTTTGGACGCCTCCACAACACGAAGTGATCCTGCACGGCGAGCTTCAGACCAGCGTCCTTCTCCAAAAGGGCAATCTGCGTCTCAATAATCTTGAGTTGCCGTTCAAGCTTTGCAGCGCGACGGGCTTTGGATTCAGACGACTTTCTTTTCCTGCTCTTCATCTGGCACCTCATGGTCCGAGATGCAGCCTTCACTCTTCCTACTAAGGAAGACGACGACCAAGACCCGGATGGCCATGCTTGCGCCCCCGCAAATCATTCGTTGTGTTGTTGATTCGAATCCTAACCTGAGGGGCTGCGCCTCGTCTGTCAGGAACCCGACATATCAATCACAAACGTAAACATAGATTAACCTTTGAAACCCGGATGAGCACCGACGGTTGAGAGATTGAAAACGGCTCTCCAACCCAGGGCGCATCGTGGCAAACACCGTATCCCGACGTTACCACTCATGGCCGGGCTATGTGCTCGGATTTGCCCTAGGCGGCTTCTTCGATGGAATTCTGCTCCACCAGATCCTGCAATGGCATCATCTCCTGAGTGCCATCAACGGGGACGACATCCGGTTCCAGGTCGCCGCCGACGGGTACTTCCATGCCCTCATGTACGTTATCGCAGCCGTGGGGCTTTGGATGCTTTGGGCCTCCCGCCGCAACCCCGTTGGGTTGTCTGGTCGTCTGCTGTTCGCGGGAATACTGATCGGCTTCGGTGTCTGGCATATGGTCGATGCCGCTTTCTCGCATTGGCTGCTTGGAATCCACCGCATTCGGATGGACAGCAGCCGCCCGCTCTTCTGGGATCTTCTCTGGCTGGGTCTTTTCGGTTTCGTGCCGGTGATCCTCGGATGGATCATGGGCGGGACGAGCGATGATGAATCTGGGGCTGTCCGCTCATCCGTTCCAGCCCGCGCATTGGTGACCCTTCTGGTTATGGGTGCAGGAGCTTTAGGAATTTGGCCTCTGCGAAGCAGCGAGTTCACCACAGTCCTGTTCGCTTCGGGAACTGGGCAGGAGCGCGTTCTCAAATCCTTCGCAGCGGTCGATGCGCAGCTGGTCTGGACGGCTAGCAGCGGCGACCTTGCGGTGGTCAGGTTGGCTGACGGGCAGTCAGGCTGGCGGCTGTTCAAGCATGGTGCGATCCTCGTGACCGGAGCCGGACTTCCTGCAGGCTGCTTCAACAATCTGCGCACCTGACTTTGCTGCCAAATTTCAGCGCCTGCGCAGGCGCTCGATGGCATCCTTGTGCGCAGCGGGATCGACATCGTACTCGGCCGCGAGACGTTCGATCTCGGTACGCCTGTCCTCGGTGCTCAGCTTGGGGCTGAGACTCGCAACCGCGGCCAGAAACGACGCGCCGGCGAAAACCGGGTCGCGGCGTCGGGCGGTCTGGTCCCGCTCCTTCTTCAACTCCGCCTGACGCTGCTTGTAGGTCTCTAGGGGCCCGAGTGCCCGAAGGGCCCGGTTGCGCAAGGCTGGCGCCGGAAGCTCGTGTTCCTGGGCGATGTCCTGCAAGGCGCCTTCCGGATCCTCTCCTGCGAGCAGCGCTTCCGCGAGTTCTTCCAACGCCGAAACGAACGGATCCATCATGGCCCCCTTCTGAGTGATTTAACCTTCAACGGATGGTGAACGGTTCGGTTCACGACCAAGATGTTGTCGCTGGCCTCAGTTGCCCGATAATCCTGTTGTCAATTGTCTCACGCCCCTCAAGCCCATCTGGGCGAAATCCACATGAAGGTCGAACAGATGCAGGAACGTACCGATCCCTATCTCTGGCTGGAAGATGTGGAGGGCCAGGAGGCTCTGGCCTGGGTGCGAGCCCATAACGAGACCACCAAGGCGGCCTTGTGCGATCAGTCTTTCGAGGCCGACAAGAAGGCCATCTACGAGATCTCGACCCGTCCGGACAACATCCCGTTCATCACCCGACGGCGGGGACAGCTCTATAATTTCTGGCAGGATGCGTCCCATGTCCGTGGCCTGTGGCGGCGCACCACCTTGGAGGAGTACCGACAGTCGGAGCCCACCTGGGAGACGGTGCTTGACATCGACGCGCTTGCAGGACTGGAGGGAGAGGACTGGGTCTGGAAGGGGTGTGGCACACTGCAGCCGGAGCAGCGCTACGGCTTGGTGAGCCTGTCGCGGGGCGGCGCCGACGCTGTGGTGATCCGCGAATTCGATCTCGTCGAGAAGCGGTTCGTGCAGGACGGCTTTGGCCTGCAGGAAGCCAAGGGCGGAGCCGCCTGGCTCGATCAGGATACGCTCCTCGTCTCGACCACCCTCGGGGCAAACGCCGCCACCGCTTCCGGCTATCCGCGCACCGTGCGCCAATGGCGCCGCGGCTCGGATATCACGCAGGCGCCTGTGCTTTTCGAGGGCGAGACCAGCGACATCTACATCTCGGCCTCGGTGGATCGCGAGCCAGGGTTTGAACGCACCTTCTACCGGCGGCAGATCACCTTTGAGGAGGGGCTCAGCTATCTCGCGCGCGAGGAGGGCGAGCCGCTGCCGATCGATCTGCCGCTCGACGCCCGCTTCGATGTGGAGAAGGATTGGCTCGTCGTGAAGCTGAAAAGCGACTGGGCCCTGCCGGAGCGCACCTATCCGGCCGACTCACTGCTGGCCATCAGCTTCTCGCAATTCCTTGAAGGAGACCGCCGGTTCGAGGTTTTATTCGAACCTGGGCCGCGGCGGGTTCTCTCCGGATTCTGGTGGACCAAATCCCGGCTGGTGCTCACGGTTCTCGACAATCTCGCCAGCCAGATCTGGCTCAGCACGCCCGGCTCGCCGTGGAAAATGGAGCAATTAGAAGGACTGCCGGACACGGCTTCCGTCCATGCCATGTCGCTGGATGCTAGCCAGTTGGAACGAACCGACGAGTTTCTCCTGACGATCTCCAGCTTCGTCGAGCCGACGAGGCTCGCCCTGGTGACGGAGGACAAGCGGATCGAGGTGCTAAAGGAAGCGCCAGCCGCCTTCGACGCCTCCGGACTGGAGGTGACGCGCCACGAGGCGGTCTCGGTGGATGGGGAACCGATTCCATATTATCAGATCGGGCCGAAAGGCCAGAACGGGCCGCGCCCAACAGTGCTCTACGGCTATGGCGGCTTCTCGGTCTCGATGACGCCGGGCTATCTCGGCGGCATCGGCAAGACGTGGCTGGAGCGGGGCAATGTCTGGGTTGTGGCCAACATCCGTGGCGGCGGCGAGTTCGGAGCGGCCTGGCACAAGGCCGGCATGCGCGAAGGCAAGCGCCTGTCCCACGACGATTTCGCCGCCGTCGCCCAGGACCTCGCCGAACGGGGGGTGACCACAGCGAAGCAGCTGGCGGCCTATGGCGGGTCCAACGGCGGTCTGCTCGTGGGCAATATGCTCACCCGGTATCCCGAGCGCTTCGGAGCGATCTGGTGCACCGTGCCGCTCCTCGACATGCAGCGCTACACACGCCTGCTGGCCGGCCCTAGCTGGGTGGCGGAGTACGGTGATCCTGACAAGCCTGAGGATTGGACCTACATGGCGGGCTTTTCCGTCTACCAGAACCTGGAGGAGGGCCGTGCCTATCCTCCCGTTCTGCTCGTGACATCCCGGCGCGATGATCGCGTCCATCCCGGTCACGCCCGTAAAATGGCGGCTAAGCTCAAGGCGATGGAGCAGCCTGTTTTCTTCTACGAGCCCGACGATGGTGGCCATGGCGCAGCCAACAAAGAGCAGGCGGCTCTTCTCTCGGCTTTGGGTTTGTCTTTCCTGCGAAGGACGTTGAGTGGCACTGGACCCATGTGAGCCGACGCAGGTCTGTTCAGCAGGGGATAAATCTTTGCGAAGGAAAGCCTCCCCATAGCCAGAGGCTCTCTTGATATTGCACTCTGCTATGATCACATAGGAGCAGAGGAAAAGCGCGGCACCTCAACATCTTAGACCCCGCCAGCGTCCACCGGAGCAGCGGGGTCATCATCGCTTTCGCAGCGATACTCGAAAACATCTGCAGCCTTGTGGAGTTTACCCTGGCACGCGGCGAAGGCTGCGACAACGGGCTGTCCCATGAAAGAGGCGGGAGCCGCTTTGGCGCTCCCCCTTCGGAAATCTGAATGTCCAAGAAATCGAAGAACCTTGTCAGCCTGAACCACCTACCGGGCATCCTGCTCGCCAGCCAAGCCGAATGCGAGCACTGGATCGAGGCCGGTCTGATCCCGGTGGCGGAGCACCGGACTGTGCAGCGGCGCGGACGCAGCATAGAGGAGCCGTTGTTCGATCCAGACGTCGTCGCGCCGCTTGCCGCTCAGGTTCCGGCTTGGCGAGGGCAGGGCAACGAGAGTGGATCTGCGCAGCGTTCTCAAGGTCGCCGAAGGGACAGCGAGCAATCGCCGAACGACGCGACTCATCGGCGGCGCCAGAGCATCCTTGCGCCTGTTCGCAGGAATACGGGCATCTATGTTGCCGAGGACATCCGTCGGATCGAGAGTGGCCGCTGGAAGCCTGAGCGCGTATTCGCCGGCTATCGGGCGGTATTCAGCCAGCCGATGCAGGTCCTGCCCGACAGCGATCCCATCGAGATCGCCATCGAGTTCGCCTTTGCCGAGCCTGTCGAGGTCGCGGCCGTGGCACTGGCACCGGCCCGCGTGGAGCGTGCTGAGCTTGCCGCGGCCTCCGAGGCATTGGAAGCCAGGCTCATTGAGCTGCGCGATGCCACGTTCGAGGCCTGCGAGCAGGAGCTCGCGGGCTGGCGTGACGAGCTTGAGACCTATCTCGACGCGTTTGAGGATGCCGACGAGCGGCAGGCTATTCTTGGCGGCATTCGCGCCGCCCTCGACAAGCTTGATCGCGTCCATGCGTCAGACAAGGGCGGTCCTGCCGGCGCCGCGCGCAAGCTGCGACAGAAGCTCGACGACTATCGCTCGAAGGCGGCCGCCCGCAGGCTCCGGCATTTGCGCGAGGCTCAGATCCGCGAGGCGTCCGGCTATGAGCGCTACGCCGCAATCTTCCCCGTCGCCCGCTCCCTCAATCGCCGCTTCCTGTTCCTGGCCGGGCCGACCAACTCGGGCAAAACCTATGAGGCGCTGAAGCTCGCTCGCGAGGCGGAGACCGCCGAAATTCTTTCGCCCCTGCGGCTCCTGGCGCTCGAGCATTTCGAGCGCATGAGCGAGGAGGGGCTTCCCGCCGGTATGGTAACCGGCGAGGAGCGGGTGCTTCCAGAGGGCGCGACGCATATCGCCCGGACAATCGAGACGCTTGATCTGCATCGCGTTGTTGATGTGTGCGTCATCGACGAAGTGCAGATGCTGGGAGATCCGAGCCGCGGCTGGGCCTGGACACAGGCGATGGTTGGCGCCCCTGCGAAACTCGTTGTGCTGACGGGTGCACCAGAGGCGATTCCTCTCGTCGAGCACCTGCTCGCCATGACTGGCGAACCGCTTGAGGTGAAGATCCTCAAGCGCAAGGGCAGGCTGCGCGTTGAGGGCGTACCGGCCAATCTCAACAAGCTGATGCGAGGCGATGCCGTCGTGGCCTTCACCCGCCGCGATGTACACGACCTGCGCACGCGCCTCGTGCAATCGGGGCGCACGGTCGCGACTGTCTATGGCGCGCTGGGCCCCGAGGTTCGCCGGGCCGAGGCCGCGCGCTTCCGCAATGGCGAGGCCGAGATTCTGGTAGCAACGGACGCCATCGGCATGGGGCTCAATATCGGGCCGCTGCGGCGCGTCGTTTTCTCCACCTTGCGCAAGTTCGATGGCGTCCGTGATCGACAGCTCACCGCCATGGAGATCAAGCAGATTGCCGGCCGGGCAGGGCGCTTCGGCCACCACGACGAAGGCCTCGTGACCGCTCTGCCCGATGTCGGCGGCTACGCGCAAGTGGAGAAGATCATTTCCAACGCACTGACTGGCGATGCCGGCAAGCTGCGGGGCAAGGCTTATGTCCGCCCGAACCAGGAAACGGTGCTCTCAGCCAGCGAGGTGTTGCAGACCGACCGTCTCGGCCACGTGCTCCGGCATCTATACGATACTCTCGTGGCAGGCCATCCGGATCTGCGAATGGCCGACATGGAGGAAATGATTGATCTGGCGACGCTTCTCGACACTGTGGACATGCCAATCCTCGACCGTTTGTCCTATTCCATGGCGCCGGTCGATGGACGCGAGCAGCTGGCCGTGGAACTGCTCATCGACTGGGCGCGGCAGCATGCCCGCGACGGGCGTGTGCAGGCGCCCGATTTCGGCGTCAACACTGATCTCCTCAAGCTAGAGGCTCGGGTGAAGATCGCCACCTCCTGGCTCTGGCTCGCTCAACGCTATCCCGATGTTTTCGAGGATGTGGAGGCGGTCGTCGACCTGCGCGCCAGCCTCAACGCTAAGATCGAGGAGAAGCTTGTATCGACTTCCGTCTCCCATCGCCGCAAACCAGAGGACAAGGTGCGCCGGAACAGGGGCAGGGCTCCGCAGAAGCAAAGAAAGAACCGGCGGCGGCGGTCTGAGGCCGATGCTGGCGAGTTGGAGCAGTACCGCGCCCGGAGGCGCTAGGCCGCAAGCTCCTGCTCGACGAGCGCGGCCCAAAAGGCGACGCCGGTCGGAATGGCTTCGTCGTTGAAGTCGTAAGCCGTGTTGTGGTGGAGCGCTCCGTCGACGGCGGGGCCATTTCCGAGCCACACGTAAGCGCCCGGAGCAGCCTCGATGAAGAACGCGAAGTCGTCGCCCGCGGTCGAGGGCTCGAAGTTCGTCACGACCTTGGATCCGCAGACGGCTTGCGCTGCCCTCAGGGCTCGGGCTGTGGCATCGGCATGGTTGATCACGGGCGGAATGCGCCTGCGAAATCGATAGGAAACATCGATGTCGAACATTGCGGCGACGCCCTTGGCGAGGCGCCCGATCTCCGTTTCGAGCTGATCGCGCACCTCGGCGGAATAGGCTCGCGCTGTGCCGCCGATCTCGACCAAATCGGGAATGACGTTCAGCGCCCGTGGATCGCCAGCCTGAACCGAGCAGGCGCTCACGACGGCCGGCTGTAACGGATTGACCACGCGCCCGACGATGGTCTGCAAAGCAGCGAGAAAGTGGCCGCTCGCCATGATCGGGTCCTTGCCGAGATGGGGTTTTGCGCCATGGGTGCCGATGCCCTTGAAGGTCACGAACCAACTGTCCGATGACGCAAGTTGCGGGCCGGCGGTGACGGCCATCTCGTCGACGGCCAATCCCGGCATGTTGTGCAGGCCGTAAACCGCATTGCAGGGAAAGAGATCGAAGAGCCCACCCTCCACCATCTCCTTCGCTCCACCCCTGCCTTCCTCCGCCGGCTGGAAGATGAAATGAACGGTACCTGAGAAGTTGCGGGTCCTGGCGAGGTAGCGGGCCGCTCCCAACAAAAGCGTCGTATGTCCATCATGGCCGCAGGCATGCATCTTGCCGGGAATTTTCGATTTGTATGGACGCTCCGCCTGCTCAGGCATGGCCAGCGCATCCATGTCGGCACGAAGGCCAATGCTGCGCGTGCCGGTGCCGACCTGCAGGGTGCCCACGACCCCGGTCTCGCCCAGTCCCCGATGCACCCGAAGGCCTGCCTCCTCCAGCAGGGAGGCGACAATCCCGCTCGTCCGCTCTTCTTCGAAACCCAACTCCGGATGGGAGTGGAGATCCTGGCGGAGGCTGCGCAGGAATGATAGGTCCGCCTGAATGAGGTCCTGAAGGAGCATCGTGCTGTTGTCCTGGATATGCGGGCTCGAATCGTTCGATAACTCGACAGAGGACAGCCCACAATCATCCTTCACGCGTCGAAGGGACAGGAATGATCGATGCAGCCCCATGATTTCTGGCAGGAAATCCACCCGCCATCGACCTTCGACCAGCAGCCGGCTGAGGGGCATCGCGGCTTCTATCCAGCCGAGTTCGAAGATGGACATCAGCTGCGTCTGCCGATCCGGGAGCTGGCGGATGGCGAGAATGCGCTGGCATCGCTCATCATCAACCAGGCTGGTTTTGCCGTGGAGGACGCGCTGTGCGCCAGCCTCGCTGAAAAGGTCCGTGCTTACGAGCCGGAGGTGGTGGTGGGGCTTCCCACATTAGGACTCACCCTGGGAAGCGGCACAGCCAAGAAGCTGGGGCACAGCCGCTATGTCCCGCTTGGGACCTCTCGCAAGTTCTGGTACCGAGAGGATCTTTCGGTTCCGATGACCTCGATTACCAGCCCCGACCAGCTTAAGCGGCTCTATCTCGATCCGCGCATGCTGCCCTTGCTTGAGAACAGGCGGGTTCTCCTGGTGGACGATGTGATCAGCAGCGGACGATCAATCGCCGCCGCACTGGAGCTTCTCGCGTCATGTGGAGTCAGACCTGTCGCTATCGGTGCGGCGATGCTCCAAACAAACGCTTGGCGGGATAAGCTCGCAGCCATCGATCCGGTATGGCCGGAACGGGTCGTCGGCGTGCTGCGGACGCCGCGTCTCAAGCGGACCGCTGCTGGCGGCTGGGCGCCTGCCTTTTGATTTGCGAGCTTTTTGAGCAGATTGGCTGTAACGTGGGCAAAGTCCGTGAGAGGCAGGGCTTTTCCATGGCCATGGTTGTGTTAATGCCTAGGGCACCAGGGCAGGGGCCCATGACCGGGAAACGGCACTGTTCCTTCAGAAGCGAAACATTGGAACCTAGGAGATCCTGAGATGGTAAGGCGTTGGTATAAACCGATCGTGAGCACGGCCTTTCTTCTGGCGGCGCTGTCTTCGGCTCCGGCCATGGCTCAGAACAAGACGCTCACGATTTCCTGGTGGGGCTTCAACGGCGATAAGCTGGAAGAGATTGTGCTCAAGCCGTTCCGCGCCCAATGCGGTTGCGAGCTTGTTTTCGAGACCGGCAACAACGCCGATCGCCTGAACAAGATCAAGATCCGCGGCGGCAGCGGCGTTGACGTGGTCTATCTCACCGACAGCTTCTCTCAGCTCGGCATTCAGGAAGGCCTGTTCCAGCCGGTCGACCGTTCCAAGCTCCCCAATCTCAATGGCATCTATGACTTGGCCCGTGCGCCGCAAGGGCAGTTCGGTCCGGCCTACACCATCGGCCGCGTCGGCATCATCTACGACAGTGCCAAGGTGAGCGCACCGATCACCTCCTGGAACGACCTATGGCGGGAGGACCTCAAGCGCCGCGTCTCTCTGCCGGGCATCACCACCACGGCCGGTCCGATGACCGTGCTGGTCGCCGCCAGCAAGGCGGGCGTCGATCCCTACAAGGACGAGAAGGCGGCATTCAAGGCAATCGAGCAGCTGAAGCCCAACGTGGTGAAGAACTACAACACCGGCTCCGAACTCGTGAACCTGTTCTCGACCGGCGAGATCTCCGTCGCCATGGCGCAGGATTTCACCCTGGCCCAGATCCAGGCAGCCGTTCCGACGGTGCGCTGGGCGGAACTGAAGGAGGGCGACTATGCCACCCTCAACACAGTGAACATCGCCAAAGGCGCGGCGAATCCGGAACTCGCCCACCAGTTTATCAACTTCATCCTCGATCCCAAGATTCAGCAGACGCTGGCCGAGCGTGGAGTGGATGCCCCCGTTGCAACCGCCGTGCAGCTGAAGCCTGAAGAGGCGGCCCGCTGGACCTACGGCCAGAAGATGATCTCGTCGCTCAAGCGCCTCGACTACGAAAAGCTCAATGCGGCGAAGAACGACTGGATCGATGCCTGGAGCGAGGTCTTCGGGAAGTAATCCAGCCATCATGACCTCAAGACGTTTCTGGCGCCGCGACGGCGCAACCGGGTGGGCGCTGTCCGCGCCCGCCACGCTCGCCGTCATCGGCTTTCTGCTCATCCCCATCGGAGCCGTGATCGCTGGCACCTTCATGGATCCACGCGGGGTCTTTGCTCCCTACATTGCCTATTTCAACAGCGGATTCCGCACGACCGTCCTGATCCGGACGCTGCAGATAGCAGCCATCACGACGATCATCTCGCTGATCTTCGGCTTCATGACCGCCTATGTGGTCTCCCGCGCACCGGGAAAGCTGAAGAGCCTGCTCATCGTCGCGGCCGTGTTCCCGCTTCTGACAGGCGTCGTGGTACGGGCCTTCGCCTGGCTGATCATCCTTGGCCGCAACGGCATCCTGAACCAGACCCTTCTGGGGCTCGGCATCACGAACGAGCCACTCGAAATGCTCTACACCCAAGGGGCTGTCATTATCGGCATGGTCTATCTATTCGTGCCCCTGATGGTGCTTTCGCTCGTCGGCGTGCTCGAGAACATCCCCAAGGATGTGCTGCAGGCCTCATCGTCGCTCGGAGCATCGCCGCTTGCCACCTTCTGGCAGGTGCTGCTGCCCCTGGCCGTGCCTGGGTTGATCGTCGGTGCCGTGCTCGTCTTCACAGGCAGCTTCACGGCTTATGCCACGCCGCAGTTGCTCGGCGGCGAGCGTCAGACCGTGCTCGCCACGTTGCTTCACCAGCGCGCCATGGTATCGTTCGACTGGGTCGGGGCTTCGACCATCGCGGCCATCATGACGGTGATCACCATCACCATCGTCCTTGCGATGAGCAACATCGCCCGTCGCATCAATCCCATGGCCACGTGATGTCCGACAGACCTCATCCCATCCTCATCGGCATCGCTGCCCTGGTTTATCTGTTCCTCATGCTGCCACTGGTCATCGTGGTCGGCGCGGCGCTCAGCGACACCACCTATCTCACCTTCCCGCCGCAGGGGCTGTCCCTGCGCTGGTTCGAAAACATCTTCGCGATCAGCGCTTTCCGGCGGACCATCGTGACAAGCCTGCAGATCGCCATGATGGGGACGCTTCTCGCGCTCCTCATCGGCATCCCGGCCGCCTATGCCCTCAACCGCTTCCGGGTCGAACTCCCGAAATGGCTCGGGACATTGTTCGTGCTGCCGATCCTGGTGCCCGAGATCGTCTTTGGCTTCGCTCTGTTGAAATCGCTGACCGTCGGCACAGGAGTGCCGATCTTCGCAGCTCTACTCATTGGCCACACGCTCCTCGTGCTTCCCTATGTGGTGCGGGTGATCAGTGCGAGCCTTGCCTCTTTCGATTTCTCCATCGAGGAGGCGGCGATCAGCTTGGGCAGCGCTCCGATAAAAACCTTCTTCACCATCGTGCTGCCGAATGTGAGGGCAGGGGTGATCGCGGCCTTTATCCTCGCCTTCATCACCTCGCTCAACGACGTGTCGGTATCGCTCTTCCTGACGGGTCCGGGGATCAGCACCCTGCCGATCCAGATCCTGGCTCATGTGGAGCAGTTCTTCGATCCGACCGTCGCGTCCGTCTCCGTGCTTCTGATGTTCCTCACTGTGGCCGTCATGGCTGTGGTGGAGCGAACTCTTGGCCTAACCTTTCTCGCGAAGTAGTTTTCCCGTGACACAGCCCCTCGATCTCAACGCAGTCTCGGCCCATTACGGGACAACCAAAGTTCTTGAAGACCTTTCGCTCTCGGTGCAGGCCGGTGAACTCGTCTCGCTCCTCGGCGCCAGCGGCTGCGGCAAGACCACGACCCTGCGCCTGATTGCAGGCTTCCTTTCGCCGACCACCGGATCCATCCAGCTTGGAGGCCGTGACCTCACGCGCCTGCCGCCCCACAAGCGGGATATCGGCCTCGTCTTCCAGAACTATGCCCTGTTTCCACATCTCTCCGTGCTCGACAATGTCGCTTTCGGGCTCAAGCAGCGCGGGATCGGATCGACGGAGCGCCGCAAACGGGCCTTGGCCATGCTGGAGCGCGTAGCCTTGGCGGCTTTGGCGGATCGTGCGCCCGGTGCTCTCTCGGGCGGTCAGAAGCAGCGCGTTGCCCTGGCGCGGGCGCTCGTCATCGAGCCGCCGCTGCTGATGTTCGACGAGCCTCTCTCGAATCTCGATGCCAAGCTCCGGGTCGATATGCGCGTGGAGATCCGCCAGCTGCAGCGGTCGAACGGCACGACCTCAGTCTATGTCACACATGACCAGGAGGAGGCCTTCTCAATCTCCGACCGTGTCGCCATCATGAATGCCGGACGGCTCATGCAGTTCGACCGGCCGGAAATTCTCTATCGGCGCCCCGCCAACACCTTCGTGGCCCGCTTCGTCGGGTTCGAGAACATCATTCCGCTCAAGGTGGTCGCGCGCGACGGCGACATGGTCACCGCTGAGACAGCCGGAATGACCCTGCGGCTGTCACAAGCTAAGTACGGCACCATCCCGGACACCTTCCTCCTGGCCACGCGGCCCGATGGCCTTGTGGTATCCACCGACTACACGGCTGAGGGCCTTCCGGCCCAACTGGGCCTGCGGACCTATCTGGGACGAGCCTATCAGTACCAGTGCGAGACCCAGGCTGGACACCTCGTCGCCAATGGCAGCCTCACGACGCCGCTTGAGGCCGGGGCCAGTGTGAAGCTCGTGCCGATGCCGGAGCAATGCACCATCCTTCCCGCTGACGGAGCCCATTGATGGCATCGATCCTCATCAGGAACGCCTGCCTTCTTCCCATCGACGAGACCATGAGCGTCGTCGAAGGCGGCTGGATCCATATCGAGGGCAGCACGATCCTGGCTCTTGGTTCAGGCGAGCTGCCGCAGGTGGACGGGGCTGAGATCATTGACGCCGAAGGCGACGTGATCATGCCCGGCATGGTCAATCCCCATGCCCATCTGGCCATGACGTTGTTCCGCGGTCTCGGTGAGGACGTGGACGACCGGCTGTTCCGCTACGTGCTGCCGATGGAGCGCAAGTTCGTCACGCCCGAAATGGTGCGGGTAGGCACGCTCCTAGGCGCGCTCGAATCCATCGAGGCTGGCGTCACCACCATTGCGGACATGTACTACTACGAGACGGAGGTGGGGCGGGCTCTCGATCTGGCGGGTTTGCGCGGTGTCGTCGGGCAAACGCTGGCGACCTTCGATCCGCCGGATCACAAGACAATCGATGAGGGCTTCGCGCTGGTCGAGGAGCTCGTCTCCGAATTTTCAGGGCACGACCGGATTATTCCCTCCATTGCCCCTCACGCACCTTACTCGACCGACATCGAGGTGATGGCTCGCGTCGCTCAATGGGCTCATGCTCATCCCAGGGTGCCAGTGCAGCTCCATCTCGCCGAGATGGACAGCGAGATGGAATGGTGCCGAAAGAACCATGGATTGAGGCCGGTCGCTGTCGTCGAGAAGGCGGGGCTTCTGATCCCGGGCCTGATCGCCGCTCATTGCCTGCATATCGATCCGCTCGAAATCGAACGGATGGCCGAGGCCGATGTGCGCGTTGCCCATAACGCTCGCTCGAATGCCAAGGCCGGGCGCGGCATCGCTCCCATCGAGGCCATGCGGGAAGCAGGCATCAAGGTCGGCATTGCCACCGACGGGCCAATGAGCGGCAACACGCTGGACCTGTTTAGTCAATTCGGACCGGTCTCCATGTTCCAGAAGCTGCTCGGCCACAGCCGCAAACCCATGCCGGCCGCGCAGGTGATCCGCATGGCGACACTGGAAGGTGCGCAGGTGCTGGGCCTCGGCGGCCGCATCGGCTCGCTCGAACCCGGCAAGCAGGCCGATCTCATCCGCATCGACCTGTCATCGGCGCGCCTGCAGCCCGTCTACGACATCTACGCGACGCTCGTGTTCTCCGCCATGCCGGTGGATGTCCAGGACGTGATGGTCGGCGGCCGCTGGATCATGCGCGGCCGCAATGTGGAGAGCCTGGAGCGCAAGAAGATCCTTCGCGACGCTGGGCAGATCGCGACAGCGTTCAAGGCCGAGATGGCCAGGATCGACGCAGCCGGTTGATCCTCACCAGACAACCGGGTGCGTCTGCCCGGTCGCTACATTCACAAAACCTTGCGGAGCGGCGTCGCAGGGCGCGACCAGGACCCAGCGCCAGGGTGCGCAGGTGAGGGTGGCAAATTGCAGCCGCTCCGGGAAACCCGGATACCAGCGCGGTGAGAAGGTCGGCTCGTAGAGCCACTCAATTGTTTCGGCTGCCGCATAGAGCTTCTGCATATCGGCATCGAGTTCTTCGGCAGGGCGCTGTGTCATCAGCCCGCCGATCTCATAGCGTACCTCCACCAGGACCCTGCCGCCGCTGACGAGAACCCAGCCGCCGCCGATCTCGGCCACGCGGTTGGCCACCATCGCCATCGCATCATCGGACGAGCCCACGATCCAGAGATTGTGCTTGTCATGAGCGACCGTGCAGCCGACCGCCGTATCAGGTGTTTTCGGTCCGCAGCCGAGCCAGAACACGCGCGAGATTTTTGCCTCTCCTGAAAAGCGGTCGACGATCGCGAATTTGGTGACGTTTCGGGAAGGATCGCGCTGGACCTGGCCGTTTTCCACCGGCAGCTCCATGGTGATGAAGTCGTCATGCCAATGGAAGGGCCGCAGCAGCGCGGCCTGCATGGTTATTCGCCCGGGTTCTGCAGCAATCGCGAAATCCTGAGGTTCGATGTTCCGCTTGATATTCACCGTCTTCGAGGCCCAGTCGGGCCAATCGATGGAGGGCAGGGCGCCGAGATATTGTCTACCCTTGGAGACAGGATGTCCGTCGGCCCAAACCTCAGCGATGGACAGCGTTTGGACATCGTCGAGCAGCACGAGATCAGCGAAGCGCCCCGGCGCGATGCTTCCGACCCAGGGTGTCAGTCGCATATGGCGCGCCGGGTTGATAGTCACGCACTGGATCGCGATTTCCGGCGAAAGACCTGATTGGATGGCGAGACGCACGTTGTGATCCGTCGCACCTATCTTCAACGTTTCCGAGGCGCTGCGGTCATCGGTGGCGAACGCGACCTGAGACCAGTCGGACAGCCCACGCTGAAGCAGACCCTGGATGATCTCCGGCATGGAATGCGGCCTGATCTCGATGAAGATGCCGTGCCGGAGCTTGTCCCACACCTCCTCGGCGGTCCAGCCCTCATGATCGGAGGCGAGACCCGCTGCTGCAAAGGCGTTGATGGAGTCGAGATCCCGCAGACCGGCACCGTGACCTTCAACCACGCCGCGCTGCTCGAACGTAGCCCGGATCATCCCCCAGAGCCGTTTGTGCGACGGGTTCTCAGGGTTCGAGACGGCAGGCCAGTCCATGACCTCGTCAAGCCCGGCGACCATGAGGCTCTGTTTAAGGAAGTTCGCTTGGTCGTCGTAGCCATAATAGCCGCCACCCCATTCATAGGCCGTGGGCGGCACCGCCGAGCCTGGAAGCGGGAAGATCTTCATCGGCGAGCCATGGCGGCGCGACGTCAGCCAGAATTCCAGGTTGTGCGGACCATCGACATTCGAGAATTCATGACTGGCTTCACAGGTCCAAGTGTTGCCACGCGGGAGAACCAGCGCAGCTTCGTATTCTGGGGTAATATGCGAGCTCTCAATGTGCTTGTGCACCTCGCCGAAACCCGGAACGGCCGCCAGATGTGAACGATCCTCCAGCTTGAGAGTCGTGCCGGGAAACGTGCCTGCGGGCCCGGTCCATGCAATGCGCCGACCGCGGATCGCGATCTCCTGATCATCTAGCCAGGTGCGGGTGTGGACATCAAGCAAGCGTCCCACGCGCAGGAGCCTGTCCGCCGGCTGTTTGCCGAGCGCGACCAGAACGAGATCCTGACGGATCCTCACTTCGTCCGCGGCATTCACCAGAAGGTCGTCGGGAAGCGAAGCGGAATGGGTCACGGCGCACCTGTGGCTATGGTCAAACGCGGTCCGCTGTCGGATAAGAAACTACACGGACCTGGAAGGTTTCTACTCCGATCATGACTCTCGCAAAACCCCGCCTGACTGTCATCGACACCGATCCCGGCATCGACGATGCCATCGGTATCCTGCTGGCGCTCGCTTCGCCCAGCTTCACCATCGCCGGGATTACGACCGTGGCGGGAAACATCGGCATCGAAACCACGACGCGCAACGCCAGCCGGCTTCTCGCGTTCGCAGATCGAGAAGATATTCCCGTGTTTCGAGGAGCCGCCGCGCCGCTGTCGCGCCTGGGGCCCGAGCCGCTGAACCTGCATGGGGAAGACGGAATCGGCGGTGTTGCCTTGCCTGATCCCGCACGGGTCCCTGAGAACCAGGATGCGGTCGAATGGCTGGCCAACTTCCTGATGGAGCAGCCGGCCGGCATCGTCGATGTGCTCGCCCTCGGACCGCTGACGAATCTGGCTCGCCTCATTCTGGAGCAGCCCGAGGCGGCAAGGCGCATTTGCCGGATCATCGCCATGGGCGGTGCAATCCATGAGCACGGCAATGTCGGGCCGCGTTCCGAGTTCAATCTGTGGGCTGATCCTGAGGCGGCGGCGGTTGTTGTGGAATCGGGCCTGCCCCTCGTGCTCATCCCCCTCGACGTCACCCGCCGCGTGCGCGCCACACGTGAGTTCGTCCAGACGCTCGCATCGGACGGCAAGCCGGTGGCTGCCATGGTGGGTAGCCTCATCGAATCTTATTTCGAGGCTGCGACGAACCGGGAGAGCCGTCCGCTCCACGATCCTTGCGTGATGCTGTACGCCCTTGCGCCCGAACTTTTCCGCGTCGAGGAGCTTCGTCTGATTGTTGACTCCGGAGATGGCGAGATGGCTGGAGCACTCACGATCAACCCGGACAGAAGCCCCGTGCAGGTCGCCCTCGGCGTCGATGGAACCGGAGCGCTCGACCTTCTTGCTCGGTGCCTCACCACCGTCTCGATAAACGCATCCATCGGATAGGGGAGATCGCGATGATCGATAAGCCGCCGAAGCCAGCGCCGGAACTCGACGAGGAGACCATCGCCTTCGCTCAACGCGTTTTCCAGCATGCGCGGGCAGGGCAGGTGCAGAAACTGGGCGACCTTCTGCGCATGGGCTTGCCGCCGAACCTGCGCAACGAGAAGGGCGACTCGCTTCTGATGCTGGCGAGTTATCATGGGCATGCCGAGGCCGTGCGGCTTCTGCTCCAGCATGGTGCCGACCCTGAACTCGCCAACGACCGTGGGCAGACGCCCCTCGCGGGCGCTGCCTTCAAGGGCGACCTGGCATCGGTGGAGTGCCTTCTCGACGGAGGCGCCGACGTGAATGGCCGGGGTGACGGCGGCAAGACCCCGCTCATGGTCGCGGCCATGTTCAATCGGACCGAGATCGTCGAAATGCTGCTTTCTCGCGGTGCGGATGTCCAGGCGCAGGATGCGGGCGGGCTCACGGCCGAGGCTCTGGCGAGCGCCATGGGTGCGTCTGATACGGCGGAATTGCTGGCTCGTTCCGCCTAAGCTTGGAGATAATTGAGAGCTATCCGGGTTTGTGCGCTGTCAGAAGACCATAGCGCATCGAGCCTGTCAGATAGGCAATCAAGATGCGCGGAACGCTGAGGGCGAAGACGCGATTCTTGGCGCGAGCATTCAGCAGGTAGCGCCTGTATTGCGGATGGGTCAGGAGCTTCCTTGCAACGCGCCCCGTGCAGAGCGCCCAGGTGCGTCTCACCCTGGCGCTGAGATCCTCAAACCCATCAACCACGAGGCCGGCTTTGCTAGCCCATGCGCGATATTCCGGCTCGCTGCCCATGCCAGGCAGGCGGCCCTCTCGGCAGATTGGCTCCAGCAGGAAGCCTTTCTCCCAGGAGCGGGCGCCGTCACGAGCCAGCCAGGCATAGACGGCGAAGCGCCCACCGAGACGCAGGGTGCGAAAGACCTCATTGAAAAACCGCTGCTTGTCCGGCATATGCTCGGAACTCTCAATGGCGATCACATGATCGAAGATCTCGCTACCGAAAGTATTCTCAAGCCAGTCCTGACGGGTGAAGTGCAACAGAGGCGACGCGCCGCTCCGGGCCTGTGCCTGCCGAAGCTGCGCGGATGAGATTGTGACGCCGGTCACCTGGACCTCATAGCGACGCGCAAGCCATTCCGCCGTCGCGCCATAGCCGCAGCCGATATCGCAGATGTGCTGGCCACGATGAAGGTTCAGCTTGCCTGCAAGGTGGGCAATGAGGGCTTCGACCGCCTCGTCCGAGTTTTCCCGACCGCTGGTCCAGAGGCCGTGATGAACATGCTCACCCCAGATCTCGCGGTAGAACGGGTCCAGCTCGTCGTAATGCTCCGCGACGGCGGCGGATGTCTGAACCTCCCGCGGCACGATCATGTTGGTGCCAAGGCTCTCTCCATGGAGCCCTCCCGGATTCGGGTGAAGACCGCAACCTGCCGCATAAGAGAGGGCCATGTGCGGCAGATGTGAAAGAGCGCCGCCTGTCCCGGTCCGAAGCGCGCAGCCTTGTTCACCGCGAAGGCAAGGCGGACCTGTCGCTGTACGTCGGACCTCATCCTCCGGTGGAATTCTGTGCTGGCGCGGCCATCGCGAAGAAACGTTGAGGCCGAGAGATAACCGCTATGCAACGCCATCGACATGCCTTCACCGGTGAAGGAGGGGATGACGCCCATCTGATCCCCAAGCCGGAAGAGACCCTGAGGCTCGGTCGTTTCGGGCTGATGAACGAAGCCGTAAGGGATCTGAAAAATCGACAATGGTTTATCGAAGATCGCGAGCGCGTCCCGCAGTCGATCTGCCAGGAGGGGGCATTCGCCGGTGATCTGCTCGACGAGTCTGTCCCAGGTCTTGCCGGCCCGCTCGAAACGGTTCTGGGCGACAACCAGACAGAGATTGGCAATGCCATCTTCGATCAATTGTAGCCCGGCATAGCCGCCTTCGAACAGGATGACTTCGATGGCGCCATCGAGATAGGTTCGCTGCTCCGCCGACAGCCGGTAATGCATCTTGAATCCGATGAGGTCGTTGATGGATCCTGATACCGGTCTTTTGACACCCCTGACATCATGCTTGCCGCTGGCCAGGAAGAGCGTGTCCGCTTGAATACCGCCGAATGGACCCGCATCGATCCGACTGGCTGTTTCTTCTGTGGTGACAGATCGCACGCTCACGCCACGGATGATCCGAGCGCCATAAGACGCAGCCTTGCTTAGCAGCGCCTCGTCCAGAACCTTGCGGGAGAGACCGCGGGCCAGGAAAGGCAACTGCGCCTCTGCCTGCTTGCCGCGATGATAGAGCCGAAGGCGCGAAATCCGGCTTGCGCCTAGGCTGTCGAGATCGATGCCGAGATGGGCGAGATAGGTCTGGGCCTCATTACTCAGGAACTCGCCGCAGATTTTGTGGCGCGGCTCCAGATCGCGCTCAAGAAGAAGCGCCGAGTGTCCTTCCCTGCCCAGGAAGCAGGCGGCGGAGGCGCCGGCAAGTCCTCCTCCGACAATCACGATCTTCTCGGTGCGGTGGTCGCTCATTTTAGCCGACTGACGCAGAGGCGGAACGGAACATGCCAGTGGATTTCTGCCGCTCCGGACGGAACACCCGCTGCCTGCAGAATCTGCATCCAATCCGCTTTCCGAAAGCTGCGGGCGATGGAGACAGGTCCGTCATGCTGGACGAAGCGATGCCAGCGCGCGAGGCGCGCGAGGGCGCCGAAGACGTGAAACGGAACAGGATGGCGGTGCAGGTCGGCAATGTACCAGCCGCGCGCCGCCACCTGCTCCATCCAACGGATGAAGGTTGCAAGTTCCTCATTCGACATATGATGCGTCGTCTGCGAGCTGATCACGAAGTCGATGGGCCGCTCGGGCGTGTAGTCGAGGACGTTCCCCGTCCGGAAGTCGATGGCAACACCGGAGGGTGTTGCAGCTTTCGCAATCGGCTCGCTCATGGGATTGAGGTCAACCCCGACCAGATCGACCATGCGGCCCTTGCGGCGGCTCCAGGCATGGATTTTGCGCAGGAGGTCGCCATAGCCGTAGCCCACATCGAGAACCGTCACACGCTCGTTCGTTGCAAGATTGCGGGTGGCGCGGTCCAGCCATGTCAGGATGGGGCCATGGGTCAAAGTCAATGCATTGACCGTGGCGAGATCCTTGAGACAAGCCCGGTAATCCTCAAAGCTGACGGCCTCGGTGTCCATCAACTCCGTCTCGTGGCTGCGCTCGGCGAAGCTCCGGCCCATGGCGTCGTTATCCTGCGATATCGAACCGGAAGGTCTCGGCGACCAGTCCCGGTCCGAAGGCCATGCCGAAGCCCTTCGAATCCGGTTGCGCCTGCTGCATCATGCGGTTGAGCACGAACATCAGGGTGGCGGACGACATGTTGCCGAAATCCCGCAGGACGCCGCGGGACCAGCGCAGAGCCTCCGGGGCAAGCTCGAGACCCTGCTCGACTGCATCAAGGATCGTACGACCGCCCGCATGGACAGCCCAGAGGTCGAAATCCTCCTTCTGCTGACCCCGCAGAATACCGCCATCATCGTTGCGGGTCGTCTCATGGCGGAGCGCTTTTGCGATTTGCTGGGGAACCTCGCCGGACAGGCTCATCTGAAAGCCGGCATCGCCGATGCGCCACGTGATGAGATCCCCTGTGTCCGGAATGGTGGCAACGCGGAAATCCTTGAGGGCAATACCCCGCGGCTCGGCAGACACGAGGCTCGCGGCGCAGCCGTCGCCGAAGAGCAGTGCACCCAGGATCACCTCGAGGTCGGAGGTTTCCTGAAGATGAAGCGTGCAGAGCTCCAGATTGACGACCAGCACCTTCGCGGAGGGTTCCGACCGGACGATGTGGTGCGCCAGCTTCAAAGCGTTGACGGCCGCCGCACAGCCCATGAACCCGACCATAGTGCGTTCGATAGACGGGTTGAGGCCGAGACGTTCCATCAGCTGCTGATCGAGCCCCGGTGCGGTGAAGCCCGTGCAGGATGCCACAACAAGATGGGTTATTGAGGAGAGCTCCTCGCCCAGATCGAGGGCCTCGACTGCCTTCTCGGCAAGGTCAACGGCATGGGTCTCGAAACGGCTCATCCGGGCCGCCGTCCCGGCAAACTGCCCCGGTTGAAAGAACCCTTCTTGATCGGCCGCGATGTCCAAGTTCTCACTGGGGGTGAGTGTTGAAAAGCGATGCTCGATGCCGGAGCGCTGCACCATGCGCCTGAACAGAAGCTTGTCCTTTCGCTCAGGCAGGAGGTTATCGACAAAACCGATGAAGGTCTGATGGACATCATGCTCAGGCACAGCCGTGCCGATCCGGTTGATATAGGCGCCTGTCACGAAACCCACCCTGCCTGTCTGACTATTGGCTGAGGACCAAACCTCATTGATTCCCGTTCAGGGACATAGGGCACGGGGCAGGCGAGTGAACGCGGGTGCGGCAGAAGTCGCACCTCTGTGATGACGGCTTCAGTGCGGCGTGGATGTCGCCGCCGGCGCGGGAGGTACGGTTTCGGGCAGGGGCGCTGCCTCCGGCCGGCCGCGCTTGAGCGTCTGCTCGCGGGCAAAGATGAACAGGCCGGCGGCAACCACGATGACGATGCCGAACAGGGCCAAAGCGTCAGGCCACTCGTCGAAGAACAGGGCGCCGATCGCCAGAGCCCAGAGGATCTGGCTGTATTGGGCGGCTCCCAGGCGATCGGCCGGCGCATACATGGTCGCTACAATGAACAGAGCCTGTGCGACGAACGCCGTGGCGGCAAAGGCCAGGAGCAGGATCCACTGATACCCTGTGGGCCACGCGAAGCCCGGGATCATCAGCACGCCGGCCAAGAGGGTCGTCGCAAGGAAGACTGTGCTGATCAGGGTGAACCGTTTTTCCGTATGGCCGATCATGCGGCCGGTGATAACCCCTCCGGCTGCGCACAAAGCAGCCGCGAGGGCTGCAAAATGATCGGGCAGCAGCTCCTTGAAGCCGGGACGCACGATGACCAGCACGCCGATGAAGGCGGCGCAGACGGCAAGACCGCGCCGCCAGCGGACGTGTTCCTTCAGGATGAAGATGGAAAGGACCGTTACCAAGCTCGGCATGAGGAACAGGAGCGCGAAGGCCTCCGCAAAGGGCAGGCTCCGGAATGCCATGACGCTGAGCGGAGTGGTAGCGGCAATCAGGAACACCCTGAGCCCCATGAGCCACGGCCTGTTCCAGCGCATCATGTCGAGCACGCTGTCGCCGGTTCTCATGAAGACGGGAGAGAGGATCAGAGGGATGAGATAGCCGAAGAAGGTCACTTCGAATGGATCGAGGCCATGGCCGATCTCCTTCACGATGGCGTCGCCCCAGGCGAAGATCGCGAAGGCAAGGAAGGCGAGAACGATACCTTTGACCATGTTCGGGCAATCCCGCATGAGAACAGTTAGAAAAAGCAAAGGCGCCAGCCGATCAGGCCAGCGCCACCGGGCGGGAGAACAGGATAACAGGCTTATCGCGGCATGACGAGGCGAGGGCGCTTCCGTTCGACCACCACGACCTTCGGCCCCTCGTTGCGTTCCGGCATGGAGAAGCGATCTGCGAGGCGCATGGGTCGACGAACCGGAGCGGGAACGACAGCCTTCATAACCTCGGGTCTGACCTCGTCCTCGGACATTCCCATGAGCTGCGCGGCGATCTCGATCTGGCTCTCGACATCGTCCGTCAGGCCCTGGGCTGCCGCAATTGCTTCCTCAAGGGCAGGGGGGTCAACGCGGGTCACACGACGGTTCTGGGTTTCCGAAGATTTCTTCTTGGCTAGCATCGGGCTTCTCCTGGGCAGACCCTTAACTCACGACACTCAGGTTTGCGTAATGCATGGTTGAGACGGCAGGGCTGCACTGAGCGCAAGCGAGGCTGAAATACCCTCGATGCTCTTGAACGCCGCTGAGCGAAACCGGATCCATGGTCACCCAAGGAAAATGGCCAGGAACAAAGCTTTTTCGGGTGGGGTGTTTACCGGCTTGGCGTGAAGTTTACGTGCGATATTGCTCTTATCGCCTAAGTCAGACTCGACCATATCGAGCTGCTGGGGCATCCAGTGTCGTCGCGGCCCAGAACCCGAAAGGCAATCCTATGTTCACTGCCAAAATTCTCCTCCTCGGATCCGGCGAACTCGGCAAGGAGTTCGTCATTTCGGCCAAGCGATACGGATGCCATGTGGTGGCCTGCGACAGCTATGCAAATGCACCGGCCATGCAAGTCTCCGACGAGGCCGAGGTCTTCTCCATGCTGGATGCGGATGCCCTGCGCCAAGCCCTCGAGAAGCATAGGCCCGACTTCATCGTGCCGGAAATCGAGGCGATCCGCACGGAGGTGCTGCAGGAATTCGAGGACAAGGGCTTTACGGTCGTGCCCTCCGCCCGCGCAGCCTCGCTGACCATGAACCGGGACCGAATCCGCGAGCTTGCCGCCACCGAGCTTGGGCTGCGCACATCCAAGTACCGGTATGCCGAGAGCCTGGAAGAGGTGAGGGCCGGGGCCGAGCACACAGGTCTGCCCTGCGTCATTAAACCGGTCATGTCATCCTCGGGCAAAGGTCAGAGCACCGTGCGGACGGACGATCAGCTGGAGCAGGCATGGAACGATGCCGTGGCCAACATGCGGGGCGACCGCAAGAAGGTGATCGTCGAGGAGTTCGTTGCTTTTGAGTACGAGATCACCCTGCTGACCATCCGCTCCCGCGAAGGCGTGTCCTTCTGCGAGCCCATCGGGCACCGGCAGGAGCGGGGGGATTATCAGGAATCCTGGCAGCCGACGCAGATGACAGAGAAGCTGCTCGCCGATGCCAAGGAAATGGCCCGCAAGGTCGTGGACAATCTCGGGGGCTACGGAATCTTCGGCGTCGAGTTCTTTGTCACCCGCGACGAGGTGATCTTCTCGGAACTCTCACCCCGCCCGCATGACACCGGCCTCGTCACCCTACTGTCCCAAAATCTCTCCGAATTCGATCTCCATGCCCGCGCCGTCCTTGGGTTGCCAATCCCGCCGGTTCGCCTCAACGGCGCCACCGCATCGGCCGTGATCCTGGCGGACCGTGAGGCGGAACGTTTCTCAATTCAGGGGCTGCGGGAAGCGCTGGCGCTCGCTTCCGAGGATGCTGACGTGGAGGTTCGCCTTTTTGGTAAGCCGACAACCCGTAAGCATCGCCGCATGGGCGTTGCTCTGGCATCCGGGAGCACAGTGGAAGAGGCCCGCGAGCGGGCGCGTCGGGCGGCCGATCAGGTGCAGATCACGTACGAAAGCTGACCCACTGGGTCAGACTTTTGTGCTCTCGCGGTTGAGCACCTGAGTCGTGCGCTGGTAGAGCGCGTTCGCTTCCTCGTGGGAGGGGGCAATGCAAAGAACGCCGAGCTTGCCGAATTCTGATAGGGCGCCAATCAGGTGGAAGACGACGCCTTTTTGGCAGGCTCCATCGAAGTGCAGCCTGTTGATGGCCGCGATATCGATCAGGTCGCCGGGGGTGAGACCACGATAGAGCGGCGATTCAAGATTGTCGGAGGCGTAGTAGCAACGGGGGTGACCGGCCGGGGTGAGGAAGTTGCCCGTGGCCGGGTCGTAGCAGCCATCAGTGAGGAACTCGAGCATCATGAACGGATGCGTCGTTCCCCCGCGCCTCAGGTTGATCTCGATGGCATAATGGCGCCATTCGTTGCCCTCCAGAACCGACAGGAAGTCGATGGCGAAGCGCCCGCAGACGCCTTGTTCGGCTAGCGCCCTAGCTGCCTTTTGGCCATCCTCTTGGATCTCAAGGCGATAGTGCTCGTCGGCCGGAAAGGTGCAGCCGAGGAAGACCTGTCCGCTGTCACCTCCGAGAACCTGATCATGGGTCGAGACGGGCTCAAGCTGCCCGAGCGGGTCGATGCGAAACTGGGCCGAAGGGGAGCGCTTGACCTCCCCTTCGATGAACTCCTCCACGATGCCGCCCATGACGGAGAGCTTTTCCCCGAACAGCTCCCAGGTCATGTCCTTGGCCTCGAAGGCTAGGTGTGGAAGGCGGCTGCGGATCCAGTTCTGCAGTTTGGCGCCGTCCGGTGCGCCCTCATAGGCGAAGATGGCATTGCCTTCGCCCGAGAAACCTTCGTTGAGCTTCACGACCGCACGCCTGATGGCAGGCAGGCGGTGCTTCAGCTCCAACAGCGCTTCGGCGATCTGATCCGACGAGAAGAGATCCTCAAAGCCCTCGGGCATTGCGATGCCGGCGTCACGGAAGATCTTCCTTGATCCACTCTTGGAGCCGAGCGACAGAAGGTCGGGGTCGCAGCCATAGATCGGGAGATCCAGGCTGAGCGCAAGGCCGCGCTCCAACTCTGTGACGTTGAAGCAGATCATGTAGGCGGCGGCCGGATCGGGAATGGCGTCCCGGATCCGCTGCTGCAGGCGAGGGCGCTCGATAATCTTCTCAGTCAGGGAGGTGCGCGAACCATCGTGACAGGAAAGAACCGTCAGGCGCTTCCTGGCATGCTGCGCCGGGATGCCCGGCAGCAGATGCAGATAGTAGTCGATGATAGGCTCCGGGACAGGGTGGCTCGTCACATAGATGATCTGCGTCCGGGGCAGCCGCAGGAGCATCAGATAGCAGAGCATCCGCTCCTCGTAGTGGTGAACGCCCGAGATATTGGCGAGAACTTCCCGATCCATGGTCAGACTCGGCACGATAACGACCGTACGGGGAGCATCCTGATCCGAGAAGCCGCGGAACATCGCAGCCAAGCGCGCCTGCAGCTGGGCGAACTCCCCGGTTTTAAGGGAAGACGCTGAGGTGCCTGCTCCGTTCATCATCAAGCCTGAACCCTCTTCCATGGAGGCAATGGACCTCTGCCCAGCAGCGGAACGCTTGTGGCCAAGGTTTTGTTGCGCCGCGGTCGCGGGCAGGTTAAGGGCCGACAGTAGCATGACTGCGACGAAGAGTGTCGGATTCGTCACAGGTCAGTTTGTCTTGGGTGCTTCCCATGGCTCTCGGCGATACTGCGCCTAAATACGCATAAGCTCCGCCCGGCTCAGACAGGGAGGCTGGCTGCTGTCCAGCGCAAGTTTTTGAAGACGATCAATTTTGAGGCGCTGTTCAGCGCATCCCCCAATCCGTACGTGCTTCTAGACCTTTCCCTCACTATCGTCGGGATGAATGACGCCTATCTCAAGGTCACCATGCGCGAGCGGGACGACCTTGTCGGGCGCAACATGTTTGAGGCTTTTCCCAGCGATCCGGACTCCTCAAGCCATCGCCAGCTGCGGAATTCCTTCGAGAAAGTGATCCGCGAGAAGGTGGCCGACCATATTCCCATCATCGAATATGCCATTCCCCTGCCTAACGGCCAGGGCTTTGAGGAACGCTTCTGGAGCGCCACCCACACACCGCTCTTCAATCATGCGGGTGAGATGACCTTCATCCTTCAGCATACGGTCGATGTGACCGAGCTGCAGCGTCTGAGAGTTCTCGCCAAAAGCTCCGGCCTTTCGTCCGGGCCGTCCGTCCTGATCGAGACGGGCATGTTACGCAGGGCGCAGGCGGTGCAGGAGGCCAATCAGGCTCTGGCGGAGGAGCGCCAGCACCTGCGCGGTCTCTTCGAGCAGGCTCCCGGGTTCATGGCGGCCCTCAGCGGTCCGGACCATGTTTTCACAATGGCCAATGATGCCTATCTGCGGCTCATCGGCCGTGAGAACATCATCGGAAAGAGCGTGCGGGAGGCACTGCCTGAGGTCGTGGAGCAGGGATTCCTGGCTCTGCTCGACCGCGTGCACCAGAGCGGGCAGCCCTTCGTCGGCCGGAGCATTAGGATTGTCCTTGAGCCAAGCTCCGGCGGCGCTCCTGAGGAGCGCTTTCTCGATTTCGTCTATCAGCCGATCTTCGGTGCTGACGGAAAGGTATCTGGGATTTTCGTCCAGGGTCACGACGTGACCGAGCAGAAGCGAAACGAGGAGGCCCTGCGCGAGAGCGAAGAACGGTTCCGGGTCATTGCCAACTCCATCGATCAGATGCTCTGGGCAACTCAGCCGAACGGCTCCCATGACTACTACAATCAGCGTTGGTACGAGTACACGGGCGTTCCCGAGGGCACGACGGACGGTGAAGGGTGGAATGGCATGTTCCATCCCGACGATCAGGACAGGGCTTGGAACGTCTGGCGCCGCTGCCTCGAAACAGGGGAGCCCTACCACATCGAATATCGGCTTCGGCATCGCTCGGGCGAATACCGCTGGGTTCTGGGCCGGGCTCAGCCGCTTCGCGACGACAAGGGGCGCATCGTTCGGTGGTACGGCAGCTGCACGGACATCCACGACCTCAAGATGGCTCAGGAGGAGACACGCCGGCTTGCATCAATGCTGACGGAACGCGTGGCCGAACTGGACGAGGCGAACGAAGAAATCCAGCGCTTTGCCTATATTGTGAGCCACGACCTCAGGGCGCCCCTCGTCAATGTCATGGGGTTCACAAGCGAGCTCGAGGCCGCACAGGCCGAGGTGGAGCGGTTCTATCGGCAGGTTCTTGCGAAGGACCCTCAGCTGGTCACCGGGGAAGCCCGCATGGCTGTTGAGACGGATCTGCCGGAGGCAATCGGTTTCATTCGCTCCTCGACCGTTAAGATGGATAAGCTGATCAACGCCATCCTGAAGCTCTCCCGCGAGGGCAGACGCGTGCTCATGCCGGAGCCGCTCAGCATGCACCAGCTGCTTGAGGCCCAGTGCCAAAGCGTCGCACATCAGCTCCAGGAGCGCGGGGCGCAGCTGGTGATCGAGACGGTCCCGGATCTCACAAGCGATCGGCTCGCCATCGAGCAGGTCTTCGGAAACCTGATCGACAATGCCGTCAAGTATTTGGATACTGACCGCCCTGGGTGGATCGCGGTCCGAGGCAGGGATTTTGGAGAGAATGTTCAGTTTGAGATCGAGGATAACGGTCGAGGGATCGCCCCCAAGGACTTCGAGCGGATCTTCGACCTGTTCCGACGTTCCGGCGTGCAGGACCAGCAGGGGGAGGGCATAGGACTTGCACATGTGCGTGCGCTCGTGCGAAGGCTTGGCGGCACGATTACTGTGTCCTCGCGACTAGGTGAGGGCTCGACCTTCACGGTCGTTCTGCCAAAATACATCAGCATGAATTCGGAAGCCGCCTAGTGCCCCAGCAAAACCCTGTCACCATCATCATGGTTGAGGACGATGAGGGGCATGCCCGCCTGATCGAAAAGAACATCCGCCGTGCGGGAGTCTGCAACGAAATCCGGACCTTTGCGAGCGGGACAGGAGCCCTGGAGCATCTCTTCAGCGAAGGTGTTCGCAACGCAGGGCCATTTCTCGTTCTGTTGGATCTGAACCTGCCGGACATGAACGGGGTAGACATTCTCATCAAGCTGAAAGCGGACGAGAAGTTGAAGCGCGCACCGGTGGTTGTGCTCACGACCACAGATGACCAACGGGAAATCCAGCGTTGCTACGACCTAGGTGCCAATGTCTACATCACGAAGCCGGTCGAGTACGAGTCATTCTCCCAAGCCATACGCCAGCTGGGATTGTTCCTGTCTGTCATCCAGGTTCCTGAGACCCTATGATCGAAGACAATACAGACAGCCCGCCGATCCGGCTCCTGTACATCGATGACGACCACGGCCTCGGTCGTCTTGTCGAGCGTGCCCTTTCGCGCCACGGCTTCCATGTCACGCACGCGTTGAGTGGGGACGAGGGACTGAGACAGCTCACTACGGAGCGCTTCGACGTGATCGCCTTGGATCACTTCATGCCGGGCAAGGAGGGGCTGGAAGTTCTCACGGAGATCCACAAGCTCCCCGACCCTCCGCCCGTGATCTACGTGACTGGCACCGATGAAGGCCGGATTGCGGTTGCCGCTCTCAAGGCGGGTGCGGCGGATTATGTGATCAAGGATGTTGGTGGGGTATTCCTCGATCTCCTCCGCACGGCTGCCGAGCAGGCGCTTGCCGCCGCCCGACTCCGACGCGAGAAGGAAGCGGCCGAGCGGGAAATGCGCGAGGCCCGTGAGCGGGCGGAAATGCTCCTTCGTGAAGTCAATCACCGGGTTGCCAATAGCCTGCAGCTTGTTGCCTCTCTTGTGGCCATGCAGCAGAGGGCACTGGGGAACGACACGGTCGCAAGGGACACCCTCACCGAAACCCAGAGCCGGATAACGGCCATCTCGCAGATTCATCGGCGCCTCTATACCTCGAACGACATCCGCTTTGTCGAGATGGACACCTATCTCCAGGGCCTAGTCGAGGAACTGGAAGGGGCCATGAGGGCTGCCGGTCGCGTGCATACGATCAAGGTGCTAGCGGAACCGATTGCGATCCCCACCGACAAGGCCGTATCCGTCGGGGTTATCGTGACGGAACTCGTCACCAACGCTTTCAAGTATGCCTATCCCGAGGGCGCGTCCGGCGATATTCGGGTTGCTCTGTCGTCTTCCGGCGAGAAGGTCGTCCTCGTGGTCGAGGATGATGGCATTGGTTGGAAGGGCGACGGGCAAGTGCAGGGGAGCGGCCTTGGCACGAAGATCGTGAAGGCCATGGCGTCCAATCTGCAATCCGCTATCGAGTTCGACCAGCAGCATACCGGGACGCGTGCCGTGCTGCCCTTCGCGATCTGAAGGGGATCTTCACAAGCTCTTCTTTCACAAGAAAGGAGGCGCGAGTTCGCACCTCCTGCCGTGAAGATCAGTTAAGACCTTTCGGATCTTCAGATCAGATAGAAGTGACTGTATTTCAAATTGAGGCCTGCGCCGATCTTGGCGAACTCGACTGCCTTGATCTTCGTCCCCGAACCATCTGCATCATAGGAGAGAACGCCTGATGCCTTGTCGTAGACCAAATAGTCGTTCTTGTCTTTGGCCTTTGTACCGACCGTGAAGAAGTTCTTGTTCAGCTGCGACGGTCTATCAAGCGAGCCTTTGCCAAGCTTCTTGAACACGGCGTCATCAAGGTAGAAAACATCGTCTTTTACCTTGAAGTCGGTGATCGTATCGAAGTTCACCTTTCTGTCGGTCGTGGAACTTCCCAGCTTCTGGTCGAACACGAACTTGTCCTTGCCAGTGCCTCCGGCCAGGACATCATTGCCGTAACCACCAAAGACCATGTCGTCGCCCTCGGCAGCTGCAATCACGTTCTTGCCGGCGTTGCCGATCATCACGTTGTTCAACTTGTTGCCGGTGAGGCTGAGGTAAGTTGTGCCAGAAGCAGTGATGTTGCTTACATCGTCAGCGAGCGTCATGCTGGAGGAGGTGACGAGCGTCTTCTCTTCCTGCAGCCAGGCGAGATCGCCCGAGAAGGTGGACGGCAGGACAAAGCCGAGAGGCATCTCGTCGCCAAAAATATAATCTGCACCGCCCGTGCCATAGAGCCTGTCAGAACCAGCCCCGCCAACAATCAGATCGTCGCCGGCATTGCCGTAGCCAATGTCGTCGCCGCTTCCGCCGATCATGACGTCCCGGGTGTTACCTCCGAACAGCTGATCGTTGCCATCTTTGCCATTCAGGCCATTGACGCCCTCATTGCCGTAGAGATTGTCGTCACCGCCTGCGCCGATCAGCTTATCCCGGTCATTGCCGCCATAGCCATTCTGGCCTTTGCCGAGATCCCGCCACTCGTATTTGCGGAGGGCGACCTGCCGCTCGTCGTTGGCATCGGCACTGGCCGGCTTTTTGCCAGCCAGTGCAACCAGATCCGCAAACTTGATTACCGTACCGTCGCTGAGTTTGAGCGCTGCTGCAGAACTGCTGTCGAGTCCCGAGTAGTCGTTGAAGACGATGGCGCCGCCATCGCTGAAGGTCAGCGCAAGTTTGGTGTGCTTCGGGGTATCGATCCAGTTCGCCACCTTGCCGACCCAAGCCGCCTTGATGTCGTTAACGGAATAGCCCGAAAGCTCGATGACATCGTCGCCGGGCCTGAAGTCCCAGATCATATCGACACCGTCGCCCTTGGCGTAGCGATAGGTGTCATGGCCGTCGTTGCCGTAAAGGTTGTCTCCGATGAGAACCTTGTTCAGCTTTCCGTTGCCGGGGTTCAGGGTGATCTCGCCGCGATCCGTACCGCCGTAAATCGTGTCGTTGCCACCTTCACCCTGCATTTCGTCATTGCCGCTGCCGCCATGGATGAAGTCATCGTGGTCGCCCGCTTCGATGAGATCGTCGGTTCCGATCTCCTTCACAGGAGTCGCGGCAGGGGCTTGAACTTCAACCTTGGACAACCCGGCGTCTACGGCCGTGACATGCCTCGTCGTCTCATTGATCGTGTAGGAACCCGTGCGGCCGGTGCTCGCGTCGGCATCGCTGTCCCGGGCTTCATCAGAACCAGCATTCATCGCCGTGAACTGATATGTGCCAGCAGGTCCCTTGCCGAACTGAACGTCATAGGTCCCGAACGAAAGATCACTGAAGCGATACTCGCCCTGGCTGTCCGTCATAACAAACGACACGACCTTGCTGCTGGAATCGATCAGCTTGATCTCAATGTTCGCCAGGCCGTTTTCCAGTCCATCGTCATCCCGAACGCCATCCTGGTCGAGATCGAGCCAGACGCGCCCTGAAAGGGAGCCGGTCGGTGCTGTCGGATTCGTAACGATCGGTGCTTCGGGCGCAAGTCCCCAAAGCTTCAGGCTGTCCTCACGCCTGACGCCGTCCGTTCCGACACTCGTGAGACGTGCGCCGAAGCCCTGCTGCGCCAGATGCTCGAGGGTCAGATTGTCGGCGTGATCCAGGATGATGGAGACCGTTTTGATGTCGTCCCGTCCCATGCCGGACGTTCCAATGCCGATGCCCACATCGTAGGGGGTCAGGGGGCGGCCGTTCATATTGTCGCTGTTGCCGCTGCCTGGCACAGACTCGACCCCATCCGCGTCGAACATCCGCCCTTCGATCAAGGATTCGTAACCGGCGGCTCCGACAACCGAGAGATCCTTCAGCCAGTCTTCGTCTGTAGGATCGTTCTCGATGCCTGCAACATGGAAGAAGATGCCGCGGAGATCCGCAGTTTCCTTTATCCCGTCCGCGTCATTATCGAGGAGGGTTGCAGTCAATCGCAGGGTGCCGTCTGTCAGCTGCTCAACGAGAAACTTAACTGCAGGACTGCCGATTTTGTATTCGGAATCGGTCTTACCGATCAGTTCATCCTTGTTGATGATGAACTCGAGCGCTCGAACCACGCGAGACATGACACTTGCCCCAGACCAGAGTGAGCTGACGCAGTGAGGTCAGAGCGAGCCACTCCATATTTTGGGATCCATCAACGCTTTCCATGACGTAAAGTCAATCGCTGCCAAAGTCTCTATGAGACCGTCAACGTAAGCTTCTTGGCCGAGAGTTAACCTCATTTGTGCAATTTTATTGCAGCACATCTCCAGAACATGCCGCAAAGAAATCGTTGTAATTCCAAGCAGTTCCTCGGCACGAAGGTACAAAAAGGTCGCTAGGAAACTAGGAGGGAGAAGACGCCAGCGCCCAGCACATTATCTGTGCGGACTTCTTCTGGAGTGAGTGGCGTTCAATCTTGTGCGGATCTCGCCGATCAGGATGTTCAACTCCCGCTGCAGCCGGCTTAATCGGGACAGGATCTCGGTATCCGGCATCTGGGCTGCAGCGGAGCCACCTTCTCCATCCGGTAGCGGATGCGTCATGCTGCGTAGCTCTTCCAGGGTCGTCCGGCCGATATTCGGCACTGTCAGCCACTGGGCATCGGAGATGCTGGCCACCTCGCGGATCGTAGGACACCGCCCCTGGAATTCTGCCAGGATGGCCCCCCGGACTCGTCCGGAGCATTTCTCGATCGGAAATGGATCGTCCAAACCCATCTCACATCCTCGCATACTCACCAGTGAAATACCGTCTATCAAGAATGCAACCCTTAAGACTTGGCCGCCCCGGATACTCATGCGTACCGGCTAAATGTGGAAAAGAGCAGACGTCATTTCGGGGATAGTGGCATGCGTTGGGAGTAGCCAAATTGTTCCACATCCGCATTCGGCTGTCCCTGGAAGGGTATGCAGGCTCAAATCTTTGAACTGATTAGGCAAATAGGGTTAGACTCCGGTTTGCGACTGAGGCGCATTTTATCTACCCCGCCCCGTGAAATTTTGTGGCGTTCCGCCCCAGCTGGCATGATTAGCCGGCAACCTGATTGCGGTCCTAGCCTTTGAAGGATAAGCAGGTCGATTGTGCCATTTCTTTGGGTTTTCGAGGGCCGAATGTCTGCTACCTCCGTCTTGATCCACCTGTTCGGTGAGATTGCCCTGCTTCTCTGGGGCATCACCATGGTCAATAGCGGGGTGCAGCGCGCTTTCGGCAGCGATTTGCGCTGGATCCTGGGGGTGGCGCTGAGAAACCGTCTGCAAGCCTTTCTGGCAGGTGTGGGGGTCACCACCGTTCTCCAGAGCAGTACGGCCACCGCCCTGATGGTAGCATCCTTCACGGCCGGGGGAGCGGTGGACATCGTTCCGGCCTTGGCCGTGATGTTGGGAGCCAATGTGGGCACCACCCTGATTGTGCAGGTCCTGTCCTTCGATGTTTCCCTGATCTTCCCGGTTCTTGTCTTCGGCGGCTTCATGGCTTTCCGGCGCGGAAAAACGAGTCGGACGAAGGATTTGGGGCGCGTTGCCATCGGCCTTGGACTGATGCTGCTGTCACTTCACCTGCTGAGCGAGACGATCCACCTGATCGAGAACTCGGCTGTCCTGAAGGAGCTCCTTGCGTCTATCGCTTCCGATCCGCTGATCCTGGTGCTCCTGTCGGCGTTCTTTGCCTGGATCGCCCATTCCAGTGTGGCGGCGATGCTGCTGATCATGTCCCTGGCGGCAGCCGGCGTGATCGGTCCGGCCGCGGCTCTCGTGATGGTGCTTGGCGCCAATCTCGGGAGCGCACTGAATCCCTTCTTGGAAGCCATGGGCGGCGACCCATCCAAGATGCGAGTGCCGGTCGGAAATCTGGCCACGCGGGTCGCTGGATGTGCCGTGGCGTTGCCGCTGATCGATCCGATTCTATCAGCCATCACGCTGATCGACCCGAACCCGGCGCGTCTCGCAGCGAACTTCCATACGATCTTCAATGTGGCTCTGGCCGCAATCTTCATCCTGCCCCTGCCATGGCTCGCGAAGCTGCTGGTCAGGTTGTTCCCTGAGAAGCTCCAAGCCTCCGACCCGGGCATGCCGCAGTATCTGGACAAGGATGCCCTGGACACGCCGTCGGTTGCCTTATCCAACGCAGCCCGTGAGGTTCTGCGGATGGTCGACACGGTGGACGCGATGCTGCGCAGTTCTCAGGATCTCTTCCGGGAGGATGACATCAGCCGTGTCGATCAGGTCAGCCGGACGGATGACGTGCTGGATCGCTTGTTCAGCGCCATCAGGCGCTATCTCAGCTCCATCAACCATGAGGCGTTGAACGAGGCGGAGGCGAAGCGTCTCTCGGACATTCTCGCCTTCGCAATCAATCTGGAGCATGTGGGCGACATCATCGACAAGAACCTGATGGAGCTTGCCGCCAAACGCATCAAGAACCACCTGCGCCTGCCGAAGGACAGCCTGGAGGACATCACCAGCATGCACGCGAAGCTGCTAGAACACCTGCAGCTGGCTGCGTCCGTTCTCATGTTCCAGGACATCGGCTCGGCGCGCAGGCTCGTCTCCGAGAAAGAGCGTTTCCGAGACCTCGAGCGCGCGGTGGCCCAGAAGCATCTCGATCAGCTTCGGTCCGGCCGGACTGCAGGCGACACAGGCACGCTTCAGCTCGACATCGTCCGCGACCTGAAGCGCATCGAGGCTCACATCGCCTCCACCGGCCACTCCTTGCTGGAGCAGAGCGGAGAACTTAAACCGAGCCGCCTGACATCCTGATCGGGAAAGCTATTTCTGATCCTTAAGGATTCGCCAGTCCATGTAGCGGACGGGATCGGGCAGACCGATATCGCGCCGATCGTGATCGGACAGGTGGCTCAGGTCCCAGATTGCCGTGTCGTTCCTGAGAAGGCCTGGGTGAAGCCAGAGCTTCAGGCGCAGCCAAGCGTTCTCGATACCACGCGAGCGGCGAGTTTCTTCGTACCTCATGACAGCCTACCGATTTGTTTCGCCAGAGAGCTTCCAAAGCCCTCGATCAAGCATCTGTAGGTTGCTCCTGTTTCAGGAGCTTGACAAAGCGAATGCCAATAGGCTGGCATAAGGCAGCCTTATGGATGATTAGTGCCCAACATGCCGTCGAAACTTCCCCCCATGAGCGCCGTCAGGGTCTTCGAGGCAGCGGCACGGCACCAAAGCTTTACCCGGGCAGCCGAGGAACTGGGCATGACCCAGGCCGCCGTGAGCTATCAGATCAAGATTCTCGAGGACCGGATCGGCGCACCTCTGTTTGTCCGCTTGCCGCGCCAGGTCACCCTAACGGCCAAAGGGCGGCAACTTGCTCCTGCCGTGACGGAGGCCTTCGAAGCGTTGCGCACTGCCTTTGCGGGCATTGAAGCAACGGCCCAAACCGTTCTCTCGATCTCGACGCTCACCACCTTTGCGGCCAACTGGCTGGTTCCCAGACTGGGGCGCTTCCAGCAGCTTCATCCGAACATTGCCGTTCAGATCAATATCTCGGGGCAGGTGGTGGATTTCGGCCAGAGTGACTTCGACCTGGGAATCAGAAGCGGCAATGGGAACTGGCCCGGCCTGGAGGCCCATCTTCTGTTTCCGAACCTGTTTACGCCAGTCTGCAGCCCCGAGTTGATCCGAGGCATCACGCTCAAAGAACCATCCGATATTCTGCGATTTCCAATCATCTCGCCGAATGATCCCTGGTGGCAGGACTGGTTTTCTGCCGCAGGGGTGACGGACTTCGATCCTTCGCAGCGCCCCGACAACTATCTCGGCGCTCAGCAGTTCGAGGGTATGGCCGCCATGGCGGGGCAGGGGTTTGCCCTGATCAACCCCTACTTCTTCCCGGCGGATCTCGCGGCGGGTCGTCTCGTTCAACCCTTCGACCTGCTCGCCACGTCCGAGCGGGGCTACTGGCTGGTCTACACGAAAGCCCGCCGTCGCTCCGCCAAGATCGAGGCGTTCCGCGACTGGATGTTGAGTGAAGTGGCAGGGGATGCTGAGAAGACGTCCGCAATCACCGTCATGGAAGCCGGGGCCTGACAGCCCCGGATCCAATTACTCCGCAGCCTGCGCCTCGGCCGGCTTGGGCTTCAGATGAACCAGCATGTCGATGAGCGCACGGTCGTGGAGGACGACCATGCGTTCCTTGTTGTGAAGCCAGTTCACAGCATCTTCGATGGTTTCGGCATCGACGAGTTTGGCCTCCGCGAGCGCACGTTCCGTCTCAATGATCCCGCGTTTGCGGGGCGGGGCCGGCGGAAGCATTTCGACATGACGCTCCCTCAGGGTCGGATCCTCGTAGATGGCCCTCAGGCTGTCGGCATCGTCGAAGCCGAAGGTGACGTTGCGGGCTTGAAGCTCGTTGGCGCGCGTGGCGATGGCCGGAGGCTGGTACTCCTCGGGCGTTCTGAGAAGGCCGAGCCGCTTCAGGGCAAGACCGGCTCCGAGTTGGCCGCTGAGCCAGGAAAGTGGGATCGCCAGCAGCAGACCGATGATCGTCGGCGACATCCACAGGAAGAGGGACGTAGCGATCATGAACGCCGATAGACCGGCAAGCGCCCCGAGAACCGTATGGGCCCGGTGGCGACGAACGATGTCCTTGAACGGAATGGAGCCGTCGTCGCGACGCTGCGGCTGCCAGCCCGTATCGCGTCCGAGCAGGATCTGAAACACCGATCCGGACTGGATGAGCATGAGGATCGGCGCCAGGAGAGCCGACAGGATGATCTCGATGGTCGAGGAGATGATCAGCCGAATGCCGCCGCCGGATGCGCGCCGATCGCTGCCGCGGACGAGCATCAGGATCAGGCCGAAGAGCTTCGGCGCAAGCAGGATGCCCATGGTCACGGCAAACAGCGTGAGGGCTCGCTCGGGGTCGAACCGCGGCCAGATCGGGTAGAGGCGGAAGTCTCGGGCGAAATATTCCGGCCGGATATAGGTAGTCTGCAGGACCAGGGCGATACCGACGATCAGCTGGAACAGCCAGAACGGCGAGGCGAGATACGACATGATGCCGGTGGCGAAGTGCTGCCTTGTCGGCAGCTTCAGGCCCTTCGCCGTGACCACCCGCATGTGCTGGAGATTGCCCTGACACCAGCGCCGGTCGCGGGCCGAGAGGTCGATGAGGGAAGGCGGGCTTTCCTCATAGGACCCCTGCAGGTCCGCCAGCATATAGACCGACCAGCCTGCACGGCGGAGCAGGGCCGCTTCCACGAAGTCGTGACTGAGGATGTGCCCGCCGAAGGGCGGCTTGCCCTTCAGGTCCGGCAATCCGCCATGGGCCGCGAAGGCCTTGGTGCGGATGATGGCGTTGTGGCCCCAGTAATTCCCGTCGCGCCCCATCCAGACCGCAAGGCCCATGGCGATCACCGGACCGGTCACGCGGGCGGCATATTGCTGGAGGCGGGCAAAGAGGGTGTTGCGGTTGATGATGAGCGGCAGCGACTGGATGATGCCCGCATCCGGGTCGGCTTCCATAGCGGCAGCCAAGCGAACGATGCACTCGCCGGTCATGAGGCTATCGGCATCGAGCACCAGCATGTGCTCATAATGCCCGCCCCAGCGCGAGACGAAATCGGCGATGTTGCCGGCCTTGCGGTGATGGTTCTTCTGGCGATGGCGATAATAGAATCGTGCACCAGGTCCCAGGCGCTCCCTCAGGGCGAGGAAGGCACGCTCTTCTGCAACCCAGGCATCAGGGTTCGTGGTGTCCGAGAGAATGAAGTAATCGAAACTGTCACCGACCCCAGTCACCTGAACCGATTCATAGATCGCTTCCAGGGCCGCAAAGGTGCGGTCGGTCTGCTCGTTGTAGACCGGCATGACGATGGCGGTCTTGTGCTGGAGCGTCGAAGGCAACGGGCCCCGATGTCCCGGGCGACGGAGCAGGGCGAGGAAGCCCAGGAGAGCGCTCGTGAACGCAACGGCGATCCACGAGAAATTGACCGTGAACAGAACGAGGAGCACCCACTGGAGGGCCGTGGTGCGGCTGACCGACACGACCTGATACATTTCCCAAGTACCATAGGCCGTGATCAGGAGGCCGCCGCCGAACACGAAGAGACGCGCGAGCCAAGTTCCCAGTTTCGGATGCTGCAGGACAGGGTTGCGCTCCTCCGAAGCCGACCAGCGCCGGAGAGACTGGGTCGGCATATCGAGGTGCTTTTCGGGAGGCATAGCGGCGGTGGGCCGCTCAAGGGCAGCTACGTTCGGGTTCGAATCGTGACTTACGGTGTCCAACGATACAGCCATGTCTCGCTAATCGGTTTCCCGCCTGCTTCAAGGATCAGGCGCATCTCACACGCGTTTTCGTTGCCTGGGTCAAGCTCGAATGCGACACGTACTGTCTTTCTCTCAGGATATGGCAAAAGTTTGAGGTTTTGGAACGTTCCAGGGCCAACGGTTAAGACAGATTTTAGGTCCGCCGGCAGATTTTCACCCAGCATGTCGCCCGAGAAGTCCACCATGAACCGCCGCCGCCGGGCGCCGCTGCCCCGGCCTGAGCGGGTCTGCGTCACGGTCGCGAGCGGTGGCCGTTCAGGGGCGCTCCAGCCCCAGTACTGCCGATAGGCCAGGGCAACCTCTGAGCCGGCCGCCATCGGCGCCCTCGGACGCCAGTAGGTGAGGATGTTGTCGTTGATCTCGGCGTCGGTCGGGATCTCCAACAGCTGCACGCTGCCTTGGCCCCAATCTCCAAGGGGCTCAATCCAGACACTTGGCCTACGCTCGAAGCGCTGGTCGTCGTCCTGGAACGCCTCGAAGGACCGCTCCCGCTGCAGCAGCCCGAAGCCCCGAGGAGCATTGTCGACGAATGCGGAGATCTGAAGCGTCTCCGGATTGTGAAGCGGCCGCCAGAGCCATTCTCCGGAGCCATTCAGCATCTGAAGGCCTGATGACTCGTGGACGGCCGGTCGAATGTCGTCTGAATTGAGAAGGTCGTTCGCCCCATAAAGATAGGTTGAGGCAAGGCCACCCAAGCCAACGTGCTCCAGGTTGACGCGAGGGAATAGGGTCGTCTCCACATCGACGATAGTCATATCGCCGGGGCGGAACGTCATGCGGACGGCACCCGTCGTCGATTCGGAATCGAGAACGCCGTGAATCGTGATGCTGTTGCTTCCTACGGCTGGTCGCTCGAGCCAGAAAGCACGGAAGGCCGGGAATTCCTCGCCGCGCGCCTCGGCCGGACGTAAGGTTAGTGCCCGTGCGATGGCCCCATAGTTCTGACCGCGGGCGAGCGCACGGAAGAAGGTGCCGCCCTGCACGACGGCAAAGTCGAAGGGCCTGCCGTTGCCCACCTGGGCGATGAGTCTGAACCCCGAATAGCGGATGTCTCCGAGATTGTTCGGCAGGTTGACCCGGCCGAATTCGAACTGGGACGGCTGGTAGCCAATGCGGCGGACGGCGCCGTCCTCGACTATGTAAAGCTCGACCGCATCCCGGAATACGAACCCGCGATGAAGCGGCTCGACCGCGATTCCACGGTTCTCCGAAGCCCAGATGGGGGGCTGCGTGTAGCGGATGGCGCCATACTGCTCCGGGTTCAGATTCGCGAACACGTCCGGCAGATCATTCGGGTGAGGGACGAACGGCTTCTTGGCAAGCTGGCGCGCAATGTCGACCACAACCGCCGGATCGAACCGCTGATTCTCCCCCATCCTGGCTGAAATCGTTTCCTGAGGCGTCTGCGCCCTGAGGCTCGGCGCGAATGCCAGCCCGGCGACCGAGGCACCGATGTAGGCCAGCATGTCGCGCCGGCGAGGATGGAAGGGGGATCGACCCCTTGACGGTACCGGCACAGTAATACTCTTGCGTGTACGAAGGCTCTTCAGCCAGACAAGTGGAATGCTTTATACATATCGTCAATCGTGAGCACGAAGTAAACGCGGCCATTGGGCAAACTGCCTGATTGCTCACGGAACGATTGCCGGTTTACCCCTTCTGATTTAGCTGCACGGCAGTGCCCCACCGGATTGAAACTGTATGACCCTGTCTCACACCTCCCAAGTCTCGTCTCGGAGCTGCCTGGCGATCGTGCTTGCAGCAGGTGAGGGCACCCGGATGAAGTCCGCAAAGCCCAAAGTGCTGCATCAGGTCGCGAACCGCTCCATGCTGAGCCACGTGCTGGAGACCTTGACTCAGGCCGGTGCGACCAGCACCGCCGTTGTGATCGGTCCGGATCGTGAGGACGTGGCCAAGGAGGTTCAGAAGATCTCGACCGAGGCCAGGATCTTCGTTCAGACAGACCGGCTCGGGACAGCTCATGCCGTTCTGAGTGCCCGGGAGGCCCTAGCGCAGCCGGTAGACGATGTGATCATCGCGTTCGGCGATACGCCCCTGATCCTTCCCGAAACCTTCACCAAGCTGAGGGCGCCTCTGGCGGAAGGGTCCGCCGTGGTCGCCATGGGTTTCGAGGCGAAGGACCCGACCGGCTATGGCCGCTTCATCACCGCGGGCAACGAGCTTCTGGCCATTCGTGAGCACCGGGATGCCAGCGAGGCCGAACGGGCGATCACCCTGTGCAATGGCGGGCTGATGGCGATTCGGGGCGATCTGGCTCTCACCCTCCTCGACCGGGTGGAGAACAATAACGCCAAAGGGGAATACTACCTCACCGACATCGTCGAGATTGCCCGCAGCCTCAGCCATAGGACGGCGATTGCCGTCGTGTCGGAGGAGGAGGTGCATGGGGTCAATGATCGGGCACAGCTCGCAGCCGCCGAGCGCATGATCCAGGACCGCCTGCGCCAAGCTGCCATGGCGTCCGGTGTCACGCTGATTGCTCCGGAGACGGTATTCTTCAGCCATGATACCCGCCTTGGGCAGGATGTGGTGGTCGAGCCGCATGTGGTCTTCGGACCGGGCGTGGTGGTGGAGGAAGGAGCCGTCATCCACAGCTTCAGCCACCTGGAGGGAGCGCGGATTGCTTCGGGAGCGGGAGTCGGCCCCTTCGCCCGCTTGCGCCCCGGCGCAATGATCGGCCCTAAGGCTAAGGTCGGGAACTTCGTCGAGATCAAGAACACGGATCTCGGGGCAGGCGCCAAGGTCAGCCACCTGACCTATCTCGGCGATGCCAGCGTAGGAGCCGAGGCGAATATCGGTGCCGGCACCATCACGTGCAATTACGACGGCTTCAACAAGCACCGGACCGAAATCGGCGAGGGCGCCTTCATCGGCTCCAATTCTGCGCTGGTGGCTCCTGTTGCCATAGGCAAGGGGGCATTTGTCGGCTCCGGCTCAGTTATTACGGACAATATCCCTGATAATGCCTTAGGTCTTGGCCGTGGACGTCAGACGATAAAGGAAGGCTGGGCCACCGAATTCCGGGAAAAGGCGCAAGCCGCCAAGAAGAAATAAGGCTGTTTGTCACAATAGGTTACGCAAGTTGATTCTGCCCTTGAGGCCTCCCTTTGTAAGAGAGGCATTAAGCGTAGCGTTGGTCGCGTTGCAAAAGGAAGTTCTTCATCATGTGCGGAATTGTTGGAATCATTGGGAAATCGCCTGTGGCGACACAAATCGTGGAAGCGCTCAAGCGGCTCGAATACCGGGGTTACGATTCCGCCGGCGTCGCGACGTTGGAGGAGGGGCGCCTCGACCGCCGGCGAGCCGAGGGCAAGCTGCACAACCTAGAGATCAAGCTATCCCAATCTCCGCTTTTGGGCGTTATCGGCATTGGCCACACTCGCTGGGCGACCCACGGCAAGCCCAACGAGACAAACGCGCATCCGCATGCGACCGACAGGCTGGCGGTGGTCCATAACGGCATCATCGAGAACTTTCGCGAACTGAAGACCGGGCTCGAAGCCAAAGGCATCCGGTTTGAGACCGAGACTGACACCGAGGTGGTGGCCCAACTCGTCACCTATGAGATCCGCCAGGGTCGCGGACCGATCGAGGCTGTTGCCGTCACGCTGCCGCGCCTGCGAGGTGCCTTCGCACTCGGCTTCCTGTTCTCCGGCGAGGACGATTTGCTGATCGGCGCACGCCACGGCGCTCCTCTCGCGATCGGCTATGGCGACGGCGAGATGTATCTCGGCTCCGATGCTCTGGCCCTGGCGCCGTTCACCGACAGCGTCACCTATCTGGAAGACGGCGACTGGGCGATCCTGACCCATAGAGGCGCCGATATTCACGATGAATCCGGACGTTCTGTGCAGCGGGCCCGCCACAAGATCCCGGCCGGATCCTTCATGGCCGACAAGGGCAACTATCGCCATTTCATGGCCAAGGAAATCCACGAGCAGGCCGAGGTGGTGGGGCGTACGCTCGCGCACTACGTCAACTTCTCGGGTGAACGGGTTGAGCTGCCGTTCGAACTGCCCTTCGACTTCAAGAATCTCAATCGCATCTCGATTTCCGCCTGTGGCACGGCCTATCTGGCTGGGCTGATCTCGAAGTACTGGTTCGAGCGCCTGGCGCGCATTCCGGTCGAGATCGATGTGGCGTCGGAGTTCCGCTATCGGGAGGCTCCTCTGGAGCCGGGCGGCTTGGCGCTCTTCGTCTCGCAATCAGGTGAGACGGCGGATACGCTGGCTTCTCTGCGCTATGCCACTGCTGAGAAGCAGCATACGCTTTCCGTGGTGAACGTGCCGACATCCACCATGGCTCGCGAGAGCAATGTGGTTGCGCCGACCCTTGCGGGTGTCGAAGTGGGTGTGGCGTCTACCAAGGCCTTTACGTGCCAGCTTACCGTGCTCCTGTCGCTCGCCATCGCGGCCGGCCGCGCACGGGGAACGCTGAATGCCGGGGATGAGAAGGAACTGGTCAACGCCCTGATTGCCGTGCCGGGCCAAATGACCGAAGCGATCAAGCGCGAGCACCAGATCGAGGTTCTCTCCCGCGAGCTCTCCAAGGCGAAGGACGTGCTCTATCTCGGACGCGGCACCTCCTATCCGCTGGCCATGGAGGGCGCCCTGAAACTCAAGGAGATCTCCTACATCCACGCGGAAGGCTATGCGGCCGGCGAGCTGAAGCACGGCCCCATTGCGCTCATTGACGAGACGATGCCGGTCATCGTCATCGCGCCGCACGACAACATTTTCGAGAAGACCGTTTCCAACATGCAGGAAGTCGCAGCCCGCGGTGGACGCATCATTCTGATCACGGACGAGAAGGGTGCCCTGGAAACCGGCCTCGACACCATGGCTACCATCGTGATGCCATCGGTGCATCCTGTCGTAGCGCCGATCATCAACTCGGTCCCGATCCAGCTGCTCGCCTATCACACAGCCGTCTTCATGGGGAAGGACGTGGATCAGCCGCGCAACCTCGCCAAGTCTGTGACGGTGGAGTGAGGCAGCTTCCAGCACTGTCGTTCCGGAGCGCCGAGGGCGAGCCCGGAACGACAGTGGAGTTAGTCTATCCCGCCCTCAAAAGCCGGATCGCAGAATCTCGCTCGAACAGGTAGAGCAGCACCCGCAGGGCTTGCCCCCGCTCGCTGACGAGATCCGGATCCCGATCAACGATCAGGCGGGCATCGTCCCGAGCCGCGCCGAGCAGATCTCCGTCCACCTCGAGGCGGGCCAGCTTGAAGCCCGGCGTGCCGGATTGTCGGGTGCCCAGCACTTCGCCTTCGCCGCGCAGGCGCAGGTCCTCCTCGGCGATGCGGAAGCCGTCCTCGGTCTGGCGCATCATTTCGAGCCGTGCCTGCGCGACCTGGCCCAAAGGGCCTTTGTAGACCAACAGGCAGGTGGAGGATTTCGAGCCTCGACCGATACGTCCGCGCAATTGATGGAGTTGGGCAAGGCCGAAGCGCTCCGCATGCTCGATCACCATGATCGTGGCGTTCGGCACGTCGACGCCAACCTCAATGACGGTGGTTGACACCAGGATCTTGGTTTGGGCGCCCGAGAAGCGCTCCATGGCGGCGTCCTTGTCCCGGCCCGCCATCTTGCCGTACACAAGGCCGACCTGATCGCCGAAGAAGCCTTGCAGCATCTCGAACCGCTCCTCGGCGGCGGCGAGATCGATGGATTCGGACTCGCCCACGAGCGGGCAGACCCAATAGACCTGATCGCCATTGGCGATGGCACGCCCGATGCCGCCGACCACCTCGTCGAGACGGTCGATGGCAATCAGCTTGGTGGCGATGGGCTTGCGGCCCGCCGGCTTTTCGCTCAGCACCGACACGTCCATGTCGCCGAAATAGGTGAGGGCCAGGGTGCGCGGGATCGGCGTTGCGGTCATCACGAGAATGTCGACTGCCTCGCCCTTGGAGCCGAGCGCCAGACGCTGGTGCACGCCGAAACGGTGCTGCTCGTCGACGACCGCGACGCCGAGATCGTGGAACGAGACGCCCTCCTGAAACAACGCATGAGTGCCGACCGCAATCTGGATGCTGCCGTCTGCGAGGCCCGCAAGGATCGTTCGGCGCGCGACACCCTTCTCGCGTCCCGTCAGGAGCGCAATCGTGAGCCCCGCCTGTTCCGCCATGGGCGCAAGCCGCTCGTAGTGCTGGCGCGCGAGGATTTCGGTCGGCGCCATCATGGCGGCCTGGCGTCCAGCCTCGATGGCGCTGGCCATGGTGAGCAGGCCGACGACGGTCTTTCCTGAGCCCACATCGCCCTGGAGCAGACGCAGCATCTTCTTGTCGGACACGAGATCGTGGCGAATGTCCTCGACGGCTTTTTCCTGGGATGCTGTCAGACCGAAGGGCAGGGCGGATTTCAGGCGCTCGACCAGACGCCCATCACCCGCATTCACCCGTCCCGGCAAGCGTCGCATGCGGCTTCTCACGAGAGCCAAGGCCAGCTGTGATGCCAGCAACTCGTCATAGGCGAGGCGCCGGCGCGGGGCGGATTTAGCGAGCGCATCCTCGGACAGCTGAGCAGCATTGTCTGGCCTGTGGAGGGCAAAGAGTGCCTGCCGAAAGTCGGGAAGGGCATTGCGGTCCATCCAGGCAAGGTCCTGCCATTCGGGCAGTTGGGGAACTTTTTCGAGGGCAGCACCGATGTACTTGCCCACCATGCGCGAGGAGAGACCCTCGGTGAGGCCGTAGACAGCCTCGACGGCAGGCAGGTTTTCGATCCCGCGATCGTCGAGGATCCGGTCCGGATGGACCATCTGACGGCGGCCGTCCCAGAGCTCGATCTTGCCGGAAACATAGCGGCGCTCGCCGACAGGCAGCGTCTTCTCGAGACGTGCCTTCTGACCGTTGAAGAAGATCAGCGTCACATCGCCAGTCTCGTCCTCCACCAGGATCCGGTACGGCGCCCGACGGCCCGGCGGGGGCGGGCGATGCGCGACGACGCTCACCGAAAGAGTGACAGGTTCGCCCACCGGCGCATCCGCTACGGAGCCCTTCATCTCACGGGAAATGCCGCTGCTCGGCAGATGGAACAGAAGATCGGCAACACGCGTGGGTTTGCCCGGCTCGCCGAGGAGGCGGTCCAGCAGGGGGGCGATCTTCGGGCCGACGCCCGGAAGGGTGTTCGCCGGGGCGAAGAGCGGATCGAGAATGGAAGGACGCAGTGACATTCAAATGGGTGGCAACTGGGAGGGAGATGATTATATAGCGGCCAAGTCAGCCGGAGGCGACGGCAACTTATCAGATCGGAGCATCGTCATGAGCGGAACGACACGCAGCAGCGCCGGCCTCGACATTCGCCGCCGGCAGATCCTGTATCGCTCCTGGCACCGGGGCATGCGGGAGATGGACCTGATCATGGGCCGCTTCGCCGATGCGGAGATCGGGGAACTCTCCGAGGAGGACCTTGTCGAGTTCGAGCGCCTGATCGAGGTGACCGACCGTGATCTCCTCGGCTGGATCACTGGTGAGATCGAAGCACCCTCGAATTACGACACGACCCTGTTCCGGCGCCTCAAGGCGTTCCACACCCATACCTCGCCGATACACAGCTGACGCTCTGGCAGCGCCGTTTTGACCGAACCGGGCGGAAGCGCCCGCGATCCCTTTGATCTCTGACCTGACAATTCACCATGAAGCCTGCCCTGACCCGCGCCCTTGATGCCTTGAAAAAGGGGCAAAGCCTTACCCTGTCCGGCGCACCGGACGGCTTCGACGCGCTTGCCGTCGCCGATCTGGCCCGTGGCCTCTCCGGGCACGTGGAGGGGCCGGCCGTTCTGGTGCATGTGGCCCGCGACGGGCAGCGGCAGCAGAACTTCGCCAACAGCCTCGGCTTCATCGCGCCCGAGATTGAGATTCTGACGTTCCCGGCCTGGGATTGCCAGCCCTACGACCGGGTCTCGCCCAATGCGGCAATCACGGCGCAGCGCATGACGACGCTGGCGCGGCTCGCTCGCTCCAAGACTTCCGAGGACAAGCCGCGCATCCTCTCGACTACGGTGAATGCCCTCGTTCAGCGTGTGCCACCGAAGGCCCGTATCGCGGCCGAGACCTTCTCGGCTGCGCCCGGCAACGTGGTGGACACCACCCAGTTGGTCAATTGGCTGGAAGCAAACGGCTTTCTCCGCACCGGGACCGTGCGCGACACCGGCGAATACGCGGTGCGCGGCGGCATCATCGACCTCTTTCCGGCAGGACTGCCCAACCCGGTTCGCCTCGACTTCTTCGGCGATGCGCTGGAATCGATCCGCGCCTTCGATCCGGAGACTCAGCGCACGGTCGGCACCCTGCGCGCTCTCGACCTCGTGCCCATGAGCGAGGTGCAGCTGACCACCGAGAGCATCAAGCGTTTCAGGCAGGCCTATGTGGCGGCCTTCGGGGCACCGACCCGCGATGACCGACTGTACGAGGCGATCAGCGAGGGGCGGCGCTATCCCGGCCTCGAGCACTGGATGCCGCTGTTCCACGATCATCTCGACACGCTTTTCGACTACCTGCCTGGAATCCCGGTGGTGTTCGATGCCCTGGCTGATGATGCGGCCGCCGAGCGCCTGTCGCAGGTGAAGGACTATTACGATGCCCGCCGCGAGACCATGGGCCAGAACCAGCCCGGCGTCGCGCCTTATCGTCCGCTGCCGCCGGATGCGCTCTATTTCAAGCCGGAGGAGTGGTCTGAACGGACCGCCGCCCTTCCGCTCGCGCGCCTGACACCCTTCGCACTGCCCGAATCCTCTGGCCGGCTCGTCATCGACTGCGAGGCACGGCAGAGCCGCAACTTCATTGCCGAGCGGGCGGATGAGAACGCCAATGTCTTCGAGTCGGTCATCCGCCATATCCGCGACCTTCAGGCCGCCAAGAAGCGCGTGATGCTGGGCGCGTGGTCCGAAGGCTCCCGCGAACGGCTCTGCCACGTGCTGCAGGATCACGACCTGCGCCAGACGAAGCCGATTGCCCGGTTCTCGGAGGCGCTGGCCTATCCCCGCAACGAGATCCCGGTCGGCATCTGGCCGCTGGAATCGGGCTTCGAGACCGCCGATCTCGCCGTCATCAGCGAGCAGGACATTCTCGGCGACCGTCTCGTGCGCCAGAAGCGCAAGTCGAAGCGGCCGCAGGATTTCCTTACCGAAGTCGCGGCGCTCACGCCCGGCGATCTCGTGGTGCACGTGGATCACGGTATCGGACGTTTCGAGGGCCTCAAAACCATCGAGGCAGCAGGCGCGCCGCATGACTGCCTTGAGCTGCATTATGCCGGTGGCGACCGCCTGTTCCTGCCGGTGGAGAACATCGAGCTCTTGACCCGCTATGGGTCGGAGGAGACGGAGGTCCAGCTCGACCGGCTCGGCGGCGGAGCCTGGCAGGCTCGCAAGGCCCGGATGAAGCAGCGCATCCGCGAGATGGCGGGCGCACTGATGAAGATCGCCGCCGCCCGCATCCTTAAGGACGCCCCGCGCCTGACGCCTCCAGAAGGCATCTACGACGAGTTCGCGGCACGCTTTCCCTATGACGAGACCGAAGACCAGCTCAATGCCATTGAGGCGGTGCTGGACGACATGGGCTCCGGCCGTCCGATGGATCGCCTCGTCTGCGGCGACGTAGGCTTCGGAAAGACCGAAGTGGCGCTGCGCGCCGCTTTCGTGGCGGCCATGAGCGGCAAGCAGGTGGCGGTCGTCGTGCCCACGACCCTTCTGGCGCGCCAACACTACCGGACTTTCTGCGACCGTTTCCGTGGTCTGCCGCTCAATGTGGCTCAGGCCTCCCGTTTCGTGCCCGCGGCCGAGATGAAGAAGACGAAGGAGGGGCTGACTGACGGGTCCGTGGACATCGTCATCGGCACCCATGCGCTGCTCGGCAAGGCCATTAAGTTCAAGGATCTCGGCCTCATCGTCATCGACGAGGAGCAACATTTCGGCGTGACCCATAAGGAGCGCCTGAAGGAGCTTCGCGCCGAAGTCCACGTCCTGACTCTGTCGGCCACCCCAATCCCGCGCACCCTGCAACTGGCGCTCACCGGCGTGCGCGAACTCTCCCTGATCACAACACCGCCGGTTGACCGCCTCGCGGTTCGCACCTTCATCACGCCGTTCGATCCGCTGCTCGTCCGCGAGGCGCTGCTGCGCGAGCGCTACCGGGGCGGGCAGGCCTTCTACGTGGTGCCACGCCTCGATGATCTGGGCGAGGTTAAAGCCTTCCTCGACAAGGAGGTGCCGGAGGCCAAGGTGGCGGTGGCGCACGGCCAGATGGCGGCGGGCCAGCTCGAGGATGTCATGACGGCCTTCTACGAGGGCAAGTACGACATCCTGCTCTCCACCACCATCGTGGAATCGGGCCTGGATATCCCGACCGCCAATACACTGATCGTCCACCGGGCCGATATGTTCGGCCTGTCGCAGCTCTACCAGCTGCGCGGCCGCGTCGGACGCTCCAAGACCCGCGCCTATGCCCTGTTCACGGTACCGGCAAACAAATCCCTGACGGTGCAGGCCGAGCGGCGCCTCAAGGTGCTGCAGACCCTCGACACCCTGGGAGCCGGCTTCCAGCTCGCCTCCCACGACCTCGACATCCGCGGCGCGGGCAACCTGCTGGGCGAGGAGCAATCGGGTCACATCAAGGAGGTGGGCTACGAGCTCTACCAGCAGATGCTGGAAGAGGCGGTGGCGCAGCTCAAGGCCGGCATCGAGGAGCCGACGGAGGACCAGTGGTCCCCCACCATCGCGGTCGGCGCACCCGTCATGATCCCAGAGAGTTACATCGCCGATCTGCAGCTGCGCCTCGGCCTCTATCGCCGTCTCTCCACCTTCGAAACGGATCAGGAGATCGATGCCTTCCGAGCAGAGATGGTGGACCGCTTCGGCCCTGTGCCGTCAGAGGTCGACCAGCTTCTCAAGATCATGGCCATCAAAGTGCTCTGCCGCCGGGCCAATGTGGAGAAGGTCGATGGCGGGCCGAAGGGCATCATCATCTCCTTCCGCGACAACTCCTTTGCCAACCCGAACGGGCTCATTTCCTATGTGACTGAGCAAGCCTCCTTCGCGAAGGTGCGGCCGGATATGAAGATCGTGTTCATCCGAGACATCGAAACGCCGGACGAGCGCATTAAGGCGGCGACCACGATCCTGCGTAGCCTCGCCCGGATCGCGGAGAAGAAGGCCGCCTGATTGGAGGAATGTGCTCTGGTTGAAGATGGTGTCGCGATTGACGCACGCGAACAGCCGCCTTCTTCAGGACGAGCGAGGATGAAGCGAGGGCGGAAGAGGGAGTCCTCCGGCTCCTGAAGGGCTAGAGGTCCGGTGCGGCGACGGCGCGGACGCTGAGCTGGTTCTGGAGCATCGTGGCGGCTCCGTTGACTCCGCCCGTGATGATGACCGGAGTTCCGCTCTCGCCCAGGTTCTTGCGCAGACGGCGGGCAAGGTCGAGGAAGCGCCTGCGCTCCGCCCAATCGGCATGGCGGGGCATCTGCAGCACCACGGCGGCGGGGCTCGGGATCAGGGCCAGAACGTCGTCGGCAGCCTCGAAGGGGGTGGTCACGCTCGCATATCCCATGCCGGCCAGTTCAGCGGACAGAGAGCCATCGGGGGCGCGCTCGCCGCTATCGACAACGAGGACCTTCGGCATTGCGTTCATGACGATACCCTGCATTTAGACGCGACAGTGGGACAGGAAGTACTCACCTAACGTCGAAGCAGGGCATTAGTTTCATCTTCTACATGAATGGAAGCTCAACAGCAGGCGAGCCTGGCCATTCCTGTGGATCAATGCGGTTGCCGCCACCAAGTATCGACATTGGTCCCCATGAGCGGCACGGTTTCAGGCTTGCTGAGCTCGCTGTTGTAAGCAAGCCATTGATCCTTCAGATAAAACAGCGGGACCACATAGAATCCGGACAGCAGGGTGCGATCCAAGGCACGGACAGCCGAGACGAAGTCCTCCCGGCTTTTGGCTTCCAGCAGCGCATCGATCAGCCGATCGATTGCCGGGGAGGCTACCCCGGCGTGATTATGAGATCCGCTCCTTTGCGCCGCCGCGGAGCCCCAGCGGTTACGTTGTTCGTTGCCGGGGGAGAGAGAGGCGGCCCAGAGCCATTGGACCATATCGAAGTCGAATCGGGCCAAGCGCCGCCAATACTGCACGTCGTCGACGAGGCGCACCCGCGCCTGGATGCCGATGCGGCCTAACGACTGTGAGAAGTTCAGGGCGAGCCGCTCCTGCGAGCGGGAATTGACCAGCATCTCGAAGGCGAAGGGCTCGCCCGTCTCTTTCTTCCGCAGGACATCGCCTTCCAGCACCCAGCCGGCATCGGCCAGAAGGGCGAGCGCCTTGCGGGCCATATCCCGGTCCCGGCCCGAACCATCGCTCGCCGGCGGCTCCCAACGGCCTTCGAGAATATCGTTCCTCAGAGGTGACTGGGATTCTGCCAGCAGCACACGCTCACGTGCGTCCGCAGGCCTGCCAGTTGATGAGAGATCCGAACCGGAGAAGTAGCTGTTGGAGCGGGTGAGTTGCCCGAAGAAGAGGTTGCGGTTCACCCAATCGAAGTCGAACAGGTGGCTCAGGGCCTCGCGCACCCGCACGTCGCTGAAGAGCGGCTTGCGGGTGTTGAAGACGAAGCCGTTCATGCCCTTGGGCAGCCGGGTCGCCATGGTCTCACGGATCACGCGCCCGCTTCGAACGGCAGGGATGTCGTAGCCGGTTGCCCATTGGCCCGGGTCGCCTTCGATCCTGAAATCGTAAAGCCCTGCCTTAAAAGCCTCGAACAAGGTATTGGCATCACGGTAGAAATCGTATCGGATCTCGTCGAAGTTGTAGAGGCCGCGGGTGATGGGCAGATCTTCGCCCCAATAGTCCTTGCGCCGAGTCAGCACCACCCGTTCCCCAGGCTTAACCTCTGTCAGGGCATAAGGCCCCGAGCCGATAGGCGGGGCGAGGCTGGTCTTGTCGAACGCGTCGGGATTGGTCGCATGAGCCGGAAAGACCGTCATCATCCCGATCAGGAGCGGCAGTTCACGGTCGTTGGAGCCCGCGAGATCGAACCTGATGCGGTGCGGGTCGAGAACCTCGACGGCTTTGACCTGACCGAAGCTCGAACGGTGGAAGGGCTTGCCGTTCTTCTTCAGCATCTCGAAGGAGAAGCGCACGTCCTCGGCCGTGAGCGGATGACCGTCGGAGAACCGGGCGCGGGGATCAAGGTGGAAGGTGATGAAGCTCCGGTCCTCCGGCATCTCCACGCCGCGGGCGAGGAGGCCGTAGATCGTGAAGGGCTCGTCGGCGGAGCGCATCATGAGAGGCTGAAGCACATAACGCGGCACCACGTCCGGCGCGACGCCCAGGACGATCAGGGGATTGAGGCTGTCGAAGGTGCCCTGCAAAGCGAGCGTGATTCGTCCGCCCTTGGGTGCTTGGGGGTTGGCGTAGGGCAGGTGCTCGAAGCCCGGCGCGAGCGCAGGCTCGCCGTGCATCGCGATGCCATGCCGCAGTGGCTGCGCCTCTTGAGCAGCAGCGCCGAAGGTCATGAGGGCAAGAGCAGCCGAAAACAGCAGATTTGATATAAGCCAGCGGCCCATGGCTCTCCCGATGCCGGTTCCCACCTGAGCAATGTTGTACAGAATTTTGCCCTGGGTGACTGGAAACCTACCACATGAAAGGTTAAAGGAGCGCCACGCGTCTTGTCTTCGCCACATTGGGCAAGGATTTGACCACGTCATCACAGGTTAAGAACGCGCCGGATCAACGGCCACTTCGAAAGCCGACCTTTCGACTGAAGAGGATCTAACGACATGTCATTCGCGACACGCTTCGCGAGCCTGGGGGGGACCCGTGGCCTGGCAACCGCTCTGGCCGTCCTGATGAGCGCACCCGCTCTGGCCCAGACCGCTCCTGCTCAAACTGCACCCGCTCAGACCGCTCCGGCCCAGCGCCCTGCGGCTCCGGCAGCCCAGCCGGCACGCCCTGCCGCTCCTCCTGCGGTTCCTGGCGCTCAGCCGGCACGTCCTGCAGCCCCGGCTCAGGCCCAGGGTGCTCAGCCGCAGCAGAATGCCGGTCCCACGGTCGTGCAGGTGAAGGCCGAGCCGTCCCAGCCTGAATGGACTAAGGTCTGCGGCACTGACCAGAACACCAAGACCGAGATCTGCTACACCACCCGCGACTTCGTCTCGGACCAGGGCCAGCCGGTTCTCGCGCTCGCCGTCTATGACGTGAAGGGCCAGCAGCCGCAGAAGGTCGTTCGCTTCGTGATGCCGCTCGGCCTGCTTCTGCAGCCGGGCCTGCGCTTCACGGTCGATCAAGGTCAGGCTGTCGCCGGCCGCTACGTCATGTGCCTGCCCAACGGCTGCTTCGCCGAGGCTCAGGTGAAGGACGACTTCATCGCCTCTCTGAAGAAGGGTGCCAACCTGAACGTCAGCGTCCAGAATCAGATGGGCCGCGAGATCACCTTCGCTGTTCCGGCCGCCGGCTTCGGCAAGTCCTTCGATGGCCCGCCGATCGATCCGAAGGTGCTCGAAGAGCAGCAGAAGAAGCTGCAGGAAGAACTGCAGAAGAAGAGCGAAGAGATGCGTCAGAAGATGCTGAACGGCGCCGCCGGCGCACCGGGCGCTCCTTCCGCTCCGGGTGCAGCCGCTCCGGCTGCCCAGGCTGCTCCCAAGCCATAAGGCCGAAGGACTTCCAGCAAACAAAAATGCCGGGCTCATGGCCCGGCGTTTTTGTTAGATGCGCTTGATCTTAATTCGCCAAGATTGGGTGGGCCCTGTAAGTGCCGTTCTTCTGGCGTGTAAACATCTCGCCGATCATAGGGTTACGCAACGGCTCGCCTGACTCGTCGGGCAGAAGGTTCTGCTCGGAGACATAGGCGATGTACTCGGTTTCCGCGTTTTCGGCGAAGAGGTGGTAGAAGGGCTGGTCCTTGCGGGGCCGGACTTCCTCGGGGATCGAGAGCCACCATTCCTCTGTGTTGTCGAATTCAGGGTCGACGTCGAAAATGAGCCCCCTGAAGTCAAACACCCGGTGGCGGACCACCTGGCCGATCGCGAATTTGGCTGAACTCGCTTTCATGGTCTTAACTCCTGGACCTTCATATAAACACCCGGGAGGGAATCTCCAAACCTGCCCACCTCACGATCAGGAGAGCGGAGCTCGTCCCGACCCAGCGTTGCATTTTAGGACTAGGGGTGATCCGACAGATGGGATTGCCGCAAGGTTGGAACCTTGCCAGAAGGGGTTCTCACGCCCTTAGCCGCCTCTTCCCTCTGCCTGGAGCTGCCCATGTCTGACTTGATCGGGCTGTTCAACCTGCTCGCCCCGTTCTTCGGCCTCATCGGGCTCGGCTTCTTCTGCGGCAAGGTGGTGAAGCAGCCGGAAGCCGGGCTCGCCTGGATGCAGTTCTTCCTGATCTATGTGGCACTGCCTTGCCTGTTCTACCGGCTCATTGCCGACAAGCCCCTGGATGAGCTTGCGAACTGGCCCTTCATTCTGGCGACGACGTTCTCGACCTTCTGCGCCTTCGCGCTCTCCTTCGCGACCGGGTGGCGCTATACCAGGGACCTCCCGCAATCGGTCATGCAGGGCGTCGCCGGCTCGTATTCCAACATCGGCTATATGGGGCCGCCGCTGATCCTTGCGGCGATCGGTGCTTCGGCCAGCGCCCCGGTGGTGCTGATCTTCGTCTTCGACAACCTGTTCCTGTTCTCGGTCGTGCCGCTCCTCATGTCCCTGGCCGGTGTGGAGAAGCTGAGCCTGCCTGCCACGATCCGCAGGATCGTCTGGCGGGTGGTGACACACCCCTTCAATGTCGCCACTGCCATCGGCGTCGCGGCAAGCTACCTGCATCTTCGGCTGCCGCAGGCTGCAGACCAGATCGTTACATGGCTCTCGGGAGCGGCCGCGCCGTGCGCCTTGTTCATCCTCGGCGTCACCGTGGCCCTGAGGCCCTTGCGGCAGATGCCGGGCGAGGTACCGGTTTTGGTCTTCATCAAGCTGATTCTTCACCCGTTTCTGGTTTGGGTGGTGCTCTCAATCCTTGGTGATTTCGGCCCCGCCTGGACCTATGCGGCGATCATCATGGCGGCGCTGCCTCCTGCCCTGAACATTTTCGTCATATCGACCCAGTACAATGTGGGCGTAGAGCGGGCCTCCGCCTGCGTGCTCATTGGCACGCTGGTCTCGATGCTGACGCTGACTGGAATCCTCTACATCACCACCAAGACCGGCGCTGTGCCATACGACCTCTTTCCCTAAGCCGGCGAGGCGCCCTGCATCAGGCGCGGCGCGCCCACCTGCGGCAGCACTCCCTCGCGCATCACGATCCGGCGCAAGGGGCCGATGTTGCTGAGCGCCAGGAGGCCGGCGCCCCGGAGGAAGTCCGTCGGGATCATACCGGTCAGCAGTGTACGGTTCAGGCCGTCCACCGCAGCCGTGCGCAGCCGGACGTCGAGATCGCGGCTGCGCTGGTAGCGGCCCAGGGTCTCCTCCGACCCGAGATCCAAGCCCTCACTCTGCCCGTCAACGGCTGCATCCCTCAGTGAGGCTGCGTCGCGGAAGCCGAGATTGAGACCCTGCGCCCCGATGGGCGGGAACACGTGGGCGGCTTCGCCCACAAGGGCAAGGCGAGGGGCCCAGTAGCGGTTCACCGACAAGCCGGTCATCGGCACGAGCCCGCGTGGACCATCGACGCGCATCGCACCGAGATGGGACTGGGCCTGCCGCTCGATGGCGAGCGCCAGAGCAGCATCGTCAAGCTTGGACAGGCGTTCCGCCTCAGCCTTGCTCGTCACCCAGACGAGGCTGGAGCGCCGGCCGGGCAGGGGAACCAGGGTAAAGGGCCCGTGCCGCGTGTGAAACTCCGTCGAGGTCTCCCGGTGGTCCCGGTCGTGAGCGAGGATGACGGTTACGGCCGATTGAGGGTAGGACCACGTCTGGGTCCCAATACCGGCGATCTGGCGCAGCTTGGAGTTGCGCCCGTCTGCAGCAACCACAAGGCTCGCTTTTACGGCTTCGCCATTGGCCAGGGTCAGGGTGGCTCCTGTCTCGCCGGCATCGAACCCGGCTGCAAACTCCGAAACGAGGGTCAGGTTTTCGCAAGCCTGCGCGGCTTCGGCGAGCTTCTCGACCAGGGTGGCATTCTCCACGTTCCAGCCGAACGCATCCAGGCCGATCTCGCCGGCCCGGAAGGAGGCCGGCGGCGGGCGGAACAGGCTGCCTGTGTCGTCCACGAGCCGCATGGTCTCGAGTGGCGCTGCCTCGTTGAGGATCACAGGCCAGGCGCCGAGCGCCTCCAGAAAGCGGACCGAGCCATTGAGGAGGGCGACGGTGCGGCCATCCCGGCGCGTATCGAGCCCTCCGACCAGAACGGTCCTTAAGCCATCGCGGGCGAAAGCCAGAGCAGCGCTCAAGCCCACGGCTCCGGCTCCAACGACGGCGATGTTATAGGTGCTTTCGGTCAAAGGCCTGCCTCTTCACCAATTTTGTGGACGGGGAGCGGACTCACAATAAACCATGGATTCGCCATTGCCGACCGGTGCGCCGCATCCCTATGATCGCCTCACTAGGAAGTGACGGACCGGTACGGCGCTTGCAAGGTTCCGTATGGGGCGTCATTCATGTGCAGATTCCGACCCGGCTTCAACCTTTAAGTCAGAGACGCTTGTGTGAAGGCAGACGTACCACCCTCGGGACAGCCCCTCGTCGAACTTAAAGGGATCAGCAAGCGTTACGGCGATCTTTTAGCGAATGACGGGATCGATCTGTCGATTGAGCCGGGCGAGATTCACGCTCTCCTGGGTGAGAACGGGGCGGGGAAGTCGACCCTGGTCAAGATCCTCTACGGCGTGATCGAGCCGAGCGCCGGCGAGATCCGCTTAGAGGGCCGTCCCGTGACCATCGGCTCGCCGGTGGAGGCTCGGGCCCTTGGCCTCGGCATGGTGTTCCAGCATTTCTCGCTCTTCGACGAGTTGACGGTGGCCGAGAACATCGCCGTGGCGCTCTCCGGTGATTGGAGCCTCGCGACCGTCCGGGAGAAGCTTGGTGAGATCAGCCGCACCTACGGGCTGGCGCTCGATGCGGACCGGGCCGTCTGGACCCTATCTGCGGGCGAGCGGCAGCGCATCGAGATCGTTCGGTGCCTGCTTCAGAATCCGCGCCTGCTCATTCTCGACGAGCCGACCTCGGTGCTCACGCCGCAGGAAGCCGAGCACCTCTTCACGACCTTGGACAGGCTCTCAGCCGAGGGCTGCTCAATCCTCTACATCTCCCACAAGCTGGAGGAGGTGCGCCGCCTGTGCCGCCGCGCCACCATCCTGCGGGGAGGGCGGGTGGTCGCGACCATCGATCCGCGGGCCAGCAGCGCCCGGGAGATTGCAGCCCTGATGGTGGGCAACGCAGTGGGCGATATCCGCACCGATGCTCCGCATCATCCGCAGGGGGAGACACTCAAGGTCACGAACCTTTCGATGCCGCCGGCTGGCCTGCACGGACAGGCCTTGCGCGCTATAAACCTCATGGCGCGGGCCGGCGAGGTCGTCGGCATCGCCGGGGTTGCGGGCAATGGACAGAGCGAACTCTTTGCCGCGTTGTCGGGCGAGCGCCTTGCAGATCACCCTGAGTCCATTGCCATTAACGGCAAGCCCTCAGGCACCGTGGGCATCGACGCGCGCAGACGCCTCGGCGCAGCCTTCGTGCCGGAGGAGCGGCTGGGCCATTCGGCGGCACCGACCCATAGCCTGAGCGAGAACACCCTGATCTCCCACGCATCCACTGAGGTGAGCCGGTCCGGCTTCATTCTCATGAACGCCGCCAAGCGCGTCGCCCGCTCCATCGTCCAAAGCTACGATGTGCGCACTCCCGGAGGAGACCCGCAGGCGCGCAAGCTCTCGGGCGGCAACCTGCAGAAATTCGTGATCGGTCGCGAGATCATCCGGCGCCCCAAGCTCCTCATCGTCGATCAGCCAACCTGGGGCGTCGATGCCGGCGCGGCCCGCCTCATCCGCCAGGCTCTGGTCGATCTGGCGCGGGAGGGCAGCGCCGTGGTGGTCATCAGCCAGGATCTCGACGAGCTGTTCGAGGTAGCCGACCGCATGGCCGTGATCCACCAGGGCACTTTGAGCCCCCTGAAGCCCATCGGCGAATGGACCAAGGAAGCCGTCGGCCTTGAGATGCTCGGCGTTGCTCACGCTGAGGGAGGCGTCCATGCGGTTTGAGCTGACGCCTCGCACCAACTCGCCCGCGGTGATGCGCGTCTTCGCGTCGGTTGCCGCTTTCATTACGGCGTTCCTGATCGCGGGCTTCGTGATCTGGCTTTTGGGCCGTTCGCCGATCGCAGCCTTCGATGTTTACGTGCTCCAGCCCCTGAGCGATCCCTGGTCGCTTCAGGAGCTTATCGTCAAGGCCACCCCAATGGCGCTCATCGCCATCGGCCTGTCCTATTGCTTTCGCGCCAATCTCTGGAACATCGGCGCTGAAGGGCAGTATGTTATCGGAGCAGTGCTCGGCGGTTGGCTTGCGCTGAGAACCCATGGCACGGATGCCGGGCTCTGGGTGCTGCCGCTCATGCTGCTGCTCGGCATCCTCGGCGGCGCTCTTTGGGGGCTTATTCCGGCCTTCCTGAAGACGCGCTTCGGGGTCAACGAAATCCTCACCAGCCTCATGCTGGTCTATGTGGCGCAGCTGATCCTCGATTATCTCGTCCGCGGCCCCTGGCGCGATCCAAAAGGCTTCAACTTCCCGCAATCGGTCACCTTCGACCCCTCGGCGACGCTTCAGCCTATCTTGGAAGGTGGCCGTGTGCATTACGGAGCGGTGTTTGCAGCGATTGCCGTCCTTGTCACAGCCATAGTGTTGGGACGAACCCTGTTCGGCTATCGCCTGAAGCTCACAGGCGATGCGCCGCGTGCAGCCCGCTTCGCCGGCTTCAGCTCCAGGGCGACAACACTGGCCGTCTTCGCGATATCCGGTGGGCTCGCCGGATTGGCAGGCATCTCGGAAGTCTCAGGGCAAATTGGCCAGCTTCAGCCGTCGATCTCGCCGGGCTATGGCTTCACGGCGATCACGGTCGCGTTCCTCGGTCGCCTCAATCCCATCGGTATCCTGGTCGCTTCCCTCGTTGTCGCTCTCACTTTCATCGGTGGCGAGAGCGCGCAGATCATGCTGAAGCTGCCGCTCGATCTCACCCAGGCGTTCCAAGGCATCCTGCTGCTATGCGTGCTCGCGGCCGATGCCATGGTCAGCTACCGCATTCGCTTCGTGACACGGGGAGGAAGCAAATGACCACTTTCGAGGCCATCCTCCTGACTATTGTCACCGCCTCCACGCCGCTGCTGATCGCGGCTCTCGGAGAACTCGTGACGGAGCGCTCCGGCGTTCTGAACTTGGGTGTCGAGGGCATGATGGTTATGGGGGCCGCTTGCAGCTTCGCCGCTGCCGTGACTTTCGACTCCACGCTTCTTGGCGTGGCCGCCGGCATGCTGGCCGGCGCCCTCATGGCGGCTTTGTTCGCGCTGCTCGTTTTAGGTTTCGCCGCGAACCAGACCGGTTCCGGACTTGCGCTCACGATCCTGGGTCTTGGCCTCTCCGGGCTGATCGGGGCTCCGTTCGTCGGCGCGCGGCGTGATCCCGTGGCCCCGGTCGATATCCCTGGATTGAGCGATATCCCTGTCATCGGACGCCTGTTCTTCGAGCAGGATCTCTTCGTCTATGCGTCGATCGTGCTGACGGTCTTGGTCGGCCTCTATCTCATGCGAACCCGTTCGGGCCTCACCCTGCGCTCCATCGGCGAGAACCATACCTCGGCGAACGCGCTCGGCCTGCCGGTGTGGCGGGTGCGCTTCTGGGCCATCCTGTTCGGCGGGACCTGCGCAGGCTTGGCCGGAGCTTATCTTGCCCTCGTCTATACCCGCTTCTGGTCGCCCGGCATGACTGCGGGACGCGGCTGGATCGCCCTTGCGCTGGTGGTTTTTGCCGCCTGGCGCCCGGGCTGGGTGCTGGTCGGGGCGTATATTTTCGGCGCGGCCACGGTGCTGCAGCTCCACGCGCAGGCGGCGCAGTTCGGTGTGCCGTCGCAGGTGCTCTCGGCGGTGCCATATCTGGCCACGATCCTCGCCCTTCTCCTCCTCTCCATCCGGCATGGCCGGGCCATTGGAGCCCCTGGATCCCTAGGTGTGCCCTTCGTGCCTGACCGGTGAGCAATGCGGTGTTAATCTGACCAAAGTGTAGGCAGGGGAATTCTTGCCAGAAGCCTCCAGACCTGCGACGGAATATTGGAAATCAAACCTCGAGGGAACGAGCATGTTTTCAGGGAAAGTCTTCGGAGCCTTGGCAGGAGCAGCAGTCCTGGCTCTGTCGGCCACGGGCGCAGTTGCCCAGGCAAAGGATAAGATCAAGGTCGGCTTCATCTATGTGGGCCCGGTGGGCGACCACGGCTGGAGCTACCAGCACGACGTCGGCCGTCAGGCCATTGAAAAAGCCTTCCCGGGCAAGGTCACGACCACCTTCGTGGAGAGCGTGCCCGAGGCCGATTCCGAGCGCGCCATCGAGCAGCTGGCCCGCACCGGCCACGACCTGATCTTCACGACCTCGTTCGGCTTCATGGAGCCCACCCTGAAGGTCGCGAAGAAATATCCGAACATCAAGTTCGAGCACGCCACCGGCTTCAAACGTAACCCGAACCTCTCGACCTATGCGGCGAAGTTCCACGAGGGCCGTTACATCATCGGCCAGATTGCCGGCAAGATGACCAAGTCGAACACCATCGGCTATGTGGGCGCTTTCCCGATTCCGGAAGTGATCGCCGGCATCAACGCCTTCTATCTCGGCGCACAGTCGGTGAACCCGGCTGTCAAGATCAAGATCGTGTTCGCCAATACCTGGTACGACCCGGCCAAGGAAGGCGATGCCGCCAAGGCGCTCCTCGATCAGGGCGTCGACATGCTGGCTCAGCACACCGACAGCCCGGCTCCGATCCAGGCCGCCGAGGCCCGCGGCAAGTTCGGCTTCGGCCAAGCTTCTGACATGGAGCGCTTCGCTCCCAAGGCTCAGCTGACGGCCATTGTCGACAACTGGTCGGACTACTACGTCGCCCGCGCCAAGGCCGTTCTCGATGGCACCTGGAAGTCCGAGGACACCTGGGGTGGTCTGGCCTCCAATATGGTCGTCATGACGCCCTATAAGAACATGCCCGACGACGTGAAGAAGCTGGCGCAGGAGACCGAGGCGGCTATTCGTTCAGGCAAGCTCAATGCCTTCAAATGCCCGGTTATCGGCCAGGACGGCAAGGAGATCGAGTGCAAGGGCCAGAGCGCCCTCTCGGACGAGCAGGTTCTCGGCATGAACTTCTACGTGAAGGGCATCGAGGACAAGATCCCGCAATAAGCTGACAAGGTACGCAAGAGGTGAGGGCAGCCGAGAGATCGGCTGCTCTTTTCGTTTGAACGGCTATATCCGTGAACCGACCTATGGTGCAGGGAAGGACAGGGCATTGTGAAGCCAGGTGATCAGGACATCCTTATCGTAACCGACGTCCAGTACGACTTCCTTCCGGGCGGCGCGCTTGCAGTGCCCCACGGCGGTGAGGTGATCGCGCCAATCAATCGTCTCGCCGAAGCCTTCTGTCATGTGGTTTTAACGCAGGACTGGCATCCAAAGGGGCATGCCTCCTTCGCTTCAAGCCATCCGGGCAAGCAGCCCTTCGAGATGATCGATTTGCATTATGGACCGCAGGTCCTCTGGCCCGACCATTGCGTGCAGGGCACACCCGGCGCAGAGATCTCGCGCGAGTTGGATATTCCGAACGCGCAGCTCGTCATCCGCAAAGGGTTCAACCGGAGCATCGACAGTTACTCGGGCTTCAAGGAGGCGGATCGGCAGACGCAGACAGGTCTCGCCGGCTATTTGAAGGAGCGCGGATTCCAGCGGGTCTTCTGCGTGGGACTAGCCCTGGATTTCTGCGTTGCCTGGACCGCGCTCGACGCTGCTGCCGCCGGTTTCGAGACCTTCCTTATCGAGGATGCCTCGCGGGCCATCGACACAAATGGATCGCTTCTGAGAGCCCAGAATGATTTGAGCGCCGCCGGCGTTCACATCATCGGCAGCGCTCAGCTTGATGGTGCATAGAGGGCGGGGCGGTTAGACCAGCGTCCCGTGCAGATCGTATTCATCCGAGCTTTCGATCTTCACATTCACGATCTCGCCGGCCCTGAGCGGCTGGCGTGAGGCCACATAGACCACTCCGTCGATCTCTGGCGCATCGTACTTCGTGCGGCCGGTGGCGACCGTCGCACCGGTCTCATCGATGATCACCGGGAGCGTCTTGCCGACCTTGCTCTTGAGGACTCGGGCGCTGACCTTCTGCTGGGTCTGCATAAAACGATGCCAGCGCTCTTCCTTCACCTCTGCCGGAACGGCGCCGGCGATGTCGTTGGCGGGCGCGCCCTGGACCGGCTCGTACTGGAAGCAGCCAGCGCGGTCGATCTTGGCGTCCTTCAGCCATTGCACCAGGAGGTCCATGTCCTCCTCCGTCTCGCCGGGGAAGCCGACGATGAAGGTCGAGCGGATCGCCAGATCAGGGCAGATCTCGCGCCAATTGTGGATCCGCTCCAGGGTCTTTTCCTGGTTGCCAGGGCGGCGCATTGATTTCAGCACCCGCGGTGAGGCGTGCTGGAACGGGATGTCAAGATAGGGAAGGATCTTCCCCTCGGCCATCAGCGGGATGACCTCGTCGACATGGGGATAGGGGTACACGTAGTGCATGCGCACCCACATGCCGAGTTCGCCCAACTCCTTGGCAAGCTCGAAGAAACGGGTGCGGACCTCCCGATCCTTCCACAGGCTCGGCTGGTACTTAATGTCGAGGCCGTATGCGCTGGTGTCCTGCGAGATCACCAGGAGTTCCTTTACGCCAGCCCGGGCGAGCTTCTCGGCCTCGCGCAGAACATCACCGATCGGACGGCTCACCAGATCGCCGCGCAGCTTGGGTATGATGCAGAAGGAGCAGCGATTGTTGCAGCCCTCGGAGATCTTCAGGTAGGCGTAATGGCGCGGTGTCAGCTTCACGCCCTGGGGCGGCACGAGATCCACAAAGGGGTCATGCGCCGGGGGCACGGCCTGATGCACGGCTGAAACCACGGACTCGTAAGCCTGAGGACCAGTAATGGCGAGCACATTCGGGAACTGATCACGGATCTGCTCGGGCTCGGCGCCCATGCAACCGGTGACGATGACCTTGCCGTTTTCGGCCATGGCCTCGCCTATGGCCTCCAGAGACTCGGCCTTGGCGCTGTCGAGAAAGCCGCAGGTGTTCACGATCACCACGTCAGCCCCGTCATGCTCCTTGGTCAGTTGGTAACCTTGAGCACGAAGCTGGGTGATGATTCGCTCGGAGTCCACCAGCGCCTTCGGGCAGCCCAGGGACACGAACGAGACTTTCGGCGCGGGAGCATTCATCCGCTCAATCCACTTTCAAGACGAAACTGACATCCATGACAGGACCCACCCGGCTTCGCATCGATGCGGAGCCGGAACGAGGCAGCCTATCGATCGAAAGCTGATACACCTCGCGCGACATTCCAGAGGAACAGAATTCTCGGCCGTTCGGGATAGGTGCCTGGATCGATCCGTTGTCTCGCGCAGGCGTTCCATTTACTTGAGAACGCGCGACTGAAGACACGCGTGTGCCTTTACAACACTAGGTCTGCCTTTACAACATCTGGCTTTGACGCAGGCGGAGCGGACCTCAAGCCTGTGTTGCATACTCCCGCGCTTCACGACCTGTAATTATCCAACTTCAAGAGGCAGTGCGCCTTCTCGGCGCGCCGAAGTGCTGCAGCAGTTCGGAAGAGGTCCTCGAGACGCATTTTCAACCCGCACTAGTGGCGCCATTCGCAGTCAACAAGCGCGGAAACGGCCAAAAGATCTTAATGGAATAACCATTTCGGAACAGGGGCTTTATGTTATTAAGTTTACAAGAAAGTTCGAAAAGTAAACGAATTACCACATTGTCGCCATACTCAAGCGGCAACGCTCCCAATGAGTTGAGTAAGCAAATACAAACTTATTGTCATCGTAGAGATCGTACTACGAATTAAAATCATCAGCACAAGGAGGTTTAATCTTCATAGAATAGTCTTCCTAGGACAAATATCTATTAGAGTACCTTCTAAAATACAAGAATATTTTTCCATGAGCACAAGCTCATAAGAATTATACACGTAGGGGTAAAACAATGCCTTATAATGCAAATCTTTCTTCTTCGATGCCCGCAGGCTCGGTACGGATATCGGCTGGGACGGACATTCAGTCTGTTGTGAACGGATCCCCGGAAGGGACCACCTTCTGGCTGGAGGCGGGGGTGCACCGCCTGCAGGAAATCGCCCCCAAGGCCAACCAGACCTTCATCGGCGACAAGGGTGCGATCTTGAGCGGCGCCCAGCTTCTGACCTCGTTCACGCAGCAGAGCGGCCTGTGGGTGGCCTCCGGCCAGACCCAGGAAGGCCAGCGCAACGGCACCGGCTCGGGCATCAGCGGCTTCGAGCGGGCGGGCTATCCCGAGACCTTCTTCATCGACGACAAGCCGCTCAAGCCGGTGGACGCCCTGTCCAAAGTCAAGCCTGGCACCTTCTACTTCGACTATGCGGCCGACAAGATCTACTTCGCCGACAACCCCACCGGGCACAAGGTTGAAGCCGGCCGGGCCGATCATGCCTTCAAGAGCAGCGCCAGCGGGGTCACCATCAAGAACTTGGTGGTCGAGAAGTACAACTCGCCCGTGCAGTACGGGGCAATCCATGCGGACGGTCAAAACTGGACGGTGCAGAACGTGGAGGCGCGGCTGAACTACGGGGTGGGGATCTACACCCGTGGCACCTCGAAGGTGCTGGACAGCTTCGTGCACGACAACGGCCAGATGGGCCTGGGCGGCACGGGCCGGGGCACGATGCTGATCGAGGGCAACGAGATTGCTCGCAACGGGCATTGGTCGGGCATCGACCAGGGCTGGGAGGCGGGCGGCTCCAAGTGGTCGAACACCGACGCGCTGACCGTGCGGGGCAACTACACGCACGACAACTACGGCTACGGCTTCTGGACCGACATCGACAACATCAACACGCTCTACGAGAACAACCTGGTGTCGGACAACAGCCACGGCGGGATCGTGCACGAGATCTCGTACAAGGCCACGATCCGGGGCAACACCCTGGAGGGCAACGGGCTTGACCCGAGCCTGCCGTGGCTGTGGGGATCGGCGATCCTGATCCAGAACTCGAAGGATGCAGACATCTACGGCAACACGGTGGACATGTCGGGGGGCGGCAACGGCATCGGGTTGATCCAGCAGAACCGGGGCTCTGGTGCGTACGGGGCGTGGGAGACCACGGGCAACAAGGTGCACGACAACATCCTGATCAAGCGGGACGGGGACGGCAAGAGCGGCCTTGTGGCGGACTGGAACGCGTCGGCGGCGCTGAATGGGGGCAACAGCTTTGCCAACAACGATTACTATATGAGCGCGAGCACCAGCAACTGGGCTTGGGGCAGCGACATGAACTGGAGCCAGTTCGCAACACGCGACCAAGGTGGAACGATCGCTGGAGTAACCAATGCTCCACAACTCAACACCACCTGGGGTGGATCAACCTCCACTGCTCCAACGCCGACGCCTACACCCACACCCACTCCGACTCCAACTCCGGCTCCAAGCGGAACGACTGCCACCATCGGGTCGGGTTCCGACACGCTGGTGTTGAAGATCTCGCAGGATGCCTATCAGGGTGACTCGCAATATGCTGTCTTCGTGGATGGCAAGCAGATCGGCGGCACCCTGACGGCCAAGGCCCTTCACGGATCCGGTGCAATCGATACACTCACCGTTAAGGGTGACTGGAACGTGGGAACCCACACCGTGTCGGTGCAACTCCTGAACGATCTCTACGGCGGCACGGAGACGACGGACCGCAACATTCATGTTGAGGGTGCAACCTACAATGGCTCAGCCGTCGCAGGTTCCAGCCTCTACGTGAACTCATCGGATGCGAAGAGCTTCGCTGTCACCGATGCGACTGCGGTAGCCAGCACTCCCGCGCAACCCCCGGCTCCAGCGCCAACTCCCACTCCGACCCCGACGTGGCCCACCACGACGAAGTTGCTTGCCGGCACCAGCGCTGCCGATAGGCTGACAGGCACGGTCGAAAACGAAAAGATCGATGGCAAGGGCGGTGACGACACTCTCTGGGGCAAGAGCGGCAGCGACGTTCTGATCGGTGGTACCGGCAAGGACGCGTTCACCTTCGACACTGCCTTGAGCACCACGAGGAACGTGGATGTGGTTGTCGACTTCAACGTCGTCGATGATACGATCCGTCTCAACGACTCCGTCTTCACCAAGCTCAAGTGGGGCGCGCTCGCATCGAGCAGCTTTGTGGTGGGGACGAAGGCCTTGGATTCCTACGATCGCATCGTCTACAACAGCACCACGGGCGATCTGTCTTACGATGCCGACGGCTCGGGTGCAGGCGCGGCGGTCAAGTTCGCCGTGATCGAGAACCGCGCCCAACTGACGGCAGCCGATTTCATCGTCATCTAACAGTGCTTTATGGAACATTCCATGCAGCGTAAGAAGGCCGGGACACGTCCCGGCCTTTTCTTTGGACGCTAGCCCAACTAGCCATCATCAGGACAGGCAGGCCTCATGCGGTCTTCTTGTAGTAGCTTTGATACTTTCTGTTGAAGTATGGCCTATCCACCGAGTGATAAGACCGACGCTGCTTGAGCTTGACCCTTGACAACAGCACACCTTTAGCGTGCACGGACCGGTCACTGAGCCGCTGCAGAGCGAGCTTTACGGTTTCCCGCGGGGTCTTGTTCCATTGTGCAACCAGGACTGCAACGTCGGCACCGGCTCCCATAAGCCAGCTATCGGTAACGAGGAGAACCGGTGGAATCTCGACAATAACGTAGTCGAAATCATTCCGGACGCTATCAAGGAAGTCGCAGAGTTGAGACGAATTGAAGAGCCTTTGCCCATCTGCCAACCCTGAAGCCCGCCGGACTTCGGCGATCTGGCCTTCTCCGGACATGGTGAGAAGCTCCTCCCTCGCGCTGGAATTCGTCAGAACATCCTCGAGCGCCAGAGCCATGCTGCCGGTACTGAGTGCCGAATACGGTGACGTATTAATCAGCAGGACGCGGTAGGCAGACGACGCAAGGGATTGGGCAAGTTGTTTTGAAACGAACGATTTGCCCTCACCTGGCAGGGCAGATGCGATCAGGATGAGTTTCCGGCTCTTTGTGGGGTTATGGATGCTGGCCGCCGATGCCGCCTCCTGAATTGCGACCGAAAGAACGATCTCCTGCAGGTGACCTTTGAACCCTGCCATTTCTGGAATTTCTCCCAGGCAGGGCTTTTCTGTTTCCCTTGCGACCTCCGCGCTGGTGCGAAATCCTGTATCGCGGCGCTCGAGCAGGAGCGTCAGGAGCACACTGAATGCTCCGGCTGCAGCACCGATAACACCCAATGCGATGACCCGGTTCGGCCCTGAAGGGATTGCCATAGGGACAGCCTTGATGGCGATCCTAGCTGAGGCAGGTTTCAACTCGGCGAGCGCTCCAACCTGCTGCATATTGTCGGACAGGCTCCTCAACCTTTCGCGGATGGAGTTAGCCTCAGACTCAAGGCTGCTAAGTCGTGCTTGCCGTGCTTTCACATCCACGGTAGCCGACTCGGCGATGATCGCCTGCTCAGTCGATGCGAGCGCCTCCCGGGCGGTCGCGATCTGAGCCCGCAACCACAGGCGGTTTCGGCTGGCTCTCTCATAGCTGACCTGGCGGCGCTCCTGCAGATACTCCTCCGCAAATTTATTTGCGATGAGCGCTGCTTTCTCAGGATGAGTCGAGGTATAGGCAATCGAGATGAGATAGGACTGCCTGTCATTCGAAACGGTCAAGTTATCCATGACGCGCAATGCCACTGCTTCGGCGATTTCATCGGGCGTTCGCTTCGACTCGGGCAACCCGATGCTCGTTCGAACCGTGCTCATGAGGCCTTCCGAGGGCATGAATTCCGGATCTGTTTCGAGACGGAGGCTCTCCACGACCTTTCGAGCTTTGCTGAGTGATCCGATGATGCGGGCATCGCTCTCGATGAGCGACCGGGCGTCAAGGCTGGATGTGGGTGAGGGGCCGTTCACGGACAGAGGAGCGTCTGCATCAAGGTCCAATTGAACGATTGTTTCGGACGTAAACTTGCTTTCGAGTCTTTGGACGTAGAGAAGGCCAAGAGCCAGCGACAATGCGACGATCGCGAGAATGAGCCAGCGTCTGCGCCAAAGCGCCCGCACGGTATCCAGGAGGATCAACTCCTGATGCTGACGCAGAGACAGGGATTCAGCGCGGACGACTTCCCTTGGAATCCAATTCATGAGTTTTCGCCCCTCAGCAACTTAACTCGACTCGGGCGGAGCGCCTTCCTTCCAGAGTGCTCGGGAAGATCAGGCAAGTCCTGATCGCTGAATCATGCCAAGCTCAGCACGTTATGGGAAAGCTTATGACTTCGCCTGTAAAGAGGTATCTAGGGGTAACTCAGATAGCCTCTTTGAGTCAGGACTCATTAAGTCGACACTTACTGAAGCTGTTCATGGCAACGAAGCGCCAGCATCCTGGTGGCCTGACCTCGCCATCTTGTCCATGAGGTCGATTTGTCCGGATTCTTCGAGCCACCTCGTTGAGGTTTGCAGGGGTTCAGTTCGCCAGACGTTCAAATTCTTGATCAGCTGGTTCTCGCGGAGAGAGACATGCCACTGGTGCGGAACACCTCTATCCTCCTCGTACCTCTCGCGATCGTGTCCATGCTTCCCAGCGGGCAGAGCGCAGCCTCGGAAGGGAGAATCTCCTTCTGCTCTGCCGGTCCCAAAGATCTGGAGCCAGTTTCAGGCTCGGTACGGATATCGGCTGGGACGGACATTCAGTCTGTTGTGAACGGATCCCCGGAAGGGACCACCTTCTGGCTGGAGGCGGGGGTGCACCGCCTGCAGGAAATCGCCCCCAAGGCCAACCAGACCTTCATCGGCGACAAGGGTGCGATCTTGAGCGGCGCCCAGCTTCTGACCTCGTTCACGCAGCAGAGCGGCCTGTGGGTGGCCTCCGGCCAGACCCAGGAAGGCCAGCGCAACGGCACCGGCTCGGGCATCAGCGGCTTCGAGCGGGCGGGCTATCCCGAGACCTTCTTCATCGACGACAAGCCGCTCAAGCCGGTGGACGCCCTGTCCAAAGTCAAGCCTGGCACCTTCTACTTCGACTATGCGGCCGACAAGATCTACTTCGCCGACAACCCCACCGGGCACAAGGTTGAAGCCGGCCGGGCCGATCATGCCTTCAAGAGCAGCGCCAGCGGGGTCACCATCAAGAACTTGGTGGTCGAGAAGTACAACTCGCCCGTGCAGTACGGGGCAATCCATGCGGACGGTCAAAACTGGACGGTGCAGAACGTGGAGGCGCGGCTGAACTACGGGGTGGGGATCTACACCCGTGGCACCTCGAAGGTGCTGGACAGCTTCGTGCACGACAACGGCCAGATGGGCCTGGGCGGCACGGGCCGGGGCACGATGCTGATCGAGGGCAACGAGATTGCTCGCAACGGGCATTGGTCGGGCATCGACCAGGGCTGGGAGGCGGGCGGCTCCAAGTGGTCGAACACCGACGCGCTGACCGTGCGGGGCAACTACACGCACGACAACTACGGCTACGGCTTCTGGACCGACATCGACAACATCAACACGCTCTACGAGAACAACCTGGTGTCGGACAACAGCCACGGCGGGATCGTGCACGAGATCTCGTACAAGGCCACGATCCGGGGCAACACCCTGGAGGGCAACGGGCTTGACCCGAGCCTGCCGTGGCTGTGGGGATCGGCGATCCTGATCCAGAACTCGAAGGATGCAGACATCTACGGCAACACGGTGGACATGTCGGGGGGCGGCAACGGCATCGGGTTGATCCAGCAGAACCGGGGCTCTGGTGCGTACGGGGCGTGGGAGACCACGGGCAACAAGGTGCACGACAACATCCTGATCAAGCGGGACGGGGACGGCAAGAGCGGCCTTGTGGCGGACTGGAACGCGTCGGCGGCGCTGAATGGGGGCAACAGCTTTGCCAACAACGATTACTATATGAGCGCGAGCACCAGCAACTGGGCTTGGGGCAGCGACATGAACTGGAGCCAGTTCGCAACACGCGACCAAGGCGGGACTCTGTCGCGACCCGTTTCCCTGTCGATCAAGCGGCCGAGTAGAAGCTGTTGATTGCGACGGCTGCTAGTACAACAACTAATAAGCCATATCTCGGCTCTTTCGCATATTCCCGACGAGAGAGCGGCCAAAAGACCACATCGCGCTCGGCACATTTTCGCTGTCGCCGAGGACGTCATCGAACGATCGGGCGACTCGATCACAATCGGCTTCAGAGATGACGAGTGCCGGCGTCAGCTTGATGAAGCGCTGGCCAGCCTGAGTGAGGATCCTGTGCTCGTTCAGGAGAGGAATGGCAATCATGAGCGAGAACAGACCTTTCTTCGCGGTTTCCAAAGCACCCCAAGCCGCCTGCAACTTAAGAGATTTCGGAGGTCCGAACTCCACTGCAATCATCAGACCTCTTCCCCGCACCTCCCGCACGATCTCATGGTGCTGTGTGGCAGTTTTCAACTCGCGAAGGAGATAGTCACCCATTTGGGAAGCTTTCGTAACAAGCCTCTCCGTCTCGATGTATTCCAGCGTGGCAATCCCAGCCGTCATCGCCAAGTCATTTTTCGAAAAGGTCGAACCATGAGCAACAGCTCTACCGGTTCTCTCAAAGACCTTCTCGAAGACCCAATCACGTGTGAGCAATGCCCCGATCGGGACGTACCCTCCCGACAACGCCTTCGCTAGAAGAACCATGTCGGGCTCGACGCCCCAATGATCGACTGCGAGAAAGCGTCCGGTCCGACCAATTCCTGTCTGGATTTCATCGGCGACGAAGAGAGTTCCATGTTTGCGGCAGAGGGATGCTGCGGATTGTAGATATCCATCTGAGGGAATGGCGACATTCGCTCCCTGGATCGGTTCGACCACGAATGCCGCTACATCGCCCGACGAGAGAACTTGTTCCAGAGCTTCGAGGTCATCGAAAGCGACCTCGGTAAATTCTGGAAGAAGGGGGCCAAACCCTGTTTTATAAACGGCTGACCCGTTCATTGACAGCGCACCATAGGTCAATCCGTGGAAGGCGCCGCTGCAGTAAACTATGCGCGCTCGTCCCGTCGCCGCACGCGCGAGCTTGATGGCAGCCTCAATGGTCTCGGCTCCTGTATTGGCGAAAAAAACGCGTTCAAGATATGGAACATGCGACAATAGCTTCTTTGCCAGGACGCCCGCGAGCACTGACACATCCATCTGAACGAGGTTTGGCAGATCGCAGTCGAGAGCGCTCTTCAAAGCGTCCTTGACAGTACGGTTGCTTCTTCCGAGTGCAAAGACACCCCAGCCCGCCAGCATATCGAGGTATTCGTTTCCCTCGCGATCGTAAAGATAGGGGCCTTGGGCTTTAGTGAATGAAGTGTTGTAGCCCATTGATGATAGATGACGAACGAGATGCTTGTTCAAGTATTGAGCATGAAGGCCAGAACGACCGAGTTCGTTCTCATCGAAAATGTTCCTAATATCTATTGTCATGAAGGCTTGCGTCTCCCACTGAGCAGTCCTCGGCCGCGCCTAGAGAGCAGCGGCATGTGAGGAGCTTCACCACTTGCCAGATCCGCGAGCTTGATTCTGCTGCCGAACGAACCCGATCACGATCTCAGCAAATGAAAAATGATACAACTAAGCTCAGGAACTACCCCGAATGCGTACTTTCTACAGGAGCTTCAGAACCGTAACGTGACATGAGTGCACCTCGGGACGTGCTAATTATTACTTATAAGGTGGGGCATCATCATATCCGGTTGAATATTCAACAGGATCTTTAGGAAAGGGTGCATATTTGTTCGCTGAAGCCCAAGACTATCCTAAAGAAATAATTGATACAGATGTCTGCATCATCGGTGCTGGCCCTGCAGGACTGACTATAGCTCGAAGCTTCGCAGGTTCAGCAATCCGAGTTGTGATCTTGGAGAGCGGAGGCTTGGAATTTGAGCGAAAGTCCCAGAGGCTGGCGAAAGGTATCAATGCAGGTGTGCATTACGAGGCGCTGGACCTATGCCGCGTCCGCAAATTCGGCGGATCTACCGGAAAGTTCGGTTGGGGTGGTTGGTGCAAACCGCTGAGCGAAATCGACTTTGGACATCGGCCTTGGTTTCCCATGAGTGGATGGCCTGTTACGAGGGGAGAACTTCAGCCCTACTATATCAAAGCTCTCGACACGCTGCAGTTACCGTCGTCGTTCTCGTTCGACACGAGCCAAGCAGAAATAAAGGCCCAAGCAGACAGACTGGACCTTGCCGGTTCGCCTATCACTGTTGAGGAAAGCCTTCTTGCACCCTCAACAGGGCATTGTTTGTCTGACGCGGCTGGCGAGATCAGATCGGCTGAGAATATCCTGGTGCTTCTTCATGCGGCTGCAACGGAGATAATGGCTGACTCGGTTACTCGGCGCGCAACAGGTGTACGTGGAAGATCCCTTTCCGGCCGACCATTTTCTGTGACAGCTCAATGGATAGTTCTCGCTGCCGGCGGCATTGAAAACCCAAGGCTGATGCTTCAGTCTACGAGAAACTACCCTAAAGGCATAGGCAACGAGCACGACCTTGTCGGACGTTGCTTTATGGAGAATCCGCGCTTCCACTGGGGACGTTTGACCGGTGAGGATCTGCCCTCGGTTATACGACAGTTCTACCCAGCGAATGCCGTCAGACGTCGGTTAAGCCATGCGGTTCCCGGCCAAGCCGTCGGCGGTCTAGGTTTCACGGTCAGACCTGAGATCCAGCATAATGAGCAGTTGCTGAATGCCCGCACATGGATCTATCCAGCCCCCGCTGCGTCCGAAGGCGATGGAGGGCGCGAATTGCGAGAGTCAATCTTCTGGCTAAAAAAGTCTCGAATGCCGGACGCGCCGATCCGACGTGCAGTAAACATCGCTCTAGATCTTCCGAATGCAATCAAGACGACCATCAGCTATCTGCGGCCCTCGAAACATTGGGAGTTCGTGACAGTGATGGAGCAGGAGCCAATCCTGAAAAGTCGTGTCACTTTGGATACCCGCCGCGATGCTTTGGGTCTCAGGGCTGCTCGCCTCGAGTGGCACTTAGGACCTCACGTTGAACGCACGCTCAGGCGCAATCAGGAGCTTCTTGTCGAAACGTTGTCCAAGCTCGGCGTGACCTGTTCCGCCAAGATGCCACGCGCCAGAAAGAGCGAAATAGAACTCGTACGCTGGGTTTGGCATCATATGGGAACGACCCGTATGAGTGATGACCCAACGCAAGGCGTTGTCGATCGAGACTGCCGCGTTCATGATTTCGAGAATCTTTATGTGGCAGGAAGTTCAGTCTTCCCAACTGGTGGGAATGATATGCCGACTCTGACCATCGTTGCGCTTGCCCACAGACTTGCGGACCATCTCAAGCAGCAACTGATGATTTGTCAAAACCCAAGCGCAATAAAGACTTCTTCTTATGCAGGATCGATAGGGAGCGGAGCCCTTGAGGAGTCCGGAGTCAGCATGGTTCAGCACACTTAAAGCCCTACCCAAAATGTAGGAAAACGCTCACTCACAAGGTAGAGCGCAGATATCAGACGGACTGTCTCCGATCACGAAATAAGACCTGCATGACGTTACGTGCCTGGATTATGTGATTGCGGGGAACTACGCGTTCCTCGCTATCCAGAGAGAGGACGACGGCCGATTTTCTATCGGCAGCGACTTGCTCATGAGCGTCATGCGCAACCGTGAGGAGAGAAGTGTGTTGAAGCCGCCAAAAGTGATCTTTGTGATGTTAACGTTCTTGTCTGCTCATTTCCTTTCGGAGAGCAGCGTCACCGTTAGTCATGCTAGTCCGATAGAGGCAACTGGTGGATACCGTCTGTCGCCGGGAGACAAGATTGCAATCTCAATTCTCGGGCAACCAGAGTTCTCTGGAGAGCACCAGATCGACGACGCCGGGGAAGTGACTTTGCCAGCCATAGGATTGGTCCGGTTGATCGATATGAAACCTCCTGAAGCGGAGAAGTTGATTGGAGAGCGCTTGGCGAAGGGCTACCTGCAACAACCGGTCGTGAGTGTCCGTATCAGCGAGCTCAGACCGGTTTACGTCATGGGTGACGTCCGAACTCCCAGTAGCTATCCATTCCGCTATGGGATGACTGTTCTCGGATCCTTGGCCGTCGCTGGAGGTTTCCGAGTTGCCGAGCAGTTGCCGAGCGGAGCACGATCAGAACTCCTGATGGCTGACGAGCGACTAAAAATCCTTCAGTCGAACCGTCGAGCACTCAAGGTACGCCATGCGCGTGTTGACGCGCAATTGAAGGGGAGCCAATCCATTCAGCTGCCTGGAGAACCTTATCTGCTCCGTGGCGATCTTGAGGTCGAGCGCCTGGTCCGGGAGGAGGAGGAAGTTCTAAGGATTCAAAACGCGGGTCATCAACAAACGTTGAATATGCTTCGTGAGCAAAGGCCTCTTCTTGAAGCTGAAAAAAAGGCGCTCCGTGATCAGATAGAAGCAGAAGCCAGGCAGCTTGAACTTATCCAGTCACATATATCCGACTACAACAATCTTGTTTCAAGCGGCCTCACAAGGAGATTCCAGCTTGTCGAGTATCAGCGGCAGGAAGCGAGCCACAAGGCCAACCTCGGCCGCCTCGCGGCCGACCAAGTAAACCTTGAAATGAAGAAGGGTGAACTGAGTTTAAGAATGCAGGAAGCTGAAAATGAATATAAGCGCAAACTCATGACTGAGATGCAGGAAACGAGAACGCGCCTTGATGAAGTCGAGATCATGCTTCCAATAGCCCGTGAGATTCGCGAGGCTCGCCTTCAGCAAGGGGGCGGGGCCGCGTTAGCAGGAAACACTTCTGATGTAAGTCACATCACTATTGTGCACCGTATGCATCAAGGAAAGCTTGAGTCACAGCAAGTTGATGTCACGGCTCTCCTTCTTCCGGGTGATGTCGTTGAGTTTCGTCCTAAGCAGAAAGATGAGGCTTCGTTAAATTCCGGTAATACACCGCCCAACATGAGCAGCAACCACATCTCCAGGTTGCAATGAAACAGCCCTCAGGTTACAATAAAAGATGGATGTCTCATGATGGATCAAGGCGACGATAGGAACAGGTTATCAATTCTATCAGAGCTGCCGTCTTCGCACATGTGATGAGATGCTGGGAAGCTCTGGTAGCCCACTCGAGAGTGTCAAACTAGCCGCTTGGCCAATTTGATGAACCTGCGAATTGCGAAGGAGGGAAAACTTTGAGGTCCATGCTCTGGAGGCATATATAACGTCAGCTTATCATCGACGAGAATTCTTTTTCCCGTAGATCTATGAAGGCGTTCATTAAATATTACGTGCTCGCATACATCATCTTGATCTTCGCCGATATATGATGACGAATAATAATCAGCCGCTCTGTATATGCAAAGGCCATTAAAAGCGGACTCGCATAGGCGATACTGAGAGGCAGTGAAATCTCTCTGCACGGCAAAGAGATTTCTGCGCATAAATGCATAGTACCCAAAGATGTTGCCTTTTGCCTTCATGATCTCAGGATAGATATTGTTGCTGAGAAAATTCCTGCATCTCAGGGCAGAGATATCATAATAATACGGTTTAGAACTCGCTGAGACCCCAAAGATATCGGTTCTCGTGTGGAGCTGAGATGCTGAAGACAGAAGTTCTTGGGGGTTCAGTGACGTTGATAGAACATTGTCAACATCTACAACGCACACATACTGCGCATTCGGGAAATTCACCGCCGCATAGGCGGCTAGTTCCTGCCGTCCATGAGCCATCCGCGGCAGTCGCGAACGGATCTTGGCCATGAAGGATGTGTCTATATGAATGATATTAGGATTTGCACGCTGCTCGGACTCGATAAGATGTCTCGTATTATCAGACGATCCGTTTTCTCCAACCACTGCGACAACATTCATACCTGTGGACGCCACACCCCGTACTAGGTTGAAGAACGTAGGGATGTAATTCGCGCAGTTCTGGGCGAGCGACAGAAGTACGATCCCATTGTCACAAGCCATCAATCGATACTCCTCAATCCATATCTCTACTCTACCGCAAACAGGCGGAAGAAAAATCCCACTGGAGACTGCAGATTAAGGGGTACTACATTCGTTATTTCGGCATGTACTCCCACAAGTATTGTGCAATTAGCTAATCTTTCAATCAGATCTGGTCTGCAGTTCGGCCCTTTTGGTCCGTTTTCGGTTTGATGGTACTTAAGAGATATTCATTACCCTGATTTGCCGTACCAACTCAGAATAAAAGCAAGTAGATTGTTTCAGCTTCAATTCGATAGGAAAGAAATGGCTGAGCGCCTTTTGCTTTGACAGGTGACGATTGATCAAACCGGAGCGAGCAGTCTTCCTAGGTACTGGTGAGGTTACACCACAACAACAATCGGGCATACGACGCTGAGGATTAGAGGTGAGGTAACTGACCGAATTCTATGCCATCGCGTGCCGCCAGAAGAGTGAACTTTATCAGTCAGTATGTTCCAAACACTGTAAAATACGGATGGAAGAACGCGATGAGCATACTTGACTCCAGGGATGCGACTTTTCATTCGATAGAGTCTTTTGGACATTCCCGTTCATTCACCAGCGCGGCGCGGTTGATCTACAAACGGGTGTTTATATGGAGTGCTCTGGCGGCTGGGGACTTAGGCGCCATCGCAATTTCAGAACAGATCTCGAAATTCGCCATCAGTGTGATTGGCCTCAACGATGACGCTGCAAATGCGCCCTTGCCGGCGCTCACGACAATAGCGTTGTTTGCTGTTCTTGGCCTGTATGTACGATGGGGCGTAAGTCCGGTTCAGAGATTACGGATCAGAGCTCTTGGAATCGCGATATTCTTGACGGTCAGTCTCAGTATGATTGCTGTCACGCAGTCATCATTAGCAGTGACTGTCCACATCATGATGACAGCGACACTTCTGTTCATTTTGGGGCATTATACAGAACTCTGCCTAAGGCGGGCTCTTGTCCGATGGAACCTATGGGGTGTGCCAACCATTCTGGTCGGATCTCATTCCAACCATGATTTGGCCAGCGCATTACTCGATCAGCCGGATTTTGGGCTGAAACCGATTGGGATTATCTGCGAACAAGCAGGAAGCAGCACAGGTGATATGCCAACACGGATCCCATTCCTTAGGCATGTTGGGGATTTCAGACGATTAGAGCAGGTGGCAGAAGTCGCTTTGATCGTGCGAGAGAATGAGGCGGTTTCCGTCAATCTGTCTGGACTGCCGCTAGAGAACTCAATTCTAGTGCACAATAGGGAGCTCGGACGAGGAATTGGCCTGTATGCCAACGGCTCTTGTGACACGATCGGCACAGACATTCGCAGCAAGATCTATAAACGGCAAAGTCTGTTTTTCAAAAGATCCTTTGATTTGGTACTGAGCATACCGATTGCCCTTGTAGCACTTCCCGTTATTCTACTCCTCACGTGCGTTATCAGGGCCGTTGACCCAGGCCCGGGACTATTCTGGCAGAAGCGCGTCGGTCAGAACGGCAGAACAATCAACATCTGCAAACTGCGAACGATGTATGTTGATGCCGAGCAACGGCTTCTCGACCATTTTGCTAAGTGTCCAGAAGCATATGACGAATGGAATAAGAATTTTAAACTGGTCAGCGATCCGCGAATTCTTCCATTCGTCGGCAATATCATTCGCCGCTCCAGTCTTGATGAGCTGCCTCAGATATTCAACGTTCTGCTCGGGGACATAAGCCTCGTCGGCCCACGCCCATTCCCCGAATACCATCACAAAGGGTTTAGTAAAGCTTTCCAGAATGTCCGCACGAGCGTGCCACCAGGTCTAACCGGTTTTTGGCAGATCTCTGCCCGAAGTGACGGTGATCTGTCCGTGCAGGAGAAACAGGACACTCTCTATATTCAGAACTGGTCGATTTGGCTTGATATCTGGATTCTGCTCCAAACCCTGCCAGCTGTCGTAGCGGGTAAAGGGGCACGATGACCCGACCTTCATGGATTCACGTTGAAACTGCTGTTCGGAGTTGATCTAATGCTTGGATCCTTATCAAGTCCTTTGACATCAGGTGCTCAGAAATTGGCATCCTGGCCGCCAAAATACCACGTTCTTGGCGTTCTAATCAGCAAAACAACTTACACAGAAGCTGTTGATTGTCTCATCTCTTCTGCGCGTGAGAAGAAGCCGGCGTTAGCCACGGCTCTTGCTGTGCACGGCGTCGTTGAAGCTGCACGTGATGCAGAAACCTGCCGGCGTATCTCTGCATTCGAGATCGTCACTCCTGATGGACAGCCAGTTCGGCACGCCCTGAACCTTCTTTATCAAGCTGGTCTCACCGACAGAGTTTATGGACCAACGTTGATGCTCCGGCTTTGTGAGGAGGCGGCAAGATGTGGAATCGGAGTTTATCTCTACGGATCAACGCACGACACTGTTGAACGCCTGAAGCAGTCGCTTGAGGCACGTTACCCATTATTGGATGTAGTCGGCGCGGAGCCATCCTTGTTCAGAACCTTAAACGAGCAGGAAAGACAAGCTCTGGCAGCCAGAATCGCAAAAAGCGGCGCGGGAATAGTGTTCCTAGGGCTGGGATGCCCCCGACAGGAGCATTTTGCGTACGAGAACCGAGACCTTATGGGAGCTGTCCTTGTTTGCGTCGGTGCAGCCTTCGACTTTCATGCAGGAACCAAACGCCAGGCCCCGCAGTGGGTGCAGGATGCCTCCCTAGAATGGCTATTCCGTCTTTGTCAGGAGCCGAGGCGACTGTTCCGCCGCTATGCCGTGACAAACTCGATCTTCCTATGGCGGATCTTCCGTCAGTACACCCAATCTCAAGTTCAGGGATATTTTTCGAGGGCAGGACGATGAAGAAGATTTTAATCACGGGAAGCGCCGGCCTAGTGGGTGCCGAAGCCGTTCGGCACTACAACCAGCTCGGCTACCGAGTCGTAGGCATCGACAACAATCAGAGAGCTCGTTTCTTCGGTCCGGATGGAGATACCACATGGCAGAAAAACAGGCTCCTAGCAGAGTGCTCCCACTATGAGCATCTATGCATCGATATACGGGACCGCGAGAGTATCATGGCTCTTTTCGGAGAGCTTCAACCCGATGCGGTAATTCATTGCGCAGCGCAGCCCAGTCACGATTTGGCAGCGCGGATTCCTTTCGATGACTTTGAAGTCAATGCAGGTGGAACCCTCAACCTGCTCGAGGCGACCCGGCAACACGCTCCCGAGGCCGCGTTCATATTCATGAGCACAAATAAAGTCTATGGGGACGCACCGAACGAATTGCCTTTGGTGGAGTTGGAGAGCCGCTGGGACTTTAAGGATCCAAACTTTGCAAATGGGATCCCCGAAAATTTCACGATCGATCAATCAAAGCACAGCCTGTTTGGGGCCAGCAAAGTCGCGGCAGACGTGATGGTGCAGGAATATGGCCGCTACTTCGGCATGAAAACTGTTTGTTTTCGGGGTGGGTGCCTCACAGGCGCTGGTCATTCAGGTGCACAGCTTCATGGGTATTTGGCATACATCTTCAAGGCAGCGGCAGAAGACCGCCACTACACAATTTTTGGCTATAAAGGGAAGCAGGTACGGGATCAGATTCACAGCCGGGATGTTGTTGCGGCGTTCGACTCCTTCATCCACAATCCTAGTTGCGGAGCCGTTTACAACCTTGGAGGAGGGAAGGGGAACAGCATTTCCGTTCTGGAAACAATCGCGCGTATCGAGCAAATTCTCGGAACTAATTTGAGGTGGAGCCTTAGCGAAGAGAATAGGATCGGTGATCACATTTGCTACTATACGGACTTATCAAAATTCAAACGGGATTATCCGAAGTGGCAACTCTCGATGTCATTAGATGACATCTTTGAGGAGTTCGCAGCAGCTCATTTCTTTGCTAAGCGAGAAGAGAAGTCCCTAGCCGTGGTATGAGCCCTTCCAGCCAATCCTCGCCACATGTCGGACATTCGCTCATCACCGCTGAGCACAAGAAGCTGTAGCGAAACTGTCGCAACTGAAACAATCTCGTCTAGAGCATCGGACGATTACGCGGACGCATATCCGGCGGCCTTAAGGAGGTTGCAGCATTCTTGTGGCTCGAAGAGATTGCAGATGTCACCGAGCGCTCGCCACAGCGCATCATAGGTGCGGGCTTCGGCCTTGCGCAGGTGTGCCTTGATCTTGGCAAAGACCTGCTCAATGGGGTTCATGTCCGGACTGTACGGGGGCAGAAACAGGAACCAGGCCCCTCGCTGTTTCAGACACTGCGCGGCCTTCTCGCTCTTGTGGACCGCCAGGTTGTCGAGGATCACCACATCCCCATTGTGCAGGGTCGGCGCGAGTTGCATCTCGATGTAAACCTCAAACACGTTGCGCGTGATCGGGCCATCGATGACCCACGGCGCACTCAGTTCGCTGCACCGCAGCCCGGCCAAAAAGTTATGTGTTTTCCAGTGGCCGAAAGGTGCGCTCATGCGCAGCCGCTCTCCCTTACGACTGCGCCCGCGCAGACGGGTCATCTTAGTGTTGACGTAAGTCTCGTCGAGGAACACCAAGCGGTGCGGCTCTTGACGCATGCGCGACTGGCGGTGACCTGTCCAGATCCGGCACCCATCCCGCACGTCGGCGTGTGGGCACTCCGCGGCCATTAGCTGTTTTTTATAGGTGAGGCCATGCCGGCACAGGAAGCGCGAGAGCATCGCGGGAGCAGCCACAATCCCGTGCTCATCCAACAGCCGAGCGGCGAGTTCAGGCATGGTAATGGCGGGCTTTGCCTCAACGATCTGGATCAGGAAAGCCTCATAGGGCACCAGCTTACCGCGTCCCGGCGGGCGACCCTGACGGGCCGGCGCAAGGGAGCCGGAGTGCCGACGGCGCTGCATCATCTTGATGGCGCAGCTGTCACTGACTCCGAAGTGGCGGCCGCCCGGCAGGAATGACCCGCCTCGACAAAGGCTGCGACCCGCACCCGCAAATCAAAGGAGAAGCTCTGGGTCATGATCCACCTCCTGCTCTCAGAAGGGAATCACACTTCAGCCCAGACCGCTATCGCTTGGATCCGTCTTGCCGTCCGATGCTCTAGCTTGTCGAAGCCCTTCACGGCGTCAGAACTACGGTGCGGGTAAGCTTGCTTCAATTCGAGGTAGGGCTTCGAGTCTCATCTTGCAACCGGATACTCCTTGATCTCCGAGTGCGCGGCTGAAAGCGCTCAGCGTTCGCAATGGTGTGGTGCTTATAGAGACTCCAGAAGTGAACTAGTCAATACGCGTCCTCTGCCGGTTTCCACAGCTGAGTCTGATAGATAACTGATGATGCTATTCCCATGCCAAGGAGGAACCAAAACCATATTCCAAGCATGGGCCCCTCGAGCGCGACGTCGAAACTTGCATTGATGATAAGCGCTGACGTATATGCCGTAATAAAAATGAACAAGCGTAGCCATGCCTGATCGCATCTGATGCGGCCGATATAGATATTTCGCACCATCAAAGCATACCAACTCAGACCAAGTGTGAGCCATAGAGTAATTCCAGGAACACCGGCCCGCGCCAAGATCGTCATATGAGCGTTATGTGGGCTTCTCAAAGGTGGAGCACCGTCACTGCTGTCGGCATAGTATCCGTCTGATACAGATAGATTGACGCCAAATCCTTTGCCTGTCCAAAAATATGGGCCGTGCAATGTGTATTCTCGAATATCACTCCACCAATTCAAACGCCAGTACTTGTTGTCGTCAAGGTTTCCTTGTTTCGATGATTTGAAGATGCTTGTGAAGTTGTCTACAATCTGACGCGAACTGAGAGATCGGTCACCTTCGTCCGACTTGAAGTTCACTTTCGCGTCAAATACGTAGGTGATGCTGAGAGTCATGAAGATTAATGAAATGATCCAAAAGATTGTTCTATACTTCTGCATCAGCACTGCGGCGAAAGAAGTCGCTGCAAGGAATGCTAACGTACCGCCTCGGCTCTGCGTCGCGATAAGACCCATTCCAAGCAACAGGGCGACAATCCAAGCCTTATTAACGCGCATAATCCCAACCAGAGCTAAGCTTGCGGCTCCAGCAAGATGGACGGCAATTTCACCTGGACGTACTTCAATCAGTCGTGGTGGTGATAGGGGCCAAGTTACAACGCTCATTCCATGAATTCGCGTGATGCAGTACGCGATAACAGCAATGGGGCAAAACCAAAACAGTGCCCGTGAAAGTCCTCGAAGGATGATGGTAAATCGAGCGGGCTTCTCGATGAGCAGGGCGATAACGATAAAGGAGAATACGCTGTAGGTGACAACAACGCTGTCACGCAAGGAATCGAAGCCGTACTGACTGAAATAGGGGATAGAACGGGCTAGAACCCAGACGAGCAAAAGAGAGAGAACTATACTTGGGAAGGACGTGAAAATCGCAAGCCAGCAGCCACTTAGAAGAAAAGCAATCAATCCGAGTAATAAAATAATTTCTCCCATGTAGAAAGGAGGCAGACCTATATAAGCAAACCCTTTCCCCAAGAATGCATATGCCATCAGCGTTAGAACAAGCACTCTAACATATAGATCGTTATACTGGCTCAACGCAGAATTTTGCATGATGTTACCGACGTGCAAAGCTCCTGTTCTATTGGAGCTGATGATGGCACTCTCACGTTTGCTCAACCGAAGTCGCAGCAATAGGGCGGATAATGAGGAGGGCAATCAACACATAAGTATGGCACATCCGCCCTACGTTTGTGATAGCCAATGCCAAGCAGCTGCCTGATAGTCCGAAAGTGGGCACTAAAGCAACGCACGCTACTACAGCAAGCAACAAGCCAAACATCTCAACGTGATGAACTTGATACCCTGCGCCAACCCCCAGCAGGTAAGAAAGTCCAGCCAAAGCTCCATAATTGAAAACGGTAGAGAACGCCAAGACACGAACAGCGCCTTCTGCCTGAAAGTAGAAAGGTTCACTGCTGTATACCAATCCGAGTACAGCTTCCGGAAAAAAGCTGAGGATGAAAAAGATGGTGAGTATCAACGGCAATCCAAACATGATTAGCGGGAAGGCGACTCTCCAAGCTGCACGATAACCATTGTGGGACGCCTGAGCAGTCGTTTGAGGGATGATGTTTGTTAGCCCCGCCATAATGGGGTTGCTGACATTCGTGATGTTGAGAGCCGCTTGAAGGCTTGCGGTGGCAACTGGAGTGGCTGTCGCGGCAAGGAGCACCGGAATGATTAGCTCCTGTAGACGCGATGCCATGCTTCCCGAGAACGACCATTTACCGAGATTCCAGAACTGGTAAGCGGTGTTCCTAGATATATCGACTCTTGACCAGTGAACAGCGCCTTGAAAAACCTGAACTAACGCAGCAGCGAGTGATGCTGCGCCCATGGTCGCAAAAGCCATAGCAAGTGAGATGCTGTGACTGCCCAATAGGGATACTAGGATCACGCATGGTCCAATATAGCTGATTACGTCGCCAATTATCGCTGCGCGGTGTCGGAAGTCGGCGAAGAGACTGCGCCTTAGAGTCTCCTGTAAATTTCTAAAAGCATAGAAGAACGCTACACTAACGGCTGTTTTCCAGTCAGTCAGGCTGAATGCAAATACAGCAGTTGCAGCACTTAGCGGGATTGCGGAGATTGTCGATAATGAGAACGCTACCCGCACGATCCTAGATCGCTCCGCCAGAGCAGCAACTCCGGCCTTCACTGATAGAGGGTAGAATACAAGAGAGTTGGTTACCGTCTGAAACAGGAAAATGGTACCCAAAAGGATTGCGAATATACCGTATTCATGTGGTGGTATGTGACGTGCAAGAACGATGTTGATCAGAAAAGTTCCAAAACTGACAATCGCTTGGTCAGCCAAAGACCAGGATGCAAATACAAAGTGCCTTCTATGCAGCATCTTTATATGTCTCCATCCTGGTCTTCGTTCACCCTAAGCGGTCATGCGAGAGCTGCGGATTTTTGTAATATCAGCACCATGCTCTTTTCCTTTTTGAGCAATGCGTCGAAATACTCGATCGTTCGAAGGAGACCAGTTTTCAGGTCGGTTGTGGGCTCCCACTTCAAGAGATTCCGAGCCCGCGCGATATCAGGGCAACGTTGCCGAGGGTCATCTTGTGGAAGCGGCCGATTAACAATCTCGGACCGCGACCCTGTGAGATGAATAATCAGTTCTGCAAGTTCGTAGACGGTTGTCTCAATCGGGTTCCCAAGATTGACAGCCCCCTCAATACCGTCCGTATTCATAAGCTTTAGGAGCCCCTCAACCAGATCGTCGACATAACAGAATGACCGCGTTTGCTGCCCATTGCCGAAAACAGTTATCGGCTCATCCCGGAGCGCTTGCACGATGAAGTTTGACACTACTCTCCCGTCTTGCGGATGCATATTCGGGCCGTAGGTGTTGAAGATCCTCGCAATGCGTATAGAAATATTGTGTTGCCGCTGATAATCGAAAAAAAGTGTTTCCGCACAGCGTTTACCTTCATCATAGCACGCACGAGGACCGGTGATGCTTACATGTCCGCGGTAGCTTTCAGGTTGAGGATGAACATCAGGATCTCCATAAACCTCGCTTGTAGAGCTTTGAAGTATTCTAGCGCGCAAGCGTTTGGCCAACCCTAGCATGTTGATGGCACCCATTACGCTTGTCTTCGTCGTCTGAACCGGATCGTGCTGGTAGTGAACAGGCGATGCTGGGCAAGCCAAGTTATAGATCTCATCTACTTCGACATATAATGGAAAAGTTATGTCATGTCTGATCAGTTCGAACTTAGGATCAGAAAGCATCTGCTGAATGTTAGATCGAGATCCTGTAAAGAAATTGTCGGCACAGAGAACTTCGTGCCCCTCCCTAAGCAGGCGGCGACAGACATGTGAACCGACAAAGCCAGCGCCGCCAGTGACCAGAATTCGCTTACTCATGATCGTGCTCTCTTGTGCCTGGTTAAAGTGCCACACAAAAAGAGACACATGAAATCGCGTTTCTCAATAGAACTTATGAGCGTATACTCTAAAGCAGCAATCTTTTGGATTAATCCAACTGTGTCGCGCTTAATTAAATACGACGGGATCCTAAGCAGCAAGATCGCTGGCATACTAAGGGCCTAAGAACATCGGAGAACTGCATCTAGCAGGATATTTTTACCTTAAGATATATCCTCTGGTGCGGCATCACTTAAACGTATCGACCTTCTGGTTTTGCCGTAAGTTGCAGTATCTCTTCTATGTACGTCGCTAAAGGCGCTAATACGACCTCGGCTCAAGCAAAATGGGTACCACTTCCTTTGTCTGTGTCCTTGGAGGCTGGCGAAGTATCATAGCATAGGGCACACAAGTGATACTCAGTGGTTGGCTGTTGTAGGTTTGACTCAACGATCAACGAGAGCTCTGCCGATATGGACTCAAAGCGGTGATCATCGAAGTCGAGCGGAAGAATGATTCTACGGGTATGGCTAGGAAACAACCTCGGTTGCGGGTATTGGTCTGCGCACAGGCTGTCTCTCCTGTGCGGGGATCGGAACCAGGTGTTGGATGGAATATAGTTTCGAGGCTAGCTCAGTGGCACGATGTCACTGTCCTATGCAAGCCAGCATCCCACGGATCAGAAGTTCAAATTTTCCGAGACGAAATTGAGACATACATTGCCCAGCATGGGTCAATTCCTGGTCTAACCGTTCACTTCGTTGAGTCGCCTTTGCTATGCCAGGCTCTGCAGCATGAGTCAGGCCTGCGGCGACGCACGCTATACTATGTTGGATACAAAGCTTGGCAGAAGAAAGCATACAAGGCAGCCTTGATGCTCCATGCAGAGCAGCCGTTCAATCTAATTCATCATCTGAATATTACCGGATTTCGTGAACCGGGTTACCTTTGGAAGCTGTCGGTGCCATTTATCTGGGGGCCAGTAACAGGGGCTGCAGATATTCCTCCATCTTACTTTCCTATGATGGGCTGGGGCGACAGGGTATTCTATACATTCCGCAACATTCGGAACACTATGCAGAAGTTTACCAATATCAGATGTCGAACAGCTGCAAGAAGTGCCAAACACATTTGGGCAGTCGGTCGGGAAAGCATGGACTTGATTAACGGGATCTGGGGTTGCCACGCAGAAAGTCTCCTGGAGAGTGGAGCCTCGACACGTGACGGCGTATCGCCCAGGCTTTATCATCAAGGACGACCATTAAGGATTGTTTGGAGTGGCCAACATATAGGACGCAAGGCTCTCCCAATTCTTCTTTATGTGCTTAAACGTTTGCGGAATGATCCTCTTTGGGACCGTCACTATCCGCCAGCCATCGTTACAGTACTCGGAAGCGGTCCTGAAACCGAGCGCTGGCAGGCTGTCGCACGGGAACTTGGACTTGATGACTGTGTCGAGTGGTCTGGTCAAGTGACGCAAAGCACCGCAATGGGCATTGTCGCTCAAGCCGATGTTCTCGTGCATACAAGCCTCCAAGAGGGAACCCCTCATGTCATTCTTGAAGCTCTCTCGTTAGGATTGCCGGTTGTTTGCCATGACATCTGTGGGATGAGCGTTGCTGTAGACAAGACATGCGGGATCAAAGTTCCTATGCGAGATCCTGAGTCAAGTATATTGGGATTCACGGACGCCATTCGTAATATAATCCTGCACCCCGAGGTCATCGAGCGTATGTCAGCAGGCGCGATCGTACGTGCTGAGGAATTGAGTTGGGACAATAAGGCTTGGCACATTGCTCAACGCTACTGGCAGGTGTTTGAGTTAGCATCTTCGAAGCTACCGATTATCCATAATGCCCGAGGCAACTGGTAACCGCTTCGCTACTCGTTCTTTGGCGGCTCAATTCGTCATGCTTCGATGCACAACGCCTTTATGGAGGGTGGGCCATTGCAGCGATAGCGATGGACTTTTTCACCGCGAGTCTTGATTGGCCCGTTTTGATTTGGGCTTGAGAGGGCATGGGCGCTGAACGAGAGCCGCTTTTTGCATGCAAAAACCCTGACGCTGTTTTGTGGCACGCGGGCTTTGTTGTGTCTGTTGATTTGGTTGCGGGGACAGGATTTGAACCTGTGACCTTCAGGTTATGAGCCTGACGAGCTACCGGGCTGCTCCACCCCGCGGCAATCGGGCCTTCAAAGCAGGCTTTGAAG
>Ga0209902_100090_pt1 | contig 174773 bp, 147 predicted proteins | sample FECB27metaG_FD_188304 | JGI IMG/M metagenome (GOLD analysis project Ga0209902, IMG submission 188304) | Cyanobacterial communities from the Joint Genome Institute, California, USA - FECB-27 (SPAdes) (version 2) | ecosystem: Environmental > Aquatic > Thermal springs > Hot (42-90C) > Microbial...
CGCCGTAAAGGTGAAATCGTAATCGTTGGCTCGATTACTGATGATACCTCCAAGGAAGTTCTACGCATTCTTCGCAATGCCTGAGAAGCCTACACCATACCCGTTAGGGTTGGTGTAGGAGCGTCACTAAACTTTTGCAGCACTAGAACGCTTGTCATTGTGTGGGTATCAGACCGAGCAAACATCTGACGAGGTAAATCAATGCTGGCTATGATGTAGGCGTTTCGCAGAACTTTTCGACGAATAAATGCCAAACCAGGATTAGACAAAATACTATCAGGCAGAACGATTGCCATACGTCCCCCTGGTTTGACAAATTCCAAACACCGTTCTACAAACAACTGCTCAGGAGGTAGGGAAGAGCGTGGGGCTTTGGCTTCTGCTATCGAGAGTTCAAACTGATCCAAGATATATGGATCATCAATGGGTAACTTTGAACCGAAAGGAGGATTAGTCAAAACGACATCAAACGATTCTAGCCGAATGTTTTCAAGTCCTGCGTCCGCCGATACAGGAGAATGTTGCTCAACAAACACCAACATCTTTTAGCAGCAGTAGGGTGCGGTAGGACACAAAGCTGTAAAATATATGGAAACTTTCCGTCTAATTCCTCAGTGAGGGACGTTATGCGGAAAGTTTTTGCATATCTTCTCTCAATGAGGTAGGACTTACGCACTGTACAAATAGAGGATTTCGTAGCCGTCGCCAGGTAGTTTAGGACAGAAACTGAACGTAAAACCTGGACACTGACAGACTTTCAACTTTGTTCCCTGTTAAGAGTTCCCTGTTCCCTGCTATAAGTGAACACTTATTTCTGCTGAACTTGTATAAGCTATAAGCTAAATTTTTAAGTTTCTCACCGAAATGAAAAGGGTCTACATTCTGTTTTGTCTCTGCTTTCTCCTGTTCTCAAATTTGGCTTTTTCAAGTATTTCCTATGCCCAGATAAAAGACCCAATTTCCGAGAAAATTGAAAAATCAAAACTCTCTGTAGGACTGAAAGAAGTTGTGCAAATTCCCTTAAGTGGAATAGGAAGAGAGAGAGTAGCGAGATTGAATATGTTAACCCATGCAGTTGACGGTAGTGGAAGGTTATTCGTCAATGATATGCGTGGCAAGCTCTATGTAATTATTAATGATAAAGCCTCTGTATACATGGATTTAAAAAGGTTATTGTGTTCAGGCTTTAGCGATGAAACTTCACAACAGGGTTTTTCCTATTTTGCTTTTCACCCAGAATTTGCCAAAAATGGAATTTTTTATACTGTAAATAGCGAAGAAAAAAATAATCGCATTCCTGATTTCCCAGTTACCAAAAGTATTGTTGATAGCGAAGGCAAGATTATAGAAAGCACTCACCACGACGTGATTCGCGAGTGGAAAGCTGACGACCCTACTGCCAATACTTTTTCCGGAACATTTCGGGAAATCCTTCGCATTGAAGAACCCTACCCAGATCACAATGTCGGGCAATTGGGCTTTAATCCTAATGCTAAACCCACAGATGCCGATTATGGCATCTTGTATATTGCAGTGGCAGATGGCGGGAGCGACGGCTTCCCCGTAAGCCATACAGACCCCCTGGATAATGGACAAGACCTCAGCACACCCCTTGGCAAGATACTCCGTATTGATCCCTTCGGCAAGAATAGTGCTAACGGGAAGTATGGCATCCCTAAGGATAATCCTTTTGTTAAGGATGGCGACCCGAAGAAATTAGGGGAAATTTGGGCTTATGGACTGCGTAATCCCCATCGTTTTAGCTGGGATACCGGTGGCGAAGGCAAAATGTTGATTGCCGATATTGGTCAGGCTTTTATCGAAGAAGTGAATCTCGGTATCAAAGGAGCTAATTATGGATGGGGAAATCGCGAGGGAACGTGGGTTGTAGATGAAAAAAATGAGAATGTTCTGTTTCCATTACCTAAAAATGATTCCAAGTATGGTTACACATACCCTGTTGCTCAATATGACCATGACAGACCACCTGATTGGTCAGGCTTCTATGCGGTTGGGATTGCAGGCGGTTATGTTTACAGGGGCAAAGCAATTCCAGAATTGGTAGGTCAATATGTTTTTGGGGACTTTTGCAATGACGGGCGCTTTTTTTACGTGCCTGTGAATGATCTCGTGAATGGAAAACAGGCAAAGATAAAAGAACTTAGACTCTTTGACGGCGATCGAGAAACTTCTTTTCTGAAAATGGTCGGTAGGAACCGTTCCGATATCCGGTTTGGGATAGACGAAGAAGGAGAAATCTATGTGACATCTAAGAGCGATGGTAAAGTGAGAAAACTTGTCCCTTCACCAGAATCACCTAATTATAAAAACCAGCGTCAAAGTAGCAAATTATAATTTTTTAGGTAGCAGCGATCGCAAGTTGAAAAAAATTAGCGAAAATAAAATTCTTGTTCAGCAGGTGTTACAAACTTTTAGAGTCATTAATCCGTTAATTTTAAGCATTGTTATTGCTCTTGGCGCTCCAGTAAAGGCATCTGAAATTGCAGTGGAAGCAGAGATTCTGAATGAACAAGCATTAGATAAAATGACTTCAGTTTCTCAATTATCTGATGTCAAACCAACGGATTGGGCTTTTGTCGCACTGCAATCTTTAATGGAACGATATGGTTGTATTACAAAATATGCAGATAATACCTATAAGGGTTATCGACCGTTAACTCGTTATGAGTTTGCCGTCGGATTGAATGCTTGTATTAACACAATTAATCAACAGCTTCAAAACCAACTTCCCCAAAGTCTAGAGGCAGACATTACGACTATTAAACGTTTACAAGATGAGTTTGCCAGGGAGTTAGCGTCTTTGCGAGATCGGGTAGAAACTTTGGAGGCGAATTCTGCTGTTTTAAAGTCCCAGCAATTTTCCAGCACAACTAAATTAAGCGGTTCCATTGTCGTTGTTGCTAGTGGTATAGCCGGAGATAGTGCAGACAGTAACCTTGATACGAGAATTGATTCTAACGTGGCATTAAATCATCGCACTCGATTAAATTTTATCAGTAGTTTTACAGGTAAAGATAGGTTGCTTGTGCGTCTTCAGTCTTCTAATAGAGTGCCAAACTTCAACGGTGCTTCTGCTACCAATATGACGCGTCTTTCCTTTGAAGTGGGAAATAATGACAGCAGCGTTGATTTAAATTTACTGGAATATCGCTTTCCTGTAGCAGAAAACCTAAACATTTACCTTTACGGTAATGCTGCATCTCACCATTACTACGCCACAGTTGTGAATCCTTATTTCGCTAGCTTTGGTGGCGCACAAGGTTCTCCCTCCCGTTTTTTAGAACGTAACCCTATTTATCGTATTGGCTTTATCAGTCCGGCTGGTGTAGCAGCAGTTTATAACAACAAAACAATTCGTTTGGATGTGGGTTATTTGGCAGAAAATTCTGAGGTTGCTAATCAAGGACTATTTGGTGAAACTTATAGCGCTTTAGCCCAACTTTCGCTAAAACCAGCACAAAACCTGGAATTTGGATTGACTTATGTTCACAACTATTCTCCTGATGGCAATTTGCTACATCGAACAGGTAGTAATTTTGCCAACACTCCCTTTGGTTCTGGTGTACCCTTGGTATCGAATGCTTTCGGTGTGGAAGCTTTGTGGAGAATTTCGCAAAAAATAGCTGTGAGTAGTTGGTTTGGATACATCAATGCTGTCCGGGTTGACAGTGTGGAGGGTAATGCAGACATTATCAATTATGCAATCAATCTAGCTTTCCCCGATCTGTTTAAAGAAAATGCTGTTGCTGGATTAGGATTTGGGATGCCACCTAAAGTCATATATAATACAATTGATAACCGTGAAGATAGTGCGACTGGCTTACACTTTGAAGCTTTCTATCAATATCCTCTTACAGAGAATATCACGGTAATACCTGGTATTATCTATCTCACCAATGCAAATCATAATGAAGCTAATGGTGATATTTTTGTGGGCACTGTTAGGACAGTATTTAACTTTTAATCGTAATAGTTCATACTATAGCGGTTCAGGCGTTGAGTGCAATACACCAAGAAATAAGAACCACTCATGGAACACTCATGGAACACTCATGGAACACAGATAAATATGTACTTCATTCAAACGAGAAGCCCTATAATAAGCGTCTTTGCAAACTAAACTACTAACGTGGTATTAAAATTAACGAGAACAATGTTGGCTTCAAGTCGGTAGGCAACCGTGAAACAATTTACTTTACAAATATCTCTGTGCAGTTTGTTACTAAGCTTTTTGTGCGTACAACAGAGCAAGGGAAATAGCGTTCCTAGTCTACAAACCATCATGAGCAGCAACGCCAAGATAGAAAAGTTGTCTGATGGCTTAAAGTTTACAGAAGGACCCGTCTGGCATCCACGTGGCTTTTTACTCTTTAGTGATATTCCCGGCGACACTATCTATAAGTGGACAAATGACGGTAAGATTTCCATTTATCGTCGTCCTGCTGGGAATCCCAACGGTAATACGTTCGATACGCAAGGACGGTTAATTACCGCTGAACATAACCGCCGCCTTGTACGTACAGAAACAAACGGTCAAATAACCGTCTTGGCTGAACGCTACCAGGGCAAACGTCTCAATAGCCCAAACGACATTGTAGTTAAGTCAGATGGTAGCATTTACTTCACTGACCCGCCCTATGGTATCAGTAAGGAAAAAGAAGAACTTGGCTTTTACGGTATCTATCGCTTAACACCGGATGGAACCCTGACTTTGCTTAGCAAAGAGATGGTGCGTCCCAATGGACTCGCTTTCTCTCCTGATGAGAAAAAACTCTACGTTAGTGATTCTGAAAAAGGATACATCCGTGTTTTCGAGGTCAAGTCAGATGGCACATTAACAAATAGCAGAGTTTTTGCAGAGTTAACTGGACCCACAGACAAAGGTGTACCCGATGGCATGAAGGTAGATGTCCAAGGCAATATCTACTGTAGCGGTTCAGAAGGGGTGTGGGTTTTCTCACCAACAAGTCAACTTCTAGGTAAAATTCTTGTGCCAGAAGTGGTAACAAATTTGGCTTGGGGTGATAAAGACTACAAAACACTTTATATAACAGCAGGTCAAGGGGTTTACCGTATCCGCCTGAAGGTGGCGGGGGTGCAACCAGGAAGGATGAAGGATGAAGGCTAAAACGTTGGCGCTGTTTTGCTTCGGGTTATTACTAGCGGTTTTTATCGTAGGTTGGAGACAAGTAACTGCGAACATCCCGAACCAAAAAGCTCGATCACAGGATGCACAAATTACGGTAGTAAAGACTAGTTACCAAGGCTGGCAAGACTCCTGGGTTTTAAGTAATGGTCATGTTGAAGCAGTTGTGGTGCCAGCAATAGGGCGGGTTATGCAGTTTCGATTCAAAGATGGAGAAGGTACATTCTGGGAAAATCCGAAAATTTATGGCAAAGCCACCAACCCCACATCGACGGAGTGGGGTAATTTCGGTGGTGATAAAACTTGGCCTGCCCCCCAGTCCGACTGGGAAAAAATTACAGGGCGAGGTTGGCCCCCTCCACCCGCATTTGATAGCATGCCAGTTCAGGCTAGGGTTGACGGTAATAATATTACGCTTATCTCCCCCATCGACCCGTTCTACGGCATTCGGACTTATCGAACGATTCGACTTCATCCGCAAAAACCCGTGATGACCATTTCCACAACTTATGAAAAAGTCAAGGGCAAACCAAAAGAAGTTGCGGTCTGGGTGATTACACAGATGCGCGATCCAATCGGTGTATACGCTGCCCTACCCCAACCTTCGATTTTTCCTCAAAAGTATAAAAAACAATCCGACCAGTTACCAGCCAACTTAAAGGTAGAAAACGGGATACTTTCATTGACACGCAATCCAAAACAAAATCATAAGATAGGCTGCGATGCCAGTACGTTGTTGTGGGTTGGGGAAAAAGTCGTAGTCCGTATTGACTCACCTAGAGTGACTGGGGTGAGTTATCCCGACCAGGGAAGTAGCTCCGAAATTTATACTAACTCCGATCCAGATGCTTACGTAGAACTAGAATTTCTAAGTCCACTAAAAACACTCTCGAGCGGGGAAAGAATTAACCTTACCACTACATATACTTTAATTCCACGCAGAACCGTGAACGCTGAACAGGAAGCCAGGAAAATTCTTGGACGATAAGTCTAGAGAGTTTATATGTTTGATGTCTTAGCTGTTGTTATTTGTTGGCTGTCTCAACATATAAATCTCTGGCAATTTCCACCAAGGAGCATGAGGAGACTCGTGATGTTCTTCGTGATAACCAAAGTGATAGCAGGTGATAAATGACCACCAAACTGGACGTGAAATAGTTTGAGCGCGATGAGGATCACTATAACCGCCTTCTGGTTCTTGGTGGGGTAGGAAGGTGCCGAAATAGAATAACTGGACTGAACTTAAAAGCGACGGTATAGCCCAAAAGTAATTAAGATTATGTTCCGGTATATGGAGCGTGTAATGAACAACGTTATAGATAACCATTAAGGCGATGATTTGTCGCCAGCTCCAATAATTCTTCATGAAATTCAAATACCAGGCAAAGAAATTTTTATGTTTACCGTCGTGAAAATCGGGGTCTAGTTCACTAGCAGGACGGTGGTGATGTATCCAATGCTTTTTTATTAATTTGTTATAGGATAAACAACCATAAAGTAATAGAGATAGCGAACCAATAAAATGATTTATCTTGCTGTTGCGAGGATACACGACTCCATGCATGGCGTCATGAGCGGTAATAAACAATCCCGTGTAGAGAAATGTCTGCCAAAGTATCGCCAGCCATAAAGTTAAGATATTAAAGTTAGAGATATCTACTGAGAGTAATAAAACTAAGCTGGTTGCCCAAATTGCAATAATGACAATAGCAATGACAAGTCCTGTAGTAGATTCACTCGTAAATTTTATTTGATGAGTGGGTGGCTTTTCTAATTGTTCGATCACGGTTCTACTCTGTCTTAGGTAAAAAATTCACAAAAATAAGGTCATGACAAGATACACTAACCACCTAACAGAGCAACTCCATTATTGGTTAGTGCTGTGCCTTAGGCAACACTAGCCTGAGATTATGTAGAAATATTAATTTACTTTAATAATAATTACATACATAACTGCCATACCGAAAACTTTTTTCGTGTGGAGGTTGGTATGGGCGTGATCCAGGCAAAATTCTTGAGAACAATTTATTTAGAACCCAGAACCTGAAATACAGAATGGGTTGGCTGTTGTGTCTACTCCATTCTGCATTATCTGTACTGTCGGCTTAAGTTCCGAAACTGATTTCTCACTGCTGAGTTCTGGGTTCTTTCAAGACTAGTGAGTGAGGTTGAGGACGTCGCGCACAACGCTGAAGCCGTTGAGGTCCCAAAGTAGGTAAGCAATAAAACCAATCATCGCTAAACGACCTTGCCAAAGTTCGGACTGTGGAGTAAATCCAAACTTAACTGCATTGCGATCGCTGCCATTATATGCTTTTTCAGTTGCATCAGTAGGAAAAGGTCCCTTAGTCATTGTTAACTTTCCTTAAGTATCTCAATTACACTTTTTATAATAGTCACCCACCTTGTCAGTGCTATCTGTCTGTAGTGCCAAAGCGTCAGCTAGTCCAAAGGATGAGATTTTGAGAAAATTCTGTAAATTTTTGTATCACATGGGTGAATGAGTGTTTGGTGAGCGGATTGAGTAGTAGTCAGGTATACCAAGAGAATTTATAAATTGAAAATCTAACGTTAGTCAGAAGGTTTCCTAGATTTTGTTCCTCAAACTAATAGACAGGTAATAAAGTTTTTTAACTGAAAATATGGCTCCTACAGTACTCATTACAGGTGCTTCTCAAGGCATTGGGAAAGCAACAGCTCTTTTATTTGCTCGCAAAGGATACGACCTAGTACTAACTGCCCGTCACCTTGACCGCTTAGAAACTGTAGCGCAGGAGGTACAAAGCCTTGGTTGTCCAGCGCCATTGACGGTTCCTTGTGATGTCACAGATCCATCGCAGGTAGACACACTAGTGGCAAAGGCTTTGGATCATTATGGCTATATCGATGTACTGATTAACAATGCAGGCAGGTTCGCAGAGGGACCAGTGGACGGGTTCTCGCTCAGCGATTGGCATCAAGTGATAGACCTGAACCTGTGGGGATATATCCATACAATTCATGCCCTACTGCCTCATTTCCTCCAGCGCAAATCTGGAACGATTGTGAATCTAAGTTCCATCGGTGGCAAAGTACCTACCCCATATGTAGTGGTTTATTGCACTAGTAAGTTTGCTGTTACAGGGTTGACGGAATCACTGCACGCGGAATTAAAGCCCAAAGGTATTCATGTTTGTGGCATTTACCCAAATTTAATCAAGAGTAGTTTAATGGAACGGGCAGTTTTTCGCGGCAGCGATGACCAGGATGCTCAAATCCGTCGTGATCAGCTCGAAAGTGTGCTGAAAACCCCCGCCGTGGAAAAGCCCGAGGATGTGGCAAATGCCATCTGGGACGCAGTTAAAAATCAGAAGTCTGAGGTCATGGTTGGTTCGGCGAATTTTTCGCAGGGCTTTTATCGATTGTTTCCTGGTGCCCTTCAGTGGGTTTCTCGGCAAGCTTTGAAGAATAAAGATAAGTAAAAGCTGGGGCTAGCAACAAATAGAAGCCATTGACTTAACTTGACTCGCACTCCCGTGCTGTTACGTGGTGGCGGTAGCGAAACATAGCTTCTAGCTGGACTTGCACAAGCCAACCACTGACAAATTCTACTGGTTGTCCACCAGGGATCGAAAAGGAAATCTCATCAGTCAACCTGGTTTTGCCATTTTCTGGTTGAAATAGATGTCGATGTACCCAAGAATCAAAAGGTCCGGAAATTTGCTCGTCGGTAAACAGGCAATATTCTTCGTATTCTGTGTGACGCGCCAACCAACGCAAAGGCAATGGTCCTAAGAAAAGGCGAAACTCAGTGATAGCACCCTTGCCGAGTCCCCCTTCGCGGCGGACGACTTGAACTGGTTGCCAAGGTGGAGTCAAAAGTTGCAAAACATCTGGTCTTTCGTGGAATTTCCAAACGACTTCCACTGGTGCATTAATCACTGAGGAATATTTAAACAGCAGCATCTCAACGATTTTCGATTTTGCAAGTGGTCATTGGTAGTTGATGGTTGTTAGTTGTTAGTTGTTAGTTAAATTTTTTAATCACCACTAACTACTAACCACTAACTATTCTCTATCAAAACATAATGGGAGCGCGAGAACCCCTGCCTTTTAAGGAGGGGATGAAGCGCGACTTCTTCGGGCTTTAGCCCTTTGTTTCTCTTACTAATTGTTCAATAATTTCACTAATACTCACCCCTTTTGTATCAGCCAAAGATTTTAATTTCGTCCATGTTGTCGGAGTTAAAACAACAGTGTGCCTCTCCTTAACTTCGTCATAAAATATCGGCACATTTTTTTGTCCTTTGACACCTTTTCTTATTGACATATTTAGCAGTGACGTGTAAGCTAAATTATACTAACAAAGACACAGGAGGTGAGTCAACTGTACAGAACAGTTCCAGTCAAAGCCAAATTCACTGATGAAGAGAAAGCGTTTTGGGTTGACCAGTGTGAACACGCTAATAGTCTTATTAACAGCGCGATTTATCACACCAAACAGACTCATTACAGCAAATTACAAGAACAAGGCAATGCCTTTACGATTTACTGGCGTGGTGACGAATTATGCTACGGCTGGAAGACATATAAATGCAGCACGACTTACCCTGAATTGGACAAGGCTTTAAAAGACAGTCCACATTACAAAGCAATGGCTGCACAGTCAGCACAGCAAACACTTAAGACAGTAGGCGAGTCAATCACCAGTTACAACGGGTTGGTTAACGCTTATTACAAGGGTGAGGTTAATAGACCATCATTACCCAAGTACAGAAAGCGTGGTGGACTTGCACCTGTAACATTTCCACGTCAAGCACTCAACTACAAAGATGGTTATTTCTGCCCGTCAATTAGCCGCGACACAAAGCCGCATCTACTGTCTGAGATTGCATTGCAGTTACCTGAATTCATTGATTCAGGCTGGGTTAAGGAAGTGACAGTACGTCCTTATCTTGGGGAATTGTCGATTGACTGGGTGATTGATGATGGCAAGGAGCCAATTAGCAACAATCCAAATCTTGATTACAGGCAAGCATGGTCATTTGACCACGGTGGTAGCAACTGGTTAACAGGTGTTTCAACTCGTGGTAAAAGCTTGATTATCGATGGTCGCAAGCTTAAAGCGATGAATCAAGGTTATTGCCGTCTGGTTGCCAAGTACAAGCAAGGAAAATCAGACTTATACTGGGATTCTAACCTTGACCGGGTACAGCGTAAACGGAATAACCAGATGAGGGATGCTGTTAACAAGGCTGCACGATTCATCATCAATCAATGCCTTAATGACCGCGTAGGAAATCTTGTTATTGGCTGGAATGATGGTCAAAAAAATGGCTCTAATATGGGCAAACGTGGCAATCAAAACTTTGTGGTCATTCCCACAGGACGACTGATTGAACGCTTAAAGCAACTGTGTCCAGAATACGGAATTGCACTCACAATCACCGAAGAAGCGTACACAAGTAAAGCGTCTTACCTGGATGGCGATAGCCTCTACAAGTATGGTGAAAAACCCGCAGGATGGAAACCGTCAGGTCAAAGAGTAAAGCGCGGATTGTACAACACTTCTCAGGGATGGCTAATCAACGCCGATTGTAACGGTGCAGCCAATATAGCCAGAAAAGTAGCCACACAGCTAGGTTTAAACCTGGTCGAGGTGGGTAGGGCATCTTTGACAGTGCCACAACGAATTGATTTGTTCAGTCGCTTGAGTAAATCATATCGTAGAAGTTGCGTAGATGGGCTTTTAGCCCTCGAAGCAACATCAGTTTAGAATCCCCGTACTTCCAGTGAGGGGAGATGTCAAGACCTACTACCAAAAAATCTTAAATTTAAAATCAGTAGAAAAGTTTATTCATCGTATTCAGTATCTATCTCTACATCAAGTGTATCTTCATCAATCCGCACGTAGAGAAGATTAGGGCGGCAGCAAACTTGACAATCTTCTACGTAAGATTGTTGTCCACCTGCACTTAAATCAACAAAGGTCGTATTTGCTTCGCCGCAATAGGCGCAGTAATATTCAGCTGTTGTTTGCATATACAGTCATTATCGTAATATTATCGAATTATAAAGACGCAGAGAACGCAGAGGAAGAATCTAATTTTGCGTTCCTCTGCATTTCAAAAATTAACTTTTCGGCTATGAGTTTAACAGTTACCAGTTATCAGTTACCAGTTACCAGTTATCAGTTTTATCGTTGGGGGAAACACCACACCAATTGGACCGAAAGCGTTGGTGGCGGGTTTAAATCCCCCACCAGCCCGCAGGCGTCACTGCGTAGGTAGCTGTTCACTGTTCACTGATTTAATGGTTGTAATTCTTTTTGGGTCGAGTCGAAATGACTGGTGGCATCAGCCAAATGCTTTAGTAGTGTAGACTGTGGCAAGGGTCCTTGCAAGTGGTTCCAGGGTAAGACTTGATCTGTTGACCAATTGGCGTGAACGTAGAAATCTAAGTCGGGGATTTGTCCCTTGAGTTGTTTGAAAGCACGTTTGTAACTACCCAAAGAATCACCGAAGTCGCGGGTGAGTTCTAAAAGCTGGGAGAGTCGGCGATCGCCCCTCGACAATAAGCCTTGAATAATCGACCAATTGTAACTTTCTGGGCGAAAATCTATCCCTTGAGGCTTGAGTTTTTTCTGTAAAAACTGCAACCTCTTTTCTGCTTGAGGATTCACTCCAAACCACTGAAATGGTGTGTGTGCCTTGGGAACAAAAGTACTACATCCTAGAGTTAACCGCAGTCCAGGAGCCGCTTTTTTGACATCACGCATCATCGCCACGGTTGCATCCACATCCTCTGGTTCTTCACCAGGAATTCCTACCATTCCGTAGAGTTTCAAACTAGATAATCCGCCAGCCTTAGCATTTACTGCAGCTTGGATAATTTCGTCGTTGTGCAACTTTTTGTTAATAATTTGTCGTAATTTTTCCGAACCGCTTTCTACGGCAATGGTAAGCGATTTCGTGTCTCGTTTTGCCAAAGTTTGCGCCAACTGCACCGTAACGGTGTTCGTTCGCACCGAGGCGATACTCAGACGTACATCATCGTACTTTGGCTGACTGATGTAATCCAGCAAAGCTTCAAACTCTGGATGCTGGGTAACTGAAGCCCCCAATAATCCTAAGCGATTTGTGACTGATAACCCTTTTTCAATCGCTGGAATCAGCGAATCTTCAAAACTAGCAGTTCTAAAAGGTAGTGTGAGATAACTAGCCAAACAGAAGCGGCACATTTCTGGGCAACTTCTCACCACTTCCACCATATAAATATTTTCCCATGCCGCTTTTTCCGTCACCACTGTTGATGCGGAGAGGACGTTTCCCCGGTAAGTTTGCTTTTGCACCACAGCGGGAATATCTGGTGAAATGGGTTGAATTGATTTGACAGCCCCATCTGATGCGAGATATTCCACCTCATACAAACTGGGGACATAAATACCAGGAACTTGTGCTAAAGCTTTGAGTTGGGTTTGTCTATCAGCGTTTCTAACTTGTTTGTAAGCTTCAATAAAATTCCCCAGCAAAATTTCCCCATCTCCCAGCAGAATGACATCAAAGAAATCCGCGAAAGGTTCGGGATTGGCTGTGAGTACAGGACCGCCACCAAAAACTATGGGATGATTATCATCTCTGGCATTTGTTCTGATGGGAATTTCCAAAGATTCCAGCAGGTTCAATATATTCACATAATCCAATTCCCACGACACGGAAAAGCCGAGTAATTCAGGCTTTCTTGGAAGTTGTTCGTGAGTGTCGGTGAACAGACGGCTTACCTGCACATCAGAACGTATTGCCAAAGTTGCCCACACTACCTGATAGCCAAGGCTAGTAATCCCCACGGTGTACTCGTTAGGAAAGGCAAAGATGGTGGGGATAGCGTCGGTGTCAGGGGTAGCAGGGGTAAATAAAAGGCGTTCAGCAGCAAATACAGAGGATGTCACAGGTGTTTGTTAATTGCAGGTTCATCTATATTTAATTTTAAGCCATAAAATTATGAGGTTAAAAACCAAGGTTACGCCGTTAGCAACAATAATCGGCAAAGCTCTTAAAGAAATTCCATACATTAACCATAAGAATAAACCTGTATTGAAGGTTATCAGCATGGCATAGGAAACATCTTTTGCAGATTTTGTTTGCCATGTTTTCAACATTTGCGGCAAGAATGAGAATGTGGTTAATGTCGCAGCAACTAATCCTAAAATTGTAATAAAATCCATTAGATGCAACCCTTTTAAGAACTTACCTGGCTCATTTAATCACTGATTAAATTCTCGGCACGCAACAATTCATCCAGACAATCAATCAAGTGATTAGCCTTGTCAAGAATGCCTTGGTCACTAAATGGATATGCAATACAGAAAATAAGACAGTTGATATTTTGTTCCATATGCATAGGCAACTTTTGACATAGCTGCTTGGCAAATTGTATCAAGCGTTTCTCTCCTGGTGATGGTACATAGTTGATAGCAAAAATAATATCAAAGTAACTTGCTATTAATGCTGCTATCCGATGGTTGATACTCACAAAGTCATGACGAATAATTGCCAATTCTATCTGATGCAAGTAGGAAGAAATGTTATTTCTTAAAATCGGATAATTTTTGGCAATGATAGCTTTTCTTAAAGGTTCGGGATAAGGTACATTAGCTTTCTCTTGCAACTGTTTAAACCAATCGTTTCGGTCATACAAGGACGTTGAGTGCAAAACGTTCCACCAAAAGCAAGTCGAATAGCCAACCGATGCTTGATGCTTCACAAGTACAGATTCTAACTGCGCCTCAATCCAATCCGGTGAACGGTACATGATATCAATACCACGTCCAGAATTGGTCTCTATCCATTCATCTCCTGGTTCCCAAAATTGATTATTTATTTCGCTACGAGTCGCGAATTTTCTGCTAATTTCAGAACGAATATCTACTGGAATTTCTTCTTCAACGTAGACGTAAAAATCCAAATCGGATAATTCATCGGAAACATTAGCTGATTGAGAACCACCTAAAGCAACAGCTACAACTTGAGGCAGTTTACTAAATTCTGAGGCTATAGTTTGAGCTAAAGAATTATGTTCAGGCATAATTTATACTTTCAAATGCGATGCACCCAATTGAATATGCTAGCAGTGAATTATTTATTCTCTGTCTTCCTCAGTTTTTTTATGCACTCCAACTTGAATAAGAGGATTCTTTGCAAACGCAAACTCTTCCACGGGCTGACCAGCTAGCAAGTGTTCCTCAATGATACGCTCACATACCTCAGGCGTGACGCTGTGATACCATATGCCTTCTGGGTAAACGATCGCAAGCGGTCCGCCTTTGCAAAACATCAAACATTCCGCTTGTGTACGGTAAAAGTACCGTCCGTTTTTTTCCAGTTCTTTGAGTCTCTTACCCAAATATTTCCAAGTTTTCTCGCCATCCGCACTTGCACAACAAGTGTCACCTGTCGTTCTCATACCTGTGCAAAGCAGAATATGACGTTCATATCCTCCTTGTCCATCGGTTGAAATCCGACGCGATTTTGCTTTGCGCTTCAGTTGTTTTGGGTCCATAATCGCGTTCTTATGGTATGGCTGGGTTTCGTTCCTCAACCAGCGCTTACGCAATTTTAGAATTACAGCCGTTTTCATTTAAATAGACCACATTGTAATGAAAGTGCATGCAGTTTCATTACAAAAATTGAAATTTTAGGTATGTAATTCATTAGACTTCTTGCATTCATTCCAAAAAAAAGAATAATGAACCACAGATGGACACAGATGGACACAGATGGAATCAAAAAGATGCAATCTTGTCTATTGACTTGAAAAGTGCTGTCATTCAGCACCATTCAAACATAGGGTGCGTTACCTTCCACTAACGCACCCTTATAGTATTTTGTAAAATATATTACAAAACTTTACATTGCCCGTGATGGCGCAACAGATGATCGCACAGTACCAGCGCCACCATCGCCTCAACCATTGGCACAGCACGAGGTAACACGCAAGGATCATGGCGTCCTTTGCCTGCTAATGTCGTCTCTTCACCCTCATTATTGACTGTCTTCTGCTCTTTTCTTATAGTTGCCGTTGGTTTAAATGCTACACGCAGGATGATATTTTCACCGTTAGAGATACCGCCTTGTATTCCACCAGAACGGTTGGTTACAGTGCGAATTTCACCATTGTCATCAATATAAAATTCGTCGTTATGCTCAAAACCAGTCAGTAACGTCCCTGCAAAACCGGAACCAATTTCAAAGCCTTTACTAGCTGGGAGGGACAACACGCCCTTAGCAATATCGGCTTCCAACTTATCGAAAACTGGCTCACCTAGGCCTTTCGGCACATTTCGCGCCACGCATTCTACCACGCCACCAACAGAATCACCTTGTCTGCCAGTTTGTTCAATTAATTCAATCATCCGTTCTGCACATTCAGCATCCGGACAGCGGGCGATGTTGCTTTCAACTTGCTCTAAAGTAACGGTGTTGGGGTCGATTGCGCCTTCTAAATCTTTGATGCGCTTGACGTAACCGATCACTTCAACATTAGCGACTTGACGGAGAATTTTTTTGGCGATCGCCCCTGCTGCAACTCGTCCAATTGTCTCCCGCGCCGACGATCTACCGCCACCTTGCCAATTACGAATACCATATTTAGCATCATAAGTCGCATCCGCATGGGAAGGGCGATACTTGACCGCCATTTCATCATAATCCTGAGAGCGCGTGTCTTTATTTCGTACCAGGATTGAAATTGGAGTTCCCAGCGTTTTCCCCTCAAATACCCCAGACAGAATTTCGCACGTGTCAGTTTCCTTTCGAGGCGTCGTAATCTTACTTTGTCCCGGACGCCTTCTGTCTAGTTCTACTTGAATTTCTTCTGCGGAAATTTCCAGTTGTGGAGGACAACCATCAATCACGACTCCCACACCGCCACCGTGGGACTCGCCGAAAGTTGTGATGCGAAACAGATGCCCAAAAGTATTGCCCATGATGTTGAGGAAGTATCGCCAAGCGCCTGTGGTTTACTTAAGTGTATTTTCTCACTACAAAGCAATAAATGCCATGATTGTCATTTAGTCATTTCTTTGACTTTTTTTGCTTATTACACATATCTTGTGAGACATATCTTGAAAATAGAGAAAAACATCTGTCTTAAAAGTTTACTTTCCAGACAGCTTGGAACAGCACTTCATCGGCATCTCTTGCAAAAGGTAAATTTTTTGAATATCAAACCACAGATCTAGGCGTAAGCCGTGCGGTAGGCTACACAGATGCACACAGATAATTTATTTGCGTACATATGCGGTTCCAAATACGCGCGTTGCATTCATGACTTACACCTCACCCCGCCCTTACAGGCACCCCTCTCCTTACTAAGGAGAGGGGCAGGGGTGAGGTTTTTACCTAATAATTGTATTAATAAATACAATTAAGTTAAGGATTAGCGTGTCGCAAAGCGACGAGCGCGTGTCCGTAAGGACTCAGGGACTCACCGTGGTACGAATATGCTATACATTGCACACGTGTAGAGACGTTGCATGCAACGTCTCTACATTGGCATCCTGATAATGGTTTTGGTCTTATCTGAACTGTATTGTGGTATAAATCTGATTTTTGTTAAAAATCTGTTATTCAAACCAAAAAGCGCCTCCCCATAAGGGAGACGCTTTTATTTAGCTAAGCAAACTTATTAGCCGTTGATAGCAGGAGCAGACAGAGCTACAGGAGCAACTTCAGTTGCAGCTAAGTCTAGAGGGAAGTTGTGAGCGTTACGCTCGTGCATTACTTCCATACCCAGGTTAGCGCGGTTGAGGATGTCCGCCCAGGTTCCAATCACACGACCTTGTGAATCAATCACACTGGAGTTGAAGTTGAAACCGTTGAGGTTGAACGCCATGGTGCTTACGCCCAGTGCGGTGAACCAGATTCCAATCACAGGCCATGCAGCCAAGAAGAAGTGCAAGCTGCGGCTGTTGTTGAATGAAGCGTATTGGAAGATCAAGCGACCGAAGTAGCCGTGTGCTGCAACGATGTTGTAGGTTTCTTCTTCTTGACCGAACTTGTAACCGTAGTTCTGAGATTCGGTTTCGGTTGTTTCACGAACCAAGGAAGAAGTTACCAAAGAACCGTGCATTGCACTGAACAAGCTACCACCGAATACACCTGCTACACCAAGTTGGTGGAAGGGGTGCATTAGGATGTTGTGCTCTGCTTGGAACACCAACATGAAGTTGAATGTACCAGAGATACCCAAGGGCATACCATCAGAGAAGGAACCTTGACCAATGGGGTAAATCAAGAATACTGCGGTTGCTGCTGCTACAGGAGCAGAGAATGCTACGCAGATCCAAGGACGCATACCCAAGCGGTAGGACAGTTCCCACTCACGACCCAAGTAGCAGAATACCCCAATCAGGAAGTGGAATACTACCAACTGGTATGGACCACCGTTGTACAACCACTCATCCAAGGAAGCTGCTTCCCAGATGGGGTAGAAGTGCAAACCAATAGCGTTGGAAGAAGGAACAACTGCACCAGAGATGATGTTGTTGCCGTATACCAATGAACCTGCAACAGGCTCACGGATACCATCGATGTCAACGGGGGGTGCTGCTACGAATGCGATGATGAAGCAGGTGGTTGCTGCAAGCAGGGTGGGGATCATGAGGACGCCGAACCAACCGATGTAGAGGCGGTTTTCGGTGCTGGTGATCCACTCGCAGAAGCGACCCCAGACGTTGGCGCTTTCGCGACGCTGTAAGGTTGTGGTCATCGTTTTATAAGTGCGTTACTTACGTAATGTGTATGTATTTGATGTGGAGGTAGGTTTCTTTACCTCTCTGTAAATATCTTAATGTCTTTATTTACTTTTGTAAAGTCTTTTCAGAAAAATTTATTTCTCTGAGTAGGTCGTCAGGTGTCGGGTGTAGGTGAAAAGAGGCGGAATCGCTTGTACCACAACACTTTGCGCTTGTTCAGGGCTTTGTCAATCCAATGGCAGAACTGACAGTGCTTGTTCAATATTGAGAGCCAAATACTTATCTAGCGGTACATACATCCAAAACACGGACGGCTGGGAATTGTAGCTGTTTTTCTGAAAACCCAATGCTGAAGCGAGTTGTTCATTAGCTGGATCTATGGCAATTGTATACATATCGCAAAGATTGGGAAAGTCAGCTTGCATCCGAATTAATGTCTTTTTTGAATCCTCTAAGAATTGACAAATGTTAACTCGCTGTTGATAGGGGGTATCTATTTGCCAAACTCGATTATATATAGATGTACAATTTAGGTCGCCTGGTAGAGCGATTTTGAAAGGGTCAGTTTCTCTGGTGGAGCTAAGAAGGTAAAGGCTTTTGTTTGGCGGAAGAAAGAAATTCTTTTCAGATTCCGTGGCTGTGGGATGGAAGGCGTAAAAGCCAACGATATGTTGATTGTCACAGCGACGTAGCACTCGCATACCAGTGGGATATAGCTCAGCCCAGCGCCGCAGTATTCTAGCAATTCTATAAGGTGCAGCAGCCGTCCTTTTGTTCAAGACAAAGGCACGAGCCAGAAAATTGGCAACGGGAATTGTGTCAATTCGGTGATCAAAGTCATCTGGTACAAGCTGTATAGCTTCTTTAGCATGAGCAGATTCGTCAGGATTTGGTAATGAAGAGCGAATGCGAATGCATGTCGTGTTCCCATCAAAGTCTTTTTCAATCAATCCCAAAGCGACGAGTTGATCAATCATCAGACCCGCCGCGCGATCGCTCCCCCGCCCATTATTTTTTTGACCATAGAAAATCTCATAAGCTTCCCGATGTGAGCAAGGAACAAACCCTTCTGGTAACTGCAGTTGAGTTAAGGGCGCTACACGCTTACCCAATTCTTGCTGCTGTTTGAGTAATAAGTAAGCCCACAATCTCACGAAATATTCTGCCCGACGGCGTGTGACACCAACCCGTCCTTTAAGCAAAGCGATGTACTTGAGTTGTTGCTCCACTGGAAACCATTGATCAATGGTTACTGGATTCATGTGACGGGACTCCTGGCAGAATTTCCCAAGGTTGTACAGATCCCTTGCACTTGCGTTTACATCAAAATAGCCATGAGTCAATAGCCAACAGGAAACAAGCTATCGACTATTAACTACCAACTCTTGACGAGCCGGGACAATACCTTATTATTTCGCAATTGCGATCGCCGTCAGACTTTTTGTAGAAAAACTTCACCCTGCTTCAGGTAACTTCCACAAACTTCCATCAACAAAAATTTGCTTCAGTGCTTTTGGTGAGCATACACGTTACGGCATAGACACTACAGAACCCAAAAAATGACAATTCGGACAAAGCACCAGATTCATTCTGACTGGTGCTCATTTTTGTCGCGTGTGCTTAGTTGTAAAGGAGATTTGCATGTACCTTCCGTATGAAGAACCAAATAATAACACTCCATCTACTGGAGGAAAACAATCTAAATCACATTTAAAAAGTGAGCAGTTGCAACCTGAGTCCCAGGTTGACTTACTGCAAGCTGTCATTGAAAGCTTTGTAGACGGCATTTTGATACTGACTACTGAACGTCAGTTACTCCATACTAATGAATGCGCTCGTCGAATTTGCCAACAATTAATCTCAAAGGGAAATTCTCCTGATGGTATACCAGAGGAAGTTTGGCGCGTTTGTGAGTCTTTGATTGAGAGCCGCGAACTCTTCCCTGGGGAAAAAATTGTCATCGAGTCCGAATTAGAAACTGATAGAGGTGTACAATTACGTATTCGGGCGAGATGGTTACCACTTGCTAGAGGTAAGCAGAATTTCTTATTGGTGATTTTGGAAGACCGCAATCAGATGAGTCAAAATATGGCATTGTCCGATGCCAAAAAGTTGGGTTTGACTAACCGCGAGGCAGAAGTTTGGCTACTGCGTCGCGCCAACCTTTCATACAAAGAGATTGCGGGTCAGCTTTACATTACCATCAACACCGTCAAAAAGCACTTGAAGAGCATTCACGCGAAGCAACAGGAAATGCTGTGGTCATAATAGGTAGTGGTTAGTGGTTAGTAGTTAGTGGTTAGTAATAATTAGTGGTTATGAACACGAAAAACAACTATCAAATGTACAGACGCGCCATGGCGAGCCAGCGCTGCAGGAGGGTTTCCCTCCGCAGGCGACTGGCGTCGCGTCTCTACAACTATCAACCAACAATTGCCACTCCTTACTTTTATGCCAACTTCTCATTCCCGAATTGTTACCTACAGCCCTGCTTACACAATTGTTCCGACTTACGAGTGCTTCAATCGCTGTAGCTACTGTAACTTTCGCACAGATCCAGGCAAAAGCCCCTGGATGACAATCTCAGAAGCAGAAACACTTTTAAAACCACTTCAAGGCAAAGACGTTTGTGAAATTTTAATACTAAGTGGCGAGGTGCATCCCCATTCCTTACAACGTCAGGCGTGGTTTCAGCGGATTTATGATTTGTGTAAATTAGCTCTTGCAATGGGATTTCTGCCACACACCAATGCAGGACCGCTGAGTTTTGAGGAAATGCAACAATTGAAGAAAGTTAACGTTTCAATGGGGCTGATGTTGGAACAGTTAACGCCAGAATTATTAAAAACAGTGCATAAACACGCACCCAGTAAATTACCAGAAGTGCGTCTACAACAACTACAGTGGGCGGGAGAATTAAAGATACCTTTTACCACTGGGTTACTATTAGGAATTGGCGAAACAGAAGACGATTGGTGGGAAACATTAGAAGCGATCGCCCAAATTCATCAACGTTACCATCACATTCAAGAAGTTATCCTGCAACCCCACAGCCCAGGAAATCAGCAAAGTTTTGACGCTCCACCCTTTGACCCTCATCAACTGCCAAGAGTTATTTCTCAGGCACGTCAAATTTTACCACCAGATATTACGATTCAAATACCGCCGAATTTAGTCAAAGATGCCAAATGGTTACTCGCTTGTATAGAAGCTGGTGCGAGAGATTTAGGCGGAATAGGACCAAAAGATGAAGTCAATCCTGATTATCCTCATCCTGATTATCAGGCATTGCAAGAAATATTAGAGCCAGCTGGATGGGAACTCGTTCCGCGTTTACCAGTCTATCCCCAGTTTGATAATTGGTTGTCGGAGGAATTGCAGACTGCTGTTAGGCGGTGGCGAAAGAATTTACACCCAACCGCTCTTGTGCAAGGAGAAGCGAGTACCCTCGTTCCCAGGCTGAGCCTGGGAATGCCTAAAAGGAGGCTCAGCCTCTAAGAGTGCTGCTGAGTAAACGAGGCAGAGCCTCTATAAACTGCGTTCCCAGCCTGAGAGTGGGAACGAGAGAAAATTTTCACTTTTCCTGTTAGTTCTTTCGCGCACGAGTGTTTGAGACTCACGCACGAGTGTTTGAGACTCACGCACGAGTGTTTGATACTCACGCACGAGTGTTTAGGACTCGTGGACGAGTGTTTGAGACTCGCGAACGAGTGTTTGAGACTCGCGAACGAGTGTTTGAGACTCACGCACGAGTGTTTGAGACTCACGCACGAGTGTTTAGGACTCACCGACGAGTGTTTAGGACTCGCGCACGAGTGTTTGGAACTCAAAGACGAGTGTCAGAGGTTATCTGGCTCGTAGTAAGCGCTTTAGCGCTAAAGCGCTTACTACAAACTAGACTTAGTATGAGAAAGATGGCAATATTTTTGAACCTATGCTTGATAGTCAAGAATTACTCACAAATCTATACAACGCTTTTAACCCATTTGAACCCTTACCTGCAGATGATCTGAGGTATGTAGATTGTCAGGATGTGCGGGGAGATGCGGATATCTTAAATGAGTTGGGGAACCGCATACAACGAGCAAACACAAAGACTTGCCAATTGTATTCTGGACATCGGGGGGCAGGGAAGTCTACGGAACTACTTAGATTAAAGCAATATCTGGAAAATCGCAAATTCTATGTCGTTTATTTTGCCGCTGATGAAGAAGATATCGACTCCGAAGATGCCCAATATACAGATATTCTCCTTGCCTGTACCCGCCGATTGCTCAAAGATTTACACAAAATTGCCAATCCTCGTCCTATACTCAATTGGCTCAAAGAACGCTGGCAAGACTTAAAAGACTTGGCACAGACTGAGATGGAGTTTGAGGGCATGGAAGTAGAAACACAACTTTCGCAGTTTGCCAAGCTAACAGCAAATTTAAGAGCCGTTCCCGAATTACGCCAGCAGATTCGTAGAAAAGTCGATCCCCATACTGTCACCTTAATTAAGGTGTTGAATGAATTCCTGGCAGATGCAAAAAGCAAGCTACCAAACGGCTATACTCAACTGGCGGTGATTGTCGATAACTTAGACCGGATGGTATTAGTTAAAGATGGGGAAAACACAAATCATGAAGAAGTTTTTTTAGACCGTAGTGAACAACTCAAGGCTTTGAATTGCCATTTGATTTATACTGCCCCTATTTCTATGTTGTATTCTAAACGGGCGACAGACATTAGAGATATCTATGGTGAATGCTTGATTTTGCCGATGATTATGGTCAAAACTCGCACAGGAGAAGCTTACGAACCAGGACTCAAGAAAGTCAAAGAAGTTATTCGTAAGCGAGTTCGGCAAATTGAACAAGAACTTCCCTTGGAAAACGGAATTTTTGATAGTCAGCAAACCTTAGAAAGATTGTGTTTGATGAGTGGAGGTCATGTCAGAAATTTGCTATTGTTAACTCAAAGCGCCATTGGACGGACTGAAGAATTACCAATTACTGAAAAAGCAGTGCGACGAGCAATCACTCAAGCCAGAGATGACTATCATCGTGCAGTGGAAAATCATCAATGGTGTCTGCTGGCGGAAGTCTCCCGTTCTAAACGCATCGTTAATGATGACCAGTATCGCAGTTTGATGTATAACCGCTGTCTTTTAGAATATCGCTATTTAGATGATGATGGAGAAATGCAGCGTTGGTATGACATTCACCCACTGATTCAAGGAATTTCCGAATTTAAAGAAGCTGTGGCGAAACTTCCATGAACCCAAATTTAACTGATTGGGAAAGTGATTGGGATGATGATTTACCTCCGGAACCGGAGGAAGTTTATCAAGATTTGGTTCGCGCATTGAAACGCAAGTCAGGATTCGGCTTGTTTTTTGTGCAGTGTACACCTGCGGAATCAGACCGCTTGATTGCCAAACTTCCGCAGGATATTCCACAGAAAAAGGTTGCAGCCTTGCGCTTAGTTGAGGCGATTGATAATTTATATCAGCGGGTAGCTGAGTTTGTTAAAGAGAAGCAAGTTGATATTTTATTGATTAAAGGACTGGAATATTCTTTATATAAGTATGAGAAAAGAAGTTTTGGCGAAATCACAGAAGGACAGTTTAGCAATTTAACTCGTGTGCCGCCAATTTTAAACCACCTTAATCAACAGCGAGAACGATTTCGAGATGATTTTCAGTTTTGTTTTGTTTTTCTTTTACGGTCATTTTCTATAAACTATTTAATTCATCGCGCCCCAGATTTTTTTGACTGGCGATCTGGAGTTTTTGAATTACCCACGACACCAGAAGTGGTAGATGAAGAATCATCTCGCCTCTTAGATGAAGCAGACTATGAGGAATATTTTAAACTCAGTCAAGAAAAAAAGATAGAGAAAATTTTGGAAATTCAAGATTTTCTGACAGAAAAACATCAGACAGAAAGTCGAAAGGCTAGCCTACTACGTGAACTGGGAAGGTTGTTAGTTACTGCTAAGGAATACGAAGCAGCACTCACATCTTACGACCAGGCAGTGAAAATTAAACCAGACTACCACTATGCTTGGAACAGCCGAGGTATTGCGCTGGAGAATTTAGAACGCTTTGAAGAAGCGATCACCTCTTACGACAAGGCTTTGGAAATTCAACCAGACTACCCCTATGCTTGGGACAACCGAGGAAATGCGCTACGGAATTTAGAACGCTTTGAAGAAGCGATCGCCTCTCACGACAAAGCTTTGGAAATTCAACCAGACTACTATGATGCTTGGGACAGCCGAGGTATTGCGCTACGGAATTTAGAACGCTTTGAAGAAGCGATCGCTTCTCACGACAAAGCTTTGGAAATTCAACCAGACTACCACTATGCTTGGAACAGCCGAGGTATTGCGCTGGAGAATTTAGAACGCTTTGAAGAAGCGATCGCCTCTTACGACAAAGCTTTGGAAATTCAACCAGACTACCACTATGCTTGGAACAACAAAGGCAATGCGCTGAGGAATTTAAAACGCTACGAAGAAGCGATAGCTTGCTACGAACAAGCACTGAAGATTCAACCAGACTACCACTATGCTTGGAACAACAAAGGCAATGCGCTGAGGAATTTAAAACGCTATGAAGAAGCGATCGTCTCTTACGACAAAGGTTTGGAAATTCAACCAAACTACCACTATGCTTGGAACAGCCGAGGTATTGCGTTGGAGAATTTAGAACGCTTTGAAGAAGCAATTGTCTCTTACGACAAAGCTTTGGAAATTCAACCAGACTACTACTCTGGTTGGAACAACCGAGGAGATGCGCTGGAGAATTTAGAACGCTACGAGGAGGCAATCGCCTCTTACGACAAAGCTTTGGAAATTCAACCAGACTACTATCAGGCTTGGAAGTCCCGAGGCTATGCGTTGTATAACTTAGGTCGCTATGAAGAAGCTGTCATCAGTTTTGATAAAGTCTTGGAAATCACACCCGATGACTACCAAGCTTGGAATAACCGAGGTTATCTATTGCTTAAAAAATACTCCTATGAAGGAATGACTGTTGTTTACGAAAAAGCCTTAGAAATCGGATTGAATCCCCACAATGTTTGTAACAATCAAATCTCCACCTTACATTACTTACAGCTCTATGAAGAAGCCCTTAGCAATTTCAACAAAGCTATAGAACTTAAACCAGATTTTGCATTAACCTGGGCAAATCGAAGTTTTCCATTGTATTACTTAGGTTGTTATGAAAAGGCACTTGCTAGTTGCAACAAAGCCCTTGAGTTAAAAGCTGATGGCTCTGTAGCTTGGTCTAATAAAGGCTTTGCACTGATGAGCTTACAGCGCTATGAAGAAGCAATTACCAGTTTTGATAAAGTACTAGAAATTCAACCTAACAATCATAGTGCCTGGTACAACAAAGCTTGCTGTTATGCCATTCAAGGTAACATTGAGCAGGCAATTGAAAACCTCGAACAAGCAATTCATCTCAATCCTGATGAATGTCGGCAAAGGGCAAAAACCGATTCAGATTTTGACAGTATTCGTGAAGATGAGCGCTTGGTGGCATTGATTCAAGAACAGCACACAGGCGATTAATTAAAGTTATTTTAGAAAGGGGATGTTGAGTATCATAATGAATAATGCTACAAAAGCTAACTAGTTTTAGGGAGGTAAGCTTGGATGTCAGAAACAATCAATATCGAACAAGCAGTATTAAATAATCTGCGGATACTCCCAAACGAAAAACAAAAGGAAGTACTGGATTTTGTAGAATTTCTAGTGCAAAAAGCAGGTAACCTAAAGCAGGTAAGCAGCGAAGATTCAGATTATAGTATTTCATCAATAACCCAGGAGAAAAAACAGTTATCTCTGCAAGAAATTGCTAGACTTCCTGTGGAGGAACGTCACAAACTACTAGCACCTTATATAGCTGCAACAACTGAAGATTTTTTAAAAGACCCAGCATTGACAGAGTTTTCTGTTTTGGATGGGGAAGACTGGGAAACTGAAAATGACTAATCCCAGACGAGGTGAGATTTGGCTTGTGCAACTTGATCCTACCAGAGGGCAAGAAATTCAGAAAACTCGCCCTGCTGTTGTGATTAGTTCCGAGATATTTAGTGCTATCCCCATGCGGATAATTATTCCTGTAGCAACTTGGCAACCTAAATTTCAAAATCGCCCCTTCATGGTTCCAATTCAGCAAACTGATGAAAATGGTTTAGACTCAGATTCAGCAGGTAATGTTTTACAAGTTCGTAGTGTAACGACAGAGCGATGCGTTCGGTGTTTGGGAAAAGTGTCTGAAGAGGTTATGCAAGAATTACTAGCAGGTTTAATTATCTGTATTGATTATTCTCCCAAGAGCAACAGTTGACTTATTGCGCTATTACTTAAATCTGTTTCCTCACCCAATGACGAAAATTTCGCGTCATTCCCATCACCCCAATTCTTTGACTTTCCTCTAAAAAACGAGAAATTTCAATTAAAGGTAGTTGTGCAAAAGTTGGTGAATTATTACACTGAACATATTCGCCTTGTTGCAGTTGGTAAATGTGCAGAACACCTTCGTCATAGCGCCAAAGTTCAGGAACAGCCAAAGAAGCATAAATCTGGAATCGATCCAGAGATGAACTAGTCAAGTCTACTTCTACCACTAAGTCCGATGGTGGATCATTACTCAAGTCAGTTGCTATTTTGTTTCTCACCCGTGCTTCATTCCGGATGTAGTAGCTGCTATCGGGTTCAGCAGCACGCCGCAAATCTTTACGTTTAAGAGTCGTCGAACCTGTAGGAAAAATTTCTAAATTCAACTCTTCCCCAAGAACAAAAATCAGACGTTCAATTAATCTGTTCCAATACTCATGAGGCAAGAGTGGGGCCATAATTTCCAGCGTACCTCTGTCGTAAGCCATTCGGGAGGCTCGGTCATTTCCCATTTCTGCTAGCATGGTTTCAAAGGTCTGCCAGCTGATGTTTCTTAAGACAACCCTTTGTTCTGAAGAAGCGCGTGTCGTTACCATTGCTCGATTGGGTACAGGCTTATACTATAAAACATAGCGTCAGAGAAAAACTTTGAAAGCAGAGAATCAAAAAGCATCTATCTTAAGTATGAGTTGAGACACAAAAACAGTGTTCTAAAATAGAAAGAGCAGGATTCGGGGGACCATTTAACTGGTCATAGGCGCTTATAGAGACTATCTTCGGTAATCTCCAAGGTCTAAAGTCAAGTCAGCTGAAGCAACTACAGCGACTGTATCACCAGCGCATACCGGGCGATCGCATCACCACGCCCGAGTTTTCCCAGCGACTGGCAGCAATTAGCACTGAAATCAATCAGCCGGTGTGTGCCTACCTCAACCGTCGCGGACAGGTGATCCGCGTAGGGGTAGGCACGCCGCGTCAAACGCAAATTCCACCGTTGGAATTGCCCCGTTATGGCGCAGAACGATTGAGCGGTATTCGTTGCATCGCCACTCACTTGAAGCCAGAACCGCCTAATGAAACGGCGCTGACGGCTATGGCATTGCAACGGTTGGACGCTCTAGTGATGCTGAACATTACCGGAACGGGATTTCAACGACGCGGTGGTGGCGCAACTGGGTATGTCAAGCAAGCTTACCTAGCTCACCTGACACCCCAAGATGCTCGCGCCCTGATCACCAGTCCAGCCGTGCAAAAAGTTTCTGCGGATCTTCCCGCTGCTAGCGGGGGGAATCAGGGGGGTAGAGAACAAAAGAGCAACCTCCCATACACGAGCTGGAGCATTTCACCACCGATGAGTGTAGATATGCTGACACAGCAGGACTTCATGGATTTGGTGGAAGCACTGGAAGCGGAGTTCCGGCGGGAATATGTCGCCCAAGAAGTAGATGCCGACCACGATCGCGTCCTGATTGTTGGGGTGATGACTGATGACATGACTGCTCAACAATTCCAAGACACCTTGGATGAATTGGGACGGTTGGTAGATACTGCTGGCGGAGAGGTATTGGAGATGATGCGGCAAAAGCGATCGCGCATTCATCCTCAAACAGTGGTTGGTGAAGGTAAAGTCCAAGAAATCGCCATCACCGCCCAAACTCTGGGAGCAAATCTTGTGGTCTTTGACCATGACCTCTCACCCGCTCAAATTCGTAACTTAGAATCGCAAATTGGTGTCCGGGTTGTTGACCGCACCGAAGTCATTTTGGATATCTTTGCCCAACGCGCTCAATCACGTGCTGGTAAATTGCAAGTTGAACTCGCACAACTAGAATATATGTTGCCGCGACTGGCTGGTCGAGGTCAGGCAATGTCCAGGCTGGGGGGTGGTATTGGTACAAGAGGTCCTGGTGAAACAAAACTAGAAACAGAACGCCGTGCTATTGGGCGACGGATTGCTCGACTGCAACAACAAGTCAATCAACTACAGGCACATCGGGAGCGGTTGCGCCAGCGGCGACAACATCAAGAGGTTCCCTCAGTGGCGATCGTTGGTTATACCAACGCTGGTAAGTCTACCCTGCTCAATGCTCTCACTAACGCAGAAGTTTACACGGCAGACCAATTGTTTGCCACTCTCGACCCAACCACACGCCGCCTTGTTGTTCCCCATGCGGAAATGGGTGAACCCCAAGAGATTCTAGTGACAGATACAGTAGGGTTTATTCACGAATTGCCCGCATCTTTAATGGATGCCTTCCGCGCCACCTTAGAGGAAGTCACGGAAGCTGATGCCCTGCTGCATTTGGTAGATTTGTCTCATCCTGCTTGGCTGAGTCATATTCGCTCTGTCAGGGAGATTTTGACACAAATGCCAGTCACTCCTGGTCCGGCGCTGGTTGTTTTTAACAAAATTGATGAAGTAAATAGCGATACTCTAGCATTAGCACAGGAAGAGTTTCCTCTAGCGGTGTTTATCTCTGCGAGCCAGCGTTTAGGATTAGAAACCTTACGTCAGCGTCTCGGTCAACTGGTTGAATATGCTGCTTCCTATCGCTAAATATAGAGAGAGCTTCATATCTCAGTACCGTTGAGATAACAGCGCTGTTTTATTTTCCAAAGGTTTTTGTAGGGTGGGAGTACCCGCCTTACAAAAAATCGCTGTTACCTAAGATAATAACTGTAGATATCTGACAGGAGAAGAAATAAAAATAAGGTACTGTTTGTTACCTATAACAGTATCTTATTTTATTTTGATTGCTAGAAATTGACTTTGCAGTCGATAAGAACAGCAGACACAAGATGACCAACTATCCACAGTCAACAACAACATTATTTTAAAATTAAGAAACATTAATGAAAGTTGAGGATGTTATGGCTGCAAAAGTAGAAATTTACACTTGGAGAACTTGCCCATTTTGTATCCGTGCCAAAAATTTGCTGGCAAGAAAAGGGGTGGATTTCATCGAATACAGCATTGATGGAGATGAGGCTGCACGGAGTCAAATGCAAAGAAGAGCAAATGGCAGGCGCACTTTGCCGCAAATTTTCATTAATGAGCGTCACATTGGTGGTTGTGATGATATCTACGCTTTAGACTCTCAAGGTAAGCTAGATGAGTTATTAGTATCAACCAACAATGTCTAGGTTGATGGTATGACAGCGGTTTTCAGTAAGGTGGGCATCGCTGACCAATATCTCAAATGTCCATCACATTAAGTTACAGGCAATGCCCACCCTACGATTTGTGGTCTAATTATTGGAAAAGCGCTGTAAGAGTGAAAAGCAAGGAAAAAAGTTAGGAGTTAAGAGGAGCCAGCGCGTTGCCCAGATCAGCAACTGCCGTTGAGCAATTAGCAATAAAACTTATAACTCGTAACTGTTCAAGAGATAATCAAAATTAAATAATCTTGGAATTTCCTGGCAATTGAGGCAGAAAGCGTGAAACTGGCTTTTATTATTGATCCCATCCATCAGCTCGACCCGTGTCATGATACCAGCGTTGCTCTTATGGAAGCTGCGCAAATCCTAGGACATGAAATTTGGATAACTCAAGCTAATCTACTTAGTGTGGTGCAAGGCAAAGCTTGGGCAGCCCTAGAAAAAGTGGAACTTGTACCAGTGCAGTTAGTGGAGGGACGTTATCAGGCGGCGAATCCTTGGTACAAATTGAGCCAACGCGCCGCCTTTTGCTTGGAAACAATGGATGCCGTATTCATGCGGACAGATCCACCAGTCACAGTCCCTTATCTCTATGCCACATACATTCTGGACTACATTGACCAAAACAAAACCTTGGTGATTAATAGTCCTGCGGGTATCCGAGCAGCAAACGAAAAAATGTATGCCCTGCAATTTACCGAAGCGATTCCCGAAACTATCGTCACTGCTGATAAACAGTTGATTCGGCAATTTGTAGAAGCCAAGGGAAGAGCGATACTCAAACCACTAGGAAACAAAGCAGGAGAAGGAATTTTATTTTTAGAACCAGGCGATCGCAACTTCAACTCCATAGTTGAACTCAGTACCCTTCAAGGTCGAGTACCAGTTATGGTGCAAATTTACTTACCGGAGGCAAAAGACGGAGACAAGCGAATTATCCTACTTAATGGCGAACCGATTGGTGCCCTCAATCGCCTTTCATCTGGCAGCGATTTTCGCAATAACATGGCGACTGGTGGCACAGTTGCCCAAACTAAAATCACTCCAAGGGAAGATGAAATTTGTGCGCAAATAGCAGATACGCTACGTAGAGACGGCTTAATATTTGTCGGGATCGACGTTATCGGTGGATACATGACCGAAGTTAACGTCACTAGTCCTACCGGCGTGCGCGAGATAGATCGACTAGACGGCACTCGCCTTGGTAATCAAGTTATTCAATGGGTCGAGCAAGCAAAAAAATCATGAATGATAACCATTGCTATAAACCCAGACTGTCACAGTTATACAGTGACATCCTGGTAATGGCTTCATCAGCAGCAACACCAGTCGTTAAAAGTTTGGGTTATATTCCGTGTAATTTCCCTAGCACCCTGGCAATCCTAGATAATTACAAACAAGTTGGAAATTACACTAAATACCAGGTAGCAAAATTCAGCCTGGTTACGTAGAACCGTGAAAGCTCTCCGCCCCGCTTTTTTGTACCAAATGCAGTGGCGGACATCCGAACAAAGGAACTCTAGCCCAAATTAATTCAGTCTCTGGGTAGGGTAGACGAACTTTAGTCATTTATAAGCGGAACTGCTCACGCCAGTAGCTGGCGAAACCCTCCAATTATATATGGTATGACTTGTGGATCATGAATCCTATAACATTTTTCAAGGGCGATTGCATTCATAATTCATCATTATTTTAATTACGGGGTGTGCGTCGGTTGCGGAGAAAATCCGGTATATCCAATCCTGGTTTTTCTTTAGGTTCCACAATAGGCGTTGGCGGGTTAACTGGTGGTGTCTGTGGTAATGGTCGTTTTGTTGATTGTTGAGGGACAACCCGTGGTTGATTGACGTTTTGCTGTGGTGCGGCTTGTGCTTCACCTGTAAATCCTGTGGCAATTACGGTCAGTCTGACCTCACCTTGCAGCCTATCATCAATCACCGCTCCAAAAATAATATTGGCGTTGGGATCAACAACTTCATAGATTGTTTCTGCTGCAGCGTTAACTTCATGCAGGGTAAGGTCACTACCACCAGTAATGTTAAAGACAACGCCTCTGGCTCCTTCAATCGAAGACTCTAGTAACGGCGAAGAAATGGCAGCGATCGCTGCTTCTCTGGCTCTTGATTTTCCTGAGCCAATACCGATCCCCATCAATGCTGATCCTGCATCTGCCATCACAGCTCGCACATCAGCAAAGTCAACGTTGATCAAACCAGGGATTGTGATGATATCGGAAATACCTTGTACCCCTTGACGCAGCACATCATCTGCATAGCGAAAAGCTTCTTGCATGGGTGTCTGCTCTGGGATCACTTCCAACAGCTTGTTGTTGGGGATGATGATCAGCGTATCTACCCGACTTTTTAGACCTTCAATGCCTTGCTCTGCTTGAGAGGTGCGGCGACGCCCCTCAAAGATAAATGGACGCGTGACCACGCCAACAGTCAGAGCGCCCATTTCTTTTGCGACTTCAGCAACAATCGGAGCGGCACCCGTACCAGTACCTCCTCCCATACCAGCGGTGATAAACACTAAGTCGGCACCCTCTAAAGCGGTGGCGATTTCGTCTCGTGATTCCTCAGCTGCCTTTTGACCAATAGCAGGATTGCCACCTGCTCCTAAACCCCGTGTCAACTTCTGTCCAATTTGTAGTCTCCTAGGAGCATCTGCCAGAGTCAAAGCTTGGGCGTCGGTGTTGATTGACCAAAACTCCACCCCAATCACATCAGAAGCAATCATGCGGTTAACAGCATTGCTACCGCCACCACCTACGCCAATTACTTTAATATTGGCGACTCGACCAGGAACAATGTCACCAATTCGACTTTCTTCACTGGAAATCTTCTTACTGTCATGATTTTGCCCGTAGTTTACCCCAGTATTATTAAAGGGATTGGTGGAGTTAATTGCCAGCGAGAACCCCTGCTGTCCGGGAGACTGGGAGTTTTTATAGGTAAGCCCTTGGTTATTATCAAGTGTCATCGGAGTTGCGAGCATGTAGATAAACGACTTTTTAAGGTGTTATTCACCTAGGAGTCAACTATAGTTTGACGCTGCCATCATCTATGGCATTTTTGTTTATTGTTCTTTCTACTTCCAACCCTTAGAGGATTGGAGGTGCGAAAGTCAGGTATAGGGTAAGCCCTGACGGCACCCAGTCCCACAGCTAATTCTAGTGAAGTATACCTATATTCACCTAAAATTGACCTGTGTAACTTCCACCAGACATTAATATCTTCACTGGTATTTTGCTGATTTGGTTCAGTACACCTTTGGTATTTCCAATAATATCTCCGTGTTTCTGCTATTGATTTCCAGCGGACATTGATTTTACGACTGGGGCTACTGGTTTTTTTTTGGCTATCCGCCCTGTATATAAATAATATATTTTGATACTTTTGTATCCTGAAAAAATACTTAAACCACTGATATGACCAATTTTTTCCTTTTTCAATACGGTTGCCTCGGAATAATTGTAAGTAATTTACTATACACAATTGTTGCAATCCAGAAATTCTGTACACAAAATTCTCAAATAACTGTATAACTTGTAAAGACGCGCCGAGGCGCGTCTCGTTTGTTATCAAGATTTCCTCAATAGGATTTACCATTTAAGACACAAAACACAAAATTTATCTTTGGCTTACCTTTTACTTACCTATACCTAAACTGGAAATCACCGAGAAATTGCGAGCTTAGGTAATAGAACACCCTTGTTGTTTTGCTGTTAGGTTGGCCTCAATAGGAGGGACGTGCAATCAACAGATTTGACCTTTGCTTTGCAATTCTCCTTCGGGCTAGTACCAATGTCTACGGGCTTTTAGAGGAATCTACAAAAACCAGCCTCTGATTGCGTTTGTTACAGTACCTTCACTCTCGTTGTTGCAGGTTTTACCTACGGGGATTCGCCTTGAGGATGTCTGATATATATGTGTACAATATGCAGTTGATTGCAGCACCAACCGTTCATCCTTACGGGAAGCCGTTGTAAACAGGGGTTTTCCTTGCATACAACACTGCTTTCTCCTTGTGAGTCAGCAGGGAATAAAAAGCTCATGAACTCAAGTTGGTAAGCTAATGCGCTCTGTGGAATACCAGGTACGCAATAGCCGTTTTCCAGCCCAGACGCCATCATCAGGTTGTCTAACATCTTGCACCCCATAATGAGATGTTAGGGTAACAACAAGCTTAGCTTTAACTTCCAATGAGAAGTTTTTATGATTATTCTTCCCATTGTAATTAGAAGTTAAGGCGGATTTTTACTTGGGTTACTGCAATATCAGAAAATACTATATTTATCAGCATAGAACTTCTTTATTAATTAAGTGTGTTTTAGACATCAAACACACCATTACTTTTTAGGGAGTTGAGGAGTTAAGCTCTTGTTCTTTTGGTTCATTTGTACTAAGGGAGACTCTGGATTTTTCAGATCAATGTACTCTACCTGATTAGGATTGAGTTGTGCGGGCAAATGGCGCATTTGTGCCATGACCTTAATTTTTTCAGCCAACAAGGAACTTGGAGCGCCAAGATGTATATTGCCCAGTTCTGTTTTCAAAATTAAATTTGTTGGGTCTTGGAAATCAATTTCCATGACGTTAACAGAACTCTGGATGAGAGCGTGATAAAGTTGATCCCAATAGGGGCGGTACTGCTCTGGCAAGCCAAAAACCTTGAGACTGGGCAATCTCAAGTTGGGATTGAGTGATGTGTATTTTTCTAGGGGTATCCAAACGCCACTTGCATCTAGTAACCCCACAGATACTTTTTTATGACCATTGTCAGTGTTTGGTTGCTCCCGGCGACTTTGGGCGATGGCTACAGGGACTCGTTCGTTAATCTGGACTATTAACCCAGGTGGAAACAAGCGACGACTGACGGTCGCTTCTGCTATTGTCGGTTGTTGTTTGAGAGATTCAGCGATTGCATAAGGTTCTATCCGCCATAAAGACTGAGGATAAGAAACCACGAGCAGTGACTCAATTGCCTCCCGAGAAAGTAAGCGATTACCTGAAATATCAATGTTTTTGGGAGTTGTTAGTACCCAAATCGGTTGGGTAGCCATCCACAGCAAACCTCCCGCCAATGAACTCACGGCAAAAGTTTGCCAAATAGTCTGAATAATTTTCATCTGCCGCTTTTGACGTAATTTTTTACGGCGACCTTCTAAATCTGCGCGGGAAATCGATACAATGCCAGCCATTCAAACCCTTCCACACTTTCAGTCCAAGTCGTTGTTGCGCTCGTACTATTATGTAATTTTAGTAAACCCTACGAAGCTTTGTAGACCTGCTCTTCAAAAGACTTTTTTCACTTTTACTAAAACTTTACAGCAGCCATATAAACCATCTCCCTGAATTGTACGGATAATGATATTTAACTAAGTATATGGGCGTTATTAAACATCACTTATTGGAGTCACGAATGGTAAATTGGGAATGGTTTATTTCTACTGCCTCCCTATTGCCAGCCCCTAGAAGTTAGCTTTGTTTGTGCCGACCAGCTTATTAGAGGCCCCTTAGAGTTTGTAGCGAAGCTTCTTAATTGAATGTAGGCTTTTGACTTTGTTATGGCAACCATTTCTTACTGAAAAAAACAACAAAAATTATTGACTAATTACTTTAAACATGGTATAGAATTTTTCATTGTCTGACTTACAAACAAATCAACACTCAAAAAACACAACAGAAATTAACAGACGAAGCAATTTTGCACCAAACCTCTGCCACAGGGTATTGAGTAGTTCTAAATTCTAAGTTCTCAGTGCTGCTCATAAAGGTTGTACACAGAAGCTGTCAAGGTAGAATTGCCATCTTAGTTGGTTTTATCAACCAATATTTTGTGTCCTTAAGGAAATCAACAAAAAATCTAGCTCCTAAATTGTGGAAATTGGTAATTTAGATGACCAATAACACGGATAAAATTTGTTGCTGATAATTGCAAAAATTAACGAAGGCATTTACACTAAGGTTTTTACAGCGCTTTCTTGTAAGGTGGGCATTGCTCACCACTATCTCAAATGTCCATTGCCCAAGCTTTTACGGGCAATGCCCACCCTACGATTTGTGGTCTAATCTTTTGAAGGGCGGTGTAATAAAATTTTTAAATAATAATATTACCATAATAAAATTGCTTAGCAAGTTGCTATAACAAACAACTGTCTAAGCATATGAGCAGGTAGAAAACAAAGGATTATACTTGCGATCTAAGTAAGAATCAATACGGTTCACTTAAGGCTATGCAGTACTTAGAACAAGGAAAACAGGAGGCTTCGTTATTGTCCCAGTACCTCTGTGTTTGACTTTTTCCCTTGCGAAATTTTGATACAGGCTTTTTCACAACCCTTGGATTTCTATAAACCTTTTTTCTGAATTTGCCAGATGGATAAATCCAACTCAAATATGACCCATCCTCTAAAGGTTTTTCGTGTAACAATTTAAAGTTGGCAGGAAGTCTACCTAAATAGTCACAGCGTTTACTTACTGTTGCTTGCACCATAGCGTAGGAATGTAAACCCCTGTCCCACATCAACAACATTCCTGATGTACTGGTCGTAGTTGGCGGGGCTATGCCCATCGCTTCTTGGGCGGGGACTTGTGCCAATGCCCAAAGGACACGCAAAGAGCGTGAGTCCCTGAGTCCTTACGGACACGCTGAGCGCAAAGCGCACGCTACGCGAACGCGAACGGGACACGCGCAAGGGACGCGCAAACAGCACACTGCCCTTACAGGCAATCATACCCTTTGTGATGGCATCACTAGCAAGCGTTAGAGATGGTTTTGGGGATTGGTTAGTCGTTTGTAGTCAAGAACAACTTACAAAAAACAACTAACAATTCCCATTTTCAAATCTAAAATCCACGCATTGGTACTACCAGCTCAACGAGCTATCGTTTTCCAAAACTTCACTGTTGTTTTCAACAGCTGCCTCTTGTTCCAAATTTGTTAAAAAGGCTTGCAGTCTCATACGTTCAATATAAGGCCACCCTCCCTCAGCTTCAATATCGCGAAGCAGTGAGTAGAGGGCTTGACGGTTATCGGGCAAACTCTGTTGAAAAGCCCCATCTCGGATCTCTCGGTGTAAGCGCTCTAACTGTCGCAGTAAGGCTAAAAGAGCCTTCGCATCCCCTAGACAATCTTGTTGTGCATTATATACCGCAGATGCGATCGCTTGCAGTTCACAAGACAATTTCGCAGACTCTAGCTTTTTGCCGTTGCTCATACCCCCCTATCCCTGTGAATCAGGTCTGATCAAATTTACTGGATATTTTTTGCTTTGACGTCTTACCAGTCAACCTTACGTTGAAAAGTTTAATTGATTTATTAGGTGTTGCTGTGACAAATTTATTTGCATATCTCAACAAAAAGTAGGTTTTTGCTTTGTGTTTAACTTTGGGGAGTAGCCTGGGGAGACAAAGACTCACTACCCTCATAGCGTCCCACTATTAATTATCCTACTGGCACGGCTATCCCACAGTCGTCCATGATAGAGCTTGGAATTGATTGAAAAATTTCGATTCCGACTATCCTGAATGCACTCATTTAAAGTAGCGACGCCACTAGTGAAGGCAGAGCAATGATTTCAGTCTCTGTATCTGTAGAAAAACTTGATACATTTTAAACATCTATGTTACCAATAAGTGTTAACCAAGAGTTAAGAACAGGTTAGAGACTCTAAGTATTGAGCGCTATGTAAAAACCACATGATTGTCAAATATTTTACATTAATTAGCCCTCATTCCTAGAGAACTACCTGTAGAGTAACAGTTGAAGTTCTTACGACTTACATAAAAAAGCTGTGACGCATGAGGCGTGCCTCTGAGGAACGCGAAATGCGATCCCGGCTTTGTTGGTCAATATCAGAACGCTTTGATTTTAAGTTAAAAAAAATCGTATGATCTGGCTGATGAGCGCTTTGATTTCCCCATAAAACAAGGGGCTGTATGTAAAACTGCTGGTTCTTTTACCACCTGATCGCCATGCATTGCAATAGCGTGCAGTGGACAGAGCAGGGTAGCTTGGGGTTTAAAGCTTCAGGCTCAAAAAAGCGACACGTTTAAAAACGTTTAGCTACAAGAAGTTTGAGCGGCGCTCCCGCTTATCAAAGCTTCGGTGCAGTTTTACTAGTTAAATATTAATTTTTGAGATTGAGGTTAACTATGAGGTTTCGCGCTTTAATTGTTGCACTCTTGGCTTTGTGCTTGGGGTTCCTAACTGCTTGTAGTGAAGGCCCATCATCGACGAGTACAGAATTCCTGACTTACGAGCAGATTAGAGGCACCGGCTTGGCTGTCAAATGCCCCGTATTGGCAGAAACAAGCCGTGGTTCCATCCCCATTGATAATAGCCAGTCCTACACCATAAAAGAACTGTGCATAGAACCTACCCAATTCTTTATCAAAGAAGAACCCGTTAATAAACGGCAACAAGCAGAATATGTTGCCGGTAAATTGTTGACTCGCCGCACCTACTCCTTGGATCAAATCATCGGCGATCTAAAGGTCAATCCAGATAATAGCCTCACCTTTGTGGAGAAAGATGGCTTTGACTTCCAAGCAATTACAGTCAAACTGCCTGGTGGTGAAAGCGTACCTTTCCTGTTTACCGTCAAAGGTTTGGTGGCTCAAACACAACCTGGCTTGACCAGCATTAACACCTCAACTGACTTTGAAGGTAGCTTCAAAGTCCCCTCGTATCGTGGTGCTTCCTTCCTCGATCCCAAAGGTCGCGGTGTTACCAGTGGGTATGATAACGCAGTGGCTCTTCCCGCCCAATCTGATGATGAAGAACTCAGACGTGCCAATGTCAAGCAAGCTGAAGTTCTCAAAGGTAAAATCTCTCTGCAAGTAGCGAAAGTAGATAACTCTACTGGCGAAATTGCAGGCACCTTCGAGAGCGAACAGCCCTCTGATACCGATTTAGGCGCTAAAGAGCCTGAGGAAGTCAAGGTTCGCGGTCTGTTCTATGCTCGTGTAGAACCGGCTCGTGTGTAGATTCTTCTAAAGACTGCAACTGACTGGCACTTAGAGCTTCTATTGCGTTTATGAGGTAACTTCTTACCTTCTGACAGGATATTTTCTGGAAGGAGGGTTTGGAGTTACCTCTGTCCGTATCTCGTTAAATGATAAGTAGATAGGTAGAAATAAACCGAACTATGTTAAGAAATGTAAAAGCCTCTAAAACCCTTACTAATGAACGGCAGGTGACGCCAGTCCGCTCAAGTCGGCAGAGCCGCCCACGCGGCTGGCTCCTTTATGCCGGGGAACCCTTTCGCCAGTTCCTCAACGGGGGGAACCCCCGCACCGGACTGGCTCACCACCGCACTGCCTCCCAATGACTAATGACTAAGGACTGCCGAAACTCGTTAACTTTATTTGTACCGACCTACTTAAAACTACTGACTCTATACGTAAGTGCAACAAGCGGCGTCTCGCCCTTTTCATTGCTGGTGTGAATATTTTGACTTTTTTAAATTTAGATTCTTAACTGGACTTTAGACTAAAGCAGGCGATCGCATAGGGATACCGATGCGTAGGAATGGGTATAAAAAATGAAGGAGATGCCTGTTGTTAAAACAAGCATTCCCCAATGGAAGATGAGAGAAGCACTACCAACTCACATCAACCACTATGGATGTTTTTGGCAGATTAAAGGCTTTCCGTCAAGCAGTGTATGACAATATGTGTCGAGCGCACGATGCAACGTTTGAACTAACAGATGCTGTAATGCTTACACGTAAAGCGTATTGTCTTGCTGATCTATCTCAATGCCCTATATTTCGACGTAAATGGTCAAGTATTTATGAGGCATTGCAGGATACAAGACCTCAACGGCAAAAGTTGATGAGACTTTACATAAAACAAATGCCGACATCTGGTCAAATTATACTAGCAGGAGACCATACAGCGCGTGAGCGAGACCAAACGCTGTAACGCTTAAAGACCGGACAATGGAACACCACGCTCATTGGTGGAGTAGCAGCAAACAAACCAATTACTTCGGGTCAAGGCTATAGTAGTATTGCTTGGATACCGGAAAGGGAAGGTAGTTGGGCTTTACCTTTGAGACACGAAAGAATTACTTCTTGGGAGAGTCCTATCAGTAAAGCTGTGTGGCAACTGCGACAAGTATGTAAGTTCTTGCCATCAAGACCAATTTCTTTATGGGATAGCGAGTATGGATGCGCCCCGTTTGTCTTAAAAACTGCTGGTATAAATGCAGATAAATTAATGCGTTTACGCTCAAACTTATGTTTGTGGAGCGCACCTCCAGTATATTCGGGTCGGGGAAGACCTCGCGTTCACGGTCACAAATTTAAACTCAATGACCCTGAAAGTTGGATTGATTCCGCTCAAACTATTGACGTAAATGACTCGAAATTAGGCTTGCTAAAAATTCGTGTATGGCATGATTTACCGAAGAAGAACGAAGGTGTCAGTCGTCATCCGTCAGAATGACTCCTGTACGACTGGCGATACGGTGAGGGTTTAAAGCCCCTGCTTTCAAGTATGGAGGAATAGAAATGCGGGGCGCATCGTATCTGAAACCCCCGGTACAGAGCGTGGGGTATTCTGACCAATGTATTCTGAATTCTGACTCCTTCTCATATTTTCGCTCATCTGCCAAACACCCAATGTCACTAGTACTGGTTGAGCGTTTCAAAGAAGATGGGCCAGCACGGGTCGCGCTCACCTTTATGGCTGGCATGGGTCGGAGAACAAATGCCAACCCTAGATGAAGTTTGGCGAGTTTACCTCAGACGTTTTGCTGTTGATCATTGGTATCGATTTCTCAAACAACGCCTGCATTGGACATTGCCTAAAATTGCCACGCCCAAACAGTGTGAGCGTTGGAGCGACCTAATGCCGATAATAACTTGGGAGTTGTGGTTAGCTCGTGATATTGTGTCAGACAATCCTCTGCCGTGGCAAAAATCAATTGACAAGCTAACTCCTGGAAGGGTTGCTCAGTCTATGGGAGGAGTTTTAGCGAGGATTGACACCCCGGCTAAAGCTCCAAAACCCCGTGGAAAATCTCCTGGCTGGGAAACTGGACAGCCACGCCAACGTAGAATCACATATCCTATTGTCAGAAAACGTACTTCTAAACCCCGTAAGCAGGTGGCGAAATCTGCTTAGTTTATCTCTTTTCATATTTTCTGATTTAAATTTCTTTAACTCAGCATCGCTGGGTCATTTTCCATGCCTTAGTCTAAACTCCAGTCTTAATGAAAACATAAGTATTTGTAAAAGATTTAATATTAAGTGTTTTCCCTGATATTATCGATTCCTAATTCAGCTAGATAGTTTCTATTTTCCGTCTATCTCTACTAAGTCCACTGCTGGATTAACGACTCTAATTCAGTAGAATTGCGGTTTTTAATTTAGTAATAAAGTTTTTATTTTATTTTTATATAGTTTTGAAAAACTACAGAACACACCAAAAACTTAACTAAAAAACAAGAAAACCACCTCAAATTTAAATTACACTGCATTGGCAATCCGGTTGTGGTAGGTATTTTCAGCACAAAATTTTTTATCTGCCATAGGAGCTTCTTAGTTATATAGGGCGATGTGATCTCCGCTTTCCGCGGTATCTGGCGCAAGTCCGCTACCTTGCACAAAGGCGTGCAGAGGGCGTTTGCGTGTTTGTTGCCCGTAAAAGTGCTGCGTTCACCATCTAACGGGTACGCTGCAAAAATCTGACTTATAAGTACAATTGCAGTTTGGTTTAAAAGTGAGTATTTATCTGTTTATTCGACCTTATTTGGTCTAGAAATACGGTGCTATGACAACCACACTTACCAATGAACTGAAGCATGAGATTTGGCAGTTGTTGCGAGAATATCAGCAATTTCGCGCAGCTGATGTTCGCAACCAACTGGTGAAACTGAATTTTGGACTTGTGAGAAAAGAAGCTCACTACTGGATCAATCAATGCCAAGAAAGCTATGAGGACTTGCTCCAAGTAGGTTGTTTGGGTTTGATTTTAGCTATAGAAAGATTTGATATTTCCAAGGGACATGCTTTTAGTTCCTTTGCCATTCCCTATATTCGCGGTGAAATTCAACACTATCTTCGAGATAAAGGAGTCACCGTGCGAATTCCCCGACGCTGGTTAGCGCTGCAACAGCAAGCAATCTTGGTTACGCGTTGTTTACGGGAAAAATACAATCGCCAACCTACTGACTCTGAGTTAGCAGCAGCATTGGAAATTTCCCCAGGAGAATGGCAGGAAATTAAATTAGCATGGGCTAACCGCGCTCCTTTAAGCCTCGATGTCCCAGTGCAGAATGGAGATGAAGACGCAACTTTACTGGGAGAACTCGTTCCGGATAACCGCTACCGCAGCTTTCAACTGGCACAAGAAGACCGAATTCGCCTCCAACAAGCATTGGTGCAGTTAGAACAACGCACCCGCGAAGTCTTGGAATTTGTGTTTTTGCATGATTTGACGCAAAAACAAGTGGCAGAACGCCTTGGTATAAGTGTAGTCACGGTTTCTCGTAGGATCAAGAAAGGGCTAGGCTTGCTGAAACACTTAATGTGTATGGCAGAGGATTAACGGCAAAACTTAGTCATCCGCAATCTAACTAAAAACTAGAGTATTTAAAATAACCTTGGCAATGCGGAAAGTTAGGTTATAAAGGTATGGAACTTCGTTTAGTATCTAAATTTCAAGCATATTGACTTGGACAAGCAAATTTTTATATGGCTTTTGAGAACAGCTCATGGGCAGAAATTCAAAAATTGCAATAGCTACTATCCTGGCTTTGGCGATCGCCTCGTGTTCCTCACAAGGTGATGAATCTAGTCATCCTACATCTACTAACACGCCACCAGCGACTCAAAAAGCAGCAAATCACCGGTTTAATAACCCAGTCGTATCTGCCAATCAAAAAGCAGCAAATCACCGGTTTAATAACCCAGTCGTATCTGCCAAACAGACTCCACCAGTTATTACAACTCCTGCTAACTTGATTCAACCAACGAATGCTATACAACGGGTAGGGATCGTCTCAAAAGGTCGGAAAGACCCGTTTGCACAAATTGTGGAACCTTATTCGATTAAAGTAACGAATACGCCTGTAGTGGTAAAACCCGTTTCTAAGTTACTACCAGCAGCTAAGAGTAAACGGCAAAGCAATGTGATAGCTACTAGAACCAAAAACCCTTTAAATCAAAAGAAGCACAGAATCAACAAAACAGCCATTGGGCAAAACGCTGCGCCCCAAAGGGTGATTGGGCAAGCAACAGGGCCGCAAGCAGCAGTGGCAAAGCCAATCGGGCATTCGCGTCGCTTGCGTACCGTGAGCACCGCGCCCCAAAAGGTGATGCTCCCGGAGAACGCCGCGCCAAGGGCGAGCGCATCTGTTAAAGTCAATTCCAAACGTGCTGTTACTCCTGTGCTACCTAAAGTCTTACCCCAAGTTATCCCCAACCCTGCTTTAGCATCTGTATTACCACCACCACAACCAGAGTTAGCCAGAGCAGTTTTTGTTTCTGGTGTGGTTCTCATTGGGAAAGAACCGCAAGCAATTATCAAAGTACCGAATGAGCCAACAAGCCGGTATGTGCAAGCAGGACAGCGGCTAGCAAATGGAGTGCTGATTAAACGTATTGAGATTAATGAAAGCTCCGAACCGAGCGTAATTCTGGAACAATATGGTATTGAAGTTGCCAGAATGGTCGGGGAAGGAATTGCTACCCAAACGCCACCAACTGCTGCTTCTGGGGAAAATCCTGTTTCTTTGACAGAACCACCCCAAAACCCTGTTCCAGGCGGAGCTACTTAAAGATGGAGACAAGAGAAAAAATTGAATTTGCTGGTTTACCTTTAGCAGTCTATCGAGAGATAGCAGCTCATTTACGTCAAGTGGAAGGAGTAGAAGTTCGTTTAATTCCCCAAACCTCCCAAGAGTTTGACTACAATCAAAGCCAAATCAATGGCTTGTGGATTGAGTACACTCCAAACTCTGGCGCTCAAAGTCGGCAACGGGTGCAGCAAATCTTGACTTACTATGGCAGTCGCTACGTTGCTTGACGAATTTTCTCAAGAAATTTAAGTAAATATGCCTATATTTAAGAATTTTTGGGTTGAGGTTTCTCCACCCAACAATTCGATTTTTTTGTTGAGGAAATGCGCTCTACTAGTGTAGAAGTAAAAAACAACGCAAGATAACTCAACTGTCAATGACTTCAATATATCTTAATATATTCAATGCGTATATTTTTTTCAGGAATTTAAAAAACCTAGGGAATACGGATATGATAGTTAATATAATCACATATAAAGAAGATATATAAAGAAATTGTCTTGGCTGAAACTTCTACAACAGTTACACCTGGTCAGAATCTTAACCCTTCACAAAAAATAGGCTTAGAGTTAGTCTCCCGTTTGGATCGAGGACGAGATGTTGTCTTGGCAATTGATTTGACGGAAAGCGTTGGACTGAATGATGAGGGTCGTATTCGCTTACGTCAGATTGTTGAAGATAGCCTGAAACCGGGAGATTCAGTTTACGTTGTTCCTTTCGCCCGAGATGTAGCTTTAGGGGAAGTTATACCTGGTGTAAATCCATTAGGAATACCCATCCAGCTTACCAGTAAAAGTAAAGAAAATATTGATAAAGTTTTAGAAAAGATACCTTTTGTATCTGATCCAAATCGATACGGTGCAGATATTCAAAGAGCCGAGTTAAGTATTTATCAAGGCATTGCTCAAATCAATCAAAATCGCCTGCGGCAAAATCAATCAATCAAGCCACAATCAATTGTTTGGGTTACTGATGCACCTTTACTTACTCAACCAGGAATTACCTCACAAGTGTGGGTTGAAACTCCTGCTGATAGTCCTTTTCGGATAGCAAACTCTTCAGAAAGTCAACGGCGACAGGCTTGGATAAAAGGTTTGCCAATTAGTAAGCGATCGCAGTCAATCACAACCAAAGACAATAAAGAATATAAACTCACTGTATGACCATATTGGTATTTGGTTTCCCCCACAATTACTAAGAAATATTAAAGCAGTGGAAGAAGGCGCAAAAGGCATTAGACCGGTAGGAAGACTAGCATTTTTCCACAATTATCAAAAAATTAAAACAGCAATAGAAACAGCAGAAAAACGCACAAGAGGACATGATTCTGTATTGCTAAAAGCTGGTTTAAGAGTCGAACCAGGACTGAATATTTTTGTCGTGGGTTCTCTTTGTGGCGGTACAGGAAGCGGAATGTTTTTGGACGTTGCTTATAGTCTCAGACATCTTTATGGAAGTCAAAGCGCTCAAATTGTCGGCTATTTAGTGATTAGTCCAGAATTGTATGGCAACACTCCCAGTATGAGCGCCAATACTTACGCCGCTCTCAAAGAATTAAATTATTACAGCACTTCCGGCACAAAATTTGAAGCTTGTTATGATATTCAAAATTTAGTGTATGTTCAGGAACGGCGTCCGCCATTTGACCACGCTTATTTGGTTTCCAGTCAAACGAGAGGCGAATATCAAATCCTGGCGCAAGGGAAGCTGTGTAACGTTATTGCTCATAAGATTGCTCTGGACTTTTCGGGTGAATTAGCACCAGTCGTTAAAGGTAACAGGGATAATTTTTTGCAACACATGATTCAGTCGGATAAGCACCCACGTCAGAATGCCCAGCGTTATTTAACATTTGGACTGGCGGCGATTTATTTCCCCCGCGATACGATAGTACAAATCGCCTTAACTCGCGTCAGTTTAGAACTGGTAAAATTCTGGTTAAACGGCGAAGGTCAAAGTCCAGATCCCCTCAGCTTACTTGAGCAATTCCTCATTCAATACCGTTGGCACAGCGACTTGGCGAAAAAGGACGGCATAACTACCAAACTTGCGGAGTCTGTCCAAGAATCTAACAAGAATTTTAGTAATACAATCTCCACTTGGAGAAATAAATTAGAACGGTTAATTTCCGACTGCCAAAACAGGGATGACCGTAATGGAATTCGTCAACAGTTGCCTAGGGAGTTTCGCGAGCAATTCCGCAAAATCCAACCAGGTGAGACTGAGAGTAGCAGGGGAATTTGGCTGACAAGACTGCAACAGATTTGTCCAAGTATCATCAAAGAACTTAAGTCAAATATTGACGATTTTCTGCTCAGGTTACTCAGTCCTAGTGAACCACATTTTTCGATAAAAAGCACCCGCGACTGGCTAGATGCTTTGCAACATGAACTGAATAACTATCAATGGAATCTCCAGGAGGAAATTAGCAATTTTGGCGGAATGAAACGCTTGGAAGATTTAGAGAAGAAATGGCGGGATGCTGAACAAATCATTGAGGACATTGAGCAGAAACCTGGTATTCCTCTACTCAATACAAAGAATAACCAAGTGCAAGCTGAAGCGAAAAGGGTGGTACGGGAAGTTTGTGATCTGAGCAAGCATAACTTTGATTTGGTAGTCTTTCAGGAAGCGCTACAAATTGTCACAACTTTGCAAAAGCATATTCAAGAAAGAGCAACTCAAGTCGCTGCTTTTAGTGCAAGCGTAGAGATTTTGCAAAGCGCCTATGAGAAACAGGAACGAAACCTTAGACAACTGAATTTTGATGAAATGAGCGGTGAGGCAATATTTGATAGTGAAGATATTGACCGCTGTTACCAAATTATTTTGGCAGAAAATGATGTGCGCCGCCAGTTAGTGTTAGTGAGTTCAGCAATTACAGAACCAACTGGTCGGGGACAATCTTTGGCAATTTTTATCGACAGGGAACGCACGACTCCATACCAGTTGCAAAAAGAGGTTGATGTCAAGGTTGACAGCTTATTTGCTTCTCGCGGTAGCAATATTGTCAACTCTGTGATTAAGCGCTTCATGCAAAACTACTCAATTTCAGCACGTTCAACGCGCTTAGCACAAATTATGCAGGAAGCTGAACCCCTGTTGCATCTTAATTTGAGTGACCCCTACTTCCATGATGACCCTGCTAAACATAGTAAATTAATAGGATTTAAGGATACAGATGAGTTAGAAGTACAACAATTTAAAAGTTTGCTGGGAAAGGATTTGGGAATTACTACAGATAAATTTAAACCGACTCAAGCTGACGACGAAATTTTAATTGTGAATGAGTACGCTGGGTTTCCTCTAAGACTGATAGCCAATTTAGAAAGGATGAGGAACCCTTACATTCGCGACCAGAATTCCGCTACATCTTTTCTCCACAATGACTATCGCGCTTCTTTTCCTGACATCATCCCTCCTGATGCAAGAAAAATGGAAGAATTGGAAGATATTTTTTATCCTTGTTTAGCGTTGGGGTTATTGGAGAAAAACCAGGAAAATCACGAATTGGAATTTCAATATTATGATGCATTGCAAGACAATTATTACACTGCTTCTCTAAACCCAGAGTGGAGTCAAGCTTTGGAGGAACTTGTAAACAACCGTGGAATGACTGAAACTTTAAAGAAACTTTTGGATATGGCGATCGCAAAAATTGCCAGCAACCCAGATCTCTGGCAAAATGACTATTTACCCAAACTGCGGCAATTTGTCGAACAAATTAAAAACTTACCAGAAGACAGTCCCAATTATCCCTACAAAGCCGCATTATACTCACCTCCAGGAAGCACTGACCCTATAGCTAAAGAGGGAATTATCAATCGCTTTTGGAGAAAGATGGATGAGCGATTTCAAACCAGCCTACAGCAAAATTTGCCTTCACCCACAAATCTAGTAAATCAGAAAGTTATTCCTGGGGAGATACTCGTAGATTCTCCTGTAGATTCTCATGACAACAGAGCAAAACGGCGCTTAGAATTGGAGCGGCTACAACAAGATTTAGGTGATGGTTCTCTAACTGAAGAAGAGTATGATCGCGAGCGTCAAAAAATATTTCAAAAATACCCTCTATGACATTATTGTTCTCTCGTTTCTTGGCTGAGCTAGTTAACGAAAAATATACTTTTAAACAATCAAAACTGTTTTCATGCCACCAGTACCACCTTACTTAATTTTTTTCACTCTTGTACTTGTAGTTCTGCCATCTATAACTGTTATTTTCTTACGCTTGGCTCTATATCGACATCTTGTAGAGGAAGCTGACAAAGTGAAAATGCTAATTGATGGAAACAAAAGTGTAACAGAACCTCCGATAATCAAAATCCTAAAAAGCAGATTTCAAGAAGCTAGTAGTAGATTAGACCATGTTAATACAGCAGCTTTAATAGAGCAAGTTTATAGTCAAAAAAATCTGAAGTTTAATCTGATAATTTTTACGAAACAAATCGGCTGCGAACAAATTGATTACTTCTGCCGCATTCTGCCAAACTTACTGCTAGCATTTGGTTTGCTGGGGACTTTTTTAGGTATCACAATGAACTTGTCAGCACTCAGTCAAACCATCAATCAAACGACTGCCAGCAATGTTAACAGTTTAGTGGCTGAATTAGAAAAACCATTACAAGGCATGAGCATTGCCTTTACCACTAGTTTAATGGGAATATTATTTAGTGCTTTGTTAACAGTGTTTAACTGGAGTAAGAATACTAGTCTAGCTAAGTTTCGACTTATTAGTTCCTTAGAAGATTACCTAGACAATATTTATCAACCAACAATAGATGGTCATACTCGCCTTGATAAAGCTGTTGACAGAATGGCTTCTCTACAAAATGATTTTTTAACTAATTTTGGTAACAATGTTCGGGATGTGGTTGAGAAATCTTTAGGAAAAGTAGCCAAGGAAATTGCAGAAGAAAATAAGAGAGCCAATGAACTAGCAAGGCAAGTTTACGAGAGTTTTACACAATCTTCTGGCACTATATCTGCTGCTGCTACTGAATTTAAGTTTGCCAGTGAAGAACTGAAAGAAAAAGCGGAGATATTTAAACAGGCTGCTGAAATATTTGATAATAGCCAGTTTCCGCAAAGATTATCAGAGGCGACGGGAGATTTGGCTAGCACGCAGGAGAGATTTTCTCAGTCTGCTGCAAGTTTAGCTGAAACAGTAATATCTATTGCAACAGCAGTGAATGAAGTTCAGCGTTGCAGTCAGGAGTTAATCAAGTTGGGAGAAGAAATCAAGAGCGTTAACCAAACTTCAGTCTCTGTATTAGAGTTACATCAAAGTAATCAAACCTCTCTTGGGAATATTATTCCCCAACTCAAACAAGGAGCTAATAGTTTTTCAAAGGCGATTAACAGGCTTGATAATTTAGAGCAAATAATTGTCAATAAAGCCGATAGTTTGAATGAGTTGGTGGAGACTGTAGTAACCTATACAGAACAGGTAAATTCAGCGATTGAGTCTTTAATCGGTACTAACAACCAAAAAGTTGAAACTGTTATCGACAAATTTGAAGGATATGCCAATCAGTTAAACGTCAAAATTGACACATTTAAGTTAGATTTAATGCAATTAATAAAAGACAACGATATAAAAGTCATTTCAGAATACAAAAAGATGGGCGATCGCTTGCTTGGTGGTCTTGAAGAAACAACTGAATATAACATTAAAAGCTATCAATTTTTAATTGACAAGCTGATTCAACAAGCTAGTGAAATTAAGCAGGAAATTTTCCAGCTAAGAAAGGCACAAATTAATGATAACTACAATAAAAATGATAATTAGATGAAATGCAATCTAAAAAAATATATAAATTTAGCCAAAATTAATGTAATTTAAAATTTTATGGCTCGGCGATCGCGGCATACTGAGTACAATGAAGACCTAAACATTTGGCAGGCTTTTACGGATTTAATGTCCAATGCCTTTATGATACTTCTGTTATTGCTGTTAATAACTAGCACAAAGTATGCAATATCGCAAATATCTAATAATAAAAATACAGGTACGCCGCCAATTCTGCTGATTAAAGATGAAAATTACAGATTTGATCCAGGCAGCGCGGCAATTACCTCGGCAATGTTAAATTACATCACAAATAAAATAGTACCTGACATTGAAAAAACTACAAAAGATTTCAACATAAATACCGTTGAAATTATTGGTCACACTGATGAGCAAACTATTGGTAGTGTAACAAGCAATCTAGACAACAATTTAGAAGCAGCAGTTAGTAGTGAGGGTTCGCTAAGGAATTTGAATGCCGGCTCTAACGCTGACTTGGGACTAATGCGTTCCTTGGCGGTAGTTAAAGAACTGCTTAAAATCCAGAAACAACAGGGTAGAATGCCAGGAGTTAAGTTTCGCGCCTATTCGGCGGCGCAGTTAATATTACCGAATGGGGAATTTGCCCCAATTCCCAACAACCAGCGTCAGCCAGATGCGACACGGCGACGCATTGAAATTCGCTTTACTCGCCTGGGTAAAGAGCGAGAAGTCAAGTAGGTAAAAGTGCGCAATTCTCATAGCTCAGCCAGCAGCTTGCTACACGTAATGCCAATTTTGCCAATGTTTGAATCAAAACAACATAATCAGGTGATAAATTTTCAAATTGCTGGGTTAAACTGGCAAGCAAGATAATTCAAACATCACGAGAGCGCCTCCACGGTTTGGGCATCACTCAAAATGGAACACTGGCAATTTCTGATACAGAAGCAGGGCGATGCTCCCAAACAGAACCCCCCAAGGGGCGATAGGCAAACCCCCGCCAAGGGCGATCGCTCTTGGCGTCCCTTGGAATCGCCAAATGTGGAAATTATAGAAGGTCGGTATAGAGTTGTCGCTTGTTCTAACCTTGCTAACGTAGATGTGGAAGTACAGATCACTCATACCTCAACGTTGGAGGTTCCACCGAAGCGGCGAATTCAGGTGCGATCGCGCCGCACAAACTCTGAAGGCTTAATACCTGTCATTCCCTATACCTACCTCAAGCCAGGAATTTGGGAGTTACGCTGTTCTGGTAAGTTGATGTCTGATCGTGGTAAACCCTGGCAACACAGTATCCAATTACAAGTCCTACCTAAAGTCGCTGCAGAGGTAGGACGAGGAAAAAACGAGGAATTACCTGTCTTAACCGCTGAGTTATCTCAACAAGAAGCGATTATTGAGCAACCGATTAGTCCAGTCTGGCTTAAAGGTGAGACAGCAGAACAGATTTTACAAAACTTAATAGAACTGGCTTTACCTGCTTCTGAATTGTTGCCCGAAGATGACAAAACGGTTGAGGATTCTCCAGCAGATACAGAAGCTGCACCCCTTGCTGTGAAACTTGAAGAAGAAATCTACATTGCTCGTTGGGGAGAAACTCTCACAATTAACGGGCGTGTGGAGGAAAAAGAAGCGACGCTGGATCTGAGCCAAACATCAAATTATGAAAGAGTTTACGGAGGAGAAATAAGAATAGAATTGCACTCACCCCAAGGTTCTGAAATTATCAGGCGAGTGCGGCAATCCTTACCAGAAAAGTTAATACCGTTTCCTATCAGATGTTCAATAGAGATTCCAGCTGATTGTGAATCGAAGCTGATTTTGGGAGAAATCAGTTTGTATGGCGTCCTCACAATTGGTAGTAAGGCGGTACTCTTAGCGAAGGAGTCTTTCACAATTACAGATGTTACAGAATTACTAGCAACCAGTGCTGTATTCACCAAAAGTGAACCACTGGCGACTTGTGAAGCCCAAAAACTATCGATACCTCTAGATTTAAAACTTTTCAATCTGGTAAAAACTCCAAACAAAGCGCGATCGCTTCTGTTGCATCCATCTCCAAAAAAATCTCTACCACCCAAACTTAACCGGCAATCACTTCGTAAATCAGCAGCGATTTCACCTCAATTACCGAGGTTTGCTCAGCACCAAAATCAGATGATCAGTCCTGCGGTTTCAGAACCTCCTTTAAAGTCGGAGAATTCAGACACGAATAGCACGGTAACTGCTGTTAGTTATGTTATCAGCAAGGGTACGGCTTTTCCCTACTTAAAACGACTAAAAGCATCGCAGGATGAAATAGAAGTCATTAAGCGCTATCCGCCAGAGATGTTTGACTGTCCTGCGCCTGTTGAGTCGCAGCAGCACACGACTGAGATTGATCATGAATATGCAGCGTTATCAGTCGCAAAAGATGCCCAATCCCAAGACACATCGTTTGTCAAATTAGTGGGTCCCTCTAGTTCTGAATTAATCACGACAAGCAGTCCCTACATATCCCCCTTAATTAGAAAGTGGATGCATACTCAAGGGTACTCTTTGCCTGAACCCATCAATTTGCAAAACCAAGACGACTATACCTATATTGTCCCTAGCCAAGAGCAGGTATATGAGGAGCTTGACACACACACGCAGGGAAATGGCGACGCTGAGAATCCACAGGACACAAAGGTAGAAGAACAAATTGCCACACACACTCAAGAAGACAAGCAGATAAATTCTTCCTCCCTCCCTCACTCCCTCCCTCCCTCCCTCCCTCACTCCCTCTCTCCCTCCCTCCCTCACTCCCTCCCTCACTCCTCCCCTCATGAGGAGATGTCGTCGGCTTGGTTGGTACAGGAAATCGTTGTAGATGATACATCGAATGAAGCGGAAGCTGATACTTTCAAAAACCAAGCTTCCAAACAGGAAGAAGCATCAGTATCAAATGTATTATTTTATTTGCCTTTAGAAAAAGAAATCACGGAGGCATTACCAGTTCCGCAATTGCATTTGCCACCAGGCGAACTTGTGTGTGGAAAATCTGTTAGGGTACGCGTACAGTTAGCGCAAGTCTGTCCGGAAGTGGCTGTCAAGTTATGGATTGAGGATTGCCAAACTCGCTGCTTGCTGGAAGATCCGCTTTGGTTGACAAATTTACTACCTAACTGTTCTGGAGGATTGGAAGAAACCACTCACATCATTGTTCCTTTTGGGTGTTTGGAAATTCGCTTGGAAGCGATCGCTGTGAATACGGTTACTCAGCAGGAAAGCGACAAAGTCACTATCCAGCGGGCTGTGATTCCTCCGGACTTACCGAGTTTGCAGTTAGATGAACTTTTAGATCTTTAATTTAGGGCTAGCCATCGATCCCATTAATTGCATTCTGAGTTTTGAGTTCTGATATCATGTCCGGCTAATTAGTTATGATTTCCACGTTAACTGCACCCCACCCCGCGCCGCCCCTCCCCGCATGCGGTGAGACCAGTGCTGGAGGAGGGTTTCCCGACAGCCAGGCAACTGGCGTTCGCGTAGCGTGCCGAAGGCATACCCGAAGGGGGAGGGGACGTGAAGCGTAGCTTTACGGGGGTGGGGTTCTTAGGGGAATGATAAGTCTTTAAGCGAACATGATATGAGTTCTAAATTCTTCTTCTAACTGTGTTAAAAATCTTTAGAATTTAAAAATTTAGGGGAAAAATTGCAGTAAGCTCTTGTTGAATTGTAGTTTGTTTCATAGGAATCTTATGTACACAGCTTCATTTATGCCTTCCATTCTGATGTACGCAGCTTCATTTGTGCCTTCGATTCTTGTTCCTGTAACTGGTCTAGTTGTTCCAGCTGTGACATTTGCGTTTATGTTGTTATACATTGAACGCGACGATATCGGCTAAACTTGTCCACCGACTTAATCATGAATGAAAAATTGACCGCCCATCTGATAAAGACGGGCGGCTTTTTTATGCTGATTTTTAATCGATTCATGAACTGCCCCAACCCGCTTTGCTGAGGTTGGGGTTTCCAAAGTCCCAACTTGCGGGGAGTGCTTCTGACGCTTCGCTTGGTAAACTTACCTGTTTGAGTCCTGACGGCTCTAGTGGATAGAGGTTTGACCATCTGCGTCTGACGACGCTAGTTCCTAACGCCGTGGCTAAATATTTGATTTAGCCCAGAAATATCTAAGGGGACGTAGCCACTATTAGATGCTGATTCTGGTATCAGGATACTGCCGTTAACTGTATCGATTGGGTTGACTATTGCCGACCAGTCGCCTAGTTGCCTTTATGCTACGGGTAGTCTTCCTTTACGGCAAAGCGGGTACTTTACGTTTATGCCTCGCAAAACCTAATATACACTAAAACGCACCCCAAAACAAAAACATCCAAGCAGGCGCTATCCTTCCCCACCCGGCGTTGCTGAGGGTGGGGAAGGATAGCGCTATTTGTTCAACTTGTGTTACTAGCTAAATCTCGCTTACAGCTACTAATTGCTAATTGTGTATTGCCATAAGAGGATGTTTGTGAAGTACCGAGTTGTATCGAGATCCCCCCTAGCCCCCCTTTTTAAGGGGGGAAAATAGTCTCAAAGTCCGTCTTATTAAGGGGGATTTAGGGGAATCGAAAAGTTTTTGATACATAACTAACCACTTTTAAAACATCCTCTAAGTATGCAAACAAATAGCAATTAGCAATTGTGTCGGCTCAAACTACCATTAGATTGAAGAACCGAGTCCAGCGTAGGCTCCGTAAAAGAAAATACCTACAACGGTAATTACACCTAAGCCTGCGATTGTTGCAACAATCCACAGGGGAATTCTGCCACTTCCAGACACAGTCTTTCCTCCCTTGATAAAAAATTAGCGACGAAAGTTAAAAAATAAACAACAGTCAATAGCTGTCGTTCCAGTTAGTTAAAGAAGTAACTGGAAAACAGAATCCCCAGAACAAAAACGAGTAGCAGTCCCAGGTAAAGCGAAGTCCGGTTGAGTTCAACCGGCTGATTATTGGGATTGTCCTTTCTTTCCATGATTTTCTCCTAGCGCTGAATAAACTGCATGGAAGCGATCGCACCCAAAAAGAATATAGTTGGCACAGCTAGGGTGTGAACTGCAAGCCATCTGACCGTAAAAATTGGATAGGAAACTGGTTGATTGATGTTATTGCCGCTAGTCATGATTTCAAACTACTTTGTGTTACTAAATTGTTCTACTTGTTGTTTTGCTTGATAACGGTTATTTACAATTGGCAATTCCTGCCGTGCTGGTGTGTAATACTCATCAGGGCGAGGTGTACCAAACACATCGTATGCCAAGCCAGTGCTGACAAACAACCAACCTGCAATAAACAGTGCAGGAATGGTGATGCTGTGGATCACCCAGTAACGAACGCTCGTAATAATGTCCGAAAATGGACGTTCTCCAGTAGTACCTGACATTTATACCCCTACCTTGAGCAAGATTGTTATTGAGATCATTATCCTACAAAGTTAAGAAAGAGTTACACCTCGTAACTTGTTTCTCATAAATAGGAATAAATACTTAGCCAGCTTCTGATTTAGAAGCGGCTGCAATATTGGGATTGTATTTGAGTAAAACACCGCGATCGCCAATCACAAATCCCTTTTCTGGGTTGAGAAAAACGATTTTGTAAAAATTAGTCGGAACTCCTTCAACATCACGGTCTTTTTCCCAAGTTTTGCCGCCATCAGAACTGTACAGCAAATTAGCGCTACCGCCACTAACCCAAATTTCATCGGGTGTACGATAAGCCAAATCAAGTAAGCCCCAACTGGTCGAGAGTTCTGGATATTGAGTTTCCAGCCACTTATCAGGTTCAGCTGGGTTAGTAAATTGTACCTGACCACCTCGTGCTAACATCCACATTTGTCCCTGTTCGGTAAATCCCATATTTTCTACCCGTCTGGAACTATTGCGGTTATGAGGTACCCAAGCATTTAGCCCTGGTTCCCAAGTCGAGTAGAAGTTACCTTTTGCAGAAACAGCAACATATTTGCCATCAGGAGAACGTTCGATGTTACGAACCACACCAACGGCTTGTTCCACCTGCGCTTTCCAGTTTTGTCCACCATCTGTGGTTCTGTATATTGCTCCCACATCAGTAGCCATCTCAGCTGTGTTTTGTGCCAGTGCCACAATACTCACAGGGTTACCTGGTAGCTTTTCACTCAGGGGAATGCGTGACCAAGAACGACCTTCATCACTGCTGTGCAACAGTAGAGAAGGTTCTCCAGCTATCCACCCCTCTTGATCGGCAAAACTGACAGTGTTAAAACGGTACCTTTGGTCATCCAGTTTTAATTCTAGAGGCTGCCAAGTTCTGCCACCGTCTTTTGTTTCCAACAGAGTGGCATTGCTGCCTACTAAGAAACCATGCTGGGGGTCATTTGTAAAGGCAATATCCAGTAGTTTTGCATCTGTTGGGACGGAAATCACTTCCCAAGGATTGTAGCTGGTCGAAGGGACATTACTACAACCAACACACACAAGGATAACCACGAACAAAGCGAGTATTCGTTGGTAAATTTTTACAATTGAGCGCATCTTTATCTGTTAGTATCTGTTAGTTTTTTTGAATTTGTGTATGGGTTTGGTGTAGGTTTATTGCCCACCCTATTGCTAAAAGCGTTATTGTACGCCGTAGAGGCTCATAAAAAACAAGAAGGCAAGAGCCAAAGCCCCGAAAATCAGCAGGTTCTTCTGACCTGGTGTCAGGTTATTGACACCAACACCATATTTCAGATTTTCTTGGAAACCGGATGCTGTACCAGCAGGACCAATGTTTGTAAAACCATTCTTTTTGACACCGCAAACTGGGCAGCGCCAAGTAGAAGATAATTGCTCAAAGGGTATCCCTGAGGGGATGTCATGCTGGTCATCCCCCTTCTCGGGTTCATAAATGTAACCGCAGGCACGGCACTCGTAGCGGTCTAACGCGTTCGTCTCAACAGCTTGTTCGCTCATGGCTCTTGGCGTCGGTGAGAGGCAAATCTTAAATATACGTTAAAAATTATGACATAAGTGTTAGGTTTTTCTATCTTGAGCAAAAACGAATCAAATCGTCTCCAGCTCTATTTTTCAGGATTCAAAAAAGTCAAAGAGATATAATGTAAAAGAAGGTTACAAGTTTATTAGCACCAAAAGCGGTAGAAATTCATTGTGTTTGTCCTTAGCGGTTACGAGTACCTTCTAGGCTTCCTCATCCTCTGTAGCCTAGTGCCTGCCTTGGCTCTATCAGCGTCCAAGCTCCTGCGACCGAGTGGTCGCAACCCAGAACGGCGCACAACATATGAATCCGGCATGGAACCCATCGGTGGAGCTTGGATTCAGTTCAATATCCGCTACTACATGTTTGCGCTCGTCTTCGTCATTTTTGATGTAGAGACTGTATTTTTATACCCTTGGGCGGTTGCTTTCCACCGTCTTGGGCTATTGGCATTTATTGAGGCGCTAATTTTTATTGCAATTCTTGTAATTGCCCTCGTGTACGCATGGCGTAAAGGAGCTTTGGAATGGTCTTAGATACTAACATAGAGCAGCAGCAAAAAGAACGCATCCTCAACCCGATTGAGCGTCCTACAGTAACCCAAGAATTGTCAGAAAACGTCATCCTAACCACGGTTGATGACCTCTACAACTGGGTGCGGCTTTCTAGCCTTTGGCCCATGCTGTTTGGTACCGCTTGCTGCTTTATTGAGTTTGCAGCTTTGATTGGTTCCCGATTTGACTTTGACCGCTTTGGTCTGATTCCCCGTTCTAGCCCCCGCCAAGCCGACTTAATTATTACGGCAGGCACAATCACCATGAAGATGGCACCTCAGCTCGTGCGTCTTTATGAGCAAATGCCAGAACCGAAGTACGTGATTGCTATGGGTGCTTGCACGATTACTGGCGGAATGTTCAGCGTGGATTCCCCCACAGCAGTACGTGGAGTCGATAAGCTGATTCCAGTGGACGTTTACTTACCCGGTTGTCCGCCGCGTCCAGAAGCCATTATTGACGCGATTATTAAGCTGCGGAAGAAGATAGCAAATGATTCAATCCAAGAGCGGAGTCTGATTAAGCAAACTCACCGCTACTACAGCACAACTCACAACCTCAAGCCTGCAGAGCAAATTCACACGGGTAAGTATTTGCAAACTGAGTCTCGCGCCACACCGCCGAAGGAATTAACCGAAGCGATCGGTTTACCAGTCCCACCTGCTCTTTTGACTCAAAAGGCACAAAAGGAGGAAACCAACCGTGGCTGAAGAATCGAAACCAGCGCCAGCAGAAGAACAGTCAGAACAACAGTCAATAGTCAAAGCGGGTGAAGTTTCTCAGTGGTTGACAGAAAATGACTTTGCTCATGAGTCTCTCGAACCAGATCATGAAGGTGTAGAGGTCATTAAAGTTGAGCCAGATTTTTTGCTGCCACTTTGCACTGCACTGTATGCTTATGGGTTTAATTACCTCCAGTGTCAAGCTGGCATTGATTTGGGACCAGGACAGCAGTTGGTTAGTATGTATCACTTGATTAAACTCAGTGATAATGCTGATCGTCCCCAGGAAGTGCGTCTCAAAGTGTTCCTACCACGGGAAAATCCTAGAGTTCCCTCAGTTTACTGGATTTGGAAGGCAGCAGACTGGCAAGAACGCGAATCCTACGATATGTTCGGCATTATCTACGAAGGGCACCCGGATCTGAAGCGGCTTTTGATGCCAGAAGATTGGGTAGGTTGGCCTTTGCGTAAGGATTACGTGTCACCTGACTTCTATGAGTTGCAGGACGCTTATTAGAGCGATCTTGCACCTTATCCTTAGCCCCTCTTTGTGGTTCAAAGAGGGGTAGTTTTTTATATATTTAGCACCAACCCTTTCAAGGTGGGTAAAAATTTTGGTCAAAAAACTCTTTTTTAACCTCTTTACTCTGTGTAACGCCAGTCGCCTGCTGTCGGGAAACCCTCCCGCAGCGCTGGCTCCTCTGCGGCTATGTGGTTAAATAAATTACTTAGAAACCGCACCAGACACAGAGACCGCAGAGAGAAAAGAAGAGATTTTACGAGTCACCTTGAAAGGGCTAGTCCTAATATTTACTCTCTAGGCTAAACTGAACCGTATTGCTTTATACTGGAAGTCTAATGAGTAATTCTGTTCCATGCCCGGGTTCTGAACGACAAAGTAATTGACCGCGATGTTGCTCGACGATGATGGAGTGACTGATTGATAACCCTAATCCAGTGCCTTTGCCCACAGGCTTTGTGGTAAAAAAGGGGTCAAAGATACGGTTTTGAAGTTGGTAGGGGATACCAGTGCCATTGTCAGTTATACGAATCTCAACCCATTTTGAATTTTTGTCTTGGGATTCTTTGCTGTTATAACTCAGTTTTGTACTAATTTTTATAGTTGGTTTAAAAGTGCCTTCATTTTGCTTTTCCTCTAAAGCACCTATTGCATTACACAAAAGATTCATAAAAACTTGATTGATTTGCCCTGAATAACAATTCACCAAGGGAATTTTTCCGTAGTCTCGCTTGACCTCAATTGCTGCTTGGTTTTTTTGCGATTTCAAACGGTTTTGTAAAATTATCAAGGTGTTATCAAGCCCTTTGTGAATATCAGCAGGCTTTGCATAAGCCTGGTCGGAACCAGAAAAATAGCGCATCGACAGCACAATGTCTCGAATTCTCTCTGCGCCTTCTTTCATCGATGCGAGTACTTTTGGAAAATCTTCAACGACAAAATCGAGTTCATTGGCTTGTATTGCCTGTAAAATTTCTACATGAGGCTGAGGATAATGTTTAGTATATAGTTTTATAACCTGTATCAAAGCTTGCATATACTGGGAAGCGTAATCAAGATTGCCATATATAAAGCTAATGGGATTATTAATCTCGTGAGCTACCCCAGCCGCCATCTGTCCCAAACTAGACATCTTTTCGCTTTGCACAAGCTGCGCTTGAGTACGCTTGAGGTTATCAATAACCTGCTGGAGTTGCTCTTTTCCAGCTTGTAATTGGGCTTGTGAACGCCGCAGTTCAGCTTCGGTTTGCTGACGAATGTTGATTTCTGTTTTTAACTGGTGATTCTGCTGACTGAGTTCCTGATTTTTCTGCTGAAGCTGAGTTTGCAGGGTGCGAATTGTCAGTTGATATTTGATTCTTGCTAAAATTTCTTCAACTTGAAACGGCTTGGTGATATAGTCTGCTCCCCCCACTTGAAAAGCTTTCGCCTTGTCTACCCCTCGAACCAACGCACTCAAAAAAATGATGGGTATATCGCGAGTTTTAGGATCGAGTTTCAACTGCTGACAAACTTGGTAACCATCTATTTCCGGCATCATAATATCCAGCAGTATTAAATCTGGTAGTTGTGCTTGCACAGCTCTAAGGGCTACGCTTCCACTAATAGCTTGTCTTACCTGATACCCGTAAGACCGAACAAGTGTAGATAAAACTCGCAAGTTATTTGGCTCGTCATCAACAATGAGAATATCGCCATATGGATCTGATTCTTGAGGGTTGCACATCATAACTTAGATGATTTTCCAGCGGGTTGATGATCATCCCCTGGTTTAGAATTTAGTGTTTTTTTGCTAATTTAATGTATTATTAATTATATGAAAGCAGTCTTTTGAATCTCGGTATACCTAATCAGAAAAACCGCTCAATCAAAATGATATATTACAACATTACGACAGGCAGGATGAAGGGATTGCAGCGGGATTTGCAGAATTTATTTTAAAGCTTTAGTAACTCTTTAATAAACATTATTGTTATAAAATTATCCTGTATAAAAGCTTTTCAGTGGCACGTTGAAAATTCGTTCCCAAGTGGAACCTGGGAACGAGAGAATAGCAAATCTGGTTTTTTACCCCTGAATTTTTTAGCCCGCCCAGGCGGTGAGACTAGTAATAAAGCACAGCGGTTTCCCAACCTAGGCAACTGGCGCAATTTGTAGCGTGTCCAGAGGACATACCGAAGGGGCTTTGTTTGTGTAGCCTGTTAGGAAAGAGTGCAAAATCTGTCTAAAGGCTACGTTATAACAAGGGTTACATCTTACCGTGCTGCATGACTTGCTGAAGGTGGTTGCGGATTTCCTGCGCTTGCTCGATATCAGATTGCCGCAACTTCTGGAACAGTTCTACACAAGGCTGAGAACCAGCTTGCTGTGCATCATTGATGTAAGTCTCATAAGCTTTGATTGCTTCAGCTTTGTTGTGCAACACAGTGAGGAAGTCATACTCCAGGTTGCTAATAGGATTTTGAGTTTGAGCGTTTCCTGCGGTTTGAACCATAGATTTACCCTCCTTTAGGTTTCTTATTCACTTCTACTTGTCCTACAAGAGGTATTCATCTTCCTAAAAGAGTATGCCAGGATACGTAATCGGTAGATAAATTATTAACCTAAAAGGTTAAGTTCCCAGGTGGAACCTGGGAACGAGATAAGAAGCTGAAGACAACTCTACTATTCAAGCAATCTCCTCACAGCGATGGCTTGAATTCACGCTCAATTTCATGTTGTCTATCTCACCGTGTTTAACAGGACAAAATTTAGTGTTAGCACTTATGCAGTCCATATGTGGTGTCTTGGCACAGACTAGCAGTAGCCCACCTAGTATCAACAATAACCCACAAATTGAGGCAACCTGAATCCAAGAAATTTCCAATGCTCCGTGAACCACCACTTCTCGCAGTACAGATACAATTGTGACCTCTACTGCCACTCCCACAGAGATGCTGTGTTCTTGCAAGTAAACCATCAGCAATCGAAATAACTCGACCAAAATCAAGATAAATAATATCTTGGCGGTGACTCGTTTATAGTCTAGTGGCTGCGTGAGGGAGGTAAATATCCCCCACAAATGGATAAGCATGACGGCAAATAAACCTAGGCACAGGATAACCACAATTAGGTCTTGGAAAGCTTCCATCTGGCGGACAATCCATTCCCGATCTAGCCAGCGATCGCTGAACAAGAATCGACTCTTGAGGCGCTTTTTCATGAGTATTTTGATTCCAATTGGGAGAACTTTAAACCACACCAGCCAGTGTCTATGACACTTTTATTGTGCCGCGATTACGCTTTATTTATTGTGCCGTGATTACGCTTTAACGAGGCTGATAATTGAAGTTTTGCGCCTGTTGTAATAATTGTGCCGCATTGTTCGCCCATTGGAAATTACGCTGACTGTTGTATAAATCTCTGGCATATTGCAACACTTGTGCCGCTTCTGGATATTGCCTTAATTGTATAAAAGCCAACCCGGCTCCATAATAAGCATTGGCGTTATTTGTATTTGCTTCTGCCGATTTTCTAAAAGCTTCTAATGCCTCTTTTAACTTTCCTTGGCTAAACAAAACTGTCCCCAGATTGTAGTGAGCTTCTGAATATTTGGGATTGATTTTCACTGCCTTGCGAAAAGCATCTTTTGCTTTATCAGCTTTTCCTTGTTGTAAATAACATATGCCCATATGATACGCAGGTTCTGGTGCATTTTTGCTCAGATCCATTGCTTTTTTAAAGGATGCGATCGCTCTGTCCCAATCTCGTTGTTGCTCGCGCAGCAACCCTAGGTTATAGTGAGCAACTCCCAGTTTGGGATCAAGTTCTACTGCTCGTTGTAAGTAATCGTTCGCCTGCTGCCAATTACTTCCTTCCAATAGTGAACCCCCCAAATTCGCATAAGCCAGAGCAAATTGGGGATCAGCTTGTGTTGCTTTGTAAAATGCATCTGCCGCAGGTTGTAATTGTCCTATTTGTCGCAGTGCTAGTCCCAAATTGTAGTGCGCTGCGGCTAAATTGGGATCGAGTTCTGTGGCTTTGCGAAATAAGGCGATCGCATCTTGTACTCTCGCTACCTGAATTGCCTGCAACCCTTGACTCAAGTAATCTTGAGCGCTGCTATCAACGTATTGCGCCAGTAGAGGGAGGCGGGGATCACGAGGAGATGGAGTGGCTGGGGAAGAAGGGGAGAGAAAGCTTTGTGCCACTAATATGATCACCAAAACTGGGAGGCGATATTTATAAAGAGGAACTCGCATTGTTTTTTTATGTGGGAATTTGAGTTACATTTACTTTACAAAGTTTGTGTGAGAGATGAATAGATTCACATAAGTTTAAGTTTATATAGTAAATTTTGTGTTTCTTAAATTTTGCTGTGGTAAATATTACGAGAAAATACGATTTTTAACTCTCATATTAAAGGAGAGATAATCTCAAGTTAAAGACAGGATAATCTTTTCAATCATCAATGTTAAATCCTCAATAACTTAGGATAACGCGGCGAAAAGTGGCAAGCCGCTAAGGAGGTTGTATGAACGAAAAAGTCAAATCGGGTTCGCGGAATGTGGCAATTGTCGGTCCATATTTAAGTGGCAAAACCACATTAATGGAAAGTTTATTATTCGTTACAGGGGCGGTAACTCGCAAAGGCAGCGTTAAGGATGGCAACACAGTAGGAGATAGTGCTGCGGAATCGCGCGATCGCCACATGAGTGTGGAGGTAGGTGCCGCTAGCACTGAGTATAATGGCACTCGCTTCACATTTATTGATTGTCCTGGAAGTGTGGAATTTGCCCAAGAAACTTACAACGCCCTCATGGGAGTAGATGCGGCAATTGTAGTTTGCGAACCCATCACAGACCGAGTTCTCACCCTTGCTCCTTTATTTAAATTTCTTGACGATTGGGAAATTCCTCACCTCGTGTTCGTCAACAAAATGGATCGGGCTAATATCAATGTCTTAGATACATTGCACGCCCTGAAAGCCGTTTCCAGCCGTCCCTTGGTAGCGCATCAATATCCCATCATTCAAGCGGAACAGCTCATTGGCTTTATCGATTTGGTAAGCGAGCAAGCATACAAGTACCATGCAGGTGGTCCTGCTGACCCCATCCCCTTCCCGGAAGAACTTAAAGAAGAAGAACATATGGCACGGGCAGAAATGCTCGAAGCTTTGGCAAACTTTGACGACCATTTATTAGAAGAACTTTTAGAAGACATCGAACCGCCCCAAGAAGAAATTCTCACAGATTTGAAAATGGAATTAGGGGCAGATTTGGTCGTACCCGTTTTCTTTGGAGTCGCTGAACAAGATTATGGCGTACGCCCGCTCTTGGAAGCTTTACTTAGAGAAGCCCCTGAACCAGAAACCACAGCAGAACGTCGCTTAAAGGCTCAAAAAGGCGATTTTCCTATAGCGCAGGTACTAAAAACTTATTACACCCCCCAAGGTGGCAAACTCTCTCTCGTGCGAGTTTGGCGGGGTAAGTTAACAGACGGTATTGTTCTCAATGGCGTTCGCGCTGGTGGTCTTTACCGCCTCATGGGACAACAACAGCAGCAAATTAACGAAGCTTGTGCTGGTGAAATCGTTGCTGTCAGTCGTTTAGAGAATATCAAAACTGGGGATACTCTTTCTTGTGAGCAGTTGACGACAGCATTACCCAAAGCTGAGCAGCTAGAACCAGTTTATGCCCTAGCGATTACTCCCGAAAAGCGCAACGATGAAGTTAAACTCAGCAGTGCTATTACTAAGCTGTTGGAAGAAGACTGCTCTCTTGCTTGGGAACAACACGGCGATACTCACGAAGTTATCCTTTGGGGTCAAGGCGAGATTCATCTGCAAGTCGCACTCGATCGCCTGCGGCGTAAATATAATTTGCCGATGACAACGCACTTACCGCAAGTGCCTTACAAAGAAACGATTCGCAAGCCAGCGTCATCAATTCACGGGCGCTACAAACACCAAAGTGGTGGTCACGGGCAGTTTGGCGATGTTTATCTCGACATCAAGCCATTACCACGCGGCGAAGGCTTTAACTTCAAAGAAACTATTGTCGGTGGTGTGGTTCCCAAGCAGTACATCCCAGGTGTGGAAATAGGTGTACGGGAGTTTCTCTCACATGGTCCGTTGGGTTTCCCGGTTGTAGATGTGGCGGTAACACTAACAAATGGTTCTTACCACACTGTTGATAGTTCCGAACAAGCATTTAAGCAAGCAGCGCGTCTTGCTATGCAAACGGGAATACCCAAGTGTGAACCTACGCTACTAGAACCGATTATTCGTGTGCAAGTTTCTACTCCAACCGAATTTACTGCCAAAGTGCTGCAACTTGTGACTGGTAGGCGAGGGCAGATTTTGGGTTATGAAGGTATACATGACTGGCAAGGATGGGACAGTGTGATCGCTTATCTGCCGCAAGCAGAGATGCAAAACTTTATCGTAGAATTGCGATCGCTCACTCTTGGCGTTGGTTCTTTCCATTGGGAATACGACCATCTTCAGGAAGTTCCTGATAAAATTGCCGATCGCATCCGCACCTCTGGTAATGGCAATGGTGGTAACGGCAACGGTAACAAGTAATTTTGGATTTTAGATTTGGGATGAATCTAAAATCTAATGGAAGTACCATCGCCTCTTATTTCAGCCGCTGCTGATTCGGTTTAGTGAGGAGGTGTGGTGCGATCGCCTACCTCATCCCCTCCCCTGATGCCCATCATTGGTGGAGGGGTATTTTTTTGCGGCTGTGGGGTATGAAACGGTGATGCCCCCATTTCAGCAGCGGCTGATTTGGTTTGGTGAGGAGTGGTTGTAGTGCGATTGGCTTTGCCACTGCCCCTTGGGCAATCGCATTCCTCCGTCGCCAGCATTCAGGGTAAGGGTTTTAGCCGTCGCCAGCCCTGGTACAGCGAGACAAGTAGCTTGATATTAGAAGGCTGGCGACGGAGCGGTGGCGACGGAGGGTGGCGACGGGTGACGGAGTGCGCTCGCCATGACTAACCCAGTAACTTATGGTCAATCGCCAGGGGTGTGACCGTTGCCCGATTACGTAACTGGTTATGCTTACTATTTTGTGCCGACTTTAGGCATTACCAAGCCAAGATACGCGCCTAAAGCTACTTTGCTTAAATCAGGTAGGGCGTGTGCTAGCCTGCCACTTCCCCGAAAGTGGGTAATCAGACCGAAACTACTTTTGACTAAAAATCATCCTGCGACCGCTTCTTACGCTTGAGTGCCAAAGGTGCGCCGATACTGCCAAGGATGAGTAAGCTAAGGATGGAGGTAGGTTCAGGGACAGTGATTATGGTTGCAGAAAAACTAATAGGTAACTCACTATCTTCCGGTCCCAAATTTTCAAAACCAGGTACAATCGGCGGGGCAGAAAAAACCTCTAAATAACCCGGTGTCGGCAAAAAACTAGCGAAAAACGGACTAGAATAGTTTCCCTGCTCGGTGGAATACCCAAAACCATCACCCGTTAACTGCTGAGTATTAAGACTAATTAAATTGTCAACATTAAAAGGTTCGTTTCCCGGTATTGAAGTCCCAGCAGGTTGCAGACCAGTAATTGTTTCACCATTTCGTGTACCAGTAATTTCAGAAATCTGGTAAAAACCCAAATCATCAGGGGTGTCATTAGTGGTGAAAGTGCCACTCGCCGTTATGCCAGTACCAAAATAATTCCAGTTCCAATTTAAAGCAGAAGCTGCTTGCATTGTCCCGAAAATCAATCCAGATGTGGCAGCAAGGACTGTGACAGATAATAGAGCTAGATTTTTCATGAAGGTCGGAGCGTGTTATCACGGAACTTGTAGGTGGAGTTAAGCTACAGCCCAACCCAAAACTAATGGCAGTTTAACACCAAAGATATCTATACAAAGTAAACTTTGTACGCTAAATATGTAGATAAGGTTGGAAGTATTTGACTTCACCTTCAACTTTGTACTCACTCTAAGTGGACAAGATTGATTAGCTCGACCTCCGATTTTCAGTGAGCGCTAAATCGTCAAAGCTTTTCAAATCATCGGAGCTTCCCCGCCACACCCCTCCACAACAAAATTCCCCACAACCATATCGGATTATGGGGAATCGCTACTATGAACAAGATATTTATTTACTTAGGGATGGGTCAACTGGTTTATGCATTTTTATTGTGGGAGCTATGGGCGATAGAAGGGTCAGGATGCATAACGTACTGAGCTAAAAGTGCTAAATCCAAACCGGGAAGCAATTCACTGTGAGAAATTTTTTCATAGTCCTTTCCTCGCAGATGATAAACCTCAAACTCAGTATTATGCCAAAACCAAACTTCCTTAATCCCTAATCTTTTGTAAACAGCGAGCTTATCCACGCCTCCACTAGTTAGCACAACCTCAATCGCTAGATCCGGAAGCTCCTTTTCTACACCAATGCAATAACACTCGTCTGGTTCCGTACCGCCCCTTTTCTCTTGTCTACGAAACGTGGTTGAACCCAACCCCCAAAAACGAGTCCTAGTTTCCTGAAAATATGCTTCCAGAAGCATTCCAATATTTGTTTTGCTTTGGTCGTGACGACGACTTGGCGACATGATTTCCAGCACTGCTTCCAGATAGCTAACTCGATACCAGGGACTATCGCCCAGTCTGTTCAGGAGTTCCTCATACTGCTCCCAGCTAACACCAGTGGTGATAAATCGCTCCTCTGGATCGTCAGTGACCAAATCTAGCTCTTCTGCAAGGTCTTTAAGCAATGTTGAGGTCATGAGGATTTCCTTTCCATGCCTGGGTGAGTGTCTCGACCAAAGTCTAGCACCGTACTAAGCTAAACTACAATTTACAGGTTCTTAATAAAATGACTTCTATGTTGACCTAATTTTTATCACAAACATGAGCAATACACAAATCTGGTATATTGTCAAGCGTCATGCAGGTCATTGCGAAATTGTCTCCAGCAACGAAGCGACTGGAGATGATAATCCAGAAATTATAGAACAGTGGGGACCTTTCACTTCCGAAGGTGAAGCGATCGCCCGTCGTGTGGGACTGATTAGGTCTGGCAAATGCCAACCAGTATAAAGAAAGAAGAAAGAACAAGGAAGAACGAAGAATAGTTCTCGTCTTCTGTTTTCTTTCTTCCCTCTACTTTCTTCATTTTTCTGCCCTATTATTGCCTCTTTGTGCAATTTCCTTGCCTAACACTTCCGCTGCTTTAGCAAACTGGGGATCTGCTAGAGTGCCAATTTTTTCGCGCTCTTTGAGCCACAATTCCTGCCGCTGGGCATCTGTCATTTCCACCTTGATATCTGGGTCAATCCCATGCTTATTGATATCCCGATTACTGGGAGTAAAGTATTTGGCAATTGTCACAGCTAGTCCTGAGCCATCGTCTAGAGGACGTACTGATTGCACCAAGCCTTTGCCAAAGGTCTGACTACCGACCAAAACAGCACGCTTATTATCTTGCAAAGCTCCTGAGAGGATTTCACTCGCACTTGCGGAACCTTTATCGACCAACACCACAAGCGGTTTATTAGTTAAAGCACGTCCGTTTGCTGTTTCCCGTTCCACTTCTCCTTGACGGCTTTTAGTGGAGACAATCGTGCCGTTATTCATCCACATCCGGGCAATTTCCACGCTGGAGAAGAGCAAGCCCCCCGGATTATTCCGTAAATCGAGAACATAACCAGCAACCTGCTTATTCTCCAAATTTCTCACTGCTTGTTGCATTTCCTTACTGGCGTTAGCGCTGAACTGCTTCAAGCGAATATAGCCAACGTTACCTACTCCTGGAATTTGCTTTTGGGAATACTCTACTGGATGAATTTCAATCTTTGCTCTTGTAATTTTGAATTCTTTTTCTTGACCGTTACGCAGAATAGTCAAATTGACCATCGTTCCTGGTTCACCTCGGATCAAGGATACTGCCTGATTGGTATCCATGCCCTCGGTGCTTTTTCCGTTGATTTTGGTTATAGTGTCCTTTGCTAAAAGTCCAGCTTTGGCGGCTGGTGTATCCTCAATTGGCGCAATCACAGTTAGCTTTTTCGTTTTCTCATCTAGACCCATCTGGATACCAATACCTGTAAGTTCTCCAGAGGTATCCACTTGCAGACTTTTGAACTCATTTGGATCCATAAACCGGGTGTAGGGGTCATCTAGCTTCTTCAGCATTTCCCGTATGGACTTATAGGCTTCCTGCTTGTTGGTGTACGACTTGTTTAGGTACTCTTTACGAACAGCGACCCAATCAAGCTTATTAAAAGTACCATCTACATATTGGCGGTTAATAATTTGCCAAACTTCATCTACTAAATCCTTAGGACTTTCTTTAAATAAAGCCTGTCCTTGCGAGTGAATTCCCAGGCTGGTGACTGCGATTGTTGTCAGTGTCACCGCTGTAGCACCCACCAAAACAAGCCCACTTTTTGTAATCACCATAATGACAGCTGCGCGTCTACGGAAAGTTTTATAGTCAGTATGCCCAATCTAACACAGGGTTTTAATGTACAGACTGAGCATTATTTTTTTATTTCATTAAAAGCCTTTGTCGTCCGGCGATATCGGAACCGTCGGTACAAAACTTGTCGAAAATTTTATGGATCTACCCAACGCCCATCAGCCTTAATTAAATTAATCAACTCTTCTACTCCTTTTTCTTCTGAAACTTTTTTAATTTCTTCTCTCCCACGGTAGAGAGAAATATATCCAGGAGTTTTTCCAACGTAACCATAATCGGCATCAGCCATTTCTCCTGGTCCATTGACAATACAACCCATAACTGCTATGTCAAGCCCTGTCAGATGTTTCGTAGCTTCGCGGACTTTGTGCAGGACTTCTTCTAAGTTAAACAATGTACGTCCGCAGGAAGGACACGCGACGTACTCCACCATTGTTTTCCGCAATCCCAAAGCTTGCAAGATACTGTAGCATACGGGAATTTCTTTCTCTGGTGGTTCCGTCAGGGACACGCGAATTGTATCGCCAATTCCATCAGCTAAGAGAGTCGCAATACCCGCAGTGGATTTAATCCGTCCGTACTCCCCATCACCTGCTTCTGTGACACCTAAGTGTAGGGGATAATCCATACCCAGTTCATCCATCCGCTTTGCTATGAGGCGATAAGCGGCTACCATCACCGGAACCCGTGAGGCTTTCATGGAGATGACGATATTACGGAAGTCCAAAGATTCACAGATGCGAATGAATTCCAGGGCAGATTCTACCATTCCTTCTGGAGTGTCCCCGTAGGTAAACAGCATCCTTTCGGCAAGGGAGCCGTGATTAACGCCGATTCGCATAGCTTTCCCTTGATCACGCAAGGAAATCACTAAGGGAGCTAAAGTTTCGCGGATTTTTTCTCCTATTTCGTCAAATTCCGCTTTGGTGTATTCGCTTCTCCCAGAATTTGGCTTTTCAAACACATACAACCCTGGATTAATCCTCACTTTCTCTATGTGTTTGGCGACTTCCAAAGCAATTTTCATGCCATTGTGATGCACATCGGCAACAATAGGCACGTCCTTGTAGGTTTTGATTAATTTTTGTTTAATCTCTGCCAACGCTTTAGCATGAGCCATACTGGGTACAGTAACGCGGACGATTTCGCAGCCAATTTCATGAAGACGACGAATCGCTGCAACGGAACCATCAATGTCCAAGGTGTCTTCGTTAATCATTGACTGCACCACCACAGGGTATCCACCCCCAATGGTGACATCGCCAATTTTGACTGGACGGGTTTTGCGCCGTTTGATAGTTGTGTCAAAGGTGGGTTGACTAAATGCGGTATTAGAAGTTGTAAGCGTAGGCAGGGTTTGCATAACCTATTAGGTAATTTTTTGTAGCGAAGATATCAACTTTGAAAACATTCTGTTTCCCAGATTGCCACAGGTGGGGCAAATTTGAGTGATAAATTTTGAGAAAAAATTGGAGCAAGAAAGGGAAAGGGAGAGATGAGGGGAGTGGGAGCCCAGGAGTGGGGAAAAAACTAAAAATTACTTATGGATAATCTAAAATCCTGGCAATAAGCAATAAATACTATTAGCAGACGCAATATTTTTATGAGCCAATTATTAGTTCCTGTAATTCATTCTATTCCTGATGGTGAGGCATTAATTAAAACTGTACTTACCCACTACCTTATCAGCAATATCCGTAGCTTTAAACTATACAGGCGGGGTCTCAACGATACGTATTTTGTGGAAACTAAGCAAGACAGATATATTCTGCGAGTTTATCGGCGTGGGTGGAGAAATAAGCAAGAAATTGATTTTGAACTAGAACTGTTAGCATTTCTACAGAAGCAAAAACAGCCAGTTGCATACCCCATTGCAAGAAAAGATGGCGTTTTTACAACCGAAATTGCCGCACCAGAAGGAAAGCGCTATGCGGCAGTATTTTCATATGCACCAGGACGTGCAGTCAATGAAAAGCTTGATGGTATACAAAGCTATCGTTTAGGAGAAGCACTGGCAAAAATTCACCAGACACTAGACGAGTTCAAAAGTAGTTTTACTCGCCCTGCTTTGAATAGCTATTACTTGCTAGATTTGTCAATACAAGCAATTACAGCTGTGTACCAAGACCGAGAAAGTGATATTAACTATCTGCAAAAACAGGTAGACCAAATAAAAAGGCAGTTAGAAGCATTAAAATTGCCTTTGTCAGCACCAGCTTATGGAATTTGTGTTGGCGATGTTCATTCAGGAAACGCTCATTTCACGGAACAGAATGAACCCACTTTATTCGACTTTGACCAGTGCGGTTACGGCTGGCGTGCTTTTGACATTGCGAAATTTTTGCACGCAGCAACCAGAATGAAAATAGATGTCACAGTTAGAAATAGTTTTCTCGAAGGATATCAGTCAATTCGTAAACTGAGTGAAACTGAGCTTGCTGCAATTCCTGTTTTTATCAAAGCTGCCCATATTTGGGTAATGGGCATTAGTGCAAGTCTGGTGAAAGATGTTTTGGCTTATGGCTGGTTCACTGATGAGTGGATTAATGAGCGTTTGGCGATGTTAAAAACTTTGGATTTGTGAAAATCCATTGCTTAGATTCCCGACTTCTTCAAGAAGTCGGGAATCTTGTATTAGTGCTAGTAACTAAAGTCAGTTGAAAGGGACTTAAAAACATAATATTTAGTCGGTTCTTCTCGTTTCCATGCTCAGTGGAGAAACGAGTAAAAGCTAGCTAAAATGATGGAAAGAATGCTAAGAGAGGCGGTACTGTGCTTAAAATTACCATCGAACTACCGGAAGAACTTTCTGAGCAACTGGCTAGTGTAGGCGATCGCCTTCCCGAACTCCTAGCCCTCAGTTTGCAACAACCACCACTACCAGCCCATATCTACCACATTCTGAATTTTATTGCCAGTAACCCCACACCTGAAGAAATCGCTGCCTTTCGTCCCACACTTGAAATGCAAGAGCGTTTGCGGACTCTTATAGAACGGAGCAAAAATGCGGAAGTCACAGAGCAAGAGCGTATAGAACTTGACGAGTATGAGAGGATTGAGCATTTGGTAATTATGCTTAAAGCTGGCAATCTGAAAAATCTTACCAGCATATCATGACCTATATCACTCCTGCGCTCCGACGACAAGTTGAACAACGAGCTAATGACAGGTGTGAATATTGTTTACTTCCAGCAGACGTTACCTTTTTCCCAGATGAAGTTGACCATGTGATTGCGGTAAAACATGGTGGTGCTACCAATTCTGATAATCTAGCTTTCGCCTGTTGGCGCTGTAATCGTTACAAAGGTACAGATCTTGGTTCATTTGCTCCACAAACAAGAGCCTTCAGTTTTCTCTTTAACCCACATACACAAAAATGGGATAAACATTTCTTAATAGAGGATTGCAGGATTACGGGGTTAACACCAGAGGGACGCACAACTGTGAGATTGCTGCAGTTAAATAACGATGAACGAATAGCAGAAAGACAGCGATTGTTGGGATGAGAAAATTTCTTCCTAGAAGCTGTATAGCCAGAGGTTGCGATTTAACTATGAATACTCAAACAGTAACCCAACTACCAATTCCTCCTCACTTCAACCCCCAAAAAGTTGGCGAAGTGTGGCGCGTACCTTATCAACAACGTGCTGAAGAAGCAAGAGAATGGGCAAAAAAATATGACATCAAACCAGCATCCGAAGACAAAACTCGCATTTGCCTACTTTTAATTGATGTGCAAAACACCTTTTGCATTCCCGAATTTGAATTATTTGTAGGTGGAAAATCTGGTTCAGGTGCAGTAGATGATAATGTCCGGTTGTGTGAGTTTATCTATCGCTATTTAGGAGTCATTACTAATATTATTCCTACGATGGATACTCATACAGCCATGCAAATTTTTCATCCCATTTTTTGGGTAAACCAGGCGGGTGAACACCCTACCCCATCTGCTACTAGCATCACACCAGAAGATATTGAAAAAGGAGTTTGGAAAGTTAACCCAGGAGTTGCTCATAGTCTTGACTACGATTACGAATTACTAGAAAAACACGCCTATCACTACGTTAAGCAGCTGAGTCAACATGGAAAATATCCGCTAACAGTTTGGTCTTATCATTCTATGTTGGGTGGTATCGGTCATGCTTTGGTTTCTGCTGTGGAAGAAGCAGTATTTTTCCATTGCATTGCTCGTCATAGTCAAACGCAATTTGAAATCAAAGGGAATAACCCTTTAACAGAAAATTATTCTGTTTTGCGTCCAGAAGTTTTGGAAAGTTTTGATAAACGTCCGTTTGCACAAAAGAACACACACTTGATTCAACAATTATTAGAATTTGATGCTGTGATTGTTGCAGGTCAAGCCAAAAGTCACTGTGTTGCTTGGACAATTGACGACTTATTAAGGGAAATCCAGCAAGTAGACCCGAATTTAGCGAAAAAAGTTTACCTGCTGGAAGATTGCACTTCCCCTGTTGTTGTTCCCGGTGTGGTGGATTATACGGGAGCAGCAGATGCAGCTTTTGAGCGATTTGCAGCAGCAGGGATGCATTTGGTTAAATCTACGGAATCGTTTTTGAGTTGAGGGAGGGAGTGAGGGAGGGAGTGAGGGAGGGAGTGAGGGAGGGAGTGAGGGAGGGAGTGAGGGGGATGAGGATATAATCTCTGGTTTAGTGTACCTCCTCGGTACTTTCTCAGCGCTGGAGATACCCTTTAGGATCTTGAGCAGTCCAACCTAAGGATGAGCTAGAACGCACTTCAAAATGGAGGTGGGATTGGCTGATGGTTGGTGTACCAGTTGTACCTACGGTTCCGACTAGGTCTCCTTTTTTCACTTGTTGACCGACGGAGACGTTGATACTGTCAAGATGGGCGTAGCGGCTTTGCAATCCGCCACTGTGATTAATGATGACCAATTTACCATAAGTTCCTTGCTCGTTGGCAAAGGCAACCGTACCTTCACCGATCGCTTGCACTGGCGTCCCTTTTGCTGCTAACAAATCCATACCACTATGAAAAAAAACTTCTCCATTGCTAGGATTAGTTTGCCAGCCATAACCTACAGCCACAGTTGCGACTTCCGCTAAGGGATACCCAGCTAATTTACTGAGAGTGGAAGTAGAGGAGTTACCAGGGAACTGAGGTGTGGGAGATTCAGTCATAGGACGACTGGGTGAGCGATTTACCTGGGGAACAAAAACGACTCTGGGATTTTTCTGACACCCATTCACGTCAAACAATACATCTGGACGAATTTTATATTTTGCTGCTATTTGTCGCCAGTTTTGACCAGGCGATACCTCAACAACAATTCCGTTATATGGAGGGATTTGAATTTCGCTACCAACGGCAATTTTACGGTTTTGTAAAGCCGAATTCATGGCGATAATAGTAGCTGGTGTGAGATTGTAGCGTTGCGCTATACTCTCCACAGTTTCTCCTGGTGCAACTGTGTGTCGCTGGAAGCGTTCAAGGGCTGAGGTCTGGCAACCAGTTACAGAAGTTTGTGCCACTGCAGAGTATGGGTTTGTGTATACTAGCCCAAGGGTGCTGGTGACTATGCTACAGAGAAAAAGTAAACGATAGCAAAAAGTCATGTATATAAAGGAGGCACTCAATTATTCTAGATTTTAGATGGCAACAGCAGGTTATGAGAGGTGGTTAGTGGTGCTTTTTGACAACTAACAACTCACAATTAGCAACTAAACAACTGACTGATGAGCAATTCATATGTCAGGTTTGGACTTGCTTGACTAAACTTATAAATTAGGCATCTGCATTGCTGACCTTGAGCGTCATGATTGTCAACAACCCAGGTCTAAAGACACTGGGCTTCTAGCCTAAGTTTTAGACAGTAGTTGACCAGGCTCAGTATCTTCGGATACTACGTTAACGGCAAGTGTTAAAGTTCCTACCTTGGGATGCGTTCGCGCAGCGTGCCGTTAGGCATAGCTAGTTCCAAGCTCTAGAAATCTAGGATTAAACAGATTTATTGGGTTAAGTCAGTGTCCTAAATATAGTTACCGACCGTTAACATTGTCGAAGCTAACTTTACTCCCTTTTGGGAAGGCACATCGAGTGCAAAACCATTATGCGTACAGGGTGAAAGGTATCAGTTCGTAATTGCCCGAACGAAAGTAGATTGCAAAACTACACGGTATTGAGTAACCCCAAGGCGGTAATGGAGCAAGGTGACTAAAGTCACTCGTGTCGTTTTCCTCTCAGGTCTAAAGACGCGCTCGTTTCCCACATCCCGCGAAGTTTTATGAAATTATCATTAAAGCAACTGATTATTTATCTATCCATATTGACTATTGGCGGCGGTGCAGGCTTGTTGGGTAGTCGCTATCTCCCGCCACAAAATCGCTTGTTTCGCGAGTTAAGAACTGTAACAGTGTCTTCGCCCCCAGAAGTTGCACCTGCAAATCCTGTTGGTGGACAAGTTGCAGCTCCTAGTGCCGATAATATGAATTTTATTGCCACTGCTGTTCAAAGAACTGGACCGGCTGTCGTGCGAATTAATGCAACCCGCAAAGTGGCTAATCCTATTTCTGATGCATTGAAAAATCCGCTTTTACGGCGATTTTTTGGAGAGGAAGAGCAGCCATTCCCCAAAGAACGGATAGAGCGTGGAACAGGGTCTGGATTTATTTTGAGTGAAAATGGACAAATATTAACAAACGCTCATGTTGTCGCGGATACAGATACAGTACAAGTGACCCTCAAAGATGGTCGGACTTTTGACGGTCGGGTCGTTGGAGTTGATTCAGTGACAGATGTAGCTGTTGTAAAAATTTCAGATTATGATCTGCCAACAGTGAAACTAGGCACTTCACAAAACTTAATACCAGGTCAATGGGCGATCGCTATTGGCAATCCCCTCGGTTTAGATAATACTGTGACAATCGGCATTATCAGCGCGACAGACCGTACCAGCGCTCAAGTTGGTGTTCCAGATAAGCGAGTCAGCTTTATCCAAACCGACGCGGCTATTAATCCGGGTAACTCAGGCGGACCTTTATTAAACGCCCAAGGCGAGGTTATTGGAATTAACACTGCTATCCGCGCCGATGCTCAAGGGCTGGGTTTTGCCATCCCCATTGAAACAGCAGCCCGCATTGCTAATGAGCTTTTTACCAAAGGGCGTGTACGACACCCGTTTTTAGGGGTTGAAATGTCCGACTTATCTTCTAGCAAGAAACAGCAGATTAATCAAGACAAGAATCTCAACATTAAACAGGATGTTGGGATAGCCATTACAGGAGTCCTGGAAAATTCTCCAGCACAACGAGCAGGACTCCTTGCTGGCGACTTGATTCAAAAAGTTAACGGTAAGCAAGTAAAAACATCTGCTCAAGTACAGAAGCAGGTGGAGTCTAGCACCGTAGGTGACATATTGGAAATCGAAGTCAACCGCAACGGGAAAATTCAAACATTTAAAGTACAATCAGGGGCTTATCCCCAGAAGTAGTGATTAGTCCTTTGTCGTTTGTTCTTTGTCCTTTGTAACTAATGACTCATGACAAATGACTAATAACTGTTAACTAATGATTGTTACTCAAATGATCTAACTGCATCCGTTGTTCCATTTGGCGGAGAAAATAACCTGTCATCATAGCCGAGGCTAAAAGACCAGCGAGATTGTCTCGGTCTGTGGTAATTTGCACATTAAAACTTTCTGAAGGTAACATCCCGACAAGTCCTTGGACGTTTTGCGAAATGATTTGTTTAATTTCGGGGCTGACAGACTGGGCGACGCGGGCTAGGACTTCAGGTGGCTGGTGCTGTAGATACTTGAGTAACTGATTAGGAAGTTCCTCAAAGCTATCATTCAGGATCTGATTGGGGTGTTCCTCAGGGTAGTCATTCAAAAAATTAGGATCAAACACCATTGGCTGTTTTTTTAGCTGAGTTGCTTATTCTACTCTAAACCATAGTAGAAGGGTGAGACATATCACTACCTCTTTCTGGAGTACTAGCATTCCAACAAGAGCAGCAGTACTTAATCTGGTTGTGGTTGTGCTGTGAGTTCCAGCTCTAGCTGTTTTTGCTCTTGGCTATTGGATAATAATTGGGGAAGTTGCTCAATTTGGAAATATTGCTGAAATTTAGGGGTGACTTGTAACGAATACGAGCGAGACTCACTATCTCGGCGTTTTTTGACAAAACCGAGTTCGACGAGTTCGGAAACGTGTTGATACGCACCAGAACCCCGCAAGTTGATCAAGTCGCTTTGCAGTATTGGACTATTTAGGGCAATGGCTGCCAAGGTTCGTAATGCTCCCAGACCCAATTCTACTGGAATCAGAGTTTGTACCAAGTCATGAAAGTCTGACCTAAGTTGCAAACTATAACCATCGGAGGTTTCTACGACTTCTAAGGCGCTATCACGGCGGGCATACTCATCAATCAGTTCGATGATGCCTTCCTGAACTGTGGTGCGATCGCAAAGCGCATACTCGGCAATTTCACTTATGGACAGGGGTTTACCCTTCAAATACAGAATTGCTTCTATCTTCGTCGATGCATTCATCACGGCATTATTCATCAGTCATCAGTCATTAGTTATTGGTCATTAGTCACTTGTATAAATAAAAAATGACAAATGAAGGAGAATTACAAGTGTTTGGCACAATAACATAATATCGGAAAAAAATCAAGGATTATGTTGAAAATACCAAAGGTGAGGCTTCGGGATCTTCAAAATTGTTATAACCCACCTCAGTGCTGATCCAGTCTAGTTTTTAGGATGAATTCAGCGATCGCCAAATCTTGTGGAGTGGTCAACTTCAGATTCGTCTCTTCTCCCTCAACAATTCGCACACTATAGCCGCATTTTTCAAACAAAGCAGCATCGTCAGTCACTTCCCAGCCTTGACGGACACCTTCGGCGTGGCACTTTTTCAATAATTTAACATCAAAACCTTGAGGAGTTTGTGCCGCCCACAATTGCCGTCGGTCAGGCGTGCTTTGAATTATGCCATTTTCATCTACGACTTTGATAGTATCCTTAACTGGTACGGCGGCAATTAAACCAGGACAATGTCGAATAGCTTCAGCACAAGAGTTGAATAAATTTGGTGTGGCGAGGCATCTGGCTCCATCGTGAATTAACACTTGCTCTGCGGAGCCGCTTAGCGCCTGCAATCCATTGTAAACCGATTCTTGACGGCTAGAACCCCCTTGAATCAGTTCCACTGGCTTAGTTAGCTTTAGAGAGGCAAGAATGGTTTTGAAATCTTCCCAGTCATAAGGTTGGGAGATAATGCCTATCCAACTGATTTGACTTGCTGCTTCAGCGGCAAGAAGAGTCCAAGCGATAATAGGCTGGGAGCCTACCACAAGCAGGAGTTTATTGCGGTGACTTCCCATTCTTCTGCCTGTTCCAGCAGCTGGAATTAATAAATGCACAGAATTCCTCAAGTTTGATAGATATTAGGGACTGGGGACTGGAGACTGGGGACTGGGGACTGGGGACTGGGGACTGGGGACTGGGGACTGGGAAAGAGACTAATCCGCGTGAAGATTCTTCCCTAATCCCTAATCCCCAATCCCTAATCCTCAATCCCTAATCCTCAATCTCTAATTTCCAATCCCTATCTTCCCCTAAAATAATGAGCGAGTAAGCGTGAAGATATATTATGCGAATAGTAGCCCTTGTTCCTGGCGGAATTGGTGACCAAATTCTCTTCTTCCCGACCCTAGATGACCTGAAGCGCTATTACCCCAATGCTCAGGTGGATGTTGTTGTGGAACCCCGTTCAAAGGCTGCTTACCGGGTGAGTAAGTCAGTTAATGAAGTACTGGCGTTTGACTACAAAGACCGTAACAGTATGGCAGATTGGGGCAACTTGGTAGGCTCGATACGCGATCGCGAGTACGATATTGCCATTGCTCTAGGGCAAAATGCTTTAGTAGGTCTTTTGCTCTGGTTAACCGGAATCCCCACACGAATTGGCTATAGGAGCAAAGGAGCTGTTTTTCTCACCAATCCAGTTCCTCTGAGAACAAATCAGTATGCTGCTAGTATGTACCATGACTTGCTGCAAGGGTTGGGTATTAACTCTCCTTGTCCAGAGTTAGCAATCAATGTGCCAAAAGCAGATATTGACTGTGCTATTCAGGAACAACAACGGTTGGGGATAAAGGAAACTGGTTACATTTTGATTCACGGTGGTTCTAGCAAGCTAGCCCAGACGAAAGGTCTAGATAAAATTTATCCTGTCAGGAATTGGCAGCAAATTATTCAAGACATCCAGCAAAAGCAGCCGGAAATGCCTGTGGTGGTTATCCAAGGACCAGAAGATGAACAGTTTGTGCGTAGTCTCAAACAGTCCACACCCAATATCAAAGTGAGTTCTCCTGATGATATTGGCAAGTTGGCGGCGATGATTGCTGGGGCAAATTTAATGCTGTGTACCGACAGCGCCCCTATGCACTTGAGTGTGGCGGTACAGACTTATACCATTGCCTTATTTGGTCCAACAGACCCAGCAAAGTTATTGCCTAGAAGCGATAAATTCCTTGCCATTAAATCCCCCACGGGTAAGATGGCAGATATCGCGCCTAACACTGTGTTGGAGAAAATTTGGGGTGGCTAAACCTGCTGTATTCCTTGACCGCGATGGCGTGTTAAATGTTGAGGCTGGCTACATTCGCGACCTAGAAGATTTACATTTAATTCCCGGTGTTGCACTTTCCGTGCGCCAGCTCAATGACCAAGGTATTTTTTGCTGTCTTGTTTCCAATCAATCTGGACCAGCTAGAGGTTATTATCCAGACACTCACGTACAAGCGTTACATGATCGGCTTTGTCGATTGTTGGCACAAGAAGCTGAGGCAAAATTAGACGCTTTGTATTATTGTCCCTACCTCAGTCCACCAGAAGGCGGCAAAGACCCAGCATACACTCGCTGGTCTACTTGGCGCAAACCAAACACAGGAATGTTGGTCGCGGCGGCTTGGGAACACGATTTGGATCTCAGTCACAGTTTTATGGTGGGAGATAAAGCGACTGATGTTGATATGGCACACAATGCTGGTTGTGTGGGAATTTTGGTGCAAACAGGGTTTGGCGATCGCGTTTTGGCTGGTGATTACCAGCACCATACAAAACCCGATTACATTGCCAAAGATTTGGCTGTAGCTGTTGAATGGATTTTGCAGCAGCTACAGATTTAACACTCCTTGCGGGAAGTCCCCAGGTTTCGTTCCTCCACCTGGGGATGAAAGCTTTTGTCAGGGTCTTGATTGCAAAACTGCCGACGTGGGAAAATATAAATAGCGAGGCATAATCAGTAACAGACCCGCTTGCTACCAGGGATGATAACCTCCTTCTTTGTAAGAGCTACTTTTCTACCCCTAAACGATACAGTTGGTGGCAGTATCCACCAGAGATAACCCGTAAGGCAGGACTACGACGAAAAAATAAGTCCCCTGTCAACGAAATAACAAGATAATATTTTTTGTTATCGGCGTAAGGAACTTGCGTCGTTAGACGCGGATGGTGAAACCTCTGCGTATTAGAACCTCCGGACTCCAAGGGTAAGTTTGCCAGAAGAGGCGTTAGAAACCTCGTACGAAGCGTAGCTCCGTGCGAGTGTTGTTCATAAAAAATACAACAAATCAAGCGCTATTGAGCTTCACCTCAGTACCACTTGTAGCAAAACTTTTGCGATCGCCTCTTGGGGCGATCGCTATTTAAAATCTGAATCAGGCAATCCTAAATTATTCCTGAACAACAAAATTCCCGACTACTTGAAAAAGTCAGGAATTTGAGCGAATTGATTCTCACAAGTCTTGACTTTTAGCTTTCTTTACCAGTTCTGTATACAAATTAAATATCTAAAAATATGTAACAGGTGAGGAATTTAGAAAAAAGATTTTTTGCTAAAGGCTAATATAAATCAAACTTTTATGTAAAAATTTGTAAATAACGAATAACTATGTGTAACCTAGTACACATTAGTTGTGTCCTATCATAATTAGGTATAGGTTGGAAGTTAAGCTTGGGCGAAACTTCAAGCCTAATTTTTGAAGGTCACACTGAGTTATTGAATAGAAAACCTGACAATGGCTCTTGAAAATTAAAGAAACAGGGAGTTTAAAGCTTTGTTACGAAACTGATCAGCTGCAACTAAAAATTTACGTTAGAACAAAGATTAGTGACCTCAGTGCAGCAGGCTGAGGATTCTCGGCTACATGGCATCTGCTTGTTGCCATTATTATTAGGTGTGAATAGCTTACAGCTGGATATAGCACGCCATGTTATGTGTTCCTTCACTTCCCTCTTGCTGTCAGGTTGGTGCATCGAAAAAAGAATGTGAAGAAAGATTATAAGGAAAAACAAATGGCGATTCGATTACATAGCTTTGTGAGCAGTGGAAAACGTTACATCCAAGTAGAGAGCCAACCTCACCACATTACTGGCATTTTTAGAACGCTCATGCGCTTTTCAAAAAATATGCATCACTGTACGTTAACAGATGCAGAAAGTGCATATTTTCGCTGTGAAGAAGATGGAACAATGACCTTCTACCAAGCTGGAAGTTCCGATGTTGGTGATTCAGAAGGAATTTGGACGTATCTTGTCTATGAATGTCCAGAAGGTGAGGAAAAAGTTTTCCCTGACTCATCTATTGATACAAGTGCAAATTCTTTAAAGCAATTGTTTGCTGGTTACAAAATAGTTCAAGTCGCTGTAGATATAAAGGAGTATCTTAAATATCAATACGTCGAAGATGAATATCTGGATGTTCAACTACCTTATGATTGGAATACTCTAGAAGGAAGAAAAATCGCTAACCTTCTATTAGAAGAATTTCAGGCGTTGAAATCATCTCCTGTGTTTGCAGAACGTGCTGGTAGAGAATACATGAAAGCCGTTTTGAATGGCTTTATTAAAGCTGGACAAGAAGTCTTGGAAAATGGTGGCATCTTGAGAGACTTTGAATCGACTCAATACGATGTCCTAAAAAAGACCAAAATTGATGAGATGGCAAATTTGATTCTTGAATATAATGATTATCGTATTTGGAAAGCGGCATTACCAAGTAAATCGAAAGCAGTTGAATACGCTTTTAGTACAGCCTTAAAACTTATATGCCGTATTAAGTGAGAAGAAAACTGCGTGTACAAATTGCATAAGAGACCATTTATAAAGTAAATGTTAAGTAGGGTGCGTTAGGCACTAGCCGTAACGCACCGCTATATAACATGGTGCGCCCTTGCGCTTTGATTATGTTTTTGGTGACAAATCATATCGCTCATGCTGCGCCTAACACACCCTACAGTAATTTTATTTTTACTTTATAAATAACCTCTAATCACTCTTCATGGTCGTTGAGTGTTGAGTGTTAAGAGTTAACACTCAACACTCATAACAAGTTAATTCTAATTTCCATAGCATCTAATAAAATGCTTTATAAGACATTTTATTAAATGCTATACTTTCTCTTTGTTCTAGCCAATGAGGGCATCCGCCGCCTTTTGTTCACCAGTTACCTTTTCAAAACATCTCAAATAAGGCATCATCTAACTCATAGCCCAGAAGTTGCGCCATCGACTGGAGGCGAGATTTACTGGGAATGCCTTGCTGTTGTAACCAGTCGTTTAAAACAAACAGCTTGTGCATCAAAAAGATTTCTAAAGCTTCAGGATTATACTGAATACCTTCTCTGGTACTGAACTGGTGGGGTACAAGCATAGCTGCATAACGAGCGAATTCCCCAGCCTTCCAATCTAGTAGAAATGGCAACCAGGGATACCGAGTATCCAGCCGGATAAACCACATCCGCACTTCTGGGATTTCTGAAAGTTCCCGTGGATCGCCTGGTTCCAAGGAATAGTCAATATCAAAACGCAGCTGCTGCTCTTCGGATGCGATCGTCCCGTCTTGCAGCAGTTTTTCAATCTCTGTGACTATAGGGGACAGATCCAAGGAGTTAATGTGATCAGTATTAATTGCGATGGTGATTGTCATCGAGTCAAAAAATAGCCTCGACAATTCATACTACTCTTTTCCTGCATACAAATCACAAAATCAATCGGCACGTATGTTTGGAACTACAGTTAAGCACTCAAGGCTTGTGGAATGGGGAGTCATGGGGGGAATAACTCAAGGCTCTGAAGAAACACTGTTGAGGGAAGGAGTGAGAAAGAAAGGGAGGGAGTCAAAGAGGGAAGTGTTTCTTTCATTCGTAGCGGGGGGCGCGCCGCCAGTGCGCCGGCTCCTAACTAAAAGTAAATGAATCATAAATCGTGGCTCTTGACAAGACAAAAGCCTTCAGGTAGACGTTGGCAACGATTTTAAGCTAAAGTTGTAATGAGTTTGTTTTAGAAGAGAGTGTGAGCGAGCAGTTAAAAAGTATAACCATCCCCTTAAACCAACCTGTAATTTCCCGAAGCAAAAAAGCAAAAACACAGGCAAAGCGGAACGTGCAGGGTGCAAAACCTTTGAATATATAAAATAACAAACAAACATTCAAAAGGGAAAATTAGCCCCTAAGTTAAGAAACTTATAAAATATGCAAAAGCAAGAGATATCTACAAAACCAATTCGTTCACTGGAAGATGCTCTTGAGCAGTGTCAGGCATTAGGTATGCGCGTGAGTCGTCAGCGTCGCTTTATTCTGGAACTGCTTTGGGACGCAAGAGAGCATCTTTCCGCTAGAGAGATTTATGATCGCCTGAACCAGCAAGGCAAAGAGATCGGACATACTTCTGTTTATCAAAATTTAGAAGCGTTATCCAGTCAGGGCATCATTGAATGTATTGAACGCTGTGATGGACGTTTATACGGCAATATTAGTGATTCCCACAGTCATGTTAACTGTTTGGATACAAATCAAATCTTGGATGTTCACCTAGAATTACCAGAAGAATTTCTCCGCCAAGTTGAAGAACAAACAGGGGTGCGGATTACTGACTACAGTATTAACTTCTACGGTTACCGTAACTCACAAGAAAGCACATGATGCTTGTGATCAGTTGCGCTTCAGCGCAACTACCAACCTATCACCGATGACCAAATTCACTTATAGTTATCGTCTACAGCTGTTTGATCATCAACATCATCGTCGTACAAATCTTCTGGCATCATCGGTTTACCTTCTGCGCTTTCAATTAGCCCGTTGTAGGGTGCATTGTTAGACCAAGCTGCTGTGTGTTCTGTTGCCTCAGCAATGTTAAAATGAGACTGCTGGGACAGTAAATTTTTGATGGCTTGAAACTGCTCTAATGAGAATAAGGCACCATTCATCAGAGCAATTTCTCTGTCAGCCTCGCTTAGGATACCTTGAAATAAGCAAGCGTTGGTGAGATTAACAGAACTAAGATTCACCCCTGTGAGGTTGGCACTTGTGAGGTTGGCACCTGTGAGATTTGCACCTGTGAGATTTGCACCTGTGAGGTTAGCACCTGTGAGGTTAGCTTCCTGCAAATTGACTCCCGCTAAATTTGCCTCAATTAACTCAGCATTTGATAAATCTGTTTGCCCAAGATGGACTCCTGCGAATACCATAACTTGCGGCAAGTGAACCCCTGCTAAATTAAGGAAAGCGAGGGATTTTGAGCGTATACGGGTTGCAAAGGTATTTTTGCCCAAAACTGCTGTCTTACCAATAAGCATGAGCAGTGCTTCTGGATTGAATTCTTCTAAAGAAGCTGGATCACCACAAGGGGAAAATGGAATCTTTGCTTCTTGGTGGATAGCACATAGCAACAAGAAAAGATTCAGTCCCACAGATGCATTTACCTGCTCGATATTAACAGGGTTTTGCAGTGTCTGAAAATAAGTTAAAGCTTTGTGCGCTATACCCTCATCCAACCAACGACCTCGGCAATAGCTATACCAAAAAGGTAGCAGTCGATCGCACAGTATTTCAAAAGAAAAATCCCGCTTTGAAGAGCGTCGCAACCCTTCGATCACAAGTTCCTCTATTTCCTGAGTGAGGATACCGTAACCAAGTAGATTGTAGAGGTGTTGGGCAACACTACTGGAATCAACGACGAAGGTCAATTCACCGTAAGCATCCAGTTGGCGTTTAGTCAAGAGTTTTAATTCAGTGATCAAAGCTTCAGCACAAAGATACTCTCCTAACTTCGCATGAAAAAACTCAACGAGAGAATTTTGAATTTTGGAGCCACTCCCATGCGGAGGTTCCCGACCTTGAGCGGAGTGGCGTGATTTAGGATTTTGGATGTGAGATAAAAATTTCTCCCCTTCTTGCCATCTGTCTTTTTTGAAATAAAAAGCTGGCAGTGTATTTAATTCTCCACTCAACTTAATTTGAGAATGCCGTGAGTGTAGAATTTGCAGTGCCACTGCTTGCATTTTCTCAAGTAACTCTTGCGTGCGGTGAATATGAGCCACTCCCCACCGCATAAGCATTGTTTTGATGCTACCAGTTTGAGGATAGCCTAATAGCGATCGACTCAGGCGATGGTAAATTTCCCACAGCAAAGAGGCATTTCTAGTGTGCTGATTTCTAGCTGTAAACTGCAATATTTCCTCATCCAGCAGTTCATCACGGTGCAAAACACCTAACAAATAGAGCATAAAAGGTTGGCGGACAAGAGCGGAGATTTCCGGGAACTTGGATTTAGCGGAAAATACTCCTGCCTGTTTTAAGAATGTAAAGAAATTTTGAGATATGGGCAAAGATTGCACTTTTGCCCACTGCTGAAACCATTGTTTCAACTCTTCCTTATCCCACGGCGCGATCGCAATTCGTTTTAATTGCTGTGCAAGTTCTTGAGCGATATCTTGCAATGCTGTTGACCGAGTGGTCAGGAAAATTTTATGTTGGCTGAGAGATTGAAATCTCAGCAGTTGCTGAATAAAAATTGCTTGTATCCTTTTGCCGTGACGCGAAGGCGGTAGCTCATCGAGACCATCCAAAATCAACAAACACCTTGGATGCTCTAGCTCTAGCCACTCTAATAGACTGAGGTGAAAATTATTTGCTTGAAAACCAGAATCTAACGTTTCCTCTAAAGTATTGCCATATGTCACTTCACTCAGGCGAATCAAAACCGGCATCCAAGTTGGGTATAATTCCTGTGCTACTTTCGCCGCCCAAATTTGGCAGAAACTCGTTTTTCCATAACCAGGTTCTGAGCAAATCACGGCAATTGTTTCTAAATCAGATAGCTGTTGCTGCGCCCATGTCATTAAATCAAGCTGGGGAATTTTTTGCTTTTGCTGTGAATCATTTTCGTTTAGGGGCAAGCCTTTGAGAGGAACATAGATATCCTTGAGGGAAAAGAATTCTGTGAATAAAGGTTCTGAGTGACTCTGGAGCAAACTCGCTCGGTAGAGTTCCCGGTACAAGTCAATTTTGTTATCAGATGTCGAAGGGTTGGGAGTTAACCCTCCTACAACTTCTGGGGTGTGTAAAGGTAATCCTGCACTGGCTGGTAGTGAAGTCCCTATGCGGAAAAATTTTTGCAGTTGGGCGAACGCAAGCGCATTCTCGGCGATGACTACTAGTAAGTGCCCAGCAAGTGCGTTCATCAATCGCTGTATGATCAGCTTAGCTTCGTGTTCTTCGGCACCATTGGCAATCAACCAAGCCACAGCTGCGCTGTTCATTTGTTGCACAAGTAATGAATCTGCTACCTCACAAAGCGCTTGTTCAGCTTGTGTGTCAGTGAGTTTCCCTGGACGGAGAGTTTTGAGTAGCCCTTGCAGTTGAGCATCTTGCAGGGGACGTATGAAAGATGAGGGGGATGAGGAGGATGAGGAGGATGAGGGGGATGAGGGGGATGAGGGAGATGAGGGGGATGAGGGGGATGAGGAGGATGAGGGAGATGAGGGAGAAATTTCGCTCTCTACTCTCGTTCTTTGTGTGTCCCATACGATTGCTCGGTCTAGCCAAGGTCGCTGTAGGCTTTTTTCCTGGTTAAGAACTTGTTGTAGACCAAGAAGATAGGCAATTTGAAAGGCTAGCCATGTGCCTTCGTTGCGTTTCAAGGGTTTTTTCTTGCTCAGTGCACTCACTAAGCTTTGAGTGATGTGGGCTAATACACTGATTTCCTGGCAAACACTGCCTATGGGTAGTTCTAAAATTTCTGCTAAGGTACAAATATCAAAAAACATAAGGCTTTTGACTTCCATATCCTGAACAATACGGAATGCCAAGCCTGCTATCTCCGCTGGTGAAAACTCTCTTATTTGGGGTAGTTCAATGTGGTGTTCTGCTAAGGTGTGCCGAATACTCAAAGTCATTGAATCAAAGGGTAAATGCCTGCCTATGGCAATTATGATTCATTTATCTGTCTACGAAAACAACTCTTATTAAGGTAACTAAGCTAATTTGTCAAGCTTATTTTTTACCAAAAGAAAAAAGCCTGCGTTTTTAAGCCGATTATGAGCGATCGCCCTCTAAAACTATTGTTAGTAGACCAAGACCCTATCTTCCGGCTAGGGCTACGAGTGGCTTTGGAAGAATTTCCGGATTTGCAAGTGGTCTCGGAAGCTCAAACAGATACTGCTGGACTGCAGATTTTAGCCAAACTTGCACAAGAAGACCCTAACCAAGTTAATTTAGTTGTTTTGGAACTGGGAAATGGTCGCTCCCTCTCTAGTCAGCAGCTCGGTTTACAACTTTGTCGGCATTTGAAAACCCAGTACCCCAATCTGCCCTTATTGCTCCTAAGTTCTGTTCAAGAACAAGGGTTGCTTTTAGCAGCAAGATCTGCTGGGGTTAATGGTTACTGTCCCAAAGGTACGCCTGTTTCTGAATTAGTCACCGCCATGCACGAGATACTAGCAGGTGGCTTATGCTGGGATGGGGAAATGAGAGAGGACACGGGGTATGCTCTTGAAAACCTTTCCGCTTCTTCTCGACTCCCTTTCGCTCAGCTGCGGAAGCGTCTACGCTTATCAGGAATGGGTTACATTAACACTACCTTGGCAGAAGTAACGGCACAATTACAAGTGCCCGGCTTACCTTTACTTGATAGAGCAGTTTTAGCTGGGCAAAGACGAGAATTGTTAGCAGCTCGTTGGCTGCTGAATCGATTATTAGCTTCAGCAGTGGAAAGGCGAGAGGTACCACGTTGGCGTAACGTTCCTACAGGAAATAATTTCGCGTCTGTACAGTTGCAGCCTCCTGCAAATCCCTCACTCAGTACTTTTATTTCCAAATCTGACTCACCAAACAAGCAAAATGCCCCTTCTCTACTCAGCCCGCGATCGCTGCAAGCGGCATTATTTGCATCTTGTATTACCAAGCTTCAGCTTCCTTTACAAAACTTGACAGCTACCCCTCTGGAAATTGATATTTTACGTGAAGATAAAAAACGTGATTTACTTTATCTAGTTCTCCAAAAAGTTGCTGATACTTTAGATGAAATACGAGCTTCTCGGGTAGAAATCAACCAATTATCGGAATTAAAAAATACCTTACTCATTGATGCTTGGGAAGCTGCAACTACAGAGTTTTTTGGAAAATTTGCTAGGGTAAGAGTTGGCAAAAACAATTTAGAAATCGTCAATTTTCTACTGCAAAATTCTGCAATTGTGCAAACAGAGATTTTTCAGAAAATTCCTCTTGCTGAGGAGTTATTTTCTTATCTGTTATTTCAAACTGATTTGCAAATTGATAATGCCTCATATCCAGCAGGAAGCTCTGAAGCAAAAGAGTACGCAGAAATGCTCCTAGAGAATTTGTTAATTCAGATAGCAAATGGTGTGATACAACCGCTGCTCAACTCTTTAGCGGATGTCGAAGAAATTAAACAAAGTTTTTATGATCGCCAATTGATTTCTACGCGGGAAATCGAACGTTTTAGAAATAATTTGTCGTGGAGATATCGCCTGAGGAATTATGTCAATGAGCCTCAAGCAATTTTTGAAAGCCGCTATGAGCTATTTGTTTTTGCACCTCGCGGTATTGCGACAATTTCTATTTATGCGCCGCGTGGACAAGAGCTAGCTCAACTTTCTGGTATCCCGCTAGTGATTACCCTAGCGATAGAATTTCGTGATGCGATCGCCCCTCGTCTACAATCATTATTATCTTTCTTAGGAAGTGGTGTTGTTTTTGTTCTGACGCAAGTTATTGGACGTGGTATAGGTTTGGTTGGTCGTGGGATTCTTCAAGGAATTGGCAGTGTTTCTTTAACCGAAAAAAAGAATAAAAAGTTATGAGTTGGGTATCAGCAATCTAGAGACGCGTCATGGCGCGTCTTTACACATCACTTATTATTTGTCATTGCGAGTGGAACCAAGTGAAACGAAGCAATCGTAAGTGCTTGAGATTGCTTCACTACGCTGGCGCTTCGTTCGCAATGACAACTATTCAACCGGACATGATATAACTAATCAACAGAATTTGATATTAAATGCGTAGCTTCACTTGCAGGTATTTTTGCATCCAAGTTGGGTGCAGGAATATGCTTCATTTCCCAAACTTTTAGCAGAATCAGGTATTCGTAGAAAGCTTGCAAGGTACACCAAGCAAAACCAGCGCGTCCGTCTAAGCAGCCACCTAAGAGAAAATACATATACAAAAAACGTATGAATGGTCTACCTGGTAAGCGCAAGGACAAATCTTTTAAAGCGCGGCGTCGTTCGACTTCTGACTTGCCAAAAAATAAACTGCGCCAGCTAACTGTTCCATTCTCTAATTGATGCAGAGTTTCTCTGGCTTCATCTGTGGAGTAACGATTGTGCTTTTCAATCCACCGGCTTAAACCCTTGCTAGAAGTGTAATGGGGGTATGTTTCTTTTAAAAAGCTTGTTGAACCGTCACAAACTTCTCGTTCTGTGTGACCGTAGTCTGTAAACCAAACTTTACCGTGGCGGAAAAGGCGCAGCTGGTAACGAGGATACTGGGTACTGCGACGAATCCAACGATTCATGAAAATGACGCGTTCAGCGACGTAGTAACCGATGTAGTCTGGATTCTGACTTGCTTTTTCGCATTCTGCAAACAGTTGTGGCGTCATGCGTTCGTCAGCTTCTAGAATGTAAACCCATTCATGCTTGGGAGGTATATTTTCTAGCATCCAAGTACGCTGACGACCGTGGCTTTCAAAAGGATGCTGAACGACGCGAACTGGGTAGCGACTGGCGATTTCGACGGTGCGATCGCTACTACATGAATCTACAACAATAATGTCATCTGATAGCATCGCCGACTCAATACAAGCCGCAATATCTATTTCTTCGTTATAAGTCAATATGTAAATTGAAAACATTCCCAACGTTAGTCATATAAGTTCTCTTGTGCCAGATTATACTTTTTTATAGGGAATACCTGCAAGAGATACGAAATGATTTTCATCAAGGAATGAGTCAAAGTGGCAGTATGAGCTGCGTTAAATTTTTAATGCGTCGTACTGCCTTTGAGGATAATGAACTAGCGTGCAGGTACTTTGCGTTTTGCACTTTGGAAAGCACCCATACTTCTTAATCCTGACCAGCCGATAATGATGTAAGCAACAGACAACAGCAAACTATTCACAACAATCCTTAAACCAGGCTTCCAATTTTCTTGAGCTTGTTTTTCCAGTTCTTCCCGGCGAGTGCGAATTTGAGCTAGTCTTTGATTGGCAAGTTGCTGTGGATCTGTTTGTTGGGCGATAAATTTGTCAAGCTCCTGAGGATTTGCCTTAAACTTCTTGAGTAAATCTTTTGTAGCTTGGGGAACATTTGGGTTATTCAGTGCTTGGTTGTAACGCTGCTCATCTTGAAGCAGTTCACTGTACTGGGTTTTGACTTGAGTTCTCTGCTTTTCTACAGCTGCTTTGACTTGATCATTACCCAGTTGAGCTTGCACTTGGTTGAGCTGGGTTTTCAATTGGTTTTCTGCTACTTGCGCATCCCTAGTGATTTGGTCCACCACTTGAGTTCTTTGGTTAATAATATTCATCGCGTGGACAGGAGCAATAACCAAAAAGAGTAACCCCAAGATACTTGATATAATCAGAGCCGGCATTCTAAAGTCTAGGGGCTGTGGTTGATTGCCATCATCAAAACTGTCAATCCAATACGCCGCGAATAGCATACCCAAACCTACTAATGGCACGACTCCCCGCTCAACCATACTTGCTGCCCATCTTAGTTGCAACTGTTTATCAGTAGGGCTGAAGTCAAGGCTGAGAATGATAAAGTCGATCAAAAAGGACAATATTAAGATTATCCCAATTACCTTAAGTGTACGGGCGGCGATCGCAGCAGCAAAACGGTTATTCATAGTTTTTTGTCTCGTAGTCAATCAGAGTGAATATTCTATATAAAGGTACTGGAATATTGTTTCCATGACGCTATCTATTGTTTATGATTCCGAGATTCTTTTTTGGGTGATATATTTTCTACCCTTTCGATTGAGCTACACCACGGTAGCATCTGTATTCTAGCTTGTCTTCCGGAAATCCTTGTGTTAGAAAATACCAGATATAGATTGACACCATTGATAACCGTAGTAAATATTCCATTAGAGGGATTTCGTGTGCATTTTTCTTGTGTATCAGGTAGGGTGTGAGCCAAGAAATGATTACACACCCAGCGACCACACATAAGTTTAGTGCGTAAGTCCGAGAAGCTTTTCCCAAATTGGCAAATCCTCCGGACGATCAATATCAGCCAACAAAGGCAAGTAATCTACCAATAAATTAAGCGTCTGGGCAGTATCTATAGTCTGTTGCAATACTTGAGAGGTTCCCCAATCTATATTGATAAATAATTCTGGGACGGAACGCTGCAAACCAATCAAGTAATAGCCACCGTCTACCGCTGGACCAAGTACAAGGTCGCACTGCTGAAGTTGTTTAAAGGCTTCTGCTAAAATTTGGTCATTGACATCAGGGCAGTCAGTACCGATAGTAATGACTTTTTCTGCACCTGATTGAAAGGCATTGTAGAAAGATTGTGCCATCCGCGAACCCAAATCTCCCTCACCTTGAGGTTGGTAAGCGATGTCATATCCCAGCCAGTCTTGCATCAGTTGCAAATTACCGCCTGCAAACCGTACTTCACAAGATATGGCAGAAGTTTTTTGCAACTGTTTCACTTGAGATAGGGTGTGTTCCGTCATTTGACGCTGAAGATTTGCCGCGCCTTCAGTTCCCAAAGCAGGTATCAGTCGGGTTTTCGTTTTACCTGGTTCTGGATAGCGGGTGAAAATGATAAGATGCTGTTTTGCTGTTTCTGGTAAATGTAGCACGGGGTACCTGATTTAAATTAACCAGAAATATCTTAATAGCAATACTTATCGTTGCTATCAGCTTCATCGTGTTCTTTTCCAGTTCGCATTGCACCTAAAATTGTAGAAACATAGACGCAACGCCTAGCTTTTGCACCATTTTTACTAGATAAGGTTATCTGTCCCAGTGTGTTTAGTGACGTTTGGGTACACTCATCTTCCACTTGGTAAACAGGACAACCTTGGTAATTAAACATTATTCGCCACTCTTGCTGTGTAGTATGCTGTGGCAAAGTTGTCTCGTACTTTCCTTTATTGTTTCTATTTTTATCAATTTGAATATTTTGGTCAAGGTTATGCCACAAGACATTGTTAGCACTAATAGCATTAGGAATAAATACCTCTGCTTCTGCTTGATGAACCACCCATTGCAAAATGCCGTTTTGTTCACGAAAACTCACTTGCCAGGTTAATTTGCTTTTAGTTGCTTGGCTTTGAGCTTGGCGTATAGCAAGATAAACTTCTTGTTGTGCAGTGTTGAGGCGCACAGTATTAACAAAACCTAGCCAACTTGGAACTGTGATAGCAGCTAAAATACCAATAATTATAATACTCACCAAAACTTCTAGCAGCGTGAAGCCACTGCTTGAACGATTATTAATTCGTAAATAAGAATCTATTTCCTTGAATTCGTGTGCTTGCTTGAGGAAAATATGTTTTATTAGTGCCATTGAAATTTATATTAGTATTTTGAAGACGAGCGAGGGCATTACCACGCAAATAAACTTCGGCTACAACATTTTCTGAATCTACACAAACGTAAAATCCTTGTGTTTTAACATTGCCAATGGCAACAGCATCTCCACTCCCAGAAAATTGTGGTATTTGTTGACCACTAGCGCAGGAGGGGGCTGGATTGCTATTATCATTGATCAGAGTTTGATCAATATAGTCAACTAAAGCCGAAATCCGTTGGTCATAATTCCCGCTCTTTGTCCATTGATTCATCTTATTTTTCAGATTACCTGATGCTTGCAGATTAAATATCTGAAAGCCTTTGTTTCGAGTTTTGTTTTTATCGGTTTCAGTAGCACCATAACCGTCTTTTATTTGAAATCTACCGATTCGAGCAGCTTTAGACCATACAGAGTCCTTATCATCATCTTTAATTAAATAATAGGCAACTAAAGAGTAGACGAAGGTATCATCTTTCTCTTGAGAACCGGGAACGGGAAGTTTATCTGAAAGAAACTGCCGCTTCCAAAAGACAAGAACAGGAAAAAATTTTTTCTTATCACCATACCTTGGTAGTTGCTGCCTAATTTTATCAATTCCATCAGCATCATATATATAGATTGCCTGCTGCAAGTCTCGCGCAATATAATCAAGCGCTGCTTGGATTTCTTGCTCAGTGGTTACCTTTGCCTGCTCTTGTCGATCACTTGTCATAATGTTAATCATGAATCCTAGCAAAGGCGTGATAACAAGAGTAGCGATGACGATGCCTACCAGTAACTCAACTAGGGTAAAACCTTCACTTTTCTGTTTCACCCTAAAGAGTTTTCGCTGCTTAATGAAAAGCCATTTCAGCGGACTCATAATATTAATTTGCCTAGAATAGTTGCGTCTATTTAGCAATTAGATTGAGGATTAGGATTACTGGGTGGAGCTTTCAAACGCGCACAGAAATCATTAAATGTCGTTACCTTATTTGATATTTCTGTAGTCGTTTCTACCAAGGGTGCTTGTCTTGATGTTAAACCTGTTCCCCCAGTGAAAGTTTGTGCTTGTTTAATTTCTGGGTCTTTCAATGCCTTCAGTGTGATGTTATTTTCAAAAGCATCCGCCCTGTAAACTCGCAAGCCCAACTTATAACCATCTTGAGCATTAGAAGAAGTTGGATTATACCCAAATGTCTGAACAATTAAGTCTTTGGAGTTATTATTTGTACAACCTCCTGTATCTCCATCCACACAAAATAATTGATATGCTGATGGAGGAGCTGTGGGTAACGAACAGTAGACATTTGCCGTAGGACAGTTCAAGGTTGTTTCTGAGGGGGCGTTTGGGGGAAAAGATGTACTTGTATTGGTGATAGGAGGAGGTGGAATTGCCCCTGATCTAACTCCATCAATATAGGTTTTAGTAGCGTCAGTTGCCAACTCAACACGTCTTGCTTGCACCCGTGTGGCGACAGATAAGACAATCACAGGTGCGATCGCTGCTAGTAAAATGCCAACAACAACGATTGCTACCAATGACTCAATAATGGTAAAACCTGACTGACTGGATGCAGATGCTTCCTGCTGTTTTTGGTGAATCATATTTCAGCAATTAAAAGTAGAATTGAGTCAAATCAAGGACACGTACCGCGTTGGTCTTGGCTAACAGCGTATTTGAAGTTACTACCGTACGTAGTAGGAGCATTTTCGTAACCGCCAACATTCCCATCTTGTGCAGCACATAGCAAAGTTTTCACCCAAGCATCGTCTCGCCCGACTTCCCTGTAAAACTCACTCGGGTGTTTTGTGGATGGTGTAGTAAAGCGTTGAGTAAATAAGTCAGGTGGCTGACTTAGCAACGCTACATCATAACTCCAGAAACGGTTAGGCTTGGAAGCATTAGTGTCATTATCAGTTGGTGTTTGCCAAGGAGCTGTGGCATAGTTACTGTGTTTAAACTGGATGAAAGAACCAGCGACTGTGTGACTTTTGCCTTCCCAGCGTTCTAAGTAACGCACAAAGTTTTCTAAACCACCATTTGTTTCATTAGGGCGTCCTGGTATGTTACCTTGAGCAAATACGACGTTTGTTTCTGTGTTTGTGGCGATTTTATTGTCGTTTTTCTCGTCACGGAAATCGAACTGGAAATCATTTGATAAAACTGTAATTGCATCAGCAATAACCACTGCTGAACGCCAAGTTTCACCTGTGTTGCAATCAGAAAACTGACCTTGGCGACAGGCGAAGTTAGAATTTAGTGACTGACGTGCATAGAATTTATTACTCCAGTCCTTTTCCTGTTTTAACGAGTTATCTGTGAATTCTTCCTGGGTGTGAATATTGAAATTTCCTTTGATGTAAACTGGCAGGTTAGATGCCAAAATGAGTCCCTTCTCTTCTGGCTTGTAGGTAGCGTTACGGCTTAAGTTGCTGCCATTAATCAGCATGATGGCATTAGGTCGTCGAGTTGGATCTAGTTTGAAGTCGGTAGCACTGACATCTCTACTTTCAGCATTACTTTTGTCTTCGAGTGCATCATCACGGGTTGCATAAATAATCCCACTATTTGGAAATAAAAACTCTCCATTAGTTTTTGGTTTTCTTCGTAACAAATCAAGATCCAAAACAGTGGCACGAATTTCTAATGGTTGACGCGATTCAACATCCAAATCGGAGTTTCCTGGAGTTGATATAGGTTTGTCAATTGCTTCTATCTGCCTTGCATCGAGAAAAGCGGTTTCCATGATAGTGCCATGAGGAATCGCGGAATCGTCAATCCTAATAGAGTTATCCTGATTCCATATCTTCAAAGCGCACATGGCAGAATCAACTGCTGATTGGTCTGAAAGGGTAAGAGGTTTACTAGCTGTAATCTTGTCCCAAGCTTTGTTAAGTGGTTCATTCACCCAGCGTTCGTTTGGGTATTTCAGCGTTGTTTGGTACTTAAGCGCTTCTTCATAACCCGTGGTTGATAGAGACAAAACTGAGTAGACAACACCGTTGTTGGAATTGCCTGCATCAGCAGCAGAAACTGTGGCTGTCAGTTCTAAGGATCTGTTAGGAATTGAAGTAGGAACTGTAACTCTTTGTCTAATGTCTGGTAGTCCCTCTCGGTTTATCGCTGTCTTGCTACTTGTGGGGTCGTAGTAGCTGCTAACACAGGCAATTGGTGTTTGGTAGTCTGTTGGGGTTTTAGGATTGTAGGAATCATCTTGGTAGTGATACACCACTGTAGCCCGCATTCGTAGATAAGGTGTATTGTCATCAGGTAAGCCCTGGCTATTATTAGTAACACCTATTGGCATCGAATCTGCCCAGACTGTTTCTGGATCTGTGATTGCAGCAGCAAATTGAGAAGTTCCGCCACTGGGAGTATAACGGCTAGATAAGTAAATTCCTGCACCCGTGACGACTCGCAAACCCCCAACGATATCCAGAGGACTTTGAGGTTTTTGTGCTGCTGACTTTTCCCAAAAGCCATCTCGGTTGGCTTCTAAATCTTCTAATTGAAATGCTTGGGAAAAACGCTCACGAGTGACAGTGCTATTATTTCCATTTTTATCAATATCCCATTGCTTACCAACAATTGTTTGTCCTTCTGGCGAACTCACAAATCTGTCTTTGGTTGCGTCAAACCACAATTGAGGTAAATTATTGCCAACCAAAATGCGATCGCCAATTTTTAGTTCTCTACCTTCTTTTGCTTGTTCTTCTGGAGCTGTAGCAGCTAAGAAAGTTTTGTTACTACCATTTTCTTTAATGTCTATCTTGGCATAATTTGTAGCATTTGTGCCATTAGCAGGATCATAAGGAAATATCCATGCGTCCACTGGTCGTAGAGAGTTACCACTTCCTTGAAGAGGACTATTTGCTTGAGAGTTATAAGTGGCGAGTGAATCTCCGTTCGGAGGAACTTCAGCGTATGGAACGCGGCGTGTTCGCTTTCTAAAGTAAATTCTTAACTTTTCATTACGAACATTGTCAGGATTTAAAGTGGGGTCAGCATCTAAATCTCGTTTTACTTGCTGTGTAACTTCATCTGGAAGATCTGCAATATTTGTTGCTTGCACTAAACGGTCTATCCGTTGTGCATATGCCTCATCGTTATATGCTGCTGTGTTTCCGTAAACAGATGAAGGTACAGTTTTGTTTATGTTATTAATAGGTTCACTTATAATTGTGCTGTTAGAAGATTGGTTAAACAAATCTACCTGTACGTCATTACCACTGGAATTTTCAGTAACTCTACTATCTATTACATTTCCTGCGACAATAATCTTACTGTTTTCTTCTTTGGAATAGCAAGAGTTAGGACTACTGACTAGATAATACCTAATAGGATTTGTTCCCGCTTTTGTTAGCAGATTACCATTAGTGAAGACGCGTCCATTCAGATTTATACCTTGTTCAGGAGCAATTTCTAAATCATCTTCAAAAACAACAAAATTATTATTAAGAGGTATTCTTTCTCGGTCTTGCTGATATTCTAGAGCTAGAAAACCGTTATTACCTGTAAATTTTTCATATTTAGAAGTATCTAGCCCTGTTAAATCTGTAATTGGTACAGTTGTGGTAAAAACAAAAATGCTTTTTTTTAGCTTATCACCGACTTTGTACCAACCTTGAGTACTGACCAAGTTTCCACTAGTGGTAAACAAGCTCTGACATTGAGTACTAAAACTACTCTCGTCCATCGGTGGTGTTCTTGCTTCTAAAACAGTTCTGGCTCTGCTAGTAGTTGAAGTCCGAAAGTAAATGCCATATAAAGTGTAACTATCAAATTTACTGTTGTTATCCGTATCTACGGGATATTTCCAAGCACTTTTTAAAGTCTCTTCATCTTCTTGAATATTCGTTTTACCGTTAAATTCTTTAACAAGTTTTAACTGTATTTCATTGCCAAAAGTGAACTGGTTAAGATTTTTGTTGATGACTTGGCTTAGTAAATCGTCTGAGGGGGTTGTGCTTGATAATCTCGGGTCTCTAAATAACTGTTCTATTTTTGCTTTTGCTCTTTCAAGGGCTGGTGATGCTGCGTTTAAAACAGCCTCATTCACTCGGACATTACTAGCATTCTTTGCACGTTCAAAAGACCGAAATAAAATAGCCGTTGTCAGTAGCACAACTACGAGTGCTACCATTGCTACTGTCGGTAAGACAAAACCAGCATTCGCACTTGCTCGTCTTCTCTTAGTGACCAGCAAAGCCCTTAAGAGCCAAATAATTTGTTTTTTAATTGCAAAGACATTTTTTTTAATAATTTGTCTATAAATTTTATCTATTTTCTTTAAGATTCTACGATGGTGAGACATACCTGCTTACGTAGGAATTTTTATAATGATAAAACCACATATATATAGATATAAAAACAGATAATTTATCTGTTTTTATCTGCGTCCAACAGAAGTGCATCTGCGGTTCTAAATAGCTCTAAACCGATTGAGGTAACTTCATGAAGGTAATCTTAGGAAAGTAAATTTATAGTACCCACTTGCTAGATAAAACTTATCAAGCTATCGCAAATTTATATGCGAATTAATATTAGATAAATAAAAACCTCCCCTATATGGAGAGGTAATAAAGGAAAATGAAGATTGGTAACAATAACAAAGCCCATCTCCTACAAGAAAAAGGGTTGAGGAGATGTCAAGGTATTAGTAATGATTAAGGTTAATCCCAGCTTCTTTCGCCATTGCTTCTAACCCTTTGGTTTCTAGGGTTTTGATTGCTTTAGTAGATAGACGCATTTTCACCCAACGCTTTCCGCTTTCCCACCAAACGCGCTTGTTTTGCAGGTTCGCTTGCTGAAGGCGCTTGGTGCGGCGGTGCGAGTGAGAGACGGAAAAGGCGTTATTTGCTTTTTTGCCTGTTAATTCACAGCGACGAGACATTGTCAGAAACTCCGATTCTTTAGCACAATCTCCCATTATATAAAATCGCCCGGCAAGCGGGATACGATTTATCCTCGTTACCCCTCCTAGTGAATGAGGAGGGGTTGGGAATGAGGTTTTTCTACTTTGTAGCTTCCTGTGTCAGCTTGGTGAGTACCTCATTGGAACGCTCAACGAATGATTTCATTCCTTCAGCGTCAAAACCCTTTTGAGACATCAGCGCCAAATCATATATATGTTGGCAAACCAAGTTCACGAGCTGTCCGGTAGGCGATTGAACATCACCTTGAATAATGCTACCTTGACTCAAATCCGCTAAATTTTGAATTAGTGGGTGAGCAGTATTGACTAGGAAAATGTGGTCTTCAGGAAACTCTGCTGTTTGCTGCTGCATTAAAGCGTTCATTTCCCGCAGGCGGCGCAAAATCTCTGGTAAAAGCACCATTGCAGGTGGTGTCCCTTGCGGATCGTCGGCTTTCAAAGCTTCGGTGCGGATATTCAGCTTGGGTTTGTTGAGGGCTTTCTCAAATAGCTCTTTGATAACCTCAGTTCTGGTTTTATTTGTCTTCGGATCAACAATTTCCCCTGCTTTGTCTTGATCGAGCAGAGTGCTATCTAAGTCGGAGTCTACCCGCGTAAATTTAACATCCTGATGTTCCCTCTCCAAGAAGTTGATGAAGTGGGTGTCAATAAAGGAGTCTAGAAACAGGACTTCTAAACCTTGATTTTTGTGCAGTTCTATGTATGGAGCTTGCGCCGCTTCATCGGTGGCGTAGAAGACACGGTTTTCGTGACGTTCTTTATTGCGTTCTAGGTACTCTTTCAGGGTTGTGTAGGGCAATTTTGGAGTGTCTTCGTTTGCTGAAGTTACATCTTGCCAAACATCCCCCTCTTGAGATTGTACCTCAACTGCTGGGGTAGCTGTTGATTCCTGAGCGCTGCTTGGTTGATAGGTGCTGCGGAAGACAATGATATCTTCGACTTGTTTTTTGAATTTCTCGTCGTTGAGAACGCCGAATTTTACGAAGGTACCCAAGTCTTTCCAAGCGCTGATGTATTGTTCGCGGTTGTCGCGGTAAAGTTCTTTGAGGCGATCGCCCACTTTCTTGGCAATGTAGTCACCAATTTTCCGCACAGTGCGGTCAGTTTGCAAAGCACTCCGTGATACGTTCAGCGGAATATCTGTGCTATCAATCACACCCCGCATTGGCAGGAGAAATTGTGGGATAATTTCCTCACAATGGTCGCTAACAAAAACTTGGTTGGAGAAGAGCTTGATTTGCCCCTTGGTGACATCCACATCCGGTCGCATTTTGGGGAAATACAGAATACCGTTGATGATAAAGGGATAGTCAGTATTGAGATGCACCCAAAGCAACGGCTCTTCTTGGAAAGGATACAGGTAGCGGTAAAACTCTAGATAATCTTCTTGACTCAGGCTATTAGGAGTCTCTCGCCATACTGCTCTTTGCTTATTTAACACCTCGCCATCAAGTTTGATGGGTACTGGCATGAAATCGCAGTATGTTTTAATAAGCTGCTTAATACGTGCTGCTTCTAAATACTCCTGTTCTTCCTCTTGTAGAGTGAGGGTAATCGTAGTACCGCGAGTTGTACGAGAAGATTCTTCTAGGGTGAACTCTGGAGAACCGTCGCAACTCCAGTGAACCGCTTGCGCACCTTCTTTGTAGGACAAGGTATCGATTTCTACCTTTTGTGCCACCATGAAGGAGGAGTAGAAGCCAAGACCAAAGTGACCGATTATCGGTTGGTCTGATTTGCCTTCGTACTTCTGTATAAATTCCTCAGCACTAGAGAAGGCTACCTGGTTAATGTATTTCTTGACCTCCTCTGCCGTCAGTCCGATACCATTGTCCGTGATGGAGAGGGTCTTTTTGTCTTTGTCTATAGCAATTTGAATTTCCGGTTCGCCGATTTCACCGGAATACTCCCCAGCGCGAGATACCATTTTCAACTTTTGGATGGCATCTACAGCGTTGGAAACCAGTTCCCGCAAGAAGATTTCGTGGTCGGAGTAAAGAGACTTCTTGATAATCGGGAAAATATTCTCAGTATGAATACTGATTGTGCCTTGTTCTAGCATAACTGATAATCTTCAATGCAAGTATCTGAATGATAACTGAGGCAAAACCCCGCAGCACCCCTATCTACACCTAAAGCCTAATTTAGGTGGTTAGTTAATAACTACCCTCATCTTAAAGGGCAGATATGGGGATTCTACCCATTAGGATTTTATGGTGCGTGTAAGGGCGATCGCTCTTAGTTTGCAGCATTGATTACCCGATATCAGCGATTCGGATTTCCCTACCAATTTGCTAAAGGTCGTATCCGCATAGAAGCGATCGCTTTTAGAGCTTAATATGTTCGCGTGGAAAAATGTTTTGACAACAGGTTTGTGATTCAAGATATGGCAAAGCCTGTATGTTGACGTAAATTCTCCGGATGAAAACCCAAAACAATGTCTTCACGAGGGATACCAGCTTCCATGAGTGCTTCTGCGACTGGGTAAGAACTACCGTCATACTGAATCCAAACTTTATCACCAATAATGTCGATATGTACCGTACAACCATGTACCCGACGGATTCCATCCCAACCTACTTGTAGGACTTGGTAACGGTCGCGTTCGGAATCTATAATAGCTCCAACATCAATTTGACCGTGATAAGGCTTGTGGGTGGTATATTCGGATATAACTTTCCGGACTATTTCACGATACTTTGCTAGTTTATCCATCGCACAATCCTCGCTTGTTCCTCATCAAAAACAATTAAGCAAATTTGTATCCGATTGAGGATTAACTGACCAAAGCGTTCTGAAAATAAACTTTCATACACTCGCTGGGGAATTGCCAGATAAAGTAAGCGTTCTGATTCTAATTCTAAAAGTACAGTGCGATAGATATCATACTGTCCCACTGCCTCCTGAAGGTCACGTATAGGCGAAAGGCTGAGAAAACTCTTAATTTCAACGGCGATTTTTTGAGAATCTTTTTCAGCAGCTATCGTATCACGTTCTGCACCGAGATCCACATACAAATTTCGACCCCCATAAGCTAAATATAAGGGGTCATCAGTAATTGTCCAGCCATCCGCTATCAGTGCTTGTACAACTACATCATGATATACATCTTTTGCAGGCATTCGTTTGCGAAGATTCTTTGGCTCCTAGAATACAGCTTAGAGTAATGTAGCTTCTATCACCAATATGCAGGATGTGAATTAAGCAATGCGCCTTACACACCCTGCTACTGCTCACACTTCTTGGGATGCCTCAATTAAGAAGGTCTTATTTTGCTGCGCTGGCACTTTAACCACCACTTTCTTACTAAAAGTCAACCCATGATCCGCCTTGTCAATCACAATCGTGTCGCCAAGGACAAAAGTATTCTCCAACAACTTGGTGGCGACGGGGTTTTCTACCTCTCGCTGAATTGCCCGTTTGATAGGACGTGCGCCGTATACTGGGTCATAACCCACTTCCACCAAGTAATCGCAAGCGGCTGATGATATTTCCAATGAGATTTTTTGCTCTTGTAGAAGTTTTTCCACCCGCTTAAGTTGGATGCGGACAATTTGCCGCAATTCGGTGCGGTTGAGGGTGTGGAAGAGAATGATGTCATCAACGCGGTTGAGAAATTCGGGGCGGAAGTGCGATCGCAAAGCATCCATTACCCGGCTGCGCATTTTTTCATACTTGGAGTCATCACCAGACACATCGAGGATATGTTCGCTACCAATGTTACTGGTCATCACAATCACAGTGTTGCGAAAATCAACTGTTCGCCCTTGCGAATCAGTAATCCTCCCGTCATCCAACACTTGCAACAGAATATTGAACACATCGGGGTGAGCTTTTTCCACTTCATCCAACAGCACCACCGAGTAGGGACGGCGGCGAATGCTTTCTGAAAGTTGACCGCCTTCTTCGTAACCGACGTATCCCGGAGGCGCACCCACCAAGCGGGAAACCGAGTGTTTCTCCATATACTCGGACATATCCAGACGCACCAAGGCGTCATCAGAATCAAAGAGAAACTGTGCCAAAGCACGGGCGAGTTCCGTTTTACCGACTCCCGTCGGTCCCATAAACAAGAATGAACCAATTGGGCGACCAGGGTCTTTCATTCCTGCACGGGCGCGACGAATTGCCGCTGAGACAGCTGAGACGGCTTCCTCTTGTCCAATAACTTTCTGGTGGAGGTGATTTTCAAGTTGCAGCAACTTTTGCCGTTCAGATTCCAGCAGCCGATTTACAGGAATTCCCGTCCATTTAGCGACAATTTCCGCAATATCTGCTTCTGTCACCTGTTCTCGTAGCAAGGTTTCCCCTTTACTTTGAATTTCCAGCAACTGCACTTCTTTTGCTTCGCGATCGTGCAGGACACTCTCCAATTTGCCAAACTTTAACTGTGCAGCTTTGTTAAGGTCGTAGGCGCGTTCTGCTTGTTCAATTTGCACCCGCAGCTTTTCTTCTTCTTGCTTTAATGCACTAATCGCTTCCAACAGCTGTTTTTCACCTTGCCACTGGTCATTAAATTCCTGCTGTTTTTCCGTCAAATTGGCAATTTCTTGCTCAATTCGCAGCAAACGCTCTTTCGTCTGGGCTGTAGCTTTCTCTTCTCCTGCCAAAGACAGCTTTTCCATTTCTAGCTGCATCAATCGTCGGTCGATGGCTTCCAATTCCGCTGGTTTGGAGGTAATCTCCATTTTCAACTGCGCCGCTGCTTCATCCACCAAGTCAATTGCTTTATCTGGTAAGAAACGGTCAGAAATATAACGTGCAGACAGTGTTGCTGCTGCTACTAAGGCGGAGTCAGAAATTTTAACATTGTGATGAACTTCGTAGCGTTCTTTCAAACCCCGCAAAATGGAAATTGTATTTTCCACACTCGGCTGATCGACAAAGACTTGCTGAAAACGCCGTTCTAAAGCCGCGTCTTTTTCAATGTATTTGCGGTACTCATCCAAGGTGCTTGCGCCAATGCAGCGCAGTTCTCCCCGCGCCAGCATGGGTTTGAGCAAATTTCCTGCATCCATCGCCCCTTGTTGCGTGGAACCAGTCCCGACAACGGTGTGCAGTTCATCAATAAACAGCACTATTTGACCGTTCGATTCTGTGACTTCCCGAAGGACGGATTTCAAGCGGTCTTCAAATTCGCCCCGGTATTTTGCCCCAGCAATCAAGCTGCCGATATCCAAAGCCATCAGTTGGCGATTTTTCAAAGATTCTGGAACATCGCCATTGACAATACGCTGTGCCAATGCCTCGGCGATCGCCGTTTTACCTACCCCAGGTTCACCAATCAGTACAGGGTTATTCTTGCTGCGGCGGGACAATACCTGTATGACTCGGCGAATTTCGTCATCTCTTCCAATAACCGGGTCTAGCTTACCAGCTTTTGCCTGTTCTGTCAAGTCTCTGCCAAACTTTTGCAAAGCTTCATAACGAGATTCTGGGTTTTGGTCTGTTACCTTTTGGCTACCCCGAACCGTTTTAATACTAGCTTCTAGCTTTGCGGTGTCTAGGTTAACGCTTTTGAATATCTTTCGTCCGATGCGTTCATCTTCAACAAAAGCTAAGAGTAAGTGTTCAATAGATATGTAGGAATCTTTCATTCTAGATCGAGCTTCTTCAGCTCGGTCTAGCAATGTGTCTAAACTACGACCGAGGTAGAGTTGATCGGCTTTACCTACTTTGGGCTGACGTTGGGTAAATGCTTCTAGTTGCTGTTGCAAGCGCATGGCGTCAACTTCACAACGACCGAGGATGCGTGTTGCTAGCCCAGTAGGTTCTTCTAATAAAGCAATCAGTAAATGTTCGACATCGAGTTGTTGTTGTTGATACGCTCGGACAATATCCTGTGATTTGACAATTGCTTCCCAGGCTTTATCAGTAAATTTATTTGGATCTGTAGGCTGCATCTTTACAATTTTAGATTTTGGATTTTAGATTTTGGATTTTAGATTTTGGATAATGGTATTTGTTTCAAATTAATATCGAATCATTATTGGAGACTATCTGCTTGTATCTGCGGTTGCAATTTGGTGATACTTTGTAGTCAGCGATCGCAGTGCTTAGCCTCAAGCGAACGTCGGTGACCTAGGTCGGGAAACCCTCCTTTAATACTGGTCTCACTACAAACCTACTCTAAAATGAAATCACTGTTCTGAAGGTGCCTTGCCAAATAGTGTTGTTGGAGCTATCGTTATCTGCATTTGTTACCACCGAAAGCGTGGGCGTAATACTAACATTGTCGCTTAGCTCCAGATTATAGAATGCCTCATAATTTATCTGAGTGGCATTTCCCAAACCATCAGTAACGAAAGGTTGACCAACGGCGATACCCCCAACAGTACCGGGAAGCAGGAGGTTACGAATACCAAATCCTACCGCCCAACTAAAGGGATGTAAATCTAAATCCTGGTTAATGGCGTTGTTGAACCCTTGGTAACTACCAAATCCCAGGCGAGTAAAAATCCCTATGTTTCGATTAAGGGCATATTCGGCATTAACCCCAAAGGCGTTAATGTCGGTGTTGTTGATTTCAGCTTTAGTATATTGTAGTCTTAATGCAAACTGATTGCTAAGTGAGTATTCCAGTTCTGCACTCGCTTGATATCTATCTTTAAATAAGCCACCATCGGCATTTGAGTTGACAAGATTTGCATCAGCGGCGATGTAAAGAGAACGCAAAGTCAATTGACCACCGCCTGGATTCCAAGCTAGCGCCACCCCTGCACCCCCATTTCGGTCAATTTGGTTTTGGACAATCAGAGGGTTATTGATAAAAAAGCTGGAACTAAAATCAACCGCCTCGTTGTTAGCATATCTGTTACGGTCAATAAAATCCCGTGGAGACATTTTTGCCCCAACAGTTACAGCCAAATCTGACACGGGGCGAAACGAGTAGTACAAGCGTCTTAGTTTAAAATTGGAGTCAACTTCCACATAATCAAGTCCGCCACCATTGGCGATTAAACCAGTCGTTCCCAACAGGTTAAGGTTCTTCTTTTGTTTTCGACTAATAGCATCATCGCCATTGTTACCAGCTTCTAGCTGAGTGAGGAGTAAATCTTTGCTGTCGAAGCTTGTTAAAAGATTTAACCGTAGGCGGGCGACGATACTAGCGTTTGCATGACTACCTTGTGTTGAAGCAACAATAGCTTGACCTTGGAGTTTTGTTGTGGTGGAGAATTGATTTGCTTCGAGTTGAGGGACGCGATCGCCAATTCTGTTGACACTCTGCTGCAATTCATCCAAGGCGGAACGATATTCTCTTTGTAATCGTCGTAAAGTCATCAAGTCTTGTTGAATAAACTGATTCCCAATACGATTAGCAATCAAGCTATCGACTTTATCTAAAGTAGCCGCCAAACCAGCAGCAAATTCATAACGAGACACAGGGCGGTTACCACGAAAGGTGCCATCCTGATAACCAGAGAGGACACCATAACGTTCCATGAGCGATCGCAATGCCTGATAAGCCCAGTCTGTGGGTTGAACATCAGACAATTCAGAAACCGCAGGTTGTTGAGGTGACGGTTGAGCATTCATCTCAAGATTACCAGGTTCTTGTTCAGCAGTGGATTCTGTAGCCGATGTCACAGATGATTTATCTGTTGCACCTGGAATTTCATCCGTCCCCACATCCGTTAAATCTCTAGTAGTCTCCCTACCCAAAAATGACGGGTAAGCATAGTTTGTAGTAAGCGCTTCAGCGCTAAAGCGCTTACTACAAACCCCGCAAAGTTGCTGTGGCGGACTACTAATTTCATCTGTTGCTACAGATGCTTCTGGAAATTCTGCAGATTCAATGACATCAGTAAACTGTTCAAATTTCTCTGGTATATTGCTATCACCGAGGTCATCCTGGTGATCAGAAATTGCAATAGCAGTTTCTGGCTGCTGTGGAGAAGGCAAAGAATTCGCTGCTTTTGGAAAGCAGATAATTTGGCTGAGAATTCCACAAATGAGTAAATTCCTAGCCAACAATTTTCGAGAACGGATTCTTTGCCGTAGGCATTGCTTTAGGCTCAACTCCATCACACCCATGTTTTTAGTTAGATTTACTGAGCAATCATTTGCTGTTCAGTTTCTTGTTTAACACTAGAACTGTGAGTACTCAGTTGAATAAGTTCTACCTTATATCCATTTGGGTCTTCCACAAAAGCAATGACCGTAGAACCGTGTTTCATTGGTCCTGGTTCGCGCACAACTTTACCACCAAGTTTTTTGATGTTCTCGCAAGTGGCATAAATATCATCAACACCAATGGCGATGTGACCGTAAGCATCGCCCAAGTCATACTTTTCCACACCCCAGTTATAAGTAAGTTCTAGCACCGTATTTTCACTTTCGTCACCGTAGCCAATAAAAGCCAGAGTAAACTCTCCCCCTGGGTAATCTTTTTGACGTAGTAGCTTCATTCCCAAAAGATCACAGTAGAACTTCAGAGATTCCTCAAGGTTACCTACCCGTAGCATCGTGTGCAGGAGTCGCATAATTATCTCCTTTGGCTTAATTTTTTGTGCTTCCGCTCAATATTGTAATCTGGGAACTGGTTCCATATTGGGAAAGTGGGGGGATGAGGAACAGACTCCTGATGCCTGAATTTTGAATTTTGAATTTTGAATTTTGAATTGATTTCTCCCTCACTCCTCGGACAACTCCAACCCGCCTCGGTAGCCAGTGATCAGACGGCTACCATCTTTGAAAATATGAACCTCTATTTGGTCGCTTGCCCAGGTAATCTGGTCTTCTAAGGCGGGATTAAAGACGTGAACTCGTTGATTGCTGGACGAAACAGGAGAATCAGGTGAGTTCATTGCTAGCGACTGAATGTAAGGACCATCAATCAGGATGTCCAACTGTTCCAATAAATCTTGAGCGCCAGCTGGCGGATACTGGGATTGTAACTGTTCCAAAGTAAAACCAGAAAAGGACATCACATTCAATCCACCCGCTTTTACCTTGCGTGCAACAGCAGCCAATGCAGGGGCTTGCCAAAAGGGTTCCCCTCCAGAAAATGTCACTCCTTGATTGCGAGGATTGCTAAGAATTTTTTCAGCAAGGCTGTCAACGGATATCAATTGATTCATTTCAAATGACCAGGATTCAGTATTAAAACAACCAGGACACTCCCGCAAACACCCCTGCACCCAAACAACAGCACGACATCCAGGACCATTCACCTCTGATTCATCGATATAGCCCATAATGTTGAGGTATCCGGCGGGAATTTCCATCAAAGCTGGGTAAGGGTTAGTTTTCTTTTGGGTCATTGTTTTTCTCTCTCTATGTTGGGGAAGGATTTACTTGCAGGCTAGAGGGAAAATTTGAGGAACTTTTGAGGGACTACAGTAGAATCGGCATTGCTGACTACTCCCTTCCCGCTATAAGATTACCGAACCTTCGTCTTTTCTTTCTTCGTGTCCTTCTCCTGACGGAGACGCTGCGCGTTGGCGTAGCCTGCGCTTTGCGCTTACGTGCCTTCGCGGTTCGTTACATTAGGTATTCTTAGGGCGGGAAGGGAGTAAAAAAGGTGTAGATATAGTCGGCAGTGCCTAGCCTAGGAAAATTTCATTCGACTGGTCGCAAAAATCCGCGTTTAGTATGTGACGTTCTCTCCCGTTAAGCTTGCGCTATAACAACGGGAGCTTCTCAAGATTAAAATAGAGAGAGCTGCACTCCATTCAAACCCCAAGCTTCTGGCTTCACGGGCTGTCTATTGACTAAGCCTCCACCAGCAGGCAAGATGAGTCCCACCTCGCTTAATGCTCGCTCCTTAATGTTCAGAGCGGCATTTTGGTCTCTATCCATTTGCAGTCCACATTTATCGCACTCATGCAATCGGATAGAGAGGGTTTTCGGTACTTTCGCGCCACATTTAGAGCAATTCTGGGTTGTACCATGAGGACTTACTTTCACTACTCGGACTCCGCATTTGACTGCCACTGATTCCAGAATTGTGATGAACTGACCCCAGGCTGCATCTAGAATTGACTTGCTCAATCGTGTACGCGCAAGTCCCTTGATATTCAATTCTTCAACCGCAATTAAATCATACTTTTTTGCCAGTTTGTGTGCTGTGTTGTAATGAAAATTTTTGCGCTGCCTACCAATACGTTGGTGGATTCTGCTTATTTTGTTCTGTTGAGCAGTAAACCCTCTAGATCCTTTCTGCTTGCGTGCCAAGAAGCGTTGCTGACGAGCTAGGTGAGACTGGGCTTTCCGATAGTGTTGCTTAATTGGGACTGTTTCACCTTCGGACGTAACAAGAAACTCCTTCAACCCTACATCAACGCCAACAGATGTCTTGACTTGTTCGAGCGGTAGTGGCTCTGGTATGGTGTCGTCCGCCATAGAAATACAGGCATACCAACCATCAGCTTTGTGGACAATCGTACAGGTCTTTAAAGTAAAACCATCCGGAATAGGGCGATGCACAATAATTCGCATTTCCCCTATTTTTGAGAGCTTTAAAATGCTGTTATTGAGAGATGCTCCAGCTTTTGGGCAGTTAACTCGCGGGTAAACAAATGACCGTAATTCTCCAATTTTCTTGTATTTGGGTCTCCCGCCTCGTTTCCCTAATTTATCTGGGAATAACCAACGTTCCCATGCTTTATTTAACCGTTGCAGATTAACCTGCTGTGATTCTGCCCAGATGTTTTTGTACTCTGGGAACAGTTCCTTGGTTTGCTTTAAATCAGCTTGTTGAGTGTAGTAGTTGACAGAAACAGGAATTTCCCCGATAGGCTCGCTTACAAGGCTACATCGGTCTAGTTGACAACGAGTTCGTCGCAGCCAATCTAAACGCTGACCAAGTGCATAATTCCAATGGCGACGTAATAGCTCCAGTGTGTGGAGCATTGCCGCTTCTTGTTCTGCATTAGGTTTGATTTTGTAGCTGTAAGTTAAAATCATAATTGCTATTTTAAAACTTACCGCTAATTATGACAAGTCTATACAATAAGGGTTTTAGGTCTGTATACTCTCTTGCCGCTCATATAGTATTTGTTACAAAGTACCGAAAGAAAGTCATCAATAAAGATATTCATAGTAGACTTGCTACTATTTTTGATGAAACTTGTTCCAAATGGGAAACAACACTGCTAGAGTTTAACGGGGAGGATGATCATGTACATCTACTAATTCGCTATCATCCTCAAATTGAACTGAGTAAGTTTATTGCTAATCTAAAGACCGTTTCCAGCCGCCTGATCCGCAAAGAGTTTGGTGACTATCTAGACAAAATTTACTGCAAACCCGTTTTCTGGACTGGTTCGTATTTTGTCGCTAGTTGCGGAGGAGTAACTGTTGAACAACTTAAAAAGTATGTTGAGCAACAAGCAACACCTGAATAATGATTCGCTATCGCTCAGTTTATTAACTGGTCGGTATTCCCCTCCCGCTAACACGCGCGGGTATAACAGGAGACCCCTACCGACATTTAGTTGGAAGCACAGATGGACACAGATGGACGCAGATGGACGCAGATAATTTATCGGTGTGCATCTGTGTTTATCTGTGGTTTCATAGACAAAAATCTGCTTTTGCAAGAGGGGTTTTGCCTCACAAGTCCATATTTTTTCTGCTAATCTCCTGTTGAGCAGAGACTTGGATAAACCATATCGCTGGAAATCTTCCTTAATCTCAGCCTATAGAGTTACTTAAACGCCCTATGCTAGATTCTCGGGTTAACCATTGGACTGTTAACCATTTGTCATTATTCCTTAACAAAAGACTAATGACAAACGACGAAGAACAAAGAACAAATGACAAAGGACGAAGAACAAATGTTTGACACTGCCATAGAAGCTATTGTCGCCCGCGAAATTCTTGACTCTCGCGGTAGACCAACAGTTGAAGCAGAAGTGCATTTGGTCAACGGTGTTGTAGGATTGGCGCAGGTTCCCAGTGGTGCGTCTACTGGCACTTTTGAAGCGCACGAACTGCGCGATCAGGATAAGGCGCGTTACGGGGGTAAGGGCGTACTCAAGGCGGTGCAAAACGTTAAAGAAGCACTTGCTCCAAAATTGATAGACTTGGATGCCCTTAACCAGGAATTGCTCGATCGCACGATGATTGCCTTGGATGGTTCTCCCAATAAATCCCAGCTTGGCGCTAATGCGATTTTAGCGGTTTCCCTGGCAGCAGCTAAAGCCGGTGCTGAGTCCTTGGGAATTCCCCTCTATCGCTACTTAGGCGGTCCACTTGCAAATTTGTTACCAGTACCGCTGATGAATTTGATTAACGGTGGTGCCCACGCAGCTAACAACGTGGATTTTCAAGAGTTTATGATTGTCCCCGTTGGCGCATCTTCTTTCCGGGAAGCGTTGCGCTGGGGTGCAGAGGTGTTTGCCACCCTCAGCAAAGTGTTGGATGAGAAAGGATTACTCACTGGGGTGGGAGATGAAGGCGGTTTTGCGCCAAATCTGGAGTCAAATCAGGTGGCGCTAGAATTGCTAGTTGCAGCGATTGAGAAGGCTGGGTACAAACCAGGGGAACAAGTGGCTTTGGCGTTGGATGTTGCTGCAAGTGAGTTTTATAAAGATGGGCAGTATGTCTACGACGGCAAACCTCACTCTCCTGCTGAGTTTGTTGACTACCTCGGGCAACTGGTTGACCAATACCCGATTGTGTCGATTGAGGATGGCTTGCATGAGGAAGATTGGCAAAATTGGCAGTTACTGACTCAGAAGTTAGGTTCCCGTGTGCAGTTGGTAGGAGATGACTTGTTTGTCACCAATGTCACGCGCTTGCAAAAAGGAATTGAGACCAAAGCTGGTAACGCCATTTTGATTAAACTTAATCAAATTGGTTCGCTGACAGAAACGCTGCAAACAATTGACTTGGCAACTCGCAACGGTTTCCGGTCAATCATCAGCCATCGTTCTGGAGAAACAGAAGACACAACTATTGCTGATTTAGCAGTCGCAACTCGTGCCGGTCAAATCAAAACGGGTTCCCTCTGTCGCAGCGAACGGGTAGCAAAATACAACCGTTTGCTACGAATTGAGGATGAATTAGGCGATCGCGCTGTTTATGCTGGTGCTGCGGGACTAGGACCGAAGTAAGAGCAAGGGGAGCACCGCTTAAGGGGGAGATGAAGCGCGCCCTTCTCCGCGCCCCCTCCCTTGCCCGCTGCGGGCTCCAGAATGATAAACATGTTCCGTGCAAAATTTTGTGAATCTTTTTTGGAAATCTTTTTTGTAGGTATCCAAAAAAGGGTAAGGTATGGCGAAGACTTCAATGATTATCCTTTCTAGAGATAAAAATGAAGATGAAAACCATAGGAAGGCGGGTTTGTCTCGTGGCGGGCTTGTCTGTGGCGGTTGTTGTCGGCGCTTTGGGGGCGGATTTGTCGGCGGCGGGGGCTCTTGGGGCGAGCGTTGAGAGCAGTTTAGGACACCCAGGTGTACAGAGGCACCCAGACGACACCCGTGTCTGGCCATCACCCGTGTCTGGCGGCAATCTCGGGTGCAACGGGAACAAGGAGGGGCGCAGGTGCGGGAACAACTAAGGTTAGCGACCAGGCTGCGGGGAGAAGAAACCAACGTGCGGCAACACTTTCTTTTATTGCAACTTCCGTCAAACGCCCTATTAGCTTGGATAAACTTATCTACCACTTCTGCCACTTCGGGGCATTCCAATACCTGGCACTGTTCCCAAAGTGTCAGTTGACCTGGTGAGCATTTGGTGCTTACTTCTTATTCGATTAATTTTATGACCAGCCAGCAGCCGCCCCTTTGGGGAAGGCAAAAGTCAAAAGTCAAAAGTCAAAAGTAAGGATCTTCTTTTGATTTTTGACTTGTTTTGTGTTGGTTTTGCTTTCGGTTTATGTTGTTGACCGAAATTAATGGGTACAAGCCCCGCCGTTGTAGGGCGGCTTTTGGTATTTGTGATAGGATGGTTTACGTAGGGTTTGTCCACGTCAAATGATAGTTTTAGAGTTTAAGGCTAAGGGAAGGACAACTCAATATAGTGCTATAAATGAGGCGATTAGAACGGCTCAATTCGTCCGCAACAAGTGTATCCGTTTTTGGATGGACAATCGTGGCGTGGGACAGAAAGACCTTTATCGTCATAATACAGCGCTGAGAGCAGAATATCCCTTTGTCAAAGACTTAAACTCTCATGCTTGCCAAGCAGCAGTGGAAAGAGCTTATAGTTCAATTGCTCGGTTCTACGACAATTGTAAAAAGTCTATTCCGGGTAAAAAAGGCTATCCGAACTTCAAAAAGAACTGTCGCTCAGTAGAATACAAGACATCAGGATGGTCGCTTTCTAGGACTAGGAAGCAAATCACATTTACTGACAAAAAAGGTATTGGCAAACTCAAACTCAAAGGAACGTGGGACTTAAACTTCTACCAGCTAGACCAGATAAAACGAGTTAGGTTAGTCAACAAAGCTGATGGGTACTATGTTCAGTTTCTAATTAGAACTGACAACAAGATAGACACACAGCCTACTGGTAAAACTATTGGATTGGACGTAGGACTCAAAGAGTTTTACACCGATAGTAATGGACATACCGAACCTAACCCGAAATTTTATCGCACAGGTGAGAAGCGGTTGAAATTTCATCAACGTCGGGTTTCTCGCAAAAACAAAGGTTCTGCCAACCGCAAAAAAGCCATTAACAGTTTAGGGCGAGTACACCTCAAAATAAGTAGGCAACGTCAAGAACATGCCAAGAGACTGGCGCGTTGCGTAATCCAATCTAACGATTTGGTCGCCTACGAAGACTTGAGGATTAAGAACTTAGTTAAAAATCATTGTCTTGCCAAATCTATTAATGATGCTGGTTGGTATCAATTTAGAAAATGGTTAGAGTATTTTGGCATTAAGTTTGCAAGAGTTACGGTTGCCGTCAACCCTGCATACACTTCTCAAGAATGCTCTAAATGCGGCACGATAATCAAAAAGTCTTTGTCTATGAGAACCCATGTTTGTCAGTGTGGGTTTATCTTAGACCGGGATCATAATGCCGCGCTTGTTATTCTAAATCGAGCCTTGAGTACCACAGGGCATGTGGGAACTTGGATCTTAGATCCGAACGCTTCGGGAGATTCGACCTCTACTCTGATTGGAGCAATCCTGTCTGAACAAGTTGGGTCTTTGAACGAAGAATCTCCGCACTTATAGGGCGGAGAGTGTCAAATGATATCGTATAGATGATGGAAAAGGTGTGCGCAGGCGAACCCACCTCTCCTACAGTAAAAACAAACAATAAACGATGAAGTGAGCTTTGTGCTCCAAGACTGTAAACGAAGTTCGTTTTTGAAGTAAAAAATTGCTCATGGAAGTTCTAAAATTTACGAGCACGATAGATGAATCAGGATATTTGAATCTTAATATTCCAACGCAGTTAGCCGCTGGGGAGGTGGACATTGTTGTTGTTTTGAATCCAGTTTCGTCACAAGGGAAGCAAAAACCCAGCTATGATTTCTCCGACTTGGTGGGGCGGTTAACTTGGCAGGGAGATGCACTTCTTATGCAAAGGACTCTACGGGATGAGTGGTAATCGCTACGTATTGGATACGAATGCGATTGTGGCTCTACTTCAAGGGAATTCTCAACTGATTCAATTACTTCAAGATGCTGATTGGATTGGAATTTCAGTTATTAGCCAAATTGAATTTCTGGCTTTTTCTGAGTTGAGTCAAGATGATCGCCAGCTTTTTCAACTGTTTCTTCAGCGAGTGGAGATTGTCGATCTAGTGGCGAGTGATGCTGTATTAATTGAGAAAATCATTGAAATTCGGCTGCAATATAGGTTGAAACTACCGGATGCTGTTATTGCAGCAATGGCGATCCAAAATTCAGCAAGTTTGGTGACTGCTGATACTGAGTTTACGAAGGTAACAATGTTAACGGTAATTAATTGGTAGCGATGCTCCTGAAGAAGCCGCCAAGGGCGATAAGCCGGAGGCTTGACGCTACGCGTATCGCGCAAAGCAACAGACGCCAGAATGCGTATCGCCAACAAGCAAGGAAAACATTTGTGCTAGCTAAACACAACTTGTAAATCTAAAACAAACCCAGGTAAAACATCTTCTCCTGATAAACTTGTTGGATTATTCAACACGAATTGTGGCTGTAAGGCACGATAAATTTCTACTTTTTTATTTTGTGTATCAATTAACCAACCCAGACGCAATCCATTATCGATGTATTCGGTGCATCTTTTTGCGTAGCGTTTCCATATTGTCACTTATGTAAATCAGCGAAATCCTGCTCAGTAAAGATAATCCCCTCGCTTTGGATTACCTTTCTAAATTTTTGTAATCCCTCCCAAAAATTATCTCCTCTAGATTCCTCCTTTTTTTTCCGCAGAAACTCAAATAAATAGTCCCGTTCTTCTGTGGACAAAGTGTTAATAGAATTAAGAATTTCTTGTAAAGTCATCAAGTGAAGCTCCTCTAAACTGAACTCCCATCTTATACCGTTTCACTTGAAGGTTAATACAAATGGGCAGCAGGGGAGGCAGGGGGAGATGAGGGAGCAAGGGGAGCAGGGGGAGATGAGGGAGCAGGGGGAGATGAGGGAGCAGGGGGAGATGAGGGAGCAGGTGCGCAAGGCATTACACCCGTACATAGACAGTTATTTCTTTCCCCCTCATCCCCCTCATCCTCCTCATCCCCCTCATCCCCCTCATCCCCCTTATCCTCCTCATCTCCCTTGTTCTCAGTTACGGATAAAACCCCAACTTCGGCAACCCCAGTGTCTCATCCCAACCCATCATAATATTGAGACATTGGATGGCTTGACCTGCCTGTCCTTTGATTAAATTATCAATTGCTGACATGACGATCGCCCGACCAGTACGCGGGTCAACTTCTATGCCTATGTAACATAGGTTACTGCCGCCTGCCCATTTGGTTTGGGGGTAAACGCCTGGGTCACAAACTGTCACCCAAGGAGAGTTACGGTAAAAGGCTCGGTAAATCGTGATTAAGTCATCTCGCACCAAACCAGGATCCCGTAGCGTAGCATACACTGTTGCTAAGATGCCCCGCACCATCGGAATCAGGTGTGGTGTAAATTGGATGGTGACTTCGTGCCCCGCTAAGTCACTGCAAATCTGCTCGATTTCTGGCGTATGGCGATGACGGGCAACATTGTAAGCACCCAAGGAGTTATCTGCTTCGGCAAGTAACATATTGACTTTCGCTTGACGTCCGCCGCCAGATGTGCCTGATTTGGCATCAACTATGGCTGTTTCTGGGACAATCAGCCCTTGCTTGAGGAGTGGTGAAAGTGCCAGGAGGCTAGCGGTGGGGTAGCAACCAGGACAGCCTATGAGTTGTGCTTCTGCAATGCGATCGCGGTACAGTTCTGGTAATCCATAAACAGACTGTGCTGCCGTTGCAAGATCCGTTCTCTGGACACCATACCAGCTTGTGTAAGTTGTTAAATCGCTAAAGCGATAGTCGGCACTCAGATCAAGGACTTTACATCCTTTTTCTAACAATTGCGGAGCCATTTTGCAAGCTAGACCATTTGGCAGAGACAGAAAAACTACCTCACAACGCCCTGCAATTGTTTCTGGATCAACAGCCTCAATCTGTTGGTTAATTATATGAGCCAGATGCGGGTAGAGATCCGCCAACGGTTTTCCTGCGCTACTCTCTCCACCTAAGTAAACCAGTTCGACTTCTGGATGATCCATCAATAGTCGGACTAACTGAACTCCGCCGTAGCCTGACGCGCCAACAATCCCAACGGGTACGCGTCTAAAATTACCCATAACTATGAAATCCTTTTTGAATCTGGAGAACTCTCATTACCAGTATTTTGCCGCTAAAGGCTTATTGCTGTTTCACTGTTACTGCCAAGAGCGATCATAAATCCTACTTTAGCCGCAGATATTTATCGGTATGTTATCGAATCTTTGCTTCTGGTGCTTCTGGAATATTCCAAAAGAGCTACAATCAAAAACAAGGATTTATTAAAAAAAATTTACCTTTGGTAGCTGGAAATTCTCTGTGTCGCAGCTTAACACGACCTTAAACCCAAGCTTTGTATTTGACTCGATTGACGCCGCCTTGGCTGACTTGAAAGCTGGTCGCCAGATTGTGGTGGTGGATGACGAAAATCGAGAAAATGAAGGCGACCTGATTTGTGCTGCTCAATTTGCTACCCCTGACATCATTAATTTTATGGCAGTGGAAGCCCGAGGGCTAATTTGTCTGGCAATGACGGGCGATCGCCTTGATGAATTAAACTTGCCATTGATGGTGACTAACATTACGGACACCAACCAAACTGCTTTCACCGTCAGTATTGACGCTGGACCTCACCTAGGGGTAAGTACTGGAATCTCGGCTGAAGACCGCGCCCGGACGATCCAAGTTGCTATTAACCCAGCAACACAACCATTAGATTTGCGTCGTCCCGGTCATATTTTCCCCATTCGGGCAAAGGAAGGAGGCGTACTCAAACGGGCAGGACATACAGAAGCTGCTGTTGATTTAGCCCGATTGGCTGGATTATACCCCTCTGGCGTCATTTGTGAAATTCAAAACTCCGACGGTTCGATGGCGCGGTTACCCCAGTTGATTTCCTATGCCAAACAGCACAATCTCAAAATTATTAGTATCGCGGACTTAATTAGTTACCGCCTCCAGCACGATCGCCTGATTAAGCGCGAAACTGTTGCTGATTTACCCACCCAGTTTGGTGTTTTTCAAATCTACGCTTACCGCCATACTCTTGATAATACAGAACACGTTGCAATTGTCAAGGGCAATCCTGCTGAATTTCAAGACAACCCAGTTATGGTGCGGATGCATTCCGAATGCCTCACTGGAGATGCTTTAGGTTCTTTGCGCTGTGACTGTCGGATGCAGTTACAAGCAGCACTGAAAATGATTGAAAATGCCGGACATGGTGTTGTTGTTTACCTGCGGCAAGAAGGACGGGGGATTGGGCTGATTAATAAGTTGAAGGCTTACTCGTTGCAGGATATGGGACTCGATACCGTAGAAGCGAATGAGCGATTGGGATTCCCCGCTGATTTGCGAGACTACGGTATGGGAGCGCAAATGCTGATGGATTTGGGGGTGCATAAGATTCGCTTGATTACCAATAATCCCCGTAAAATTGCTGGGTTGAAGGGATACAAGTTGGAAGTTGTGGATCGTGTACCCTTGTTAATTGAAGCAAACGACTACAATTCTTATTACCTGACAACAAAAGCGAAAAAGCTGGGTCATATGCTGTTGCAGACTTATCTGGTGACAGTGGCGATTAACTGGCAAGATGATCCCGAAGCAGTGACCGAACGCTACGAACGCTTAGAAAAACTACGGCATTTAGCGAAAAGTCATGACTTATTGTTACAGGAAGAAGCACGTCCTTTGGCGATCGCCCTGTTTGATAAGCCATCGTTAATCGTACACTTGGGTTTCGACCAAGCGAACGTTGCAACACACGATTGGTACAAGCAGAAAGGTCATCCTTATGTACAGGCGATTAGTCAAATCTTGGATCAACTCGTCAGTTTACCTGACATTGAAAAGCTAGAATTTCTGATGTCACCAGGGGTTGATCCTTTAAGTAACCTGCAAGTGCAATTGGATCGGCAGACGTTCCCCCTAGGGACATTGCCTTCGTCTATTTGTTGTGACCAGTTGGACACGCAAAAGATTTATAGTTTTAGTCGGTCTTATTGAGCTTTCGCTGCCTTAAACGATACTGTTGGCAATAATGTAGTAGGGTGAGCAATGCCCACCCTACAATGAAAAGTTTTCATAATTCGCCGACAACCTTTTATACCATTTCACTTTCAGGTTGCTACAAATCGGTAGCAGGGAGCAGAGGAGTACAACAGCACAACAGCACAACAGCAGGGAAGAATTATGTGTAGCCCTAACTAAGGAATTGGTATTAGGAGGAGAATTCAAGCCTGCCGGATCAAAGATTTAAGACAGTGGTTAATAACCAATACAGTTTGATTAACCGCGTCTGTGATCTGACGATCATGCTTTTTCGTGATCTGCGTTCGCGTAGCGGCTGCTTTGCAGCATCGTTCCTCACAGTCTCACCTTGACATTGCCCCTACCTTCTCGATAGAAGTTGCGGTGCTTCTTGCCCTTGCAGCAACGGCGCACTCACCACTTCGGCTAGTTCTGTACCCTCTGTCTTTAACAATGCTTCCCAATCAGCTTTTAATTCTGGATCATTGGGACGAGAGGTACGCAAACGGACTAGGGTGGCAATAGTGTCTTGCCAAATTCCAGCTTGTGCATAGAAATGGGGAAGCTGTTGTGGGCTAGCATTTTTGAGCTGTGTTGCCAGTTGATCTCCCGGTTGAATGCGTTTGATGGCTCCTTCAACTACGCGATCATGAGAACGTGCTTTGGGATTGCAAATCACTGAGAATGACCAACGATACTGCTTACCTGGTTCTAATGACGCCGTCGTTACGGGAATACTGACAACTCCAGCTTTGCCACTCGGTTTATAATATTGCTTGCTCAGAACATTACTTTTGTTTTCGTCCGAGATTACCAGTTCTAGCTGTGCTTGGGTAGAGGTTTTAGGAACATAAAATAGCAACACGGGATTTGCTACTGTTGTTAACCCTAGGTTCGCTTGAGGCATTATAGCTGTCAGACGTTTACTACCTGTATCTGCGAAGCATTGACTGTCCCGCGCGGCACCAGCGACACGTCTACCTGGTACTCCTAAAGCGGTTGGAGCCTTGAATGTTATCCGAGCTTCTGCAGGTGTAAAAGCGATCAGGACAGACGATAACCCTAATATGGCAGTCAAGGTGGCTGCTGTTAAAGAGCGGTCTTGTAAAAAGGTCTTCATAAGAATCACTGGTAAGGTGAAAACCTTGGTGGTAGATGCTTAAAAAAAGCTTACTCCACCATACGTTTTATAGCTAACAACAACAATATTATTAGCTATAAGTATTATACGGGGAGTTCCTTAGAGATTATGCAAGCAAAACTTTTGCTCTGATGTCTCCCAAAGCATGCTATAGCTTGCTCCTATGGAATTTTAGCAACAATTTGTAGAAATTTAGGAATATTCATGAACAACTATTAAAAGATTTGTACTTTACTGTCATTTTGCAACTTGACACGTAAGAGAAATTGCGGTTAGTTAACCGTAATACTACAATATCAAACCCTCACACCTTTCCCCCCTCTGAATTGATTTGTACCGGGCAGCGTTGGCACCGAGGGATTTTTGATGGGTGATGAGTACCAACATAGCTACATATAGAAGCCAAAACAATGATTAGTCAAGTTTCAGAAACAAAGATGCACTTCATCAGGTGGCTGCTTGCTATCGGCTGGCTGATGCTAATCTTCTCTTTATTTTACGATCCAATCTCACCTTGGTTGACACAACCCTACAGTATCGGCGCACGCATCTTTTGGACAGTCGTTATTCCAAGTGCGATTGTTATTTTGCTGGTGTTCGGTCATGAATTTTGGCGACGGATTTGTCCATTGTATTTCTTCTCCCAGATTCCACGGGCGCTAGGAATCCAACGCAAGCGTAAAACAGTTTACTCAGATACGGGTAGCGTTCGTTCGGAATTGGCAGGTATAGAAAAAGAGTCTTGGCTGGGTCGCAATTACCTATTCCTGCAATTTGGTTTGTTGTACTTGGGCTTGAATATCCGCATTTTGTTTGTGAATGGCGATCGCATTGCGATGGGGTTTTTCCTGCTATTTACGATCGCCTCAGCGATTACTGTAGGTTTTCTTTACAAGGGAAAAAGCTGGTGTCAGTATTTCTGCCCAATGGCACCTGTACAAATGTTTTTCACAGGACGACGGGGCTTGCTGGGCAGCGAAGCTCACCTCCAGCCACCACAGAGTATAACCCAGTCTACTTGTAGGACAGTTGATAGTTCTGGTAACGAGAAGAGTGCATGTGTCAGTTGCCAATCTCCTTGTATCGATATTGACGCAGAGCGTTCTTATTGGGAAGGAATTACCAGACCAGATCAGAAGCTAGTCTTTTACGGTTACTTCGGTTTGATGCTGGGATACTACGTCTTCTTTTACTTGTATTCCGGGAACTGGGAATACTATTTTTCTGGTGGATGGCTGTATGACCAAAACCCCTTAGGCACACTCTTGGGACCAGGATTTTACATCTTTGGTCGTGCAATTCCGATTCCCAAAATCATTGCAGCTCCCCTCACCCTCGCTGTTTTTTGCGCCGCTAGCTATTTCGCATGCGAATTTTTAGAAAGACTTTATAGAGCTTATCTGAAAAAGAAAAACAAATACCTTAATGAAGAACAAGTCCTGCACGTCTGTTTTGTTTTGTGTACTTTTGTATCGTTTAATGTCTTTTTTGTCTTTGGCATTCGCCCGATTTTAAACCTACTGCCAGATTGGGCGATCGTCGGGTTTAACATACTTGGCGTGCTCGTCAGTAGCTTATGGCTGGAGCGCAGTTTGGGGGGTAGCAAAGAGCGTTATGCTCGTGAAAGCCTGGCAAATAGTTTGCGCCGCCAGTTGAACAAGCTAGCAGTAGACTGGTCTAAGTTGCTTGAAGGACGTTCATTGCAAGACCTGATTCCTGATGAGGTGTATGTTTTAGCAAAAGTCCTCCCGGGTTTTAGACGTGTAGACCAAGTGCGAGTTTACCAAGGAGTTTTGCGTGATGCTCTAGAAGAAGGGAATGTGAGTTATGGAGAGAGTTTACACGCCCTCAAGGATTTGCGAAACCAATTGAACGTCACTGATGAGGACCATTACTCTGTTTTAGCAGAACTTGAGGTCGAAGACCCTACCTTACTCACTCCGCAAAAGCAACCCAGCCGCGAAAATAAATTGCGTATTGAAAGCTATCGGCGGGCGTTAGATTTGCTGATCCAAAAAATGGTGGAAAGAGGGATACCTCTAACAGAGGCCATTGATCGTAAGCAAAAGCAAATTCAGGCATTGAGACAGGAGTATGCGATTACTGTAGATGAACAGGAACAAGTTTTAGCTGAGATGTTTAATCAAAACGGCGTACTACTGCGGACAGCAGAAACACTTTTGGCTCAGTTGCAAGAATTGGCAGTACGCGATCAGATCCTGTACAACTCAGTAGTAAACCCCCAAGCGCCTGTTTATGTTTTGCTACGCAAAGCAGTGCAGGAGAAGAAAAAACTGATTGCCACCCAGTTACTCCGCATCTTAGAAATTTTAAAAGAATCTCCGGAAGCTCTCAATATTGCTCGTTCAACAGGCGTACTGGCGGCAAATGTGATTGCAGAAATTCTGGAAGTGAACGAAGAGCAGCCAAGCTGGCAAAAGCGTTTAAATCCAAGAGTTCTCGCTTCATTACGACAACAAGACCAGCTCAGCCCGCCTCTGCAAATATCAACACAACTTGGTATTGATGGGAACATTCATCAGGATCCACAAAAAAAACGCTATTCTCTGGATGTGACCAATCCTTTAACGAATATGCGTCTACCTCGTTCAGAAGCAATTCATCAAGTTTTGGTCGAACTCCTAGAGGACTTGGATCCCTTAGTGCAAGCTGCCAGTCTTTATGCACTGTATCAGCAGAATCCAGCAGTTGGTATGCAGTATGCTCGTCAAATACTGAATGTTAAGCAAAACAAAGATTCGCTTGTACAAGAAACAGCTCGAAGCATTGTTGGTCAAAGTCAGCACCAGAAGCAGCCTGATCATGTACCGACTTTGATTGTTCAGATCAAAGTCATGGGACGCACAGAAAGGCGGGTTTTCCAACAGCCGACAATTCAAGTCGGACGAGGACACGAGAATGATATTGTGATTTTGGATAACCGTGTTTCCCGACAGCACGCCATATTTTATTTAGATGAAACAGGAGTGAGTGTTAAAGATTTGGGAAGCAGCAATGGTCTGCGTATTGGTAAAGAAAATGTTCACGACCAGCAAAAGCAACTCAAACAGGGAGAAATTATTCGCCTCAGCAGTGGAGATGACTTGGTTATCCTTGTGCAATGGCAAATGCAATCCCCACAAGATCAGGCGATCGCCCACTCAGCAGGAACCCTAGAAAAGCTGTTATGGCTTTATGACAGCAGTTTCTTCCAAGGGCTGAAGGCAAATGTTTTGATTGAACTTGCTCGCAATGCAAGCGTGCGGGAATATCAGCCGCAAGAAGAAATTTGCCGGATGGGAGCAACTGCTGTTGAACTGATAGTCCTGATTGATGGCCAAGCAATGGTACTCTCAGGCAATACAGCGAATAATCAGACGATTTTGCCTGGGCAAACTATAGGTGAGCTAGAAGTCTTGACCCACAGCTATTATGTGGTAACAGTCGTAGCACTAGCGGAAAAGACTCGAGCCTTAGCTATCAAGGCAAAAGATTTCGAGGCGGCGCTTTCACATAATCCACCACTCGCGATCAATGTCTTAGAAATGGTCAGTCATCGTCTTCAAGAAAGTTTAGGGCAAGCTGCAGCTGTGACTCAACTTTAAAGATATTGCCGCCGTTCAAAGTCCATACTTTCGCCTTGGGCTTTGGGCGGCGGCGTTTTTGACTTTTGAGCCACACGAGCTAGGGTGGATATGAGTATATTGCAAAGACAAAGAGAATTTATATTCATTATTAACATTAACGTTTTTAAATACACATTAAGTATGCTTAAAATCAAGCTAGTAGATCCTAATACACCAGACCAGCTAAAAGACGTAGACTTAAAGCCAGAAACCAAGCCGAATCATGAGTGCCTGATTGGTCGCTTTGTGAACTGCGATTTAGTTCTAGACAGTGCTGAAGTCAGCCGGATGCATGGAAAAGTTTCCATGAAAAATGGAAATTATTATTTTGCTGATTTAGGTAGCAGAGGTGGTTCCCGGATTAATGGCGAAAAGGTGCAAATCAATCAAGATTATCTCCTCAACCCAAGCGACACGATTCAAATCGGTCGGTTTGTCCTGATGATTTCACAAATTGGGTCACAAGAAGACAAAACAGTTGTTGAAAAAAAAGGAGAACAACTCAGCTTTCGTCCGTCGAACTCTCAGGCAGTACCACAATCTTCTCCTGTCTCTGCCAAGAAATATATGCCTCTGGCGATGCTAGAACCAACCGAGTTGCAACGCTGGGTGAAGGGAGAGTTAACAGTGACCTGCATAAGTGTAATCGATGAAACAGATGATGTCAAAACCTTTCGCTTTGTGGCAGATCCTCCGGTATTGTTTACTTATAAACCAGGTCAGTTTGTCACCCTCAAGCTGGAAATCAATGGCAAACAGGTTTCGCGTTCCTACACTATTTCCTCAAGCCCCTCTCGTCCCCATACCTTAGAAATTACTATCAAACGTATTCCTCCTCCTTCCGCTTCGCCATTGGGGGAACCAGAAGGTTTCGTGTCTCAGTGGTTGCACGATAATATTACTGTTGGTAGTAAAATCAAGCTCTCAGGACCACTAGGCAAGTTTAGCTGCTTAGCCAACCCCTTCCCAAAAATCTTATTTTTAAGCGCAGGTGTCGGTATCACACCGATGATGTCCATGTCCCGGTGGGTGTGTGACACTGGTTCTGATTGTGATATAATATTTTTCCACAGTGCTCGTACTCCGCGTGATTTCATTTTCCGGCAGGAACTAGAACTGATGTCAGCACGACATCAGAATTTTCATCTGGCGGTTTCCACGACTCGTAGAGAACCTGGACAGACATGGTTTGGTTTAACTGGCAGGTTGGATGCAACCATGCTTCAAGTTGTGGCACCGGATTTTCGGGAGCGTAGTGTGTATGCCTGTGGCCCACATGGTTTTATGGACAACGTCAAAGGGATGCTGCAAGCTCTTGGTTATTCAATGCAAAACTACCATGAGGAAAGCTTTGGACCTGTGCGTAAGACTTCCAAATCTATCATTTCCACGCACAAGCAGACTGTGGTGGACAGTTCGAGTCATATTGTCAATCGTGAAATTAATTATAATTCAAAACAAAATTTTATACATTTACCCCGAGAAACAGTTTCTGACTCAAGTGTAAGCGATGCTGCAAGATATCCCACCAGCCAATGTTGTGTTCTTTTCTCTAGGTCGGGAATAGAAGTCAACAGTGATGGGGAAGAATCAATTCTCAATTTGGCTGAACAGCAGGGATTGAAAATTCGTAATAGTTGCCGTTCTGGAGTGTGTGGTAGCTGCAAGAAGTTAAAGTTACACGGACAAGTCAATTTAGAAGCCGAACCTGAAGGCTTGGACGAGAGTGAACGTCAGGAAGGCTACATTCTGACTTGCATCTCTTATCCTATTGGACGAGTTGTCATTGATGCATAATGATATGGAAGAATGGAAACACGCAAACCCTGGAAAAGGAAAGCTCCGAACTGCTATGATCCTATGGGCGATCGCCGAACGGGGCACAAGCATTGCCAATCGCACCGAGTTCCCGCTTTTTGGGCGATGCTCCCTTTGAGAGCCGCCTGCTTGCGAATCGCACATTTGTTGGAAATTTATAACAGTCTAAAAAATATAATAATTTTTTTTATATTAACTTGATAATTGCTTATGCTTGCTAGTTTAAAAAATCTACTGACACAGCCTGCGGTTTTTGCTAGCGCAATTGTAGGTGTGTTGCTGGTTACGGCTCAACAGTTGGGAGTACTAGAGCACCCAGAATTAATAGTTTTCGACCAGATGATGCAAAGGCGTGCAGATGTAAATCCAGATCCTCGCCTTCTGATTGTGGCATTTACTGAAAATGATATCCAAAAATTAAAGCAGTCATCGCCCAATGGCGATGTTTTGAGTACAGTCTTGAGCAAGCTAGAGCAATATCAAGCAAAAGTTATCGGTTTAGACTTTTTTCGTGATGTACCAGTGGAGCCTGGTCACAAAAAGCTCCTGACACGCCTCAAACAGAGTTCGCGCATTGTAAGTATTTGCAAACTTGGTGATGAAAGGGAGCCTGCTGTACCACCTCCACAAGGTGTAGCACCGGAAGGCGTAGGATTCGCCGATCTGTTGGAAGATGGAGATGGGGTGATTCGGCGGAATCTACTCATTGCTTCACCCGATCCCAAGTCAAAGTGTGCAACCCAAGCTTCCCTTGGATTTCAACTGGCTATCAACTACCTAAACGTTGTACCAAAATTTACTGAAAAGGGAATGCAACTCGGTAATACCGTGTTTCAACCTCTAGAACCTCATTCTGGGAATTACAGGAATCTTGATGCCCAGGGTTTTCAAATATTACTAAACTACGGTTCTAGGAAAAGCATTGCTCAAGAAGTCAGTTTCACAGATGTGCTGAGCGATCGCATCAATCCTAGTTTGGTCAAAAACCGTATTGTCTTGGTTGGCACAACTGCGCCCAGTTCCCAGGATATCCGCGTCACACCTTATAGCGGTGGCAACAAGCAGAACAATTCTGGCAAAATGGCTGGAGTTGTCATCCATGCTCACGTAGTGAGTGAAATTCTAGATGCCGTTTCAAACAAAAGACGACTGTTTTGGTTTTTCCCTGAGTGGGGAGAAATTCTCTGGATGTGGGGCTGGACTTTGGCGGGTGGAGTTCTGGCGTGGCGCATTCAGCATCCACTCGTTTTGGGGCTAGCAACGATCACTTCCTTAGGGATAGTGGTTTTAAGCTGTTTTGCTATCTTGACTCAGGCAGGGTGGGTACCAGTAGTCTCTCCGATTTTAGGGTTTCTTGTAGCCGAAGCGGGTGTTGTTGCCTACACGGCATTCCAGAACAAGCAACAGAAAGAAAAAGTTGCCCTGCAGATTCAAGAGCAAAAGGAAACCATCTCGCTATTGCAAGCGCTTCTCAGGGACGGTGGAAGTCAGGGAACGCAGACACAAGCGGGAATGGGTGATGGCTTACAACTACAAGCAATACTGAATAAGCGTTATAAAATCGTTGAATTGCTTGGTTGTGGGGGATTTAGTTATACCTATCTGGCTGAAGATACTCATCGCCCTGGGAATCCTCAATGTGTGGTCAAGTACTTGCAACCTGCTCGTAAAGATGAGGTCTTTTTAGATGTAGCAAGACGTCTTTTTAAAAGTGAAGCAGAAATTTTAGAAGTTTTAGGTCAACACGAGCAGATTCCACAATTGATGGCTTATTTTGAAGAGCGTAGCCAATTTTACCTTGTACAAGAGTATATCCAAGGGCATTGCTTAAATGAAGAACTGGTGCCCGGTAAGCGCTTTTCTGATGCTGAAGTGGTGGATTTCCTGAATGATGTTTTGCAGATATTAGACTTTGTTCATAGTCACGGTGTCATCCATCGAGATATAAAACCTAGCAACTTGATGCGCCGAGAAAAAGATGAACGAATTGTGCTGATTGACTTTGGCGCTGTCAAACAAATTCAGCCTCAGCACCCAACAGAGAACCCTACAGTCGCGGTGGGTACTGTAGGGTATGCACCTCCTGAGCAATTTATGGGACAGCCAAGGCTGAATAGCGATATTTATGCTTTAGGAATGATTGCTATCCAAGCTTTAACTGGGACACCTGCTAAATATCTGGAACGAGACTCTACAACAGAACTTATTTGGCGAAATTTTGCAGAAACTACGCAAGAATTAGCTGCGGTTTTAGACAAAATGGTGTCCTTTGACTTCCAAAGGCGATACCAATCAGCAAAAGAAGTTTTATATGCTCTGCAAAGTTTTTAACCGACTGGAGACTGGGGATTGGGAACCACCCCTTCGGGGAAGTCAAAATTCAAAATTCAAAATTCAAAAAAAGAATTTTACTTTTGACTTTTGACTTTTGACTTTTGAATTGTTTGGTCCCCAATCCCCTTTACAGCCAGTTGCCTACCAAAACATAGGGTGCCCAATAATACGGATGCTTGTACAAAGGATTCTTCTTCCACAACGACAGTTGAGCATCCTTTAAGGCTTGTGCTTTACTGATATCGGGTTTGCTTAACTGTTTGTAAAACTCACCCATGATGTCAGCAGTTGCTTCATCGTCTACAACCCAAAGCGACGCCAATGTACTACGTGCCCCAGCCTGGATAGCGACTCCAGCAATTCCCAATGCGGCTCGGTTGTCTCCTGCAGCCGTTGAGCAAGCACTCAGAACAAGTAGCTCAATTGCACCCCTTTGGTTGGTTGCTCTAGTTTTGAGTAAGTCACTCAACTCGTTGACCTTGACGCGACCATCAAAAGTCAAAATGAAAGTCTCTTCTGCATTAGAACTAAATTGACCATGAGTTGCCAGGTGAACCACTGGTGCATTCAACGATTTAACAGCCTCTTTAATAGCATCGGTGGTAAAGTCCTCATTAAGCAGCACGTCACTCTGGCGAACTGTTGATTTGATTTCCTTAAGTTCATCTTCGACAGCAGGGAGTGCCGGAAAGTTTGGCCTAGCTTCGCTGAGTCCACCCGCAATAGTTCGCCGTTCAGTGCGTGCAAAAGGTTGGGGGTTTAATAGCTCTAAACCTGGTGTCAGAGCAATGTTATATTTCTGGACAAGATAGCTCTTTCCATCATACAACGCCGCCATAGGGATGCTTCGCATCGGACCATCTAAGACAAACACCAAGTTTTTGATTTGGCGTTTTTCCAATTCCGATTCAATTGGTTGAATGATCCATTGATAAACTTCTTGGGACGGAACCTGAAACTCAAAAGTCGAGCGGGTTTCTAATTTTTGCCGCAGATCCTCAAGCTTTTGTTCAACTTCGTTTTGGGGTAGATTCTTTGTGTAGTTACGTAAGTACTGATTCTGATTCTGTTTCTGTTTAGTTGAGGAGGAAGGTAGCGAGACGATGACCTCCAAGCGATCCGGCAAAATCACTGGATAAATCACTGCTGCTGTGCGATCAATTTGGTCAATCTGGACGGGTGTTGCGTCTACACAAGCTCTGCGGAAGAAGTTGTCTAATTCTGCTACTTTGAGTGATTCTATGACATCTCTAGCTGTGTCAAGGTCATCTTGGCTAGTTTGCTTATTTCCTGACTGCAACAACAAACTCACTAGTTCGCGATAGATTGGCTCAACTTCTTCTTGAAAAGAATATTGCACCTCGCGCATGGCAACTAAATCGCCGCGTATAGACTTGAGGTTACTAACAGCTTTGGTGTATGCTGCTTTCGCTCCTGTCTGATCTCCTCTAGTTTTGAGAATACGACCCAACTGCCACTGCCAACGATAGCCAATATCCGGTGCTGGAATATTTTCAGCTAGTGCTGAGGCTTGCTGAGTGAGTTTTTGTGCTTCTGTCCACTGCTGAGTCTGCTCGTACAGTCCGCCCAAAGTCCCCAACGCATAAGCTTCAGCACGCTTATCTTGCAGGCTTTTGGCTTGCTCAACAGATGTTGCCACTATTTGGGCGATCGCCTTCCATTCTGGAATGTTGTTTGTTGTGATATTTTCTGCCGATGTTTCTTGTTTGGGGCAATTTACATTTACTCCATTTATTGCCGTTCCTGTTGCCTCATTTTTTTGCCTTAGACAAGCTAGAGTTTGGGCATAATTTATCCTAGCATAAACCGTCTTACGACTAGGTGCTAAGCTGTCAAGCTGAGATTGAATTTGAGGCAATAAAGTTTGCTGCAAGTTTTGGTAAGAAACCTTTTGCCCGGCTTCTTTGGGCTGTTCTTGTGGCTCTTCTAGAGATAACCGCAGTTGATTGATTTGCGCCACCACCCGAGTTGTCGGCGAAGCAGAAGACGCAGCAGCTTGTCCGTAATACTGCATCGCTGCATCAGTTCTTTGCAATGCTTGGGCTGTGTTCCCCAAACTCAGGTAAATTTGTGATACGAGTTCTCCAGAGTTGAGTTTAGAAGCTACATCCTTACTTTGCTCTAAGGCTTGTTTGGAACCAAAATTTTCTATTTCCTGTGGCTGTGGTTGTTTCTGTTGCTGTTGCTGTTCTTGTGGTTGTGTCTTATCTAAAACTCCCACGACTCGTAGAGCATTACCCAAGCTCAACAGTCCTTTTGCCTTAAGCAGAGAGTCGGGTTGCGCCTGCAGCCGTTTATTTATGTCTGTTAAACTTAGGCGAGCGCGACGGTAAAGCCCCAACGCTTGCAGTGCCTGAACCTGGTTAATTTTGCTACCAATCTCGCCTTCTAAATCCCCGTTTTTAGCGTAGAGGCTAGTTGCTTCCTCCCAACTGGCAAGAGCTTTTTCAGATTTCCCTTCGGCTAGTTGAATTTGACCTAGGTTATTAAGTGTTTGGGCGCGAACTTTTATGTATTCTTTAGAATTTCCCCGATTTTTTTGTAACAGATCCAAACTCTCTGCTATGGCCGTGTTTGCTTGGGGTAACTGTCCAAGCTGCTGATATGCCAATGCGGCATAGTTCAATGCTAAGGCTTGATTCAGGAAATCGCCTTGAGTTTGAAATGTTTTAGCTGCTTGTTGTAAAACCTGCACAGACCTTGAAAACTGTTCTGTCTGGTAGAGTTGCAAGCCTTGCTGCAACAGTTGTCTGCCATCCCTTTGCTGTACTACTTGGGTCGGCTGACTTTGTTGATGCGGATAATTGCTGCGATCAGCTGCCACAAGTGGGCTTGTAGCAACTGCAATTTGGGCAATTGCAGCTAGAAGAATAAGTCTAGACATAAGCTTTTAAACATTTGATTTTTATAGTGGTGGTTATGAGTGGTGGTTATGATTCAATCAGTACCAGCCGCGTCGTGGGTAGTAAATAGCAAAAAGAACCTTAATACTCGCGCTCGTCGCAAAGCGTCCCGTGAGAAATACGCTCTCTACCCATCTACCCAACTGATAACTGTTAAAATGATTGAGTATAAACAATGGAAAAATATAGACCCTTCTCTTGTAAACTTTCATCATCGCGTCTCACATCCACAAGAGGAATGCCGTAGTCAAATCTGGCACTTAAATTATTGCTTTGCCACAGTAATCCTACTCCTACAGAAGCGAGGTCACTAGCGTCGAGATTGGGGTTTCCAGAGCGATTCGAGGCTGTTCCATAGTCAACAAATGGAGTAATTTGTAACACGCCACCCACTTGGGGAATTCGTAAAATAGGATATCTTAATTCAGCAGATGCTAAAAAAGCATTATCTGTTAACAGCAGGTCTTGACGATAACCGCGTACCGTCCGTTGTCCTCCCAAACCAAACTGCTCTAAAGGGACTAATGCTCTGTCGGCTAATTGAGCATCTGCACGGAGTAGCACTATGGTATCTCGAGCTAAAAGCCGCACCCACTGTGCCTGTCCTCGCCAGGAAAAAAAGCGACCATCTGGTGAGTTGTCGTTGGTGGTAGCATCGAAGACATCTAAGCCAAAGCTAAATTGCGATCGCGCCGCTAGCACTTGTTGACTACTGCGCTGAGTCCACTCTTGAAAAAACCGCAATATTGATAAGCGAGTTTCTCCATCATCATTAGCTCCCGGTTGGGGAAATCCCACGCGGCGACCAACAAGCGATTCCAAAAAGCCAACGTCACTTTCCCGCCGATTTAAGCTCAGTCCGAGGGCAAATACTTCGGTGGGGGTTTCCACAATTGGTTGACGTAGTGTCAGAGCAAAATCTTGTGAGGTTCCTTCGATATCTAATACATCAAAGGGTTCTTCAATAACAGTGCTGTCTGTATAGTTATAGGCAAATTCCAACGTTCCATTATAGGCATTTATAGGATAGGTATAGCGGGCTTCGACATCGTTGCTACCATCAGTATTGGCGTAGCCGACACTTAAACTATCTCCCTGTCCCAGCAGGTTAGCTTGGTTCAGTTGAATTTGCCGCTGAAAGCTGCCAATACTAGGGTTACGATTGTTGTCTAAGCTAATTTGGGCAGAAAATGTTTTTGCCTCCGTCACAGTGACATCTAGCACATTACCACCAAGCGTTGATCCAGCCGCAAGTTCGGCAGAGATATTTTGAATTAATGGATTGAGCTGAAGCAGTCGCAGTGCTTCTAGCAATCTATTCAAGTTCAGGGGTTTGCCAGTAGCGATCTGCAAACGGCTGCGGACATAATTGGGGTTCAACCGCTTCAAACCTCTAACCTGGATATTTTCCAAGCGACCTTCCACCACCTGAATTTTGACGACACTTCCTTTAACGTTGTAGGTTTGCTCTGCTGGAAGGAAAGCCGCAGAGGTGACGTAACCTTTGTCGCTGTAAAGTTTAGTTATAGCTTCAGAAGCTTGGAGCAATTGAGCAAAGGTAATCGGTGTGTTGATGAATTGTTTGGTTGCCTCAGCTAGTTGTTCACGGCTGAATACAGTGCTACCAACCACTTCAAAACGCTCAACTTGGATAGTTCCAGGAAACGCATTCGGAACTGCTTCGGGAGTACGAGGAGTCTGGGGAGGAGATGGAAATAAGTTTTCTGGAGGTGGAAGGACTGGAGGTGTTTCCGGTGCGATTGGGGGATTTTCTCGTTCTGGTCGCCGGAATATGTCTGATGGAACCTGAGTTTGGGGAGTTTCAAATCCTGGCTGAGGAACCTGAATTGTATTCACCGTTTGTGCTGACAACGGCTGTTGCTGCCAGCTGCTAAATAGCATCAAGGTGAGTATAAATAGGCTGGACGAATGCCAGTTGTGATAGAAACTTGGGACGCTTTTATTTAGCATAACAACAAGCAGATACCGGAAAGTCATACAGATAAACGGTTGTAGCAAAGTGAGTCATAAGGACACATTGGTTTTCTTTAAAAGCCCAATGAGTCGTTGCTACAGTTAGGGCAACATTAGGATGAGAGATGTTCTCTATCCTAAAGGGGTTTTTGAGGAAAGCCTGTTTGCTAGTGGACGCAGAAAAGCGCTTAAATCTGCTACTTAGTGTCAGGTTTCCCTACACTACATCAGTAGTTTTAGCTGTTGCACAAACAGCAGAAACTATATAAATAATGACTATAGTGTATTCCAAAAGAATGCGGTTTCTTGTTAAAGAAAATATAAACAATCTTACTCAATAGGGATGGAAATCCCTTAAAAATTAGCCCAACGGTAGTATTTTACTGCTAAAAGCAGATTTACGCAATTCTACCGTGTTAAGCAGCAGGAGGCGAACCTGGTATTTTCAGGGCTGTATGCAAGTAGTACAATTCGTCAGAAGGCACAAATGCTATTTGTATAAGGTTTTTGTTCTTTTTAACGGTCAGATTATTTCCGCACCTGTTGTACTTATGCCGCTTTTTTAAAACTCAAAAGTCTTCTTGCCTTTAACTTTCGGCTTTTTTGACTGTAGTTAGTTACTTCTGCGGTGCCTCAACTAGTAAATCTCAAGTTTGGCTGCATTTGTTCAGACAACACTGGTAGCAAAGAGTCCGACTCTATATGAATTAAATTTGACTAAAATTGTTACGTATGTTAATGATGAGCAGAACTTGGTCAAATTCCTATGTGCAACCGTTACAAGTAATGCTTTTAGTATCTTTTTACAGAAGCAGAATGAGTGTTAAAAATATTAAAGACTCTTGCACAACAATGTTTAGATGTAGATAGATGAAACATCGATAAGTTTTATGGATTAAGCTTTCCTCTTTATCTAAAAAGTTGTTTATTTACTAGTAGTAATACGTTGGTATCGTGCAGTTAATAACACCTGCATTGTTGGAGGAGGGTGGTATGTCCAAAAAGAGTAGTTGTTGGGGTTGGTACTTAGGGCTGGGGATGATGATTGCTAGTGCCTACGTTGGCTGGGCAAAGTGTGCGATCGCTCAAATCTCCCCTGATGGCACTCTACCCAATAATTCCACCATCAACATCAACGGGAATATCTTTGATATCACTGGCGGAACCCGAGCAGGAAATAACCTGTTCCACAGCTTCAGAGATTTTTCCGTTCTTAATGGTAGTGAAGCTCACTTTAACAATGCAGTTGATATTAACAACATCATTAGCCGAGTCACAGGTTCATCTGTCTCGAACATTGATGGTTTAATCAAAGTCTTGCAAGGCAATGCCAACCTGTTTCTACTGAATCCTAATGGCATCATCTTTGGACAAAATGCCCGTTTGGACATTCGCGGTTCGTTTGTCGCGAGTACGGCGAACAGCATCAAATTTGCGGATGGCTTTGAGTTTAGTGCCAAGAATGCTCAAACTACACCGCTACTGACAATCAGCGTTCCCCTTGGTTTGCAATTTGGGGCGAATCCGCAAAGGATTCAGGTGCAAGGCGATGGTCAGGGGGTCAGGGGAACAGATATTTTAGAAGATACTCAAAATGCTCTGCGCGTGCAGCCTAATCAAACCCTAGCTTTGGTGGGCGGTGATGTCAGCTTAGAAGGAGCAACGCTCAAAACTGCTGGGGGACGGATAGAATTGGGCAGTGTTGCAGGTGAAGGTCTAGTCACTCTCACGCCCATCAACAAAGGCTTTTCTTTAGGTTATGCAGCCGGGCAAAACTTTGGCAATATTCAACTATCGCAAAAGGCGGTAGTTGATGCTTCTGGTGCAGGCGGTGGCGATGTACAGGTAACAGGTAGGCGTGTCTCTCTCAAAGGTGGTTCTCAGATTGAGGCAAGTACTTTGGGATCACAGGCTGGAGGAACTTTGGGACTGAACGCTAGTGAATTGCTGGAAGTGAGTGGTTCCGGGAGTGGTTTGTTTGTTGATGTTTACTCACGCGCAACAGGGGCGGGGGGAAACCTGACGATTAACACACCTGTGCTGCAAGTGAAAGATGGGGCAATTGTCAGTGCTAGCACTTATGGTGCAGGAAACGGGGGAAACCTGACGATTAACACACCTGTGCTGCAAGTGAAAGATGGGGCAATTGTCAGTGCTAGCACTTATGGTGCAGGAAACGGGGGAGACCTGACGATTAACACTGGTACCCTACAAGTGGAGAATGGCTCACAGGTTAGAGCTAGCACTTTTGGTGCGGGTAGGGGAGGAAATTTGTCTGTCATCGCTGACTCTGTCAAACTTTCAGACAGCTATTTGAGCGCACAAGTTCGCCAAAATGCTACCGGGAATGCAGGAGACCTCACAATTAAAACTGGTACTCTGCTAGTGGAGAATGGAGCACAGGTCAGTGCTGGCACTTTTGGTGCAGGGAACGGAGGGAAGTTGACGGTAGATGCCTCCAAAAAGGTAGAAGTGATTGGCACTTCCGCTGATGGAGAAGTTTCCAGTGGCTTGTTTACTCAACAAAATACAGAAGGTGCAACAGGGGCGGCAGGAGACCTGACGATTAACACACCTGTGCTGCAAGTGCAAAATGGAGCATTAGTCAGTGCTAGGACTTTTGGTGCAGGAAACGGGGGAGACCTCACGATTAAGACTGGTACTCTACAAGTGGAGAATGGAGCACAGGTGAGTGCTGACACTTATGGTGCGGGCAAGGGTGGAAATTTGACGGTAAATGCCTCCGAAAAGGTAGAAGTGACTGGCACTTCCGCTAATGGTCGAAGAGCATCATTGTCTACGGATACTGATTCAAAGTCAAAAGAGGCGACAGCGGGAAACCTGACGATTTACACACCTGTGCTGCAAGTGCGGGATGGGGCAATTGTTAGTGCTAGCACTGATGGTGCGGGGAATGGGGGGAATTTGACGGTGAATGCCTCCGAAAAGGTGGAGGTGACTGGCACCATACCCAATGGTCAAAGTGGCAGCCGTTTGGCAGCTAACACTTCAGGCACGGGAAATGCAGGAAATTTAACTATCAACACTGGGCGTTTGGTTGTCAAAGATTCACAAGTAGGAACTACGACTTTTGGTCAAGGAAATGCAGGAATTCTCACAGTTAAAGCTTCTGAAATAGATTTGAGCGGAGTACTCTTTGGCGAAACGGATGATTATCCTGCTGGCTTGTTTGCTCAGGTGAACTCACAAGGTACGGGGAGTGGGGGTAAGCTGAACATCGAAACTGGGCGCTTGAGTATCAGTAATGGAGCCAAAGTGCAAGTCGCTACTTTCGGTCAAGGTGATGCTGGAGATTTATTCATTCGTGCCTCGGAAATAGACATATTTGAGACGCCTAGAGCCAGATATACCTATTTTGCTGGAGGTATATATGCTGGTGTTCAAACAACCCGTGATGCTCAGCAAGCACCTAAAGGTTATGGAGGTAGTGTAGAGATAGTCACAAATCGCTTGACAGTTAGAGATGGGGGGACAGTCACAACAAGTACAGAGGGGCAGGGCGATGCAGGTACATTGAAAATTCGTGCTACTGAATATGTGGAAGTTTTTGGCAGATCCCCAGGCGACCTGTTTAATAGTGAAATAAGTGCTGCAACTACACCCCTAAGCACAGGTAATGGGGGTTTGTTGAGCATTGACACCGGGAAGTTGATTGTCAGGGATAGGGGTATAGTCACTGTGCGGAATGAAAGAAAAGACGGAACCAGCCAAGCAGGTAACCTAGAAATCAACGCTCGCTCTATCAATCTAGATAATGGAAGCCTCACAGCTACGACCAAATCGGGTAACGGTGGGAATATGTTCTTAACCGTAAAAGACTTGTTACTCTTACGCAATCAAAGCACAATTTCCGCTACTGCTGGAACTGCACAACAAGGTGGCGATGGTGGCAACATCAATATCCAAGCTCCCAATGGCTTTGTCGTCGCTGTTCCCAACGAAAATAGCGACATCACTGCCAATGCTTTTAGTGGCAGCGGTGGTAGAATAACTATCAATACTACTGCTAGATTTGGGCTTGTACTACGTAGTGGAACAGACATAGCGAGGTTGTTGGGAACAACTGAGGCAACCCAACTAGACTCAGGTCGGCTACAAACAAATGACATCACGGCGTTTTCTCAACAAAATCCTGACGTCAGCCAGTCGGTAAGAACTGTAGAAACCGATTTTAATTTTGAATTAGTGGAACTGCCCACAGTAGTCGTCGATACCTCAAACTTAATTGACACTAGCTGTGGTGCCCTTGCTAACGGAGAAGGTAATCAATTTACCGTTACCGGACGCGGCGGTTTGCCTCCTAGCCCATACGAACCCCTCAGTACTGATGTAGTTTGGTCAGATACTCGCTTACCAGCTACCACAGCCCGGCAGGATCGAGAGCAGACACCCAGCGCAAAACCAACTTCTAAACCTGAAGCTGTGGCAATTCTACCCGCCACTGGTTGGGTGTTCAACGATAAAGGTGATAAAGTCACGCTGATCTCTCATGCATCAAGTGCTGCCAGTTTGGGGTCTACTGCTGCTAGCTGTCCTCAACGGTGAAACCACACATTATTAGTTATCAGTATCAGTTATCAGTTAATTATTCTGACTGTTCACTGTTGACTGATAACTGATTCGGTCAGCGTGTTAGTGAGTTTACGCTTGTTGGCGAGAAGTGATATACGGTATCGTCAGGGGCAAGACGAATAGCTGTGTTATAATCTGTCATGGCTTTTAACATATCCCCTATTTCATGGTAAAGCTGACTGCGCCAAAGGTAGAAAAGGGCGTTGTCAGGATGGAGATGAATAGCTTGGGTATAATCCTCAAGTGCTCCCTCTTTGTCCCCTAGATTTTTGCGACGAAACTTAGCTCGTTCAGTATAGAGGTAAGCATTGTGGGGATGAAGACGAATTGCATTATTCAATTCAGCAACCGCTTGTTGAACATCTCCTTGTCGCCACGAAGTATAAGCTTTTTCAATGTATGTAGCCGGAGTAATCTGTTGACTAGCAGATGTGGAATTTTCAGTAGTAGTAGGTATACGTTTCTCTTCTCCTGTACGCACAGAATCTGCGGTGCTTGAAGAAGGCTTGCTCGAATTAAGACTCGAATTAAGAGCTTTATGTACTACACAAACAGTCGAGCCTAGGGCTAATATAATTCCAACTGTCACAAGTACTGCTGCAAAATCATTCCCAACACTGCTACTAGAGCTATGAAAGTCTTTTACATATTTTCCCACCAGAGGGTTTTCTTCGACTGTACTGGCTTCTGCCGGTTGGAGAACACCTGTACCAATGAGTCCTGCTGTAGTTAGCAGTGGTTCGGTAGCAAGGATTTTTTGCTTTATCATCTGGTGTACTCCACTACATTGCACAGCGTTTGAATAAGTAACATAACTAAAAAATAATTGATTTGATAAAAAAATAATTTAGCTAGATTACACTTGATTTTTCACCAAACTCTTTACGCGGTAGATCACCATAAAATCTTATTCTCCCAAAGTCGGTCTTATTTGACTTGTATAAATCGAACTAGTCCGAAGGAAAAATTATGACTCTATCTAAGATAAACTCTACCACCCTAGGGCAGGTATCACAGTATAGTCCCTGATCAACCATTATAGAAACTTGCGAGTTGATAAATAATAAAGTGAATCATAAATAAATAGGGTACGTTAACCTGGTCTGATGCACAGACTAAAATGGTGTGTTACGTTGCTGCTCGCCTTTGTCAGTAAGAAAAACTCTTGTATGAAACCGCCTAAGGCACCCTGTAAAAACTTAATAAAAATTTAATATTTTTTTATAATTGACCTGCTATAAAAAGATTTAGTTTCAATTTTAATCTTAATAGCAGCTTTGTATATATGAAGTCCTATTTCTCTACTTAAATGTTTATAAGCAAATGTTATGATAAAGAAATAAAACTGTCAAAGAATACAAAGATTATTGTAAGCGAATCGCAATAAACAATAATAGCCGTTCTCACTTGCATACACAACAAGGTGGGGCATAGCTTGTAGTGTATAATACTCGATTGAAAACGGCTATATATAAAGTTAAAGTTCGGCTTCCTCTAAACCTTTAAAGAAAAAGTGAAACTAGCGAGCTGCACAGGAAGCAGAATTTTGCAAAGAAGGGTGAGGATTATTCGTGGTTGCACTAGAGATGAGAGTGACTTGCCCTTTACCGTTAAATACCCAACCAGTCGCAGGGACAATTTTTACAACATCAGCTTGTTTGGATGGTGGTTTCACTGCGGTTACTTGTGAAGGTTGCTGCTGTGCTGTAATATTTGGAATGCGAGTATCTGACCAAATCACATCAGTGCTGAGGGGTTCGTTAGGGTTGGGAGGCAAACCGCCGCGTCCGCTTATGATAAATTGACCATTGGTTGCCACATTAGTAGCAGCACAACTAGAGGCAATTTGGGTTGAGGGATCAACTGGATCTGCGGGCAGTTCAACAAAGGCTTGGGTGGGATCAACATCCGATCTGTTGATATTGACTGTACCTGGCAAGCCAAACTGAGAACTAGCATCAATGTCATTTGTGTTTGGTGTTGACCTGCCCACCCTAAAACCGTAAATGCCAGAGGTTGTGATTGTAATATTGCCACCATTACCTCGAACGGCATTAGCAACGATATCATTACTTTGACCAGGAACGCCAACAATAATACCGTTGGCAGCGTCAATATTTATGTTTCCACCCTTAGCTTCGTTGAAAGCTTGTGCGGAAATCAAACTATTATTTTCCATCAACAGTTGGTCTACGTTTTGTAGCCTGATATTTCCCCCAACTTCTGCGTTAGTTGTAGCAGTGAGTTTTCCGTTGTTGAGGCGAATGTCGTTAGCTGTAATAGTCAAGCTTCCTGCTTGACCTAAACCTTGTTGACTCCTGACGGTCACTTGTCCACCATCTCGGACATCTAAACGAGGAGTTTGAATGTTCAAGTTGCCTGCTTTTCCAGAAGATGTGGCTTCAGCAGACAGCGTGCTGGGTACTGGTGTGGAACCAATAGTTCCTGTGCCTATCACTTGAACAGACTCGCTAGCTTTTACGTCTATATTCCCGCCTTCACCTGAACTAAGAGATCCAGCCCTGACTTCTCCTCCGTTTTGAATAACCAACTTCCCAACATCCAAGTTCGCAGTTCCTCCGTTACCAAAACCGCGAGTCTCTGCTGATATTCTGGCTCCATTTTCGACAGTAAGTACTCCGGTGTTGATGTTTAACACCCCAGCATTCTTGGTAGATCCTGTATCAGCTAAAACAAAAACTCCACTCCTATTTCTGTCGTCTGGTGTTGGTTGCGCTTGCTGTGAAGCTCCACTTAGGAAGATAGAATTTGGAGCATTTATGGTCACAGTTCCCCCGCTACCTTGACTCCGGGCAGTGGTTGATATTTGTGCCCCACCTAGAACCTCCAGCTTTGGAGTGTTAATAGTCAAATTTCCAGCATTACCTGTTGTGGGTTGTCCTGAAATTGTTTGAACTTGAGCAAACAAGCCACTGGGGTTGTTATTTGAACTCCTACCCTCCACCTTCACTAACTCACTGGCGTTTACTATCAAATTGCCTGCATCTCCGGCACCAAAAGTACTGGCTGACACCTGTGCCCCATCTCGGACAATCAGCTGTCTAGTATCAATTGTTAGTGTTCCACCTTTGCCTTTAGCTCCTGATTGAACTCGAGCCAACAGACCAGCAGGATTTTGAGCGGAGCCACCTGTCAGTTCTACTGACTCCGAGGCATTCACATTCAAATCTACTCCTTGACCACCATCAGTACTTGCTGATATTTGTGCTCCATCACGGACAATCAGCTGTTTAGTTTCAATTTGTAGGCTTCCTCCTCCCCCTTGGGCTCCGTTCCGGACTCGATTGAACAAACCAGAGGGACCCAGACTTGTAGCCCCTGCTAGCTCTAATTGCTCTGAGGCGCTTACCTTTACATTCCCTGCTTCATTTTTCTTAGTAGCAGAAACCACCTGGCTACCCCCGGTGAGGGTCACGTTCCTCCCCTGAATCTGGATATCGCCACCTTTATCGCTCTCGGTATTAACATAAGCTGCGTTAGATAGGCTAATGTCTTGAAAGTTTTGGATACCTTCGTAACCTAATACCCAACTTTGGTCTATTTGCTTGAGGCTAACTGAGTTATTACCTGCAACACTCCCTAACTCAATCCTTCCTCCTCGTGCTGTCAAGAAACCGCCATCTAGAACTACATCACCACCTACAAGTGCTAAGGTTTTCCCAGGTTGTACCTGTAGACCAACCTCACCATTGAACTGGGATTGATTTTGAATGCTTGCCGGATTTGCCCCAAATTGCAGACCCGTTGGAACACTTATAGTCAGCAATGGTGTTGTTTGGGTACCGTCTGTTCTAAACTCTGTGCCATCAGCAAATTTCAGGCTACTAGCCGTACTTGCAAAGAAAGAGCCGCCAATCTCCAACCGCGCTTTTGATCCAAATACAATTCCATTGGGATTAATCAAAAACAGGTTAGCACTACCGTTGGCGCGGATGAAACCATCAATATTAGATATTGACCCACCTGTGACACGACTAATTATGTTTTGAATATCTACAGCATTGTTAAAGAAAGCTCCACTATCAGTGCGAACAGAAAAATCCTTGAAACTGTGGAACAGATTACCGCCTGCTTGGGTTCCACCTGTAATGTTGAAGGTATTCCCGTTTATGTTGACGATGGAATTATTGGGTAGAGTGGTATCTGGAACAATCTGCGCTGTAGTTGGTTTAGGAGCTAACAGATAAGATAGAATACACCCGCTTAAGAACCAGAATTTTATGGTAGATGCTTGCATTGCTTGTTTTAGAGGCTTTTGCTTTAGAGTAGCTGGGTTGCAATATACATATGTGTCAACTTAAGCTCAAACACCCAATTTACCGATCGTTTTAGATCCCCCAACAGAGTTAAAAAGGGGGCTAAGGTTTTATTTCCCCCCTTTTTTAGGGGGGATTCAGGGGGGATCAAAAATCTCGATGGTACCTTGAAAAATGTTCCAATGCTTGTCAATAATTACTTTTAGCTTAAGTTGACACCAATGTGCAATAATATACTCGTCCTAGAGAAATAAAAATACCCATCTAGAGGTAGATTAAGAAATCAAATATCTATCTAAAGATGGACAAATTGCTGGGTTACACTCTCATAACGCACTTTCTCATCTAAAAATCTTCGGGAGTGTGGAAACCTTGTGTCTTTAGACCAAGGAGGAAACATGACTCGGCGTTATTTTTAGCCGTCAAATGCCTTTAGATACCATTACCGCCTTGGGGTTACTCGATACCGTGTAGTCTTGCAATCTACTTTCCTTCGGGCAATTACGAACTGATATCTTTCGCCCCAACGGGAGAGCCAGTTCCCTGCTGTCGGGAAACCCTCCTTCTCCTAGCGGAGACGCTGCGCGAACAGGACTGGACTCACCTGTACGCATAATGGTTTGCTCCGTAGAGCCTCCCAATAGGGGTTAAGTTAGCTTCTCCCAAGGGGAGACGCTGAGCCCTGCGGGCACGCTGCGCGAACGCGAACGACAATGTTATTAGTCGGCATATCCATTTATACACTGGCTTAACCCATACACCTGTTTAATCTTCTGGTTCTAGAGCCTGGAACTAGCACTCTCCTTCCAGGGTAGGAACTTCAGCACTTGCCAATAACGTAGTACACGCGCGTACTGAGTCTGGTAAGCTAGGGCTTCAGCAAATGTTGAAGCCCCTGGATTGAATCCAGGGGTTGCTTACAACGCACTTACAACATAGCCCCATAAAAAAAATATAGCGGTTCTCCTAAGAATCACATACACCACTACGAATAATGTGAAAGTGCATGCACTTTCATTACAGCCGTGTATTGCACGTAACCGAGAAGCGCTATAAAATCTATGTTTTCTGTAGGGTGGGCATTGCCAAGAATATCTCAAAAGCCCATCAGCTTTTATGGACAATGCCCACCCTACGATTTGTGATCTAATTCTTTGAAGGGCGCTGTAAGCCATTCAAATTTATTTCATCTTGCGCTTTAGTAGTAAGCCTGCGCTCAATACTGCCAAAGCTCCTAAAGTGGCGCTAGGTTCAGGGACACTGACGCTAGGTTCAGGGACAGTAGTACGCCGCACGGCTACACCAGTCTTATATAATATTCCCCCAACAATATCTTGTGGAACCCTAGGACCTGCAGCAGTAGCAATTGTCCCGTCTAGCAAGCTTTTCTCCAGTATGTATGATAAATCGTTAACCGCACGTTTTTTATCAAAATTGCAATTACAAGGGTCGAAAATTCGCTGATTTATCTGTGCAAGAGAACCATCTTTTTTAGTTCCAGAGATAGTATATTCAATTATCTCTAAACCATCATAGGTTGGAATTAACTCTGCTTGCAAATTACCCACATCAAATAATTTTTCTTCTGGGGTAAAGGGGATTTCAAATAGAGCAAAACCAGAAGAATCTCTCACAACTTTTCCTTTTTCGTCCACAAGCAGCCTTCCAAAACCTATTTGATAATTTTCAATAGCCCCAAAAAAAACACCTACGTTGTCGTTTTCTGGTTTCAAATCAAGTATCAAGTTCCCGCCTCTGTCTTCATCAAACAAATTAAACTCAGTACGAACAGTTGGTGATGTCCCTTGATCGTATGTCTCACCCGTTTCTCTTCCATATGCCGATTGCATAAAACCTGACATTACAGGAACTGTAGCCAAAGTCATCGCCGCTAAGAACTGAATTACTTTCATCGTGGTTTACCTACCTGTACTATCAAGAAATAAAGAACTAACAAAAGCTTTCCATACAAAAGATTGAGTATCCTGTCGGAGGATACTACACTGATGCCAAGGATTATTTTTCTTCTTATTTCAAGAATTTACTACCCTTGCTCTGGTTAGATTACCCTATAGCTAACACACCGATAGATGCATAACTGAAACCTTTTACCCTATAGCTAACACACCGATAGATGCATAACTGAAACCTTATTCCTGGCAATCAGATTCATCAAATCACGCATTGAATCGTCTCCTGTTGCTGTTTCTTGATACAAGCTAATTGCTCAGTCATCACCTAATAATCAACTCCTCTTAACTTTCTTATAGAGGGTTGTTCTAACTGTGGCTAATATTGTTGAATTATCGGTGTTTTTGCAAAATAAATATTATTTACTTAGACTTTAGTGAAGCTCTTATTATTGTGGGTGGTCAGTAATCATTTTGATTGCAGTTATGTGTTCATACGGATATTAGTATGTTGCTGGCTGGTTTACAAGAATTCACTGAGTAACTTTATAGAAAAATTACAAACCAGACAATTTTGTCCGGGTTTTTTGCAAATTTTTAGAAAAAATAATCTATTTTATGAGAGAAAAAATTTACCAGTAGAAAAAACATATTTTCAGCTTGATGTCAATGAACAATCCTTATTTTTAGGCAGCATCCCAATGCATGCAAAAATACCCGGCGAATAGAATTCGCGGAGTTTACGGGCACACCAATCAAGTCCGCCTGCGCGGACTAATGACGCACCCTGGGTCGTCAGGCTTTGTTTTTGTAGCCCCAGACTTCCAGCCTAAGGGCAATTTACACATTTGGGATGTTTATGGTTTTTGATAAATTCAGGGCTTCCTAAACGCGAAGTTGTTTGTATACTTGTGGATCGCGTCCATACTTGGCTATTCGCTCCCGAAACTTAATAATTCCGGGATGAGGGTTGATTTCCTGCGCCTTTCGTTGCTGGTGACTCCACTCCAGCCAATCGGCAAAGTATTTACCAATTTCTTCCTTGGTGAGGGATTGGGGACTGGGGACTGGGGATTGGGAATTACCGAATCCCTAATCCCTAATCCCCAATCCCTCATCCTGATGCACGTAAACTTTATACATCCCTGATGACATCCGATTGTTCCGAAATACTAAAAATTCTGGAAAATAGTATATGTAGTCGAACATTTTAAGACTAACCCAATTTTCTCTTGGAAAATATGACTTCTACCTTCCTGGAACGCTTGCACAGTCCTACGCACCCAGTCATCGTCTTCGACGGTGCTATGGGAACCAACTTGCAAACCCAAAACCTCACGGCTGAAGACTTCGGTGGCGCACAGTACGAAGGTTGCAACGAGTACCTCGTCTACACCAAGCCGGAAGCGATCGCCAAAGTTCACCGCGACTTTCTCGCCGCAGGTGCAGATGTGATTGAAACGGATACTTTTGGCGCTGCGTCGATTGTTTTGGCTGAATATGACTTAACAGATAAGGCGTATGAACTCAACAAAGCAGCAGCAGAACTCGCAAAGCGCGTGGCTGCGGAATTCTCAACGCCAGAGAAACCCCGGTTTGTTGCGGGTTCTATGGGACCAACCACAAAACTGCCAACTTTGGGACATATCGACTTTGATACCATGAAATCATCCTTCGCTGAACAAGCGGAAGGGCTATGGGATGGTGGCGTTGATTTATTCATTGTTGAGACTTGCCAAGATGTGCTGCAAATCAAAGCGGCGCTGAATGCAATTGAAGAAGTTTTTGCCAAAAAAGGCGATCGCCGTCCGCTCATGGTTTCAGTCACAATGGAATCTATGGGCACAATGCTGGTGGGGACGGAAATCAACGCCGTGCTAACAATTCTGGAACCCTACCCAATTGACATTCTCGGTCTGAACTGTGCCACTGGTCCAGACTTAATGAAACCACATATTAAGTATCTCTCAGAACATTCGCCTTTTGTGGTTTCCTGTATTCCCAACGCAGGTTTACCGGAGAACGTCGGCGGTCAAGCTCATTATCACCTGACACCAACGGAATTACGCATGGCGTTGATGCATTTTGTTGAAGATTTGGGTGTCCAAGTGATCGGGGGTTGCTGTGGGACACGTCCAGAACACATTCAACAATTAGCAGAAATTGCCAAAGACTTAACGCCAAAAGTCAGACAGCCTCAACAGGAACCAGCGGCTGCGTCAATTTACAGTGTCCAACCTTACGACCAAGATAACTCTTTCCTGATTGTCGGCGAACGCCTCAACGCCAGTGGTTCCAAAAAATGCCGCGAATTGCTGAATGCGGAAGATTGGGATGGACTGGTATCAATGGCGAGGGCGCAAGTCAAAGAAGGCGCACACATCCTGGATGTGAACGTTGACTACGTGGGACGCGACGGCGTGCGAGATATGCACGAACTCGTGTCACGTCTGGTAAATAATGTCACACTGCCATTGATGCTCGATTCCACCGAATGGGAAAAGATGGAAGCGGGACTGAAAGTGGCTGGTGGTAAGTGCCTGCTGAACTCCACCAACTATGAAGACGGAGAACCGCGTTTCTTAAAGGTGTTGGAAATCGCGAAGCAATACGGTGCTGGTGTCGTTATTGGTACCATAGATGAAGAAGGAATGGCGCGGACTGCTGAGAAAAAGTTTGCGATCGCCCAACGTGCATATCGTCAAGCCGTTGAATACGGCATCCCAGCACACGAAATCTTTTTTGACCCCCTAGCACTGCCAATTTCCACGGGTATTGAAGAAGACCGGACCAACGGCAAAGGCACAATTGAAGCCATCCGCCGTATTCGTCAAGAATTGCCTGGATGTCATGTAATTTTGGGCGTTTCCAATATCTCCTTCGGGTTGAATCCAGCGGCGCGGGTTGTGCTGAACTCAATGTTTTTGCACGAGGCGATCGCTGCTGGGATGGATGCAGCAATTGTCAGCCCTAACAAGATTTTACCACTGGCAAAAATTGAGCAACGTCATCAAGAAGTTTGTCACCAGTTGATTTATGATGAGCGCAAGTTTGAAGGCGATGTCTGCGTTTATGACCCATTAACACAACTGACAACACTGTTTGAAGGGGTGACAACGAAACGCGACAAAGGCGTTGACGAAAATCTACCCATCGAAGAACGCCTCAAACGCCATATCATCGACGGTGAACGTATCGGTTTAGAACAACAACTCACCAAAGCTTTAGAAAAATATCCCCCTCTGGAGATTATCAACACCTTCCTGCTAGATGGCATGAAAGTTGTGGGTGAGTTGTTCGGTTCTGGCCAAATGCAGCTACCTTTCGTATTACAATCTGCGGAAACCATGAAAGCAGCGGTTGCTTACCTGGAACCGTTCATGGAAAAGTCAGAATCTGGCAACAATGCCAAAGGGACATTTATCATTGCCACGGTGAAGGGTGATGTTCATGACATTGGTAAAAACCTGGTGGATATCATCTTGTCGAACAACGGCTACAAGGTGATTAACCTGGGAATTAAGCAGCCGGTGGAAAACATCATCGACGCGTACGAAAAGCACAAAGCTGATTGTATTGCTATGAGTGGCTTGCTGGTGAAATCCACCGCGTTCATGAAGGAGAATTTGGAAGTCTTCAACGAAAAGGGAATTACTGTCCCTGTGATTTTAGGCGGTGCGGCGTTGACTCCCAAGTTTGTCCATCAAGATTGCCAAAACACTTACAAAGGTAAGGTAGTTTACGGCAAAGATGCGTTTTCTGACTTGCACTTCATGGATAAATTAATGCCAGCGAAAGTGGCTGGTGAGTGGGATGATTTGCAGGGATTTTTGAATGAAACCACAGATGGACACAGATTAACACAGATAGAAGAAGCTCAGGAGCTATCTGTATCCAGCAATGGTTCTGTATCCAAGGTAGAACCGCAGGAAGTTGATACCCGCCGTTCCGAAGCTGTGGCGGTGGATATCGAACGTCCGACGCCGCCTTTCTGGGGAACGAAACTACTCCAGCCGCAGGATATTCCTTTGGACGAAGTGTTCTGGCATATGGATTTACAAGCTTTGATTGCTGGACAATGGCAGTTCCGCAAGCCAAAGGAACAATCTAAGGAGGAATATCAGGCTTTCTTGGATGAGAAGGTGTATCCAATTTTGTCGGAGTGGAAGCAACGGGTTATTGAGGAGAATTTGCTGCATCCGCAGGTGATTTATGGGTATTTCCCTTGTCAATCTGAGGGGAATACTTTGTATGTTTATGAAACGAACCGCCAAGACGCCAAGGACGCAGAGGTAAGAGCAAGTTTTGAGTTTCCGAGACAGAAGTCTTTGAGAAGACTGTGTATTGCAGATTTCTTTGCGCCGAAGGAGTCGGGAATTATTGATGTGTTCCCGATGCAGGCGGTGACGGTGGGGCATATTGCTACGGAGTTCGCCCAAAAGTTGTTTGCAGATAATCAATACAGAGATTATCTGTATTTCCACGGTTTAGCGGTGCAGGTAGCAGAAGCGCTAGCTGAGTGGACACACGCCCGGATTCGTCGGGAGTTGGGCTTTGCGGCTGAGGAACCGGATAATATCCGGGATATTTTGGCACAGCGTTATCGCGGTTCGCGGTATAGTTTTGGGTATCCGGCTTGTCCGAATATTCAGGATCAGTACAAGCAGCTGGAGTTGTTGGAAGCAGGACGTATCAATTTGTACATGGATGAAAGTGAACAAATTTATCCTGAACAGTCTACGACGGCGATTATTGCTTATCACCCAGTAGCGAAGTACTTTAGCGCGTAACCTCACCCCCCTCCCCTCTCCTTAGTAAGGAGAGGGGTGCCCGAAGGGCGGGGTGAGGTAATTAAACGGATGCCAAAGCTAAATTGATGTGATTAGGTTGATATATAATATCAGCTTAGTTATGTAAAATGACCAAACTATATAACAAATCCTCTGAAAAAGAAAAACGGCGACAGCTACGCCAAAATATAACAAAAGCTGAAAAGCTTCTTTGGGATAAAGTAAAAGATAGACAGATAGAAAACTGCAAAATTCGTAGGCAGTACAGTGTAGATAAATTTGTTATAGATTTCTATAGTCCTGAATTGAAGCTAGCGATAGAAATTGACGGTGAAAGTCATTTTGAGAATGGTGCTGCTGAATATGATAAAGAAAGACAAGCATTTCTCGAATCAGCAGGAATTACATTTATCAGGTTTACAAATAATGATGTGTCTAGGAGTTTGTCTGGTGTTTTAGAAAGTATTGCCCAGAAGATAAGAGAGTTAAGAGATAACATGAACCAAGTGAGTTAGTAATTCAGCAAACAGTTCCAGACACGACTTGCCAAAATCGCAGTACAACGCCATCAGGTAAAACTAATTGTATACGACCCTATTATGGAGGTCATTGTACAGTGGAAAATTTAGAGCATTATCGCCAATGTATCCAAACCATTCTAACTAAACACGCCAGCTTTAAACCGAAGTGTGGAGATGTAGAAACAGAATTAATTTTTGATACAACACACGATCACTATCAGTTAATGTATGTTGGCTGGAATGGGTTAAGTAGGGTGTATCACAGCGTAATGCATTTTGATATTAAAGATGACAAGATATGGATTCAGCAAAATATGACTGATGTAGACTTAGCCCAAGAACTCCTTGAGATGGGAGTAGTAAAAGAGGATATTGTGCTGGGTTTACAGCCGCCTTATAAGCGTCCGTACACGGGATATGGGGTGGCGTAGGTGGATCATGGGAAGAGGGTTCAACTGATGGTAGGTGAGTTACGGGTGTGCCTAACCCACTCTAAAAACTGCAATCATTGCTTATCATCCTCTAGCATTGTATTGACGCCCAACAAAAACACCAAAAATTGACTGATGAATACTGCATCGCTGTGACGTATCAGAGTTTAACATTACTATTATCGGAAGATGCCCAGGAGGAGCTGTTAAGGAGTAGTTGATGTCAGAGTAATATACCCAGTCGCCCTCCTTACGCCAGCCAACAATATCGCCAAAGTTTTGTGCAATTTCTGTATTATAGTGTGGGTAAGGTCTACCACCAAGGCTTTTCCAAATACGCTTTTGTACGCTAAAGCCAAATCTCCCGTTGCTGTGCTTTAGCCAAAGATTATTGATAAGATTTAGGTCTTTCTCAGGAAGCACTCTAATATGTTCGTCGCTGAAGTAGTTAACGAACAATGTATATCTGTATTGGGAACCCTCTGGCAGTTCTTCTCTAGATAGCTGATGTATAATCTTTTGTGTTTCTTTATCAGCTTCTTTCCATTTCCTTTTCCGGAGTAATTCCTCCAGTTTCTGCAGATTACCCCCTACTACTTCGGTGAAATTCTTAGAAGAAGTATAACTATAAGTTGTAGCTCGTTTTACTACTTCTCTCGCCGCCTCAGTTTCATCATAGGCTTTTGCTGTAACACCAGTAAAAGATTTTCCCCACTTAAAAAGCTTTTCTTTGACTTTCGATTTTCTACGGGCTTGTTCCGCTAGTTCACTGGCAACTTGTGTCTCAGCATTTTCTTCACTGTATCCCTGATTTTTGAGTTCAGTTATTAATTCACGAATCTTAGTAGCCACATCTGAAAAATCTTGATTAATGTAAATACAATCCCCTTGTATCTCAATATTGTCACCATGAATACATTCGTTATAGTTACCTTCTGTATAAATAGTGCGAGGCTCAGTTGTAGTATTGTTATCAGTAAAGCTGCTGTCTAAGTTGTTTTTTGTGCGTTTAACTCTACAAATGAATAAATAACAACCTACTCCAAACAGCAGTATGCCAAGAAAATATAAAAAAAGATTTTTATAGTTTTGTAGAACATAATTTGCAGCGACTTTTAAGCTGTTATAAATAACCTCGAAGGCAGCGTTAGCTCAAACTAGACTCAAAAAGCAACATATTATCTTCTCTGCCAACGAGAGCCGATTATTCAGAAGACAGAACTGTCGTAATATTTGCTTGATTTGACTTTTCATAGTTCAACTTCTGAGAAGTGCTTCATGGCAGAGGAATACCTGATAATCTCAAAGCTAACTTAATCACCTGTACCGCAGCTTCCCCTATTACACTATTTGCAGCAGCATCACGCACATACTGCCCCAACTTGATCAGTTTTCCTTTGGCTTTAGGGTCATTTTTAGCTTCATTTGCCCAATCATTGGCAACTTTCTGTTGAGCGTCTGTTGAACTATATCCCTTAAATTGTAGTTGAGTCAGCAGTTGTTGTATCTGAGCAGCAGCTTGAGATAAGTCCTGACCCATGTTGATGTAATTGCCATGTACTTGTATATAATTTCCTGGTATGGATTGGTTAAAATTACCGCCTATGTTGCCTATGTTATAAGTATTACGGTTTTCGTCGCCCATGTAAAAACTCTCTAATATGGATTCATAAAGTTATACTACATGAGACTAATACCAGTTTAGGAAAATACTATATGTGACTAAAATCACAACTCCGTAGGTTACATTACGTGAAGCGAAGCTCAACTGAAATCATTAAAAGCATAACCTACCAGTTGTATTAATTGAGAACAATAGAATGCCCTTATAAAGATAATCCTGTTTTTTCTGGGTTTGCGATCGCCTCTTTGAGACAGCTCCTCTGGAGGTTCGCCTGAAAACTTTATCTGCGCTTCAACCAACTAAATACTTCATCAACGGATAGTATTAGATTTATACCTTCTAATACTGGTAAAACATCTGCTCCAGCTAATAAATCAGGCAGGCGATCGCGATGATAAATAAAGATAGAGCGTTCACTCGGATCAATCAACCATCCTAGTTGGCTGCCATGTTTGAGACAATGTAGAATATTCCCTGTTACCAATGAATATTTTTTCTTTCTTTATGGCGATTTGGAAACCCAAATTTATCTGTACCGCACATCTGTCTAGTACCATGACCATTAGATGTAATCAATAATGGTTTAATACCTTTGATATTTAACGTTGGAGTTGATTGACCAACACAAGCTGCATCAATCCAGTGACTTTTGGGTAATCCAAGACTTGTTCTGTTGAACTTTGTTAGCCCTCCCGAACCACATTCAACTGGTAAATCCGTTGATTTCAAAACCTCTAGAAGCTTGTATCTGGTAGCGTTGACTGCTGCTGCATCAGCTAGTGGTTTCTTGGCTTGCAACAGGATTTTTTGTAACTTGCCAGGGTCTTTTTTGAGAAAGTCTCTAATATCTTTAGTGCCTTTTTTGATGTTGCATTTTTCGCAACTCAAGGTAAGGTTTGTAATTGAATTAGAGCCTCCTTTTGAACGTGGATGAATGTGTTCAATCTGCAAAGGTACGTTTTGCACCTTACAGTAAGCACACTGCCTATTCCACTTTTCAAGTAAGTATTCTCTGGTTTCATAACCAGCTAATGTTCCTTGTTGGTATTCCTTACCTTCGATTTCCGGATTACGCATCAATTGCATATCAAACTTGACTAACTCGGTGCTAATTGCTGTGATGGGCGCAAATTTGTGTAACCTGTTTACCCATGTTTCAACATTATGAACCCGACTCATTAGGCTTTGGGGTAGCCATCCCTCTGCTCTAGTTCTGTTGAAAAATCTAGGTTTTCTGTAACGAGTTTTGCGATTCCTTCTACTTCTACGTAGTTGTCTACGAGAGGTGAGAGATTCCCTAATTGCTTCAGCACACCTTGGGTGCAGCAGGGCAAGGAGTTTTGGTTTTTGAGGCGGATGATGGTTCGCCGCAAATCGTCACAGCAGCACAAATCGCTCAGAATTTAGAAAGTTGTCGCGTGCCGATTTTTATCTTAAACGCTTGCAAATCCGCGACTGAGGGAGAGGAAAAATTTTCTTCAGTGGCGACGCGCTTGGTATCCTTGGGGGCTAAGGGTGTGGTAGCAATGGCTTATTCTGTGTATGCTCAAGCTGCTAAACATTTCATGGGGCGGTTGTATGGCGAGTTGGTACGGGGAGAGAGTCTGGAGTACGCGGTAGCTTTAGGACGCAAGGAACTTGTGAATAAGCAACTGCGCCCTAGCCCGAAAGGCGATAAGCCACTGCAAGATTGGCTGGTACCAGTGTTGTATCAGCAGGAATCCTACAAGCCCTTTACTCCGGTAGAGGATGATATCGAAGATTACTTCGAGGAAGTTGTGAGCAACTTAGTGGAGTTTCCACAGGAAGGACGCTACGGCTTTATTGGGCGAGATTACGATATATTGCGTTTAGAGCGGGCGTTTCGCCAAAACAACATCGTGCTGTTGCAAGGTATGGGCGGTGTGGGCAAAACTGAGTTAGCCTGTGGTTTTGCGCGGTGGCTGGATGAGACTCAAGGACGCTCTACAATATTCTTTACTTCTTTTGAACATGGCGCAACCCTGAGTCGTGTTGTCAATCTTGTGGGTAGGAAGATTTGGGGAGATAAATTTTCCCAGTATCCGGAAGAGAAACAAGTTCAAGGGGTACTCAACTATCTGAAAAAAAATCCTTGTTTGCTGATTTGGGATAACTTTGAACCAGTAGCGGGATTTCCTACAGGAAATGAGCCGTTATTGAGTGCAGATGAGCGAGAGAATTTGCAACGATTTCTCAAAGAATTGCGCGGCGGTAAATCTTGGGTATTGATTACCAGTCGTCGCGAGGAGTCTTGGCTGGATTGTGCGTACAGTTTGGTGAATTTGGGGGGACTGCAAAAGCAAGATGTAGAGGAGTTAGCGGCGAAGATTTTGGAAACGGCGGGGGTAGATAGGAAGAATCTGCCAGCAGAGTATTTGGAGTTGTTGAAACTTTTGGGAGGACATCCGCTGTCGCTGCGGGTGGTATTGCCTCATTTAAAGACGCAGAGTGCAGTGCAGTTGATTGAGGCTTTGCGGAAAGGACTAGATACTTTCTCTGGTGCAGAGGAAGAAGGAAGAGATAAATCCCTCACAGTGTCGCTGGATTATTCCTTTGCTAAGTTGTCGGAACAAGCGCGTCGGCATTTACCATTTTTGGCGTTGTTTTCTGAGCGAGTTTATGCTGATTTGCTCAATTATTTATCATCAAATCGTGATGACGAATTTGGACAAGTATATCAGGCGGTGTTTGGGGAAAACTTGCAGATAGCTGATTGGCTCAGGTTACTCAATGAAGCTGTAGCAGCAAGCATTCTAGAACATCTGGGTTCAACTATCTACAAAATTCACCCAGCACTGCCCTGGTATTTACGTCAACAGTTAAACTCAATAAGTTCGCAGGAGGTAATCAGTGAACTGGAAAAAAAGTTGCTGGTTTTTTACGCGATGTTCGCGGATAGATGCAATAGAGAACTAATCAGCAATGCAGAACTGGCAACCTTTGCGCTGCAAGTTGAAGAACCGAATCTGTTGCAATATTTGCGACTTGCCGAACAGCATCAAGAATGGGCTGAAGCACAGGCAATTCTACAAGCTTTGGCAGAGGTGTATGAGCGGTGGAATCGTCAACGAGAATTTAAGTCACTGCGAAAACGAGCGCTCAACAAAATTGGCATCCACTTGGCAGATGCGAAAGCAAAGGGTGAAAGTGCTTTTAATTTCTGGAAGTATCTGCGGGGAAATGAGGCTAACGAGGCACTTCACAAAGCTGACTTAGAAACGGCGAGGAAAATCTATCAAGAAATTCTGGATGAACTGACGCCTTTAAATGACTCCTCAGTGAATGACACGATTGCTGTTTGCTATCACGAGCTGGGCATCGTAGCCCAGGAGCATCGGCAGTTTGAGGAGGCGCGCGCTTATTACCTCAAAGCTTTGAAGATTAAAGAAGATGCTGGGGATTTGTACAACGCTGCTAAAGGATATCATGAACTGGGCATCGTAGCCCAGCAGCAACGGCAGTTTGAGGAGGCGCGCGCCTATTACCTCAAAGCCCTCAAGATTAAAGAAGATGCGGGGGATTTGTACAACGCTGCTATAGAATATCACGCACTGGGTATGGTAGCCCGAAAGCAACAGCAGTTTGCACAAGCGCGCGCCTATTACCTCAAAGCTTTGAAGATTTTGGAAGATGCGGGGGATTTGTACAACGCTGCTATAGAATATCACGAACTGGGCATCGTAGCCCAGCAGCAACGGCAGTTTGAAGAGGCGCGCGCCTATTACCTCAAAGCTTTGAAGATTAAAGAAGATGCGGGGGATTTGTACAACGCTGCTGGAGAATATAACGTATTGGGCAACGTAGCCCAGCAGCAACGGCAGTTTGAAGAGGCGCGCGCCTATTACCTCAAAGCTTTGAAGATTAAAGAAGATGCTGGGGATTTGTACAACGCTGCTGGAGAATATAACGTATTGGGCAACGTAGCCCAGCAGCAACGGCAGTTTGAAGAGGCGCGTGCCTATTACCTTAAAGCCTTTGAAATTTATCAGCAATTCGGCGATTGGTATAGAACTTCAATAACATTCAGAAATTGGGGCAGACTATTAGAAGCCCAAGAAAATTGGACTCAGGCGCTGAAAATTTCCATTTACATTTTAGCCATTGACCTAGAGCATAACCAAGAGTGGATTGAATCAGATATCAATGATTTAGGACGAATGCTCAAGCAATTAGGAGAAAGCCAATTTAATGCAATTTGGCGCGAGTTCACAGGTGAAGATTGTGCTGGAGAAGTGCGCGAGGCAATTTGGGCAGCGCGGGATACTCTAGAAGCACAGTGATAGGAGAAATATTATGCAAGCTTACAAACTCAAGGGTAAAGTCGATACAGCAGGTAACTTGGTGATTACCGAACCCGTTCAAATCCCACCCGGAGATGTGGAAGTGATTGTCTTGCAGGCAGTTGAAACGGCTGCTAATTCCACAGTTCCAGAAACCGAGTCACAGCCAGAAACACCCAAGAGAAAGTCAAGAGTGAAAGCATTTGAGGGTTTATTTGAAAATGCTCCTCCCGTTCCACCTGACTTTGATCCAGAGCAGGCTAAGTGGGAGTATTTAAAGGAAAAACATAACTTGTGAAAGTCCTGCTAGATACAAACATCATTCTAGATGATGCTCTTGAACGTGAGCCTTTCTTGGAGGCGAGCGAACAAGTTTTAGTACTGATTGGGAGGCAGAGCCTCCTATTAGGCATTCCCATGCAGAGCATAGGAACGAGAGAACGAGAGATACTATCTTCATTTAACTGTATTCGATATCAATAATATGGAAACCCAACTCACCAGCAGCGAAATCAAGGAAAAGCGGCAATTGTTACAGGATTACAGCCCTGCAATTGAGGCGTTGGCTATCTTAGAAAAAAACAACGGTAGCCTTGATGCCAGTTTTGATGAGCTGTGGGAACAGAAAAACGGCATTCCAACTTATGGCAAAAAATCTCTTTGGCAAGTCACGCTTGGTGAACTTCGCAAGGAACTCTGCGGTGACGGTGGTTTTCGCAGCAAGGTAAAAGAATACACTAATAACCCAGGTAGTGCGCCTTTGTTGACGGGGTTAATTGTCTCGCTTGTAGGTATAGCAGGAGCACACGGGTTGCCAATTGACCCAGCGATCGCCACTATTATTGTTTTATATATTGTCAAAATCGGACTCAATATTTTTTGCGAATATACTCAGGCTGATAATAACTAGGGAGTGGGGTGATTGAAGTTTGTTTACTTATCGTATTAGCAAAACCCCACCCCGCCCTCACGGGCACCCCTCTCCGCAGGTTCGGAGAGGGGATGGGGGTGAGGTGATACGCATGAAGGCAGTTGAGTATAAATCTACACAGAAGCTTTCAACTGTTCCTCAGAAACCCAAGCACCGTGGAACCCATATGGTACTCGCTGGGGAATTAACACCCGCGCCACTGGTTCACCTGTGATATCCTGAGCATTAACCACCACCAGTTCAGAAGTTTCCTCTACGGTATCGTAAACAAAAGTCACCAGCCAGCCATCATCTTCCGCTGTTGCACCAGGACGCGGTACAAATACAGCTTCACCGCCATAACGTCCCCTTCCAAATTCATGGGTTTGGGACTTGTCAGTGCTGAGGTCGTACTTAATGATACCCTCGAACAAAGGCATGGAACCTTTTGCCGCTTTAGCAGTGTATCCGTATCGGGTTTTTTGTCCTAACAGATTTTCATTGATACGGGGAAATTCGGAGGCGATATCATCCAGCATCTCTTCGCTGACTTTGCCCGTTTTCACGTTAAACCGCCAACGATGCAAGCGGGGGATATCTCCTTCCGAATCAGTGTGTGTGTCTTGCGGCACATCCAAAACAGTGGTAGAATTCATGCGACAAGCAATCAGCACGACCTCGTCTCCTTCTTCGTAGGCATTGAGAGTGTGGAAGATATAGCAAGCAGGGCTCTCAAACCAGAGAATGTTACTGTTATTACCGTAACGGGGAACAATACCAAAGCGACTGGGTTTGTCGCGCTCAAACTTCATCATTGGTTCGCCCCGTTTCATCCTTTCCTTACTGAAAGTCAGGGGTAAATCCATAAAAATTGTGTAGTCTTCAGTGATGGCAAAATCGTGCATCATCACCGCCGTTGGTATGTCAATAGGTTCCGTCTGCAAAAGTTCGCCTTCTGGTGAAACAACGCTGTATTGCACGTATGGTGGTGTAAAACCGTAACCAAACAACATCATCTCACCCGTCACTGGATCTACCTTGGGATGAGCAGTCACCGCTGAAACCAGCTTGCCATTGTAGGTATATTCACCAATTGTCTTTAACTCAGGAACCCTAATTGCGTGAGGCGCGCCCCCCTCCCACAGCGCTAAGAGTTGACCTGCATGCCATACAAGAGCTGTGTTAGCCGGATTCTTGATTGGTTTGGGAAGACTGTTCTTTTTGGGCGGTTCTAGTAAGCCAGTCCAAACAGCTTTACCCACTTCGTTCTCGATTTTCCAGGCTTTTGTCCGCACATAACGGTTGCGATAGGTGGCTTTGCCGTTGCTAATTCGTACCCCATGCAACATTCCATCTCCATCAAACCAATGATACTTTCCGATGGGTGTCCATTGGGGATTAGGACCATTGCGCACGAACATTCCTGATAAGTCGGGAGGTAGTTCACCTATGACTTGCAGAGTGTTAGCGGTGATTTCTTCATCCACTGGCGCAAAATTACCATCAAGATAAGGATTGACTTTTGTTGTTGCCATGATTCCTGTCCGAAGCTGAAATGACTATATTATCGGCACTTCGTTATATTAGCCATAGCCCTTACTATAGATAACATTTCCAGGAATTTGAAACTGCCAATAGTACATGGGAGTACAAGCACGACGTGTGTGGTAGGCAAAGAAATAACTCTTGACAGATGACAAAGATGTAGAGACGCTTTCATTCAGCGCGTCTCTACAATGACAATGACTAGTGACCAGTGAGTAATCTAAAATCTCAATAGCTATGAGTCTAACTCTTTATTTCCTCCGTCATGGACAGACACAATACAGCCGTAATAATTTCTTCTGTGGTTCGATAGATCCAGAACTTACGCCAGATGGCTTGGAAATGGCTAAGGCTTTTGCTGCTGCATACAGTTCTACTCCTTGGAAGGCAATTTTTTGCAGTCCTATGGGACGAACGCTCGCCACAGCAAAACCTTTGTGTGAAGCAATAGAAATGCAACCACAACTGCGGGATGGCTTGAAGGAAATCAACTATGGCAAATGGGAAGGCAAAACACCTGAGACGGTGAACCTAGAATTTCATGATGATTATATTCGCTGGTTAGCAGATCCGGCTTGGTATGCGCCAACGGGCGGGGAAATGGCAGTTGCGATCGCATCTCGTGCTACCCAGGTTATTGAAGAAATCAAGCAACTTTACAGTAGTGGCAATGTTTTAATTGTTTCCCACAAAGCAACTATTAGAATTATGCTGTGCAGTTTGTTGGGAATTGATGTGGGACGCTTTCGCTACCGATTGGGATGCCCAGTTGGGTCTGTCAGTGTTGTAGAATTTGGCTCACATGGTCCTTTATTAAAGGCGTTGGCTGACCGTACTCATTTTAATGAGCGGTTGCGTAATTTACCTGGGACTTAACTGAGATATGGCAGGCAAGATGCCTGCCCCACAAGAAAAGACTGAATATAGCGCTGCTCACTTCGTTGCAAGACATTCGGAACCCCACCCCGGTTTTGTCTTGCGCCAAAACCTCCCCTCCCCGCTTGCGGGGAGGGGATTAAGGGGTGGGGTTAAAGCGTACTGCATCCAAACGAAAATCGCTATATTATTGTGGGGTGAGCGTCTCGCCCGCCCTAATTCACTCAGCTTCGCCAATGAGGGTAAACGCTGCCCAGTCCCGAGGATGGTAATGCTTTTTCATTGTTGACAGCATAGCGTTTCGCAATGCAACAGCTTTATCTGGGTTTCGCCGCAGATTTTGATAAAACTCCGTCATCAGCATTGCTGTAGAATCATCCGACACTGCCCATAAAGATACGATAATACTGGGTGCGCCCGCAGTAATCAAAGAGCGAGACAAACCGATAACACCATCGCTTTTGATGTCCCCTCTGCCAGTATCGCAAGCACTCAAAACTACTAAATCAGCATCAAGTTTCATGTCGAAAATTTCACTGCTTGTCAGCAACCCATCATCTTGACCAGAGGGAGCAAGGGCAATCGCTCCCGGTACGCCCAAGCCTTGTTGCCGATTTGTTTGGCAATGGGTAATGCTTGAGTATAAAACTCTAAGGCTTTCGCGTACTGACCCAGCTTGTAGTAAACTAACCCAATGTCATTAAGGGTCGAACCTTCCCCCGCCTTGTTGCCGATTTGTTTGGCAATGGGTAATGCTTGAGTATAAAACTCTAAGGCTTTCGCGTACTGACCCAGCTTGTCGTAAACTAACCCAATGTAGTAAAGGGTCGTACCTTCACCTTTACGCTGCCCAATTTCTCTGACAATCACTAAAACCTCTTGAAACGTCTCTAACGCTTCTCGAAACTGACTTTGCTTATACTGCTCTTCACCTACTTGGTATAGCCGCCACGCCTCAGCATTCCGTTCTTGTGTCGTTTGCGCTTGTGCCGATGCAGTCACCATCCCCAAATTAGTTTCAGTCAGTGGTATCGCAGTTAAAGACACTAGCACAGTCGCACTCAGCAAGGTGAAGCCATGAAGCCTGTTTTTGAGTAAAGCGAAGGAAAGGTGATGCACCGCAGTATTCCTTAATGTTGCAACTACATGATGACTGTCTTACTTTTATATCTGTGGTTTTTTGAATAAATTACGCAAGTTTGGCAAAAGAAGCTGTGGAACTTAAGTTCCTAACTTATGGCTGAACTGACTTTTCACGGTATCGGTCGAACCTCGCTTCCATTCCTCTCTCCTGCTTTTGAGAGGCTTTAAATTCTCCCCCTTCCCTGATCTACGGTGTACACACAAGTGGGAAAACCTGATCCACATTGGCTTTCATCTAGTAGGGTGCGTTATGGACATTAGTCCTAACGCACCAAAAATCTTGGATGGTGCGTTAGCCTGCGGCATAACACACCCTACAAAACGGGATTTGGGATGATTAAATAATTTGTGTGTACACGATAGCTTCCCTGATAGGGAAGGAGGCTGGGGGGTTAGGTTTCGCGTTGGTTTTTGCAGATGGCTTAAAATGGACTAAAACCCTAATTTTGCAAGTATTTAGTCCTCTTCAGAGGAATGAGCGCTATTAGCCAGGGGTTTATAACCCCTGACGGGTGATAATACAGGTGCAATATCTCAGCAAAGCAATTTTTACCATGCTCCCCACTATTTCTACCATTCCACTGCGCCACATGGCTTCAGGCGATATCTTATCCCTGCAAGTCTACAAATTTGTTGGCGCTCAACCGGGCAAAAAAGTTTATATCCAATCTAATTTGCACGGTGCTGAAATCGCTGGTAATGCTGTTATTCACCAACTCATTGAGTTTTTGCAGACAATCAATGAGACAGATTTGTCTGGAGAAATTTGGTTAGTTCCTGTTTGTAACCCAATCAGCACTAATCAGCGATCGCACATTTTTTCCTCTGGACGATTCTGTAGTTATGAAGGAAAAGATTGGAACCGCATATTTTGGGACTACGAAAAACATGCTGATGATTTATTGGCGTTTGCTAAATCTCAAATTACATTTGAACCAGAACTTGTCAGAAAAAACTATCTCACTCAAATTCAGCAAAGTTTTGCCAAAAATTTAGAAAAAATTAACTCCTCCAGTGGAGTTCCTTACACTGAACGCTTTAGGTACAAACTGCAATCTCTTTGTTTAGATGCAGATTATTTGATTGACTTACACAGTTACACTAATCAAGCATTAAACTACCTTTATCTCTTTCGTAATAGAGAAGAAAGTGCAAACTATTTCTTACTTCCATTTGGAATTCAATTTGTTGAATTTGATAAATGTGAAGAAGATGCTTTTGATAAAACCTTTATCCAACCTTGGTTAGCTTTGGAAGACTATTTCAAACAGCTTGGTAGAGAAATTAGGTTTGATATAGAGGCTTGGACACTCGAACTTGGTACGGGAATGCAAATGAACCCAGATTCAGTGGAGAAAGGTCTTCGAGGTCTGAAAAACTATTTAGCACACAAAGGAGTTTTGCAAATCTCTGGGTTTCCTCTCAAAGAAAGCGCATCTTATCAGATGCTTTTGAAATCAAGAACTCAGATGAAAAAATATTACGCTCCAACAGGTGGAATGATTCAATCAAGAGTAGAATTGGGAAGTTCAGTAAAAGCTGGAGAACGACTTTATCAAATTTTGAATTTTAATAAAGAAGGTAAGTTACCTACTGTGATTGATGTCAATGCAGAACAAGATGGATTAGTTTATGATATTTCTGCCAATCAGGCGGTAAACGAAGGCGAGTTGGTACTAGGAATTATTGAGTAGTCTGTTACGGTTTCAGCCTAGGAATGAATATCATAAGGGTGTGCCTAAACCAAGGCTCCTCCATTGGAGATAATTATAATATTTTGCTTTTTGCTATACCTAGTAGGTAGTGATAAGTAGGTCGGTACAAATAAAGTTAACGAGTTTCGGCAGTCATTAGTCATTAGTCATTAGGAGCCAGTACTGCAGGAGGGTTTCCCTCCGTAGGTATGTGGCGTTCATTGGTGAGGATTTTCGAGGGTTTTACATTTTTTAACATTGTTCAGTTTATTTCTACCTATCTACTTAGATAATTCAGGACTTACGCAAAAATGCCAAAAAGCCCAATTTATCGAACCGCCAAGACGCCAAGAACGCCAAGAATTCGTAGACTATGCGTAAGTCCTATAATTAATAGTAACTTAAACTTAAGTTAAAGCAATTGCTAGAAATTCCAGGGTGATTTCATGTTTGTTTTGTGTTTGCACAGAAAACTCAGTAATTCTAAATCTAAAATATGACGGTGGAGCCACAGGTAAATAGTAGTCAATATGACATCTTCTCTATGTCAGGAGAAGTGATGATTCCACAGGCTCCTCCTGAATTCAGGTCAGGTTTTATCGGCATTGTTGGTCGTCCAAATGTCGGTAAATCTACGTTGATGAATGAATTAGTAGGACAAAAAATTGCCATCACATCACCAGTAGCACAAACGACGCGCAATCGGTTACGAGGAATTTTAACCACTCCAGAAGCGCAGCTGATTTTTGTAGATACCCCAGGAATTCATAAACCCCATCATCAATTGGGGCAAGTGCTGGTGCAAAATGCCAAAATAGCGATTGAATCAGTGGATGTGGTGTTGTTTGTGGTGGATGGATCGATTGCTTGTGGTACAGGCGATCGCTTTATTGCCGATTTACTCACTAACAGCCCAACACCAGTAATTTTGGGCTTAAACAAAATCGACCAACAACTCCAAGATTCTCAGACAATCGATGATAGCTACATTCAACTGGCAAAGTCATATCAGTGGGAAACGGTAAAATTTTCTGCCAAAACTGGTGTAGGATTACCCGATCTACAACAGTTATTGATTGAACAGTTAGAAACTGGACCATACTACTATCCACCTGATTTAGTCACGGACCAACCAGAACGCTTTATTATGGGCGAATTGATTCGCGAACAGATTTTGCTGTTGACTCGTGAAGAAGTTCCTCATTCAGTAGCGATCGCCATTGACTTGGTGGAAGAAACACCAGCTCTTACCCGTGTCCTTGCTACCATACATGTTGAGCGCGATTCCCAAAAAGGAATTCTCATCGGTAAAGGTGGAGGAATGTTAAAAGCCATTGGTAGTGCAGCGCGGGAACAAATCCAAAAGTTAATTGCTGGAAAAGTTTATTTGGAACTGTTCGTCAAAGTGCAACCAAAATGGCGTCAGTCTCGGACACGTTTAGCAGAGTTGGGATATCGCGTGGAAGAATAAAAAAGAGACGCGCCATGGCGAGCCAGCGCTATGCAGGAGGACCTCCCTCGTGCCGGCTCTGGCGTCGCGTCTGTACATTTTTGTAGAGACGCGCCATGGGGCGTCTCTACATCTTTGTCAGGAACTATAAAAGCTTATGTGATAGACATTTGAGATATTAGTAGGCAATGCCCACATTACAGAAAACTAAATTTAAAATTAAAAATTGATAGAAAATGTCTCAGGATAATAATTTTCGCTTAAATCTACCAGCCAATGTTTCTGTGCTGCGGATTTTAATTGTAGAAGATGATCCGATGATGCAACTGGGGTTAGAACAGTCATTAATGGCTCATCCGCAGTTGGAGATTGTCGGACAAGCGGAAGATGGTTACTTAGGTGTGCAAACAGCACTCAAACTGAAACCCGATTTGGTGGTGATGGATATTGGTTTACCCCGGTTGGATGGGATAGCTGCAACACAGCAAATTAAGGCAGCTTTGCCAGAAACTCATGTCGTGATGCTGACATCTCATCAAACTGATACCGAAATTATTGCAGCGCTTTCGAGTGGTGCGGACGCGTATTGTATCAAAGGAGCGAGTGTAGAACGACTTTTGAGTGCGATCGCCGCCGCAGTTGAAGGTGCAACCTATCTTGATCCCCAAATTGCAAGGCGAGTCATTGACAATCTCAAACCACCTTCTCCTAGTGGAAACGCAGCCAATTTATCTCAGCGAGAGTTAGAAGTGTTGAGACTGATGGTAGAAGGCTTGAGTAACCCAGAAATTGCACAAAAGCTTTATTTGAGTCCCAACACTGTCAAAACTCATGTGCGCGGGATTATGAACAAATTATCTGTTGATGACCGCGTGCAAGCAGCAGTTGTTGCATTGCGTTCTGGGTTGGTGTGAAAAGCAAATGCCCACCCTAAGTCCTAAATGTATTTCTCATGGGATAAAAAGGTAATCAAAGCAGTGGGGTAATCGTCTCCATTGTCTCTTTCGACGGGACTACAGGTACGATCTCGAATTCGCCTAGGTCTTGCCACTGTAACACCCACTGCTGCAACAAGCGCAGGTCATCGCATTCCATCAGTTGGAAGCAGCGGTCGAAGTTAGCTTCAACCCAACTGCCAACGTAATTCAAACCCTCAGGCATCATCCGCCCTTGCTCCCGGAACCGGCGATAAATCGGCACGGCATCACGGTTCTTAAAATGCTCGATGACCATGAACAGCATTCCGCCTCCTTTGTAATTAGTTGTTTTCAAAAAAAGCCAGGAACATGGGTTCCTGGCTTATCGCTTGAGTTAGTTAAAACTGAGATCTTGCAAGAGTTGCAACACTCAGTCGACGAAGCCTCCAAACCCTCGTTACCAGGTTCAACCTGGTAACGAGATATTAGAGCCTCTGGCTCTTGTTGGGTGCAAGATTTGAGTTAAAACAGAATTAAGCTATGGAAGAGAATTTATTCGCAAACAAGTTATGGCTGCTTATTTAGCTTTAGCGTACTGTTCAGCAACAAAGTCCCAGTTAATCAACTGGTCTACAAAAGTTTGCAGGTAGTCTGGACGACGATTTTGGTAATCCAGATAGTATGCGTGTTCCCACACATCAGCAGTTAACAAAGGAGTTTGACCGCTGGTGATAGGGTTAGCAGCATTGGGTGTTTTCACAACCTTGAGTTCACCGTTCTCTACCACCAGCCAAGCGTAACCACTGCCAAACTGGGTTGCTCCGGCTTCTTTGAATTGTTTTTTGAATTCATCCAAGCTACCGAACGAAGCATTGATTTTTTCGGCTAATTCCCCAGAAGGACTGCCACCGTCTTTCTTCAAAACATGCCAGTAGAAGGTGTGGTTCCACACTTGCGCAGCATTGTTGAATATACCAGCTTTAGACGAGTCATTAGCAGTTGCCAATATGACTTCTTCCAGTGACTTGTTAGCAAGTTCTGTACCCTCGACAAGCTTGTTAAGGTTGGTAACGTAACCAGCGTGGTGCTTGTCGTGATGGAACTGTAGGGTCTGAGCCGAGATGAATGGCTCTAGAGCGTTGTAGTCGTATGGTAATGGGGGAAGTTCAAATGCCATTGTGTAAATCCTCTCTTTACCGTATCCAGTTTAGAGCTTATGTGGTAGCTCTGGAAATGACAGATTTGTGCTTGGCAGTTCTTGCTGCTTGGCACTGCAATATAAAACTTAACAATCCGATTGTACTAGCAAATGTCGCTTTCATTGCCTCGTCAACAACTGGGATATGTTCATTAGGACACAGTCTAGAGTCTTGAGTAAAAACGACAAGCGGAACTTTTTAACATTCATTGCTCAGGAATTAGCACTGATCAATGAACTTTGACTACTCATACGGCTATTTTTTATAGCAATTCCCTTTATCTCATGCTCTAAATCAGCCGCATTAACCTAGCTTGACAAAAAGGGCAAGGGGAAATTATCGATACTAAACATAAAGTAAAGTAATTTTACGTATATATAGCAATCCTAAATGATTCGTGAAAAACAAGATCCCCGACCACTCTTACGAAGTCGGGGATTTGAAAGGTAGTCAATTTTTATAAATGAAATAGGATTCCTATAACAAGCTTTTTATTTCAATCAAGACTTTATAAAATTTCTACTTTTTTAGTCTCGTGAGCGCTATCCGACTTTTACCTATCCACAAATCAAGGACGGATGTGTGCAAGGTAACTTGATTAATTTGCCAAAGTTAGGCAATATCAAGTTAATCCTGCACCGTCCTATACCTGAGGGATTTAAAATCAAAACCGCATCTGTCACGAAAAAAGCTGACGGATACTATGTAACTCTCAGTTTAGAAGATGCAACAGTTCCTACAATTAAGCCTGATATTAATCCTCAATCAATAACGGGGATTGATATGGGTTTGAAGGAGTTTTTAACAACTTCTGATGGTGAGTCTGTAGAGACGCCCTAGCAGGGCGTCTCTACTCAACACTACTGTAAGGTTCAAATACTTGTTATTCAAAATTGAGCCACTCCCCTAACTTCTAGTTAGGGAATTCGGGCAAAGGTGGCGTTAGCTTTTCGTCCTTAATGACTATCTGGCTAACGTTTTTACCCTAACCGGGAGAACTGCTCTAAGGGTGAATGACACAACCTGCTTTCACACGCGGTTACTTGCTCGCAGTTTGTTTGAAACTCTTTCCATGCCTCCTGTAAGAACGGCTCCGTCCTTTGATACTGACGCTTCAGCATCATGCATAGAAAGATTACCTTCGTCAACCCTTCTGCGTTACCACAAAGAAGAGTAAGACGATCGGGAGCAGAACCACAAATCCTAATGAGCCAAGCTGCGTCAAATTATCGAATAGCAGGAAATGGTGGGTTTGCGTGAGGTGGAACAAGAAGTGCGGTACTGCGAAGACAAGCCAGCTAACCAGTGCAACCTGGGTTAGATGCCGTTCGAGCAATACTGCTGTCGCGACCAGCAGCACGCCAAGGGCAAGATTGGTCGCTCCATAGTCCCGAACCAAGTGTTCGTTGTAGGGACCTAAGATAGAAACCCAATGTCTGCCGGAGAGCGGGAAGATATCGTAAAAGTGGTAGGGAGCTAATAAAGCCCAGAAGCCAATGCTTAGGGAAATTGCCGCCAAGAGCAATAAGCCCAGCCGGAGCCAACCTCCAGCTACCAGATATTCAAGGGATTTGCTGCTCATAAACATTTTTCCTTTGTTGTCAGTTCTTTTCTAAATGGAGCCTTTGACTCAAGAACTCATCCCAGCGAATTTTGCCGTACTTTTGGTCGGGGCATAGCTGCGCTCCTGCACGGAACGCTTGCGCAATCTTGCCAGGAATTGGAACTTCCACGATTCTCCGTTTTCGCCCAGTTGCTTGAAAGTATGCTCTGGCAAGCTCTGCGGCTGTCCAAACTTCTGGTCCACCTACATCTGGAACACGCCCACCGGGTGCTGAAAGAGCCAGTTCAACCAGGCGATCGGCAACTTCTCCAGTTTGGATAGGCTGAAGCAGAAATCCTTTGGGCATCATCATGACGGGGAGACGATCAAGGAATTGAATGACCTTGAACACAAATTCCTGAAATTGCGTGGCTCTGAGGATTGTCCATGGAATAGAAGCCTGTTCAATCATCTGTTCAACTTCAAGCTTCATTCCATAGTAAGGATAGAAGGGGTTGCGATCGACACCAACGATCGAGACAAAAATGATGTGGGAAACATCTGCCCGTTCTGCTGCCTGAAGTAAGCGTTTCGTCCCTTCCACATCGACTTGGCGCGGATTGCTGGGGCTTGAAGCGCAATGAACAATGACATCAATACCTTTTACTGCCTGCTCTATCCCTTCACCAGTTAACAAGTCTCCTTGAACTGTGCCAGGGCGTCCACTACGGCTGAGGGTATGCAAGTCGCAACCAACAGTTCGCAGGCGATCGACCACCAGCGAACCCAGTGAACCTGTCCCTCCTGTCACCAAAATTTTTGATGTATTCATTCCAAAACCTCCTTTTGCTGAGGTGGGAGTAAGGATTTAAGCGCAACACCTGTGAATGAAATCAATAAGGCATCAAACCGAGATACCTGCACATCCGGAAATTAAGGCTGAAACTATTATCCTGCTTAGGTTTGGTAATTTGCTACTTCTTTGTACTTGGGGCAGATATAGCGTAGCTGACACCAGTATATAAACTAAACGTTTACAGGTGCGATAATGAAAAAACTAGCTTGAACGGTGCGATCGCGCTACGCGCCCCAGATAGAAAAATGGTAACGCAGAAAAAATGCCAGTTCACGTAGCTAAATTGGATCATACAGGGTTTTTCATCAGCGTTCTCCAAAAATGATTTTTTTATCTAAGAAGGGAATAGGGAACAGGGAACGGGGAACAGTTTCCTGTTCCCTATTCCCGGATGGGATCAAAGAAAGCGACTTACCAGTCGCTTTCTTTGAGGTGGGGTTTAAATCCCCACCTCAAAGAAGCTGTTGCCTGTTGCCTGTGGCTTTTTTAATTCAAACGTTCGATATAAAATCAGCGACAACAGTCGAGCATTTGCGAATTGACTTGGTGTACACTTTTTTCAGCACCACTTGAATGCCATGTTTGGGTCGTAAGGGGTTTGCACCGTAAACCCCGTCAAGCGCTCAGTCAGGAGCGGGTCAACCGTATCCTGGAGGTGGCACAAGCGCTGTTTGTGACGGAGGGGTATAGTGCGACAACAACAAATGCGATCGCGGCGCAGGCGCAGGTGCCGATCGGGTCGCTCTACCAGTTTTTCCCGGATAAAGCTGCAATTTTGCAGGCGTTGGCCATGCAACATACAATGCGATTGCGCAAGCATTTGACGGAGTTCTTGGATACGCCAGAAGTGGCGGCGTTGCCGTTGCCGGAGTACGTTGATCGATTGATTAATGCCATAGATCAATTTTTCATGGAGAATCCTGGCTATCACGCCATCTTTATGGAAGCGCAGGGTACGATGCCAGAACTGGTCGAAATTGACCAAGCGTTGGATATGCAGTTGGTTCAGGATTTGAGCGCAGCCTTTTCCCGAAGAAATGCGGCATTAACTCCAGAAGATTGCGAGGTGATCGGGTTTGTGCTGGTTAAGGCAATGGGGAATCTGTTGTGGCTATCCCTTAACCAAAAGCTCGCCTTCCGCCAACGTCTAGTCGCGGAAACGAAACGATTGACACTGAGTTATTTGCAGAGTTATTTTCCTATCTAGACCCTAGACCTCTACAATTCCCCATCCCGCCAAGCTGCGCTGTGACGGGATGGGGAATTGTGGACGCCAGTTTGCTCAAGTCGGGAAACCCGCCCACGCAACTGGCTTGGCAATTGGGTTTAAATAACGAACGTTAATACGGTGTCTACAATCGGTTGGGGTTTAAATCTTCAACAGAAGTGATTGATTCTGACGAAGGATCCTGAATTCTGACTCCTTTTTTAATTAAAAAACTATACTTCAGCCAATACCTAAGCGAAAATCAATTAACTCTGCCCACTCTGGAAAATCAATGAGTGGATTGCGATTACCTTGCTTTTGGGAACTGGCGATCGCCATATTTCTGTGTTTTTCATGTTCAGTCACTGGATATTTCTTATGCCAGTCAAGTAATATTTCCAGGTTTTCTGGTTTGTACTCTTGATTAGAATTATTAATGAAACCAGGGTAACGTAGCAAAAAGTAAAGAGTTGCCCGTGCTGCTTCCCCTTTACCAAAGCCTGGTTCAAACTTTTTACCTTCTGATTTCCCACAATTGTTGCGGATTGCTTCTGAAAAGTCAGGAAAATCAGTGAAGGGGCTATTGCTTCGGAAGGAGTTACACTGTGTTTCACATGCAAATAAATGGTGCAAATCGCCTCTCATAGGCGAAGCTTTGTCAAACCATGATTGTGGGACAACATGCTCACAGTTGAAAGGTAAATTTGCTTCAAGGACATTTACATTTTCTATAAGTTTTGCTGTCGTGAGCGACTCTCTCAGCATAATTTCTTGCAAACGAGATGCCCGCATTTTTTCTATCTGCAAGTCCTCTTGGATAATTTGTTCTGGTGTAAACTCAAGTTGCGAGTAAATACTTCTAATCTTTAAATCCGGTTGCAGATCTACCCAAGGATATAAATGTTGTTTTGGGTCATATGATAATTGTTTTTTATGAGTTGTCTTGAGTAACTGCTGTAGACGGTTATACAATTTAGACTTGTTTAACGAATTGAGTTCTGAAAGGATTTCGCTGTAGTATTGATCGCGATCGCGCTTATCTTGAGCTTCATCATAGTAAGAAATCTCTCCTTGACGAAGGCGCTGTAATTGTCTGAGTTCTGCCTGTAATTCAGAATCGCCTTCAATGTCTGGTAGTTCAGCAGCAGGTTGCTGAGTGTTGATAACTTGTGAATCTGGAGTTGGACTCACTGTCACTGAAGGAGGTTGAGTTGATGAAGCGATTGATGCTTGTCCAAAGTTCACACTGACTTGAAGAGGAATCGTCCAGGTAACAGTACCGTTATTTATACTATTAGTCATCGGTTGCTTCTCGTTAGTAATAGGTACAACAGGCTTTGGTGGCTGACTTCCGTCAAACAATTGAGAACGCAAATTGCGCTGAATCTGAGATAGATTTTGCTGCTTTTTAATGTCTTCAACGATTCGACTGACGCGAACTCCTTCATTAGCTACCCAAGCAATGCGATCTTCTCCCATTGCTGGAGTCCAGATACTTCCGTCAATCGTTAAGTAGTTACCTTGCTCATCCATTTTGGGAACTCCGGAATGATGGAGTCCCACAACTTCCCACTGATCATTAAAAACAGGTGAACCAGAAGAACCCGGTGCTGTGTCAGTTTGATAATGCAGGAAATCATCTAACAAATCGACTAATTGATTTTCTCTCAAGGCGACTTGCTTCGGTTCCCCTCCTGGATGTTGAATGATGTTAAGGTATTCCCCTAATATGACTTTGCCTTGCTCTTCAATCAAAGGATTCCAGCCAAACTCACTTAACGGAAGACCATTTGGTTTTTCTTTAACAGCAACTAGGCTATAGTCAAGGTCTTTATTGGTGATAAAAAAAGTGATGGGATCTAATTCATAAGCAGAGGACTGCAACATTTGTCCATCTGTGCTGCTTTGATAATTAAATTCTGCCAAAGCTGACGTAGCGTCTTCTATCGAAGACAGCACATGATTGTTCGTCAGTAGCAGACGAGGAGAAACCATGCACCCAGTTCCATAGCCTACAACTCTCCCACTACGGCTACGTAAAATAATGCGACAGATAGACCGCGATACCCGCAACCCGTATTCTAAGTAAGAAATGCTCATTAAATCTCTTTGACCAAGGATACGCTCTTGGACAATGCGATTAAACTCCTCGGTAGATAAATTATCTATAGAGATTTTGGCAGCTGACAATATTGAAGTCGCTACTGGATTACGAGCAATTCTCTCTAAACGCCTGTTGACACGTTCAGGTGTGTCTACATTGAGAACTGAACCAACTGAAAGTTTACGAAAATTGCGATCGCGAGATGCAGAACGCGTTTGATATCGTTCTATGGTTTCTTGAATGACCTGCTGAGGAAGAACCATTGAGAAATCCTTAAGTACAAAGGTTTATAAATTCGTAGCGTTATCTGTGCCAGAAACAAAAGTTGGCAATAAGCGCTCTTTACTCTTACTACAAGCAACTCTCGAATCTTTACGGACTTATGCACTCCTGTACTTAGTTCGGTGACTTTTGATCATCTTAGGACTTACGCAAAATAAACGTTTTGTAGGGGGAATTCATGAATAGCCCCTACGTGAATTTGTTGTTTCGGACATTTTCTGGGTAATATCAGGTTCGGTTGATTAGTTATGATTCCCGTGATATCTGAACCCCACCCCGCGCCGCCCCTCCCCGAGATCGCGGCGAGGGGCGGTTTTGGCGCAAGACAAAACCGGGGTGGGGTTCTTCGGGATTTATAAGCAATTAAGTAAAGTTGATATAAGTCCTAAATCTCTTTCACATTATCATTTCTTGGACTTAAATTTGATTTAGAAAGTTAATCTTTTGACTTCCTTCCAACACAAGATTACCTATTTTTATCAAAGGTTAAGAGTAAGTAAACCCCAATTTAACCTTAGTTTTACCTTTTTTCCTAGTAGGTATTTTTTGGGGGCGAAACGAGTAAATACATAGGGTAATAGGGTTCAGTTAAGGATTTTTGGTGGAATTCGCGTTTTCTGTAGAGACGCGCCATGGCGCGTCTCTACATTGCGGTCGTGATAAAGATTCTGGTCTTATCACCAAGCGTATTGATGCATAGAGTACGTTAAAAACAAAGTAACGCACCATTAAAAATGGTACGTTACTAAAATTTAATCTTTACTTTATAAATGACTGCTAATGCTACCGAACAAAAGTCCACTCTAAGGTTTTTATCGGTGCCGTCTGAAGCGCTTGTGTCAGTTCTTCGTTACTGTCAAATTTCAATTGCTGTAGGTAGGTGGCTTCGACATTGACAGTAAACTTTTCTTCAAGGAAGGGCCAAGGTTTTACTGTTACCCCATCACCAGACTCGATCACATCGTAGCGGTTGCCGTCTGGCAGAGTCGCAATTTCTAAGGCACGTTCACCCACAGGTACTACGTGGTTGCAGAGGATGAGTGAAAGGCGATCGCACCATTGAAAAAACTCATAAGCTTGCGCTGCTTCGTCTTTTGTAATATTCAATTCCTTTCGCCATTGCTCTTGATGCTGGAGTTGTTCGTCTAAAAAGCTATCCAATTCTGGTGATTCTCCGCGCTTACCTTCATTAAGAAAGCTGATGTGCATAGAAATCAGCATTGCTACCCATCGTCCGCGATATCGGGCATTTAGTGCAAGTTGCCGCAACCTCTTTAAATCAGTTTTCTTGTCTAGGGTAAAATCTAGCGGTGCGCCAGCCTCAGTGAGGTGATTGCCTTCCCATTCCTTTTCCAAATCGTCGTGATGGGAAATTGCCGCAATTGTCTCCAGCCAACGCAGCGGGCGTTTTTCTGGATGCCAATGTCCCGCTATTTGAGCAGCAAGTAAAGCGTGGGCGCGATGGTAAATAACTTCCCATCCTTTCTCATGTAAATTAGCAATCATGAATTAGGCTTAATGGCTTGTGTAATATTAATTTGCTCTTTGATCTTGCACTTATCCTAGATGGCAATTCATCCGTCAACAGCACGAAAAAAAGCATCCTATGAATAGATTGACAGCCAAAGATTGGGTTCTGATCTCACAGCGACTGACTCCTTACTTATTTTTGCTGCCGGCAATGGTTATCTTAGCATTAACCGTCTTTTGGCCCGCACTGCAAGCGTTTTACCTCAGCTTTACCCGCTACGAATATGACTTGACTCAGATGCCGCAATGGGTGGGTTTTGCAAACTTCCAGCGCTTGTGGAAAGATCCAGTTTTTTGGCAAACCTTGGTTAACACCTTGCTGTACCTTGTGGGTGTCGTACCAATTTTAGTTATTGGTCCCTTAGCACTAGCAATTTTAGTCAATCAGAAACTGCGCTTAATGCACTGGTTTAGAGCTGCATACTACACGCCAGTAGTCATTTCAATGGTCGTTGCAGGAATTGCCTGGAAATGGCTGTATGCAGAAAATGGCTTACTCAATCAGTTGCTCAAGGGTATTTTCCCTGAAGGAATTCCTTGGCTCACAAGTCCCCGCTTTGCATTGTACAGCGTCATGGCTGTGACCATATGGAAAGGATTAGGATACTACATGGTGATTTATCTAGCTGGGTTGCAATCCATCCCCACTGATATCTACGAAGCTGCTGCAATTGATGGTTCAGACGGTGTCCGTAAGCATTGGGATATCACTGTACCCTTGATGAAACCATACATAGCTCTGGTTGCTGTGATTTCGGCTATTTCTGCCACCAAAGTGTTTGAAGAAGTTTACATCATGACTCAAGGCGGACCACGCAATAGCTCGAAAACAATTGTTTACTATTTATATGAACAAGCATTTACTAATTTGGAAATTAGCTATGCTTGCACAATTGGGTTAGTGCTATTCCTAATCATTTTAGGGCTATCTGTTGTGCGATTAATGATTAATCAACAAGGCGGCGATAATATTACAGCATAATAAGCTGAAAATCCTGTAATTTACATACCATATTTACAGCAGTTTTCACGTATTTGAACCACACTGTAAGGGCACAGCAATGCTGTGCCCCTACGGCAAATGTGGTCTATTTACCTGAAAATAGCTGTAAATCAAATTTTTGTAGTGTGGGCATCCTGCCATGCGTGTCAACTTAAGGCAAAACCCTTCTAAAATCTCGTTTCCAGGTTCCACCTGGAAATGCCCTTGAAGCGGCTCTGCCGCAACTAAGGCAGGCAGAGAGAGCCTCCCAGTAGGCATTCCCAGCCTCAGGCTGGGAACGAGGCAATCTCTAAAAGCTTGTTCTATACTGGTTTTCACCTTAAGTTGACACGTATGGCATCCGGTTCCCCCAAATTGTGCAAATTAAAGGCACAACAGCTTAGAGTGTAGCGGGAACTGCATAAGTTAGCTTTGTCTACAACTAATAATCAACAGTTTACAGAAGTATGAAACCACACCGTCGCCCCCTTAACACACGAAAGGGGGTTTTTATTTTCCTCAGGCGGTGGGCGATTGCCCAAGGGGCAGTGCCAAAGGCGATCGCTCTTTCAACCTCAGAAATCGCCCAACTTTCACCTTTGACCTTATATTGAAAAATTTTTCTAGATTATGTACAAAGCACTGCGTAGGCGATCGCCCTCGTTTCCCCTGCACTCTCGTCCCTTTGGGACACGCAAAGAGCGTTCGCGCGATCGCTCTCGTAACCGAAAAAATCGCCCAATTTTCACCTTTCACCTTAAATTGAACAATTTTTCTAGATCATGTACAAAGCACCTGCGCAGGCGATCGCCCTCGTTTCCCCTGCACTCTCGTCCCTTTGGGACACGCAAAGAGCGTTCGCGCGATCGCTCTCGTAACCGAAAAAATCGCCGAACTTTCACCTTTCACCTTATATTGAAAAATTTTTCTAGATCATCTACGCGCACCTGCCCAGGCGCGAGCGTGCATATGAGTGCGGATAAGCAGGTATACAGCTTAAAACTTGATTTCTACCGTTGTACATAATCATGCTTAACTGAAGTTACTGCAATCAAGGTGCTGGAGGATGCAATGTTTAGGATGAATACTCGTTGGGCTTGGTTCATCGGAATTGCGACAACTTTCTGGACAAATTACGCCTTGGCTCAAATTACACCCGATGCCACTCTACCGAATAATTCTATCGTCACACCCTCTGGTAATATCATAAATATCACTGGCGGAACTCAAGCGGGTGGCAACTTGTTCCATAGCTTCAAAGACTTTTCTGTTCCCATAGGTAGCGAAGCTTTCTTTAACAATACGGTTGACATAGGGAACATTATTAGCCGTGTCACAGGTGGGTCAATCTCTGATATTAATGGTTTAATCCGAGCAAACGGCACAGCTAACTTATTCCTAATAAATCCCAATGGCATTGTTTTTGGAGCGAATGCACGGTTAAATATTGGAGGCTCGTTTATTGGTAGTACTGCGAGCAGTCTAAAGTTTGCCGATGGTACGGAATTTAGCGCAACCAATCCTGGTGCCACTCCTTTATTAACGATCAGCGTTCCACTGGGGTTGCAATTTGGTTCAAATCCTAAAGAAATTCAGGTCAAAGGACTAGGGCACGAATTTTCATATCAAGAAGATATCATCGAGTATAATGACGATAAAGCCAATCAACCCAATCCCCTTCTTAACAGTAGCCAACCAGGATTGCAAGTGAGGGAGGGGAAAACCTTAGCACTGGTGGGAGGGAATGTGTCAATTTCGGGTGGCATTCTCAAGTCACCAGCAGGACGTATTGAAATCGGCAGTGTTGGCAGCAATGGAAGCGTAAATCTCGCGCCGATAGAACAAGGTTGGAAGCTGGGTTATGAAGGCACAAGCAGTTTTGCAGACATCGGGTTAACAGAGAAATCGTTTCTGGGTGCAACAGGAAATGGCGGTGGTGCGATCGCAATTACTGGTAGAAATATCAATATAAGCTCTGAATCAATAGTACAAGCTGATACGCTGGGCGACAGAAATGGGCAACAAATTAGTATCCTTGGCGATGCGATCAATGTCGATAGCTCTAACATCGGCGCTAACAGCTTCAGCTCTGGCAATGGCGGACAAATAAAGCTGGAAGCCAACAATATTACGTTGAAGAATAACGGTGGTGGAGGAACTCAGGCAACAGCATCGGGAAGCGCGGGAGACATTACCGTCATAGCTAAGAATTCTTTTGTTGCCAGGGATTACGGTGGGCTAGGCAGCAAAACCTCTTCTACAGCTACAGGGAATGGCGGAGCAATAAACATTAAAGCTAATTCTTTTGAAGTTAATAATACTGGGCTAGTCAGCTATAACTATGGTGCAGGTAATGGCGGAGTCATAAACGTTGAAGCTAATTCTTTTGAAGTTAGCGATAATAGTGGGCTAGCCAGCTATAACTATGGTGCAGGTAATGGCGGAGTCATAAACGTTGAAGCTAATTCTTTTGAAGTTAATAATAATAGTGGGCTAGTCAGCTATAACTATGGTGCAGGTAATGGCGGAGTCATAAACGTT